>Ga0209342_10002348_pt1 | contig 20351 bp, 13 predicted proteins | sample RifCSP16_2_FD_184023 | JGI IMG/M metagenome (GOLD analysis project Ga0209342, IMG submission 184023) | Soil microbial communities from Rifle, Colorado - Rifle CSP2_sed 16_2 (SPAdes) (version 2) | ecosystem: Environmental > Terrestrial > Deep subsurface > Rock core/Sediment | place: Rifle... | reverse complement strand
ATACCACATCTTGAAGGTGCCGGAATCGTTCAGGACGGTCGGGGCGATCTGTTCGCTATCATCCCAAGACCCACCGCCAACTCCGTCCAAGACGGCTGTCGTGAAAGGGCGCGTCCAGTTGATTCCGTCCGAGGAGGTCGCATACCCAATCTCACTATTGCCAAACCCCCCCCGCCGCTGTACCACATTTTGCTGAGGCCTGCGTCGTCAATGACCCAAGGGCTGGCCACACCCTCTGCATCGTGAGCGCCGGGGCGTGGTGAGAGGATCGGATTTCCGCGATACCGTGACCAGCGGAACCCATCGGAGGACTCCGCATATCCCACGCTGTCTATCGCTCCGGAGGCGCCATTGTACCACATTCGGAAGACGCCATTTTCGAGGCGGACGGTGCCCGCGTGGACACGCGTGTTCTCCCAGCTACCCGCAGGTCCGACCTCCAGGACTGGGTTAGAAGGTTCCTTGATGAACCGCTGCGCATAGGCCGCCTTTGCGAGGCCGATGCGCCATGTCCCGCCGTCATGGCCGGAGAACCAGAGGAAAAGGTGCCCGTCCGCCTCGATTACGCGCGTACCGGTGATGATGGCATCGTCCCAACCACCCGTCGGCCCCAGCTGCAACACTGGGTTGTTGTCCCACTTGGACCAGGTGACGCCATCGCTGGACACGGCGATCCCGACACCGTTTCCTGAGTTGCCCGGCGGTCCTGCGCTGTAGGCCAAGTAGCGGAGGCCTTGGAACTCGTAGACGTCCCCGCACTGAACGCCGCCCGAATCCCATGCGCCGCTTGGCCCCACATCGAGCATCGGGTTGGCCGGATGACGCGTCCAGCTGCTAATCCCATCCGGCGAGGTGGCAAGTCCAAGCCGCGCGCGGGTGCCGTCCCAGCCCCGGTAAAGCAAGGTGTAGGTCCCATTAGGCTTCCGCCAAATGTCGCAGGCGAACACTTGGCCGTTGTCCCAGGATCCAGGAGGTCCGGTCGTAAAGACCACGTTGTTGCTCGTGTTTCCGCTGATGTTGACCAAGTTGAGGACGGGTTTCGTCCAGTTCGTCCCGTCGGAGGAGTTCGCGAAGCCAATCGACCCGAAGGTCCCGGTCCCCCGCCCACCGTACCACATGCGGAAGCCCGAGGTAGCATTGCCCAACACGGCGACTCCGAGGTCGAGCTGATTGTCGTCCCAGGCGCCCGGCGGTCCGCCCTCGAGGACGAGGTTGTTGTCGAGACTTCCCCCGTAGGAAAGGGCTCGGACCGAGGGCTTCCGCCAGTTCACCCCATCGGACGACACGGCGTAGCCGATCCGGTTCGCTCCTGACCCCCCGGTTCCGTCGTGGCCGTTGTACCACATCTTGTACGTCGAACCGTCCCGCAGGACGAAGGGGAGCATGTTGTGGGTGTCGTCCCAGGTGTTCGGGCGCCCGACATCCACGACGGGGTTCACCGCTCGCTTTGTCCAGTTGATGCCGTCTGTGGACATGGCGTGGCCGATCCTCCAAGAACCCCCGTCGCGGCCGGCAAACCACCCTCTGTATGCCCCTCCCTCGACGACGACATGCATGAGCCCCACCCCCGTCCCGTCCCATGACCCGGGCGCTCCCAGGTCGAGCACGGGATTAAGTGGGTGTTTGGCCCACGTTTCTCCATCCGAGGAGGTAGCATAGCCGATCCGGTACACCCAGGAACTGTCACATGCCTGATACCACATCTTGTAGACTCCTGAATCGTTCACGACGCGAGGACCGTTTAGGCAGTTCGCCTCCCAGCTTCCACCCACGACGGGGACTACTGGATTCGAAGGGCTTTTCGTCCAGTTGAGGCCATCGACTGAGGTCGCGTAGCACACCTGCCAGGAACCGATCCTACAACCGTACCACATCTTGTACTCGGCAGGCTTCTCATGCAGGACGAACGGGGAATTCTGATTGTCCTCTGGCCCGAAGGGGAGGTTGACAAGGTTGTTGTTGGTGTTCCCCGCGAAGTCGACTAGGCCTAAGATAGGCTTCGTCCAGTTGATTCCGTCCGGGGATGTCGCATAGGCGATGCGCCACTCCGCCCCCCACCCGCCGTACCACATCTTGTAGATCCCGCCTTCTCTGATGACGCTCCCAGCCACCATTTCTCCGCTATCCCACGCGCCGGGACCCCTGTCCAACACAGGTTTCGTGGAGTGCTTCCGCCACACTATTCCATCATCGGATTTCGCGTAGCCTATCACACCATTCCCCAACCCCCCCATGCTCCCCACGTACCACATTTTGTACACGCCATCGTCGTAGAGGACGAGGGGACCCGCCACGTAATAGTCGTCAAATGCGCCTGCAGGTCCGACGTCGAGTACTGGATTCCCCGGCGCCTTGATCCAGTCCGTCGGGCTTGGCGTGAGGGTCACATTGCCAGGACTGCCCCCCGTGTCCACGTTCCAACCTGACCCGGTGGTAAAGTCGCTTTCCGTCGTCCACGTCACGCTCACGGGAAGGGCCTGCGCCCCCCCAACCGGCCCGTTCGGCACCACCGTGACCACGGTGGCCAGAAGGGCGAACGCACTCAACACACTCCACGACACGCGCTTTCCATTGCTCATATGATCCACTCCTTCGTCCTCGACTCCGTGATGATCTGAAGACCGCCGTCGGCGGTGTTCCGGTGCGTCCCGGTCAGGCGGCACAGGGTCTCCCGGCCCCGCGGCTCGATGCCGAGGAGCTCCAGCCGCTCCAGCCGCCGGACGTGATAGTGCACGCGCCACTTGCTCAGGGCAAGCCGCCGCCCGATGGCGGTCTGCGTGAGCCCGGGCGCCTCGGCGAGGAGGCGGAGGATTCGCCGCTGCGCCTCGCTGAGTACGCTCCCGCGCACGAGGCCCACGTACCCCGTCGGATAGAACCGCTTCTTCACGCCGTCGCGCTGCGACGAGACGAGCGCCTCCCGCTCCAGGACGGCGAGGTGGTAGGTCAGCGTCCCGTTCGGCAGGTCCAGGGTCTCCCCGATCTCGGTGAAGGAGGTGCCCGGCCTCGTGCGGACGTGACCGTAGATGGCGCCGCGCGTGAAGTTCGCGAGGACCTGCTCGCCCCGGAGGCGGGTGTAGAGGGGGACGAGGAAGGCCAGCGGGGTGTAGCGCGGGCTCTTCCACACGAGGCCGGTGGATGCGACGCTACCCACGGCCAACCCAAGGCCCGCCAGGAGCAGCGGCGACGCCGCCACGGGGGACTCAGGGGGCGCCGGCCGCAGGTGGAACACACGACCGCGCAGGGCGCTCCCCGCAACGACCTCGCCGCCGAACACCGCCAGGGAGGCCAGTGGCTCCGCCTCCGGGGCAAGGAACACCTCCTCCCAAGCGCCTCCTGCGGTCCGCTCATAGACCGCGTCCCCGCTCGTCCCGAGGAGGGCCCCGCCGCGCAGGGCGAGGGCCCCCCCGAGGGCGGGACTTGCTCCCGGCGGCAGCGCCTCGGGCACCCATGCGTCCCCGTCCACGGTGCGATAGAGCCCAGGGCCGTCCGAGGTCCTAAGCCACAGTTCCGCTTCGTCGGCGAGGAGGGTCGCCGTGGCACTCTGCGGGAGGGGCAGCACGCGTGACCAGGCCCCTCCCGCCAGAGAGTAGACCCCCGGCAGGGCCCCGCCAGAGGCCGCCGCGTACAGCCGCCCGCCGAAGCTCGCCAGGTCGGCGACCGAGGCCGCGGGCAGCCGCGTCACCGCCTCCCACAACCCGGAGGTGGACAGCCGCTCGACGAGGGCCCCCGAATGCGTCCCCGCGTACAGGGCGCCGCCGTGCACTGCGAGCGACGTGTGGTCCAGGTGCTCCGGGCCGGCGTCGGCGTGGGCCGTCGACCACACGGTCGCGTCCGAGGAGGTCAGGATGCCCCGGCCTCCCCCGAGGGCGGCGAACAGAGAGCCGTCATGCTCCGCCAAGTCGAGTACGGCGGCGTCCGGCCAACCCCCGCCCCAGGCCGGCTCCCATTCCGATCCTAACCACCGGAGGATCGAGGCCGGGCGCTCGGTCCCCGCGAGAAGCTGTCCACGCCACTCGTGGAAGACCGTGACCCGCCCTCCTTCCCAGGAGGAAACCGAGACCGGGGTAGATTCAGCGCTCGCGGTCCATGCGACGAGGAGGCTCGCCAGGACGACAAGTCCCAGCGCCCCGGAGCGCCACTTCCGGACAACTCGTCTCATGTTCCTCGGCCGCCCGAACGCGACTTGGGGTCTTAAGCTCCTTCGAACAAACTGCAACCGTCCAGCCGTGCCGGGGCTAAACCTAATACCGCCGCCCCTGTTCGTCGCGGCGGTGTTCTCCTGAAGGCGATGGTGATTCGCTCCTGGGGCGGTCCCGAGGTCCTTGAGATGAGCGAGGTCCCGGAGCCGACGATCGGCCCCGACGAGGTGCTCGTCCGCGTGCGCGCCGTCGCGATGAACCACCTGGACCTCTTCGTGCGTGGCGGGCTGCCGAACCTGAAGCTCCCGCTCCCCCACATCCTGGGCTCCGACATCGCCGGCGAGGTCGCGGCCACCGGCGACTGGGTCCCGGACCTCGAGGTCGGCGAGCGGGTCGTCGTGAACCCGGGAAGTTCCTGCGGCACCTGCGAACACTGCTTGGCCGGGGAAGACCCGCTCTGCAAGGACTACAAGATCCTTGGGGAGCACGTGCCCGGCGGCTACGCGACGCACGTGGCCGTGCCCGGGAAGAGCGTGGTCCGCTTGCCCCCGGAGTTCCCCTTCGAGCAGGCCGCGGCCGCGCCGCTCGTCTTCATGACGGCCTGGCGGATGCTCGTGACGCGCGCCCGGCTCCGCCCCGGCGAAGACGTCCTCGTGATCGGCGCGGGCAGCGGCGTCTCGACGGCGGCGATCCAAATCGCGAAGCTCGCCGGATGCACGGTCTATGCGACCTCCTCCAGCGAGGCGAAGCTCGAGAAGGCGCGCGCCCTCGGCGCCGACGTGACGATCAACCACAAGACGATGGAGATCGACAAGGCGATCTGGGAGCTCACCGGGAAGCGCGGCGTCGACGTCGCCATCGACCACGTGGGGAAGGACACCATCGCGAAGAGCGTCCGCGCCCTGCGTCGCGGCGGCCGGCTGCTGGTCTGCGGGGCGACGACCGGAGGCCTGGCGGAGATCGACCTCCGGTACCTGTTCTGGCGCCACCTCACGATTCTCGGGAGCACGATGTCCTCGCACCGCGAGTTCGAGGAGGTCATGCGCCTCATCTTCATGGGGAAGCTCAAACCCGTGGTGGACCGCGTCCTCCCCCTGGAGAAGGCCCGCGAGGCGCACGAGTACCTGGAGCGGGGCGAGCAGTTCGGGAAGATAGTGCTCACGCCCCCCGCCTGAGGTAACGGGAAAGGATTATCTCCCCCCGCCAAAGTGGGGTCGCGGGGAGTCGCATGGGTGCTGGCGGTCGTTTCGCGGCGGTTGTCGTTTCGCTCTATCTCGTCCTGGGTGTCTTGGCGGTGCTCCCCGTCGCCCCTCCGACGCGGGCCGACTCGGTCACGTGGACCTCCTCCGCGGACTTCCTTGCTGGCACGCTCACCGACGTCGATGCATCCAGTTTCCCGGGGGACCTGGTTCTGGACCAGCAGAATCAGTGGGTGCGTCACCCCTCGAACCCGGTCGTGAACCTCGGTCCCCTGGGCTCCTGGGATGACGCCGGGATCCGCGGCGGTCGCGTTCTCTACGAGGGGGGCGTCTACAAGATGTGGTACACGGGTTGTGCTGACACCAGTGGGACCTGTTCCATCGGCTATGCGACCTCGAGCGATGGCGTCGTTTGGACAAAACACCCCGGGAACCCCGTGGTCCCCGGGACCGGATCGGGCTGGGAGGCGAGCGCCTGGGTTCCCACGGTCCTCAACGACAGTGGCACCTACAAGATGTGGTACGCGGGCTCCTGGACTGGCCCGGACCTCAAGATCGGCTACGCCACCTCGCCCAACGGCATCGCTTGGACGAAGCACCCCGGGAACCCGATCTTCCTTCCGACGCCGGCGGCGTGGGATTCGTTGTGGGTCCACACCCCCATGGTCATCCGCGAGGGGGCTTCCCTGACCATGTGGTACAGCGGCTCCGCGGACAACATCAACACCGCCATTGGACGAGCGACTTCTGTGGACGGGATCGTCTGGACGAAAGACGCCGCGAACCCCGTCGTGACACCCCAGGGTTGGGAAGGCGCGAGGCTGTACCTCGGCCACGTCAACTACTCGGGCGGGACCTACACGATGCACTACTGGAGCGGGACCTCGAACTCCATCGGGGCGGCCACCTCGTCCGATGGCGTGGCGTGGACCCGGGACCCCGGGAACCCCGTGTTTGTCCCGGCCACCCCGCCTAGCTGGGACGAGGCCGGCGCCGTCTGGCCCGAGATCCTCGAGATGGGCGGGGTGCGCCGGATGTGGTATGCCGGCTCCAACGCCGTCAACATCCGTCTGGGTTTCGCCACGAGCCAGGCGGTCTACCAAAGCCAGGGGAACTTCACCTCGGCGGTCTTCGACTCCGGTGGGGCCGGGAGCGCTTGGAACCGGCTCCTGTGGAACGCCACGACGCCGCCGTCCACGGAGATCGGCGTGTCCGCACGGGCGGGTGACACCCCCACACCCGACGGGACCTGGTCCGCCTGGACCGTCCCGGCCACGGCCTCCCCCGCGATGGTGGCGCTCCCGCGCACGCGGTATCTCCAGGTGAACGTCCTCCTGACGACCAGCGTCTCTAACGTGACCCCTGTCCTGAACGACGTGTCTCTCGACTACACCCCGAACACGGCGCTTCCGCCGACGCTAGTCCTGCCAAGCGATGCCTCGTGGACCGCCGTGGTGCCTGCACTCCAGTGGCGGTTCGAGGATGTCGATGTCGGAGATGTGCAAGGTGCCTATCATGTCCAGGTGGACGCCACGCCCGCGTTCACGACTCCGCCCCTCCCGTGGGACTCAGGGCCCGTCCTCAGCGCTTCGAACACGAGCATCCCCGGGGTCTCACTTGCGGACGGGGAGTGGTTCTGGCGCGTGCGGACGCAGGACTCCTGGGGCCTGTGGGGACCCTACTCCGCTCCGACTTCCTTCCGCCTCGACTCGACACCTCCCAACGTCACCATCGCCTACGGCGCCCCCACTCTCCTGGTCGGGTCCACGCGCTGGGTGACCCCCGACACCCTCCTCTGGCTCAACGCCTCGGACGGAACGGGCATCGGCGTGAGTCAGGTGACCTACGGGTTCGACGGTCCCCCGGCTTCGGTCTATGCCGGTCCCGTGGCGACGTCCCTGCCCGACGGGCCACACACCCTCACGTACACCGCCGCAGACGCCCTCGGGAACGCCTTGGCCGTTCAGACCGTTGACCTCGTGGTCGATGGGACCCCGCCGTCGGTGAACGTCGCTTACGGATCCCCCACGGTGCTCTCGGGACTCGTCCGTTACATCACGCCGACCACCCCGGTCTGGCTGAACGCGGCGGACTCTGGGGTCGGCGGGGCCCAGGTGACCTATGGGATTGACGGGTCGCCTGACTTGGCGTACACGAGCCCCTTCTCCCTCTCGCTGACCGACGGGCCGCACACGATCACGTACACGGCGGTGGATGCCCTCGGCAACCTGCTTGGACCCGAAGTTGTCTCCGTCGTCGTCGATGGGACCCCGCCGACGGTCTCGGTGGCGTTCCGCGCTCCGACCGTCCTGGTCGGATCTACTCGGTACGTGACGCCGATCACGTTGATCTGGCTCAACGCCACAGACGGCGGAGTGGGCGGGGAGACCCTCCTCTATGGGATCGACGGACCGGCAGCCGCGCCGTACTTTGCGCCGTTCACGCTCCCGCTGGCGGACGGGCCGCACACGATCACGTACACGGCGGTGGACGCCCTCGGGAACCTGCGTGGACCCGAGGTGATCTCCGTCGTCGTCGATGGGACCTCGCCGGCGGTCAACGTGGGGTACGGTTCCCCCACAGTGGTTTCGGGGTCCGTTCGCTACATCACGCCGACCACATTGATCTGGTTTAACGCGACCGACTCCGGTGTGGGTGGGGCCCAGGTGACGTATATGATCGGCGTTGGGCCGAGCCTCACCTACACGGCCCCCTTCGCGCTTCCGCCCCCCGACGAGCCGCACGCGGTCACGTACTTCGCCGTGGACGCCCTCGGCAACGCAGGGGTTCCTCAGACCGCCTTCCTCATCGTGGACACGATCGGTCCCGTGGTCTCCCTATCCATTACGCCTCTCGAGCGTGGCTATGAGATCACCGTGGACGCGGTCGACGCCGGCGCCGGGACTTCCACCATCTTCGTTTCCGTGGACGGCGCCGAGTGGATGGAGTACGACGCGCCGTTCATCGTCGACGCCTTCGGGACGCACACGGTCCGTGCGTATGCGGTCGATCTTCTCGGAAACGAGGGAAGTCATGACCAGGTCTCGTTCGAGACACCAAATTGGAAGCCGTTGGTCGCCGGCGTCGTCGGACTCCTCGGGATCCTCCTGGGTCTCGCCCTAGCCTTCTCCAAGGTGCGACGGGACCGGGCGTGGCTCGCCGGTTGCGTCGGGGCAGGAATCGTCGAAGTAATCATCGCCGTCCTCTCGCTGCTCACCGGACTCCTTGGCATCCCGCCCTGGGTCGGGGTCTCGCTCGCGATGGACATCGCCCTCCTGGTCGCCATCCTCCTCTGCGCCATCCTCTGGAACCGATCCCCGCCCGTCCCAGCGGAGCAGCCTCCGGGGCCGCCGCTCGGAACGGTTTCCTCGGCGCCACCCACTGCCCCGTCCGGTCCTCCGCCGTCGGGAGAAGCGCCGGGCGCTCCGCCACCAGGACTCTGATTCGGACGAACGGGTCGGAGGATTGTTCCCTACGCCGCTTTGGCGGCGGCGGGTACCGCAGCGGCGGTGATCGGCGGCGTTGAGACCGTGGCCCCGTTCACCTGACCGCGGACCAGGGCCTTCGGGTCGATGTACACCTTCCCCGTGCCCTCGACGATCACGTCGCCCATGACGTACCCGTAGATCTCGATGTCCCCGCCGGAGGACTTCACGTCCTTGGCGACCATCCCCTTGAGGACGGCCTTCCCGCTGGGCTCGGAGAGGAGCATCCCAGTGACCATGCCGGTCACCTCGCAGAGGGACTTCTCGCGGACGAAAAGGTCCCCGCGCACGAGGCCGGTCATGTTCGTCGGCTTCGGCCCGAGGACGACGACGCTGCCGACGAACTTCTCGTCCAGCTCCCCGCCGCGGAAGATGCGGACGCCCATGGAGGCGAAGAAGGGTCGGCGCCTACTTCAACGTTCCGCGACGGGAAGGACTAAGGGCGGCCCTGGCATCTCCTGGGCGAGACGAGATGGTCACCCCCGCCCCCACCGTGATGTTCCCCGGAAGCGGGAAGAAGCGTCGGCGCTCCAAGGCGAAGCCGGAACCTCGAGAGGAGGAGCCGGCTCTCGAGAACTTCTACCTCGGCGGCGGCGTCTTCCTCGCCCTACTCGCCGCTCTGGCGGTGGCTCTTGGTGGTGCCTGGATTATGGTCGCCCTCATCGTCCTCTGGATCGTGGGCCTCGCGGTCGCGATCCGGTCCGTCACTCGGATCCGCGCGGACCGGAAGAAGACGGCCGAGAAGACTCAATCGCGGCGCGAGGGCGAGCGCCGCAAGCCCTAAGGCGTAGGGCGGGCCACGACTTTCGTGAGAGGCCTCTGGTAAGATTCTGTCCTTGGGCTTTAAGGCAGAGGAGGGGGATGGAATCCGGAAGAGGATGCCACCCTTGCTCTCCAACCGCCTACGGATCGTCCTCGTGGCGGTGGGATTCAACCTCCTCTTCGAGTACTCCCTTCGGGGCTTCAACAACGTCGCTCTGATCCCCGCCCTGGCGTTCGTGCTCCCCCTGACCTACTTCTCGCTCTTCATGATGGTCGAGGACCTGATCCTCCGCTACCGCCTCCAGGACCGCCACCTGGTGCTCCTGGCCATGGGCTACGCGACCGCCTACGACTGGCTGACCTCCGGGATCCTGGTCGCCCGCCCCGGGGACTTCGCCATCGACTGGGGCGCCTTCCTGTTCATCGGCCTCGTGTGGTGGGCGGCGCTGCAGGCCGTTCTGACCTTCTACCTCGCGAACCGCCTGACGCCGCGGGACTGGAACCGCCCTCGGCTCACCTCCGGGGGATGGGTCGCCATGATCCTCCTCAACACGGCCATGGTGCTGTTGTTCCAGCTGAACCCGAACCTCCCGCGAGCCTCGGTGCCGGAAGCGCTCGCCCTCCTGGGGATCATCCTGGCCTTCTTCGCGCTCTGCGCCCGGTTCCTGCCACGCCCCGCGATGCGAGTCCAGATCCCGGTCTTCCGACGGAGCCGCGTCCTGGACCTCCTGGCGGCCTCGACCGTCGTCGTGTTCTTCGTCTCCGCGACCTTCCTCTCCGACACGCGATTCGTGGGGACCTCGCTGATCAACGCCTCCTCGCTCGCGCTCATCATCCCCTGGACCCTCTTCGTCGCCGTCGTCCTCCTGGCGTACCGGCTCAAGACCCGGACCCCGATCCCGGTGTGACGCGAAGGGCTTTACCCGACCACGGAGTTGGCGGGCCGTGCCGCGGATTGCCCACCTGCTCCTCATCCCCGACAGCCACCGCAAGGCGAAGGGGAACGGTGGCACCAAAGTGCCGAAGGACGCTTGCGTGAACCTCCTCTCCGCGGACTCCCGCTCGCGGCTCCATGAGATGCGCCGGACCCTCGCCGCAGCCGCGAAGTTCCCTCTCGGCCCCGACCTCGTCCCCGAGGGGAAGGGACAGGCGGACCTCCTTCCGGCCTACCTCCGCTACCAGGGGAACATGTACCGACGCATCCCGCCGCCGTCCTGGGAGGGCCGCAAAAGGGGCGTGGAGATCCTCATCCTCTCCGCGCTCTACGGCCCGATCCACTCCCGGGAGCCGGTGCGACCCTACCCGTTCTCGATGGGCGAAAGCCTCCCGGGGCTGGGGACGCTCCATCGCTGGTGGCGGGACCAGGGGCTCCCCGCCATCGTGGCCGAGCTGATTGACGCGATGAAGCCCCGGAAGGTGACCGACCTCCTTTCCGGCGTGTACCGTTCGAGCGTCGACGGCTACGTTTCGGCGGTGAAGTCCGTGAAGGTCGAGCAGGTCGACTTCCCCGGCATGGGCCGCGCGAGCCAGGTCGCGCGGGGCGATCATGTGGCTCGCATCCTCCAGGGGTAGCCCAGATTCTGTGCGTGTCCTTGCCCGGGCGCCGCTAGCATCCGTGCGAAGCGGACGGGAACAGGCATGAGCCCCCGCCGCGATAGGACCTTCCAAGGGACACGACACAGCTCGGAAGGACCGGTCTGGGCGATAATCATCGCCTGGCTTCGACCGGCCTTCCGCGCCCCTTTTTTTCCGCCTTGCCGTTCGACACCTGCGTCCTCGACGGCAGAAACGGCTAACCCTCCCCGCGCCATGGGGCACCCTCGATGGCTTCCCTGGCGCATGTCCTCCGCCTGGCTATTGCGGATGCCCCGGTGTGGCATCCGCCGGGGCCGGCGCCCCGACGCAAGCGGCGTCGACGGGGCACCCCGGTTCAGTCATCTCAGTCGATGGGCCGTCGGCAACTGGTGACGGGCATCCTGTCGATCTTCCTCTCCGGGTCTGCCATAGTGATCGCCCTGAGCGGTCAGAGCTGGGGATGGCTTCTGGCGGCCGCCATGCTCTTTGTGGGAACTTACGCGCTTCTCCTCGCACTCCAAACGAAGCGCGCGCGGGGGAGACGTTCATCACATCGACAGCAGTGATGGTTAGTGCCCCTGCCCCTGCAACCATCGCTCCGCGTCGAGCGCGGCGATGCAGCCCCAACCCGCGGCGGTGACGGCCTGGCGGTAGGTCCAGTCGTGCACGTCCCCCGCCGCGAACACGCCGGGGATGGACGTGAAGCTCCCGTGCTCGCGGTGCTCGAGGAGCAGGTAGCCCGTCTCGTTGAGCGGCAGCTTTCCTTGGATGATCTCGGTGGACGGCTTGTGCCCGATCGCGAGGAACATCCCCGCCGCCGGATAATCGGTGACCTGGCCGGTCTTCACGTTCTTGAGGCGAACCCCCTCGACCTTGTCCTTCCCGAGGACGTCGATGACCTCGGTGTCCCAGAGGACCGTGATCTTGGGATTCTGCAGCACGCGGTCCTGCATGATCCTGCTCGCGCGGAACGCGTCGCGGCGGTGGATGAGGGTGACGGAGGAGCAGAGGTTCGCGAGGTAGGAGGATTCCTCCATGGCGGTGTCACCGCCGCCGACCACGACCACGGGCTTGTTCTTGAAGAAGAACCCATCGCACGTCGCACACGCCGACACTCCGTGGTTCATCAGGCGCGTCTCGTTCGGGAGACCGAGGTATTTCGCCTTCGCGCCGGTCGCGAGGATGAGCGCGCGCCCCTGATACTCGTCGTCCCCGATCCAGACCTTCTTCGGGTCGGCGGTGAGATCCACCGCCGAGGCATCGTCATCGACGAAGACCGTCCCGAAGCGCTCCGCCTGCTTCCGCATGAGGTCCATGAGCTCCGGCCCCTTGACGCCCTGCGGGAAGCCGGGGTAGTTCTCCACGTCGGTCGTGATCATGAGCTGCCCACCCGGGGTGATGCCGGCGATGCAGAGCGACTTCAGGTTCGCGCGGCAGGTGTAGATGGCGGCGGTGAGGCCCGCGGGGCCGCTTCCGATAATGACCACGTCGTACACGGAGGAAGCCATCGGCCGAAGCAACGGCCCGGCGGCCATAAGCGTTTGGAAGGGACGGGGCGCAGCCTTTTGGTCATCACCGCCATTCGCACTTCAGATGCCCGGCGGCTACTTCGCTCAGCTCCTCGATGTGGACCTCTCCACCGGGCGCATTGGAGACTTTCGCCTTCCCGAGTCCTGGCTGCGATCCTACCTTGGAGGGAAGGGGATCGCCGCAAGGCTCTTGCTGGAGGGATATCGCGGCAGCGACCCCTACGGCCTCGACAACCCCTTGATCTACATGACCGGGCCGCTCGTCGGCGCCTTGGTCGGCGGGAGCGGCCGCCACGTCGTGGTCACTCACTCCCCCCTCACCGGGTTCTTCGGCGAGGCGTACTGCGGCGGCTTCTTCGGGAGCGAGCTGAAGCGAACCGGATACGACGGGATTCTCTTGCGCGGCAGGTCGGAGCACCCCGTCTATCTTTCTCTCTTCGGCGGGGCGGCGGAGCTCCACGACGCCTCGCACCTCTGGGGAAAGACCGTCCTCGAGGTGGACGAAGCCCTCCTGGAGAAGCACGGGGAGAAGGCCCAGGTGTCCTGCATCGGCCCGGCGGGGGAGAACCTCGTGCGGTTCGCGGCGATCATGAACAACCGCAATCGCGCCAACGCGCGCACCGGGGTGGGCGCGGTCATGGGCTCGAAACGCCTCAAGGCGATCGTCCTCCAGGGGCATGTGAACGTCCCCATCGAAGACCCGAAGCGGTTGAACGAGGTGCGTCGGGAGTACACGAAGACGCTGATGACCGACGGCGTCAAGTCCTTCGGGAAGCTCGGGACGGCGGGAGGGGTCGACGAGTACAGCGAGATGGGCATCTGGCCGACGAGGAACTTCCAGGCGGGGAGTTTCCACGCGCACGAGGCGCTCAGCGGCGAGACGATGGCGGTGACGATCCTCACAGGCCGGGACACCTGCACCGCCTGCCCGGTCTCCTGCAAGCGCGAGGTCGAGGTGACCCTGCCGGACGGGACGAAGGTGATCCCGCAGTACGGGGGACCGGAGTATGAGACGATCTCGGCGTTCGGCTCCCTCCAGGAGAGCGTCCGACTCGACTACGTGGCCTTGCAGAACCAGCTCTGCAACGCCTATGGTCTCGACACGATCTCCACGGGCGTGGTCATCGCGTGGGCCATGGAGGCGTCGGAGAAAGGCCTCGTCCCCGAGAAGATCCCCTGGGGCGATGCCGCCCTCGCCTGCCGGCTCGTGGAGGACATCGCTCACCGCCGCGGCCTCGGGGACCTCCTCGCGGAAGGCGTCATGCGTGCGAGCGAGCGCGTCGGCGGGCAGGAGTTCGCCGTCCACGTGAAGGGCTGCGAGGTGCCGATGCACGAACCCCGCGGGAAGAAGGGGCTTGGAATCTCCTATGCGGTGTCCCCCCGCGGGGCGAACCACATGGAGGGTTTCCACGACACGATGATCCAGCAGTCCACCGCGCCGGAGCTGGGAATCACCACGCCGATGGACCGCTTCGAGGTCCGAGGCAAGGGGGGAGCGGCGAAGATCTTCGAGGACGCACGCGCCTATGTGAACTGTCTCATCCTCTGCGTCTTCGACGTGGACACGTCGGGGGCGGAGTACAACCTGCACCTGTGCCGGGAGATGACGAACGCGGTCACCGGCTTCGACATGGACGTGGCCGAGATGCAGACCGTCGGGGAACGCGCCTGGACGCTGGCTCGGCTGTTCGCCTTGCGTCAAGGGTTGAAGCGGTCGGACGACGACCTCCCGCGGCGGTTCAAGGAGCTCGCGCTGCCCTTTGGGGGCGGGAGGAAGGAGGCGATTCCCGATAGGGACCTCCAGCTCATGCTCTCCGAGTACTATGCGGCACGTGGCTGGGACGCCCAGGGTCGGCCCACGCCGGAGAAGATCCGGGAGCTGGGGTTGGACTTGGGAGCCTGACCGCGCCCTTTATGGGAGGGACCCCCATCCGGCGAACCTCCTGGGGCCGACGTCCCGGGGATGAGGACTGGACGATGAGGACGACGATGGCCCGGAGTGTTTCCTCTGCCACGAACCCCTCGAGCCCGACCCGAAAAAGCGGCGGCGACTCCGCCGTCGGCGGCCGGAGACCCGCGCCCACCCCACATGCTGGGTGAGGGCGTCGGATGCCGCCTACGGCCGGGCCGGGGCCCCGTGGCGGCGGTGAGACCCTCAGGCGGCCCTGGCCAGCGCGCCCGACAGGGCGGCGAGCATCGCGGGCAGCGGGAGCAAGAGCGCGCGGAAGACCGCCGTGACGAGGGTGCTGCGCACTACAGGGGCACCGCCTTGATTTCCGCGAGGGTGTCTAGGGCGTTGATCTTCACGAGGTCGTCGGATAGGGTATAGAGGTTGCTCTCGATGTACAGAGAACGGCGGACGCCGCCTCCGTACCGGGAGTATTCCGAGTCAGGCATGTCGTGTTCCACGCCCCCGCGCAGAGTAAAACCCGTGGAGTCCACATAGAATACGTAGGCCCCAACCCAGGACACCTGGCCGTAGGTGTTCGGCGCGGAACCGTCCGGCACCTCGGCGAGATTGATCGGAAGTACGAGGAGGTTACGCTGGCGGCTGAAGAGGAACGCGTGGTGGTCGAAGAGCGCCTCTGAATTCGTCCCACGGTCCCCGACCACATAGCTCGCGACCTCCCGCGGGTTGCTCATGTCGCGCACGTCGAAGAGGGAGAGCTTGATACCCTGGAACCACGCGAACGACCCCATGTCGTGCGTGTCCTTGCCGAGCCCGATGATGAAGTCCTCGTCGTAGGGATGGAGGTAGTCGGAGTATCCCGGGATCTTCAGCTCCCCCAGGATCTGCGGCGCCCGGGGGTCGGAGACGTCGAGGACGAAGAACGGATCGATCTTCTTGAAGGTGACCAGGTACGCGCGGTCCCCGGCGAACCGCGCCGAGTGCATCGATTCCCCCGGGGCGATCCCCTCGACGGCCCCTACGACGGCCATGCCCAGGTCGAGGACGTAGACGGCGGTGCTCCGCGAGTCTGACGTGGCCACGCGCAGGTGGTCTTGGTACTCGTCCATCGCGAACTGGTTCAAGACGTGGCCCGGGACGAAGCCGCTCGCGCGATACCGCACGGCGCCACCGTCGACGGCGAAGCGGTGAAGAGAGGTCCCGTAGGTCCCGCGTCCCCCCTCGACCCCCAGGTTGTACGAGTCGTAGCGGCTCCCCCGCACGTAGAGGTTCGCGGCGGACATGTAGAGGTCCTCCGGACTTCTGACGAGGAGGACGTCGTAGGTCCAGGCGGCGGTGTCCCGAACGTGCGTGGCCAGGATCGTCAGGAGCGTTCGGCCCACGTCGTCCCCCTGCAGGTAGCCGATGTCCGAGGCGTGGATCAGGGACGATTGGCCGCTGCGCGTCACCGAGGGGAGGGGGGCGGCCAGGGCGTTGCGTTCGGAGTTCAGGGAGATCCAGGTGGCGGCGAGGACATAGACATGGTCGCCCAGGAGCCGGGCGCCCACGTAGCGTCCCGGAAGTCTGGTCTCCTGCACCAAGGCGGGCAGGGCGGGATTCAGGACGGAGTAGGCCCGGACGAGCGTCTGCTGGGTGCCGCTGTAGGGGGCCTGTGGGTCGCTCGCTGCGTACTCTGTCCCAATGACGAAGAGACGTCCACGGTGGACGAAGAGCTCGGCGGCATCGTACATCCCCGTCGCCCTGGGGATGCGAGCGACCACGGCCGCGCGGTCGGCGGGATGTGCGCGCACGATCACGACCTCCCCGGCCCGGGCCACGTAGAGGTAGGTCCCGTCCGTCTTGACGATGTCCGGCTCGTCGACGCCCGCGACCTGGTTGTTCGTCCCGGAGAAATCGGTCGGCGGGGGCGAGGAGCCACTATCGCTCGCCGTCGTCCCGAACGAGGCGGTGATCATCGGAGCGCCCCCTCCCGCCAGGAAACCATCGGTGCTTCCTCTCTGGGTCGTGTCCTCCCGTCCCAGGTACGCGACCAGCTCCGCCTCCGAGGTGAACCTCTGGAGCGCTCCTTCGTCCGGGAGGATGAGGACGACCCCTGCCGGGACGAGGGTGATCACGAGGACCAGAGCAGCCGCCAACGAAGCCCTCGCCGTCAGCGTGGCCCTCATCCTTGGTCCTCGAGTCCTTCTCACGTCCCGCCCTCCTTCATATCCTGATTTGTGCACCTGCCTGTAGTTCCCTTGCTCTTGGCTCATGGTCTCGGGCCTCCTGCGCCGGGAGCGGCCCCCGTGTCGGATAATCCCTCCTGCGACATGTCGGAGTCCGTCCCAGCGCGGGAAGGGCATCCCGGAGCCATAAGAGGTCGTTCTGCGTTGTCCGGGACGTCAACGCGAGGGGGACGTTGACCCTGGCTTGATGGGCCGGCGGTGCCGCCCGCCGGCCTCGGGGTGACCCTACAGGGGTACCGCCTTGATTTCCGCGAGGTCGGCCAAGGCGTTGATCTTCACCAGGCCGTCGGACACGGTGTAGAGGTCGTCCCCGATGTAGAGCGAGCGTCGCACCTGGGGCCCGTAGTACCAGGGATCCTGCTGCGTCGTGTTCTCGGGCGTGTGGGTGATCTCCCCCTGGAGGGCGAAACCCGTCACGTCGACTTCGAACACGTACGCTCCGGACCACCCGCTGTAGTAGAACTCGGTCCGCTCGGTGTCGTTCGTGGTCACCTCAGCCCAGCTCCAGGTCTGCACGGGGATCACGAGGCGGTCCGGGTTGAGGTCGCGGCTGAAGAAGAAGGCCTTGTGGTCCCATTGCGCCTCGGAGTAGGAGCCGCCCTCCGTCGCGACGATGTACTCGTCGACCAGCGTAGGCGCCGTGGCGTCGGAGACGTCGAAGAGGGCGAGCTTCACGCAGTTGAGCCACGTGTTCGTCGGGTCGTCACAGGAGGCGGAGCCGACGCCGATCAGGTGGGTCTCGTCATAGGGGTGGAGGTACGTGGAGACGCCGGGGATCTCCAGCTCGCCCAGGATCGTCGGGGCGGTCGGGTCCGAGAGGTCGAGGACGAAGAGGGGGTCGATGCGCCGGAACGTCACGATGTACCCGCGGTCCCCCAGGAACCGCGCGGAGAAGATTTGCTCGCCTACGGCGATGCCCTCGATCTTCCCGATCACCGCCAAGGTCCCATCAAGCACGTACACCGCCGTCGACGTGGCCCGCTCCGGGGCGTTGTTCGTCACCGCCACCCGGAGATTGCCCTCGTGCTCGTCCATGGAGAACTGGTTCAGGATCCACCCGGCGACGGCGCCGTGCGCCTCGTAGGTGACGTTCCCGCCCTCGATGCCGAGGCGGTAGATCCAGGTCTCCGTCTCGGAGCTCCAGGACCGCCAGGCCGTCGAGGTCACGTAGAGGTCCGTCAGGGAGACGTAGAGGGTCTGGGCCCCGCTGATGAGGAACGATTCGTGCCCGAACCCCGCCGGGTTGTGCGTCGCCACCGCCGCCACCGTGAGCAGCGTGGTGCCGTAGGAGCCGTCGTTGAAGTACCCGATGTCCGAAGGCCGGAGGGTGACGTTGACCCCGTCCACGCCGACGGCGGGGAGGATCACGTCGTCCTGGTCGTAGTAGACATACTCCGTCGTGAGCACGTACACCCAGTCCCCGATCATCCGGCTCCCCGCGAACCACCCCGGGAGCGTGATGTTCTGCACGAGGGACGGGGCGTAGATGTCCGAGACGTCATAGACGCGGACGACCGTCTGGTACGGGTAGTAGGTGAACGAGTCCTCGCAGGGGAGGGTAGACAGCCAGTCGACCGTGCACTGCCCCACTCCCTCGCGGGCGATGCCGCCCATGACGTAGTACGGGTAGCCGTGCGTGATGACCACCAGGCGCCCCGCGTTGATGTAGAGGTCCGTGGTCCAGCTGTCCATCTCGATGCGGGAGGCCACCTTGGCGCCCGCCGCCGTGCTCGCGTTGACCAGCACGACATCTCCGCCGGAGACGATGTAGATCGTCTGCCCGTCCGTCTTCACGATGTCGGCCTCGTCGACCCCGGCCACCTGGTTGTTCGTGGTGGAGTACCCGGCCCCCGGGGCGGCGGGAGGGGGGGTGTTCATGTTCACGTCAGCAAGGCGGTTGCCGGCGGGCCCGCCGCCGAACCCGACCTCGAGGCCGACCATCTGGTTCCCGCTGCCCGATCCCGCCTGGCCGAGGTACTGGAGCATCTCCGCCTCGCTGGCGAAGTGCCGCAGCTCGCCCCCGGGGATCGCCAGGGGGCCCCGCTGCGTGGCCAGGAAGGCCACGGCGATCAGGCCGGCGAGCAGCACGGCCACGAGGAGGGCCGGCGCGGTCTTCTCGAATCGTTCTCCTAGGCTCGTTCGCTTCGATTCCATCGGGGTCCACTTCCGCGCGGGCAGGGAGCGGCGCGAGAGGCCGGTTCGGCCCTCGCGCCAGGAGGCCCGGGGGAGAGGGGAGCGCGGCGTGCGGTCCTGGAGGGACTGCCGTTCCTGCCCATCGTCCGTGCCTCCTGCCCCTGCCGGGGCGCAGGGGAACGTAGGCTCACCCCCCGGATAAGCAGTCCCGCCGGGTTGATGGCCCTGTCAACCGGGACGAAAGGCCTATACCCCTCGCGGTCGGTGGACTTCCCGTGCGTGTGGTCCTGGAGCAGAAGGCCCTCGAGGCCCTGGCCTCGGAGACGCGGATCGCCCTGCTGAAGGCTCTGGCGGACCGCCAGCAGACGGTCACGCAGCTCGCGAAGGTCGTCGGCCAGGACAAGGCCGGGGTCTACCGCCATCTCCAAAAGCTCGCGGACGGCGGGCTCATCGAGAAGGACAACGGCCACGGCTTCACGTACTACCGCCTGACGGTGCGCGGGAGGAGCGTCGTTTCGCCGACGGAGAACGTCCGCATCGCCCTGCTCCTCGGGGGAGCGTTCACCGCCGTGGGGATCGCCTACTACGGCACCGTCGGGTTCGTCTCCCGGCCCGAGGTGGCCGAGTCGGCCAGGAGCCTCGTCTCCTCGGCGACCGTGGCGGGGACGACGCCGGGCCTGGGCCTCGCCGCCGTGCTCGCCCTGCTCTGCGGCGCGCTCGGCGTCGCGCTCTCCTCCTATCTCCTCCTGCGGCGCCTGCGCCCCCGTCGCGCCCGTCTCTCCCCGGAAGAGGCGCGCGAGGAGTCGGGCGTGGGCGCACCGTCTTAACCCGCCCCCGGTTCGTCCTCGGGGAATGGCGGGAACGGCGATCCAACGCTTCCTCGACAGCCTGGGGACCTACGACCACCAGCAGGGGATGCGCCTCTTCGACGCGGCCGTGAAGGACGCGGGCACGGCCCGTTCGGCCCTTCTCGGGATCCTCCTCAACGCGGCGAACCAGCACGACGAGAATCCGGTCACGCCCCACGCGGTCCCGACGGCCTTCTCCGGCCTGGAGGCGTTCTCCCTGGCGGGATGGCCCGCCTCCCTCCCCGTGATCCGCTTCCTCGCCCTGTACTCCTTCACCCTGAGGAAGAGGGACTGGTCCCCGGCGGCCCTGGAGCGTCTCGCGGGGAGCGTCCGGGTCGTGCCCGGGGCGAAGCTGGCGGACGCGCTTGCGCGGGCGATGGGGGGCGGGAAGCCGCAGGAGGCGGCCGCCGTGGCGGTGGTACTCGCGAAGCGCGAGGGGCTCCCCGCGGCGGGGAACGCCCTCGTGTCGGCCTCGCTCGGTGACGTGGGCCGTCTCCAGCACAATCTCGCCCTCGCCGTCGCGTACGCGGAGACCGCCGAGGCGTTG
>Ga0209342_10002345_pt1 | contig 20364 bp, 41 predicted proteins | sample RifCSP16_2_FD_184023 | JGI IMG/M metagenome (GOLD analysis project Ga0209342, IMG submission 184023) | Soil microbial communities from Rifle, Colorado - Rifle CSP2_sed 16_2 (SPAdes) (version 2) | ecosystem: Environmental > Terrestrial > Deep subsurface > Rock core/Sediment | place: Rifle... | reverse complement strand
GCCGAAATCCAGTATCACGCTGATTGTGCTACAGACTACCGGCAACTAGCAGCAGAACATGATGCCTTGGTGGACTTTATCGAGAACGCTTGGCCTAAGTGATTACTGCTCCTTGATCTTGGCGAGTGCCTCTCCGATACGAGATTCAAGCGAGCAGGCAGGACATTTCAAGGCATCCTCGTTTAGACATTTCGTATGCTGTAGCATGCCTTCTGTTTCTTCCAGAAGCTCAACCAGCATCTTCACTTGGGCCTTTAGCTTCTCCGCCCTGCCCCGTTCTTGGAGCAGGTCAGCGTCTTTGAGGGCGAGATGTTGAGTGAGTCTATCTATTTCACCTATAGCCCACCAATGTTCTTCGTTGTGCGGAGTGCAAACATCCATGAACCGCTTCCGTAATTCTTCAGGCGGGGTCGCAGCACAACCTCCGCTCATCTTCTCAAGTTCCATGATTCCTCCATTCCGCGAGCAGAGCGCGAATAGTCAGTATTTGTCGGTGGCTTGCCAAAACAGGGTGCGGAAAAGTATCTAGCATGTTTTGAATTGCTCTCGGACAATTTTCAATTAACCAGTTAAGAGCTTGTGCCTTCTTCTCCACCTCCGTTTTAATGTCAGGTGCAGCGTCGAACATGGCTTGAAAACCGGCAACATGTGTATAATCTTCCATTTCATCAATAGCGCGAAGCATTTCATCCGTCGGCTCGCGGGCTATAAGTTTATATTGAGTCATTTCTTTTCCTTCAGTCTGGATTTGAGGTAGGGCGGGGCGGCTCTCCTTCGCCTGCCGCAGTTCGGTGAGTTCAACAGAGCAGTCAGTCAACGCTCGTTTTAAGTCCTCGGCCTCGTCGGATGATTGTATGTGCGCCGCGTTCTGTTCGAGTTCCGCGCATCGAATTTTCCACTCGGTGAGTTCGACGGAGAGGGAGCGGCAATTCCATGACTTTATCAAAACTGCATCCGCGTTCGCATAGTGGTATGGCAAACTCATTTGCGCTCGACAATGCGAACTGGAACACCAAAGCACGCGCCTAAGCTCCCCCCAACTTTCTCCGTGTATCGCCCCATGCCGAAATTCGGCATGGTTTCCACAGAAAGGGCAATTCTCAATCTTGTCCGTGTCAGTGGTCATGGCTTCTGCTCCAATCTGGATTTGAGGTAGGGCGGGGCATCTTTAGATTTCATCCGTATATCTAGTGCCACTAAATTCTCTGGCGTTATATACTTGTATCGTGCCATTTGTAAAAGAAGCCAATCCAAGCTCTCCTTCGCTTGCCGCAGTTCGGTGAGTTCGGCGGAGAGGGATAAAACTGCTTGAGATAGCGTAAATTCCTCTTCAGTATAATCATTGCTCTCGGGTTTAGTAGTAGCGTAAAGAACAATTTCTTCCGCCAACTTGCGGGCTTCGTCGTCGGAGATCATGGCTTTATCACCTTCTCAAGATAGACGTGATAGAGAACATGATTATTGTCCTCCTCAGGAATAGCCAGTTTCCATTCTCCGGTGCGGATCAATTTGTCGCCTTCGGCGTAATCCATCAGGCAAATTTCTCCACGAGGCGGCGGATTCAGAAACTTCTTGAACATCTCGAATATGGCGATAGTCATGGCGTTCGTTCCTTTAATAAATGGAGGAGCACATCAATTTCACGCCGTCTGCGAAGCAGTTCAGTCATACTCTTATTGAACATTTTTCGTAAGCCCTTGTAATCGACCATTAAAGCATCATACGTGTTTTTGCTGACAACTGCGTCAACTTGAACCGCTACTTTTATATCTCGTTTCTTCATTTCATCTTCTCCTGTCAATCATGGTGGTTCGGGATGCTGGCCGGTAACAATTAGATATAAGTCTCTTACGGTTTCCTTATTCCCATGTGCAGCGCCAGCATCCTTTCCCAACACCCTATCAGCCGGATAGGGACGGTAGTACGTGGGACTGGCCGGCTAATTTCCCCCGGCTCAGGATGCCTTACGCGACCATGGCGTCGAATGAATGGCGGCACAGTCCCGCAGCCCCACGCGCCTTTCGGAGTTGTTACACTTCTAACTGTTTCAATTTTTCCAGTTTCTCGTTCATCTCAACTATGAACTTTCCAACCTCGAATGACATCTCTGCGATTTTGCCATCGTCCCGGTTCACGCGGATCACGATCATACGGAGCCTTTCAGGCATACGCGGATCGAACGAAACGAAGTCACACCATTTCCGTCCAGCACACACCATCTGCCATTGCATCTGGAGGATGTATTTGCTCGGTATTTCACGGTTTAACAGTGTTTCGATGTGCGTGCTGGTATTGGGACATTTGATCTCCGCCAGTCCATCCTCTCCCACCAAACAATCCGGCGAAGCACCTGATTCGAGTAAGGGATGACGTACAAACGGGACTCGTTCCACTGTTACGTCACGGTAGAATTCGTAGGCCGCAATCGCTTCGGCTTCGTGATCGACCCCCCATTGCATGGCGGCATTGATAAATCCTTCGTTCGGCTTCCCGGTTAGCCGCTCCGCGATCAGGTCAGCCATCAGATTTCCCCTGTTGGCACCGAACCCGCTCTTGGTTCTGGCCATCAGATCGGCCATGCGCGAGGCGGTAGGGATGCCGAGGCGAAGCAGACGCCATGCTTCCGTGCCCTGTTCGATATCAGCCATTGGCCTTCTCCGCTTCTTTTCTTTTGGCATTGATTTTGATTTTGTGTTCCAGAGACGCTTTCGCGTCTGCGAACATTTTGGCCGGGATGTCTGCCAGTGTTGAGATTGACACTTTGCCGTTCTTGGCCAAATACCCGAGGAAAGCTGCCTCGTTGGCCCCAGCGTGTTTGACTAGCTTGCCAAGCTCCTCAACCTGCTCCTCGGATACCTTGGCCATGGTTCCCATGGCATCATCATCCTCGCCTTTGGTGCTGATATTGAGGAGCGCGGTCAGGATGATACGCTTTCCGTAGCTGGTGCTGGACTTTATAGCTTGTACGGCATTTTTACTGCCGCTTGCATCGGCTGGTAATGACAATGATGTTTCCACGCTATGACCGGCACGGTGCATCAGACGGCCAGAAACAGAGATTTTTTCATTCTGGCTCGGAGGAAATGTGAACATCACGGAAAACCCATATTTCTGTAGAGTTGGTTTTACAAACTCGTTGATGTCCTCGAATTTGGCATAGGTAGAACGTATTTCATCTCCTACCTTGATCTCCCCTTTTTCAGTGATGACAGGAAGTTCCGGCTGCATGTCAGCCATGGCTGAATTAAATTCGGCCATGGCTTCACGTGCCACGATGCGCTCGTGCATCTCCAGCAGCTTTTCCATCTTGGCGACATCCACCGTTGGATCGGCAGCAGCGCGGGCAATAACGGCAATCAGGGATGTTTCCTGAGTCGGTGCCAATTTTTTGACTACCAGCGCCTTGTGTCTCGCTGGTTTGGCCATGGCCGGATCGACTTGTGATCCTTTGGGGATGACTGTTTGTTTTGATTTGGTTTTCATGTAAATGCGCCCCGTTGCCGGGGCGCTCTCCTTGAAGTTGATTAAGCCGCTTTTGCCAGCACCGACCAGTCAGAGACCGGCAATTCCAACACCGTGCCACCGAGGCGTTCCAGTTCCGTTGCCCGGTCATACGAGGCGACATCCTGCGAAGTGCGGGTGATGGCATTGACCAAACCGTACTGCGACAGGTCGGCACCACGAATCAGATGGGTCAGCACGTTGTCCTGCTCGTCCTGATTCAACTGATACCGCTTGGCCAGCACTTCGACGGACTTGACCGGGCTGACTTCGATCTGGCGCTCGGCGGAGCGTTGCAGGCTCTCCACGATCCGCTCGAACTGGACCGAGTTGAGACTAGCGCGCACCGTGTCCTGCACCTTCAGCCAGAAAGCCTTGTCATCGGCTTGCAGGGTAACATCCCGGTACAGCTCGAAAGCCGCCTCACCTTCATCCGCCGCACGACCCAAGTGGGTCTTGCGCTGGCTGTAGTCGGCGGAGATCATGCCGTTGAGACATACCAGACGGAACACCAGCGGCTCGACCTTGAGCGCCCCGAGACCGATTTCCGAGTTGGAGATCACGATGCCGGACTGCACTACGTCACCGCGTTTCACCTCACGCTCGATCTTGGGGAACAGCGCCTTGATGTAGAAGCGTGAGTCGGTGACTTCCACCGATTCAAACTTCACCTCCGCTTCACCCAGCACCGGAAGAACGGCTTGGGCCAGATCGTAGTTGTCGAGAGGACGGTAACGATCCGAGAGGAAGGCGCGGGCACCGTTGTCCAGAGTACGGATCAGCCGGCGTTCTGGCTTGTTCTGGAACCAGTGCTGCACGTTCTCCTGCAACAGCACCGGAGCCTCGGCCTTGAGGCGGTCGTAATACGGCTTGGGGATACCGAGGCGGTTGGCGATCTGACCATGCGTGTGATCGGTCACGGAAAATTCACCGTGTCCGTTCACCTTGAGATCGTAATCGCCCTGACCGTTGTTGGGATCACTGACAAATTGGAGTTCGAGTTCACGGGTGTCCGCGATGAAATCCCGTTTGCTCTTTTGCTGCCGATCCAACTCGACAGCGATTTCGGAAAGACTGCGACCAGTTTTCATGATGTTCTCCTTGGTTTGCTGCATTCACCCGCAGCGGAGGTTTGGTTTACCTGAATTTCACCGTTCAGGTATCGGTTGTAACGGTAGAATAATTACATAGTCAACACCTATTGTCAACACACTCTACTTATGTTCCAATAAATCAATGAAATACTCAGATTTCAGGAAAGAAATGCTGGCCCGAGAGCAACAAATAATCGTTTTATTCGCCAGCGGCGCGACGACTATTACCATTGGTAAAATCTTCGGTGTTTCAAAACAAAGGATACAAAAAATCCTGTCAAAAAATGGAATCAAGAGAAAAAATGGCGGAGCTTCTGTCTATTATAGACAGGCAGCAAAACCTCATTTACAACAAATGGCAGAACTTTCTCTTAGAAGTGAAAAATTATTCTTTGATTGTGTTGGATGTTCCCATGAAGAATACAAAAAAATAAACAGAAAATTCAAGAATAAAAATTCATCGTCCCCAGCAAAGGTATTCTCGTCACAAAGGGGCAACTCAAAAACTAGAGGGATTAGATGGGAACTTAATTTTTTCCAATGGTGGACCCTGTGGGAAAAATCAGGTAAGTGGAATCAACGTGGTCGCAAAAAAGGAAATTATGTAATGGCTCGGAATGAGGATAAAGGGCCGTATGCACTGGGGAATGTAAAAATTATTACCAATACGAGCAATATAAAAGAACACTACAACCGCGTAAGGAAAATACCATGATGAAAATTTCATTCCGAAAAAAACGCGAGATGCAGCATCAGCGCAATACCAATGTGGTGCAGGACTACTTGCGCGGTGTTGAGACAGGCGCACCCAGCCCGATAGAGATCATGGAAAAATACCATTTCAAACGCGCCCGTCTCTATCAGATTCTCGACAAGTTCAACATCAAACCCAGTTATCGCAAGAAGTGGATGGACAAAAATTGAGGTGATACATGACGATCAAAGTGAAAAAGACGGAAGGCAAACCAGAGTCCACCGAGATTCTTGCCTCGGCCATTGTGAGCATCGGCAAGGCAGCGGACAAGTTGTTGTCATCCGGGTTAAACACTGAGGCGGTAATCGTGCTTTTGCACGATTATACAAAACTGCCAAAGCGAGATATCAAACTAATTCTGAATTCTCTCAAACGGCTGGAAAGCTGGTACTGCAAATGAAACGCTTTAATCCATACACCGCGCTATTGGATCGCGCACAAAAATTCAGATCACAGGTAATCAATCCTGTGACGAAATTCATGTGGAATTATCCGAAGGCTAATCTGAAAACCGGATGGTCTTTGGATGATCTGTATCAGCGCGTGGCCGCAGCAAACACATTAGACTATGACGTGAAGCTGGTTGCCACCGAACAAGGGCTGGAAGTGTTCTACATCAAGAGACCGAAAGATGATTATTTTTAATGCGAGGTGAAACATGCGTAGAGTCAAACATGACAAGAAGGTAGTCCGTTCCATCCATCGCGAGATCACCCGGCTGTGCAAACAGCATGGCGAGGTGAGCGTGCGGTTCGCCTTCAAGAAATTCGATCAACTGGTCATGGCGCAGAATCGTTACCAGAAGGAGAAGCGTGAACTCCGGGCGCGGTTGCGTGAGATCGAGCAAAAGACCAAGGTATGAAAACAGAAAAGCCCTCTTTCGAGGGCTGTTCCGTGGCTTTCACCAATATGCTTGACACGCTGGCGCGGGTTCGGCATATTCCTAATTGTCTAGATCAGGATGGCAAGTATCTTTTCAAAAACCCATCCTCAAGTCAAGACCGACCAGTTCACGCGAAAACCGTGGCAAATGCTGTGGATCGCCTTACCGAAGGATTCTCGTCTAACCCAGCCGCTCGGCACAGGTCAGGACGGAATAACCCGGAAACGACTCCTAAATCCAGCCAAAACCTATACCGAGGGGGCTGGGCTGACGGTCGAGATCGTGCGCCGCCGAAAGCGGCCAATCACCGGGAACGGTGCGGGAATCCTGAACGTGCAAGCGACACGGATGATTTTCAGTGCTCGATTATTAAGGGGTGCATCCACCGACCGCTTCTCCCTGAATTCAACGCCGCTGGTTCTGCATGGTGGCGCTATCGCTGGATTGACCGACAAACCAATCACTGACACCGAGGAGTCGAGACGATGAGTACCGAGCAACCGATGGGCACCACGCAACTGCTGACACTGATCCTGACGGAACTGAGAAGCATCAAGGTGGCACTACAGTCGAAAGGATCATCACAGCCACCTGCCAGACAACCAGCGCCGAATCAGAACTCAGGCGGTAACTCTGGCGGAAACAAGTACGCTCAGAAACCCGGTGAGGAATTGGCTACATGCAATAAATGTGGTGGGTCTATCGTCTGGCGCAAAAGCAACGCCGGAAAAAATTACTGCATCAATCCTGATGGCACGTATCATTCTAAGACGTGTACCGGCCAATGAAGCAAAACAGAAGTAAGCGTCGTGATCGAATGATAGCCGCTTTCCACGAGCTATCCGACGATACCAGAGTATTGCCGGGAAGGAAGTACGGAAGATGCAAGGAATGTGCTGCACGCATCGAATGGGTGAAAACCAAACGCAAGAAAATGATGCCGCAACAGCCGAACACCGGAGAGCCGCACTTTCCTCATTGTGGAAAGCAACGCTGGACGCTGGCAGAATGGGATACTTATTTAGCCGATATTGAACAGCGTGAAATTAGGCACAATTCAACACGAAGTATTACGAACCCGAGAGGCTTGACGCAATTCTATTCCGGCGCTCGATTGCCGTGGGAGTTTCCGACATTCATGGAGTGTTATGAAAATGTGGCGCTGGATACGCAAGCAATTCGATAAGCTCCCAAGAGGAGGCGAAGGAATACTACGCTCTGGTCAGTGGCGTGTTCAGTATTTTGATTTTCCGAGGGGGAAATCGGTTTTGATGCGTTATGACATCGCTAAGAATTATGCGAAAATTTTCAAAGGAAAAGTTATCTACGCGAGATACGAATGACCGACCGCCGTCCTATCTTCGGATACGAAGGTCTCTACGAGGTGGACCGGGACGGCAGGGTTTACAGTTTGGAGCGGACGATAGTGAACATACGCGAGTACATTCAACCAGAAGCACTGGTGAGTTGGCAACCGAACCAGCGAGGTTATCCGCGTGTGGCACTCTGGAAGAACAGTAAACGCAAGTGGCATTTTGTTCATCGCCTCGTGGCGCTGTTGTTCATTCCGAACCCGCACAACTATCCGCTCGTGAATCACAAAGACGAGAATAAACAAAACCCCTGTGACTGGAATCTGGAATGGGCCACTCACGCTTACAACACGGAATACTCCATCAAGCGCGTGGAGGAACCGCAATACTCCGAGGCGTATAATTCACCATCGATGATGTCGTGGACAGGATGAAAAAGAAACGCTCATACAGATTCAAGCCGTGTCCTGATCTTCCGAAAGGCTTCAAATGCGAGGTCTGTGGAGGATCATGGATATGCCTTCAATCATGGCGAAAGAAATTAACGAAAGATGGGAAGCGGAAACATGATTGAGCTTCGCCAATATCAACTCGAAGCCAAGCAGAAGGTCCGTGACGCGATCCGTGCCGGCAAGAAGCGCATTCTGTTGGTGGCTCCGACTGGCAGCGGAAAAACTGTCATCGCCGCAGATTTTCTGCGTTCATCCCGAGCAAAGGGAAAGATGTCACTATTCATCGCGCATCGCCGGGAATTGATTCACCAAGCCTCGAAAAAGCTGACAGCATTTGGTGTAGATCATGGAATTATCATGGGTGAGTATTCGATGTCAGCTTTGGCGGAAACGCAGGTGGCTTCTATCCAATCCTTTTATTCGCGTGTTATCAAGCGCAACAAAATATCGCCACCACTGGCCGATCTGGTGTTTATTGATGAATGTTTCCCGGCAGGGACTTTGGTGGATGGGAAGCCAATACAGTCGATAACTGTGGGGGATGAAGTTTCCAGTGTTGACCATGATACGGGGGGGATTGTTAGGCGTCGTGTTTTGCGTGTGTTTCAGTATAAATCTGTATCAGATATTATTGTGTTGCAATGTGATGCGACCGAGATAAAATGTACCGATAATCATCCTATTTTTGTACGAGGTAAAGGATATGTCGAAGCGCAAAAGATTGTTGAAGGGGATTTGTTGTGTATGCAACGAACCATTCCAGCAGTTGACTGCATGGCAACTGAACAAAACTTGTTCAAAAAAGTGCAGGCGCAAGAAATCATCGAAAACTATGTCGAATACGAACAAGAAATATGCGTCTCAACGCATGAAGAAAAAAAACCCGATGATGAAAAAAATATACAGAGACAAAATGAGAGCAACCCTGATTGCAATGAAACACAAGCCAAAAATCAGGGGCGGAAATGGTATGGGGGCCACCAAGGCGGAGAAAGCGATTGCTCACGCAATGAAGATGAAACTCCATGTGATAGTGCCAACAGGGCAACGACGCAAAGGAAGTTATCCGAGTCATTACAAGTTGGATGTCGCGGACCCAATCAAGAAGATTTGTATCGAAGTAGACGGGCCGAGCCACGGAGCTTTGAGCAGGAAGATAGCCGATGCAAGGAAGGACAATTTCTTGCGTGGATTAGGGTGGATCGTATTTCGCGTGACGAACAAACAAGTGTTGACGGAATTGAAGTCTACAACCTCGAAGTTGAAGGGACTCATAACTATTTCGCAAACGGTATCTTAGTACATAACTGCCATCATGCCACGGCCAACAGTTACCTCCACCTGAAAGACATCTACGAGGATGACATCATCATCGGCCTGACGGCGACTCCCTGCCGCACGGATGGGCGTGGACTGGGTGGTTTCTTCGATGAACTGATTCAGGTGGCAACGCCGCAGGAATTGATCGATCTCGGGTATCTGGTGGATACCAAAATCGTTGCTCCCCGACTCCCGGACTTGCGCGGCCTTCGCACTGTTCGGGGAGATTACGAGGAAGCCGAGCTTGAGAAACGGATGAAACCCATGATCGGTGATCTGGTGAACGACTGGCAGCACTTTGCCAACGGCAGGCCGACTTTCGTGTTCGCGGTGACGGTAGCGCATTCGATCTGGATCAAGGAACGCTTCGAGAACGCGGGGATTATCTGTGAGCATGTGGACGCTCAGACCCACCCGGCAAAGCGCGACCAGATATTCAGCGACTTCGAGGCCGGCAGGCTTCAGGTGCTTACGAATGTTGGGATCGCCACTGAGGGAACGGATATTCCTTGCGCCTCGTGCGCGATTCTTGCCAGACCCACGAAGTCCTATGGCCTGTACCTCCAGATGACCGGGAGGATTTGCCGGCCATTCCCCGGAAAGAAAGACGCGCTCATCATCGATCATTCCGGGGCTGTCTATCAGCACGGTTTCCCGCAGGACGCCGGGGGCTGGGAACTGGATCAGAATTTCAAGATCACGGATCGCAATCAGGAACGACTTGCCAAGGAACAAAACCCGATCACGTGCCGGGAATGTTTCACCGTGTATGTAAAGCAACTGCATTGTCCGAATTGTGGAGCCTTGCCGAACAAACGCGGACAAAGCCTGTCGATGGAGGAGGGTAGGCTGTATCACATTCCACGCCAGAAGAAGCAGAAGGTCGAGACGTTCACGGTTGAACAGAAAGCCGATTGGTATGGTCAGTTGAAAGCACTTGAACTGGCCGGTGGAAAAAAGAATGGCTGGGCCGCGCATAAGTACCGTGAAAAGATGGGAGTGTGGCCGAATCTCCCGGAGATCAGACACGCACCGCATCGAACTCCAACTCCCGAGGTCAAAAGTTTTGTACAAGCGATGAACATACGATATGCCAAATCACGAGACCGACAAGCGTTACAAAGATAAACCTGTTCGAGTAATCCTGAACGACAAGGAACTTGATGGGCTGGGCTACCGGCGCATGTGGGATGGCGCAGTCTGCGATAACCGGGACCATTTTTTCGAGGCGTATCCAGACCCGATCAGCACCTATGACACCCGGACGATGGTGGCGGTGAGCAAATCGCTGATGGTGAAATTACTGATTGCTTTGGAGGCGGCGAAAGTATGAGCGATGATTATATTTTGACTCGCGCTGAACTCGAACGCATCAAACAAATGCGGCAGCAGAAGTGGGCCATGATCCAGCAGGCGCTCCCGCGTGTGGCGCTAGACGTGAAGGCGCTCGGTAAGCCGCATCTGTACCAGTACGAGGAGGAAGGTCAGCACGGAATGAAAAAAAAATGCCAGCGTATTATCAGTGGCGAAGGCACACGAATCATCTACTGCAAGATCGGAGAGGAGGTTATTGTTGGCCGATAAACGCATCAAACGCATCATCGTTCTGCGGGATGATATGCGCCGGCAGCGGGCGCTGAACGTCATTCGTGATATCAAGATTGATCCCGATCACTTGTTTGAGGTGATCTTGCAGTATTTTCATGTAACACGTTCACTCGCGGCCAACCGACTTCTATGGTGGTGGTATAAGCAAATTCGCAATCATCTTAAAGATACGACCGGAAAGATGTACAGTGATCGGCAACTGCATCATCATTTCTGTGAACTGTTCCTGCCGCAAGTTACGGAGGAAGTGCTGGGCAAGGTACACACCCGGCAACAGACCAGCAGTGATCTCAACGTGAAGCAATTCAGCGAATTTCTGACAAACATTGAGCAATACTGTTTCGATGTGCTGCATTTTGTTTTGCCGAGACCGGAGGATATGTACAGCGTGGCGATGGGGAGAGCGGCTTGAGCAAGATCACGAAATTTGCAAAAGGAAAGCAATGCACGGCTCGGGTTCCGGGAGTCTGCAATTTCGATTCAGCAACATCTATTTGGTCACATCTTAATTCAGTTAGGTGGGGGGCTGGCCGAGGGTTAAAAGCCGTTGATGTATGTGGCCTTATTACATGCTCTAACTGTGGGGATGCCATTGACGGGAGAAGGAAAAAATATGATTCAGGCGATAAATTAGACAAAGAGTTTGTAATGCAATGCGCTTATCTTGGACACTTGGAAAGTCTTGCCTTATTATGGAAAGAAGGTATTATATCGTAATTACCATTATGGTTTTTACAATATGAAATATAGAAAATTGACGGTAGTGAAAAGATTACCGGAAAGTAAATACTTGTGTAGGTGTGATTGTGGGAATGAACGAATTGTAGCAGTAGGGCATTTTAATGCAGGATATTTCAAATCTTGTGGATGCGATCATTGGCACGGTCACGCTAAAAACAGAAGTAGAGAATATATTTCTTTTCATAATATGATTGCTCGTTGCCATAAAAAAAGTAATAAAAGATATAAAGATTATGGATTGAAAGGCATTACTGTTTGTAAACGATGGAAGAATTCATTTATCAATTTCATTGTTGATATGGGGAAATGTCCAGACGAATTTACATTAGACAGAATTGATAGCAGAAAAGGATATTCTCCAGATAATTGTCATTGGGTATCTCGATCTCAGAATCAACGTAATAGGCTTACATCGAAAAAATGGATTGTTGATGGTAAAGAGTATTCAACGCTTGAGGAAGCGGCGCTTGAGAAATCTGTAAGTTCAGCTACTATTTTAGCATGGTGCAAAGGAAGAAAGGCTTCTGGACATTGGTATCCACAAAAACAAAATTGCGATGTACGGAATGTTTATTAACGCTCTTGCATAAAGCAAGAATTATCTAAAGTCTGGCGATGCTGGTAAAGGCTGAAATTCTCGGTGAGAGGTAGAACAGACGGCAACCAGAAGGAAATTATCTGCGTCCTCCGCAAGCTCGGAGTGATGGTGCAAGACCTTTCCCAAGTGGGGGATGGATGTCCCGACCTGCTGCTGTCACTCCTCGGCAGAACCTATGTGGCTGAGGTTAAGTACGGACTGAATTGGAAACTCCGCGCGACTCAGGAGCGATGGCACAAGCGGTGGCTCGCGCCGGTTGTAATCTTCGAGTCATCCGAGCAGGTGGTTGAATGGGTTAACCACCTGCGCCGCGAGGAACGATCTACGTGGCATAGAGAATGAGCAGTATCAACGGCAACCAACTACCGATAATGGCATTAGTGGTTCTGCTGTCAGTGCATCCGCCATTTGTTTTTCCGACCATTTACCCGGAGCCAGATTCATCACCCAACGCACTGACTTGTGCGCCATGAACCGAACCACGTCAGCCGGTGGCACTCGGACGCCGTGCTTGAACTCCGCCATGCGTGAATGGTTGTAGGACTTGCCGCACGCCTTGTTGACGAGATCGATGGCACGTCCCTTGCTGATGCCTTTGTCAGCCATTGCTTCAAAATATGTTTGCACGATGTTCATGTGATTTCCTCAGTCCGCCTGTGGTTTCAGGAACACTTCTTCCGGTTCCTTGCCTTCGCCAAAGACCTTCTCTTGCTCCTTGCGTTCCGGTGTATCAAGGCCGAGCCGGCCATCATCCAGCGCGATATCGGTATTCAGCGCAGTCGAGAAACAGTCAGTGATGTAGTCTTTGATCTGGTCACGATCCCTTCCGGTGATCCGCAGGCTAAATCCGAAGGCCAGTGAGCCGGTCACGATGATGTCGTGTTCGGTCCAGCCATCGTACATTCCGTAACCGTCCATGTGGTGAAATGAAGTGCGGAACACCAGACGGTCAGGGTCGGAGGCTCCGAGATCGAGCGCCGTGCCAGAATCAAAGCCGCTCCCCGAAGGCATGTGGTTCTTGACCAGCGCCTCGATGCGTTCCTCGTGCTTGTCGAACCACTCGTCGTTTTTTGACTCGATGCAGTTGAGTCTGGTCTGCACCAGAGATGCCAGTTGCTGATAGAGTTTCATGCTGCCTCCGTTTTGATATACTCGCCCACGTACACTTGGAACTGCCCGACTTCGAGAATGCCGTAACCGTAGCTCTTGTCCGACAAGACGTTCTTGCGGATCGCGGCGAGGAACTGATCCGCCGTTAAGGCAGGCTCGTCGGGAGCGCCAAAGCCAGAAGCATCCACGAAATACTTACGAACGAACTGGAAGCCCGGTGGCACGTAGTCCCCAAGGAACGGGATGTCCCGGATCGACTCCACGCCCTCTTGAAGCTCGCGGGCGCAGAGTACCTTGGGGGCCAGCCCCTTCGACTTGGCGCGTTTGGCCGCACGCAGGGCTTCGTTGCGAATGTCGTTGATGTCTCTCATTACGTTCTCCTATCTGATCCAGTAAACCACTCCATCGAAGCCCACCGAGGTATAATCCACCTGAATGTTCTCGGCGGTTTTCTCCCAGTCGATCTCGATGTATGCCGGAAGGTTTCTCGGTAGATCACCGATGTCTGTCAGAAGCTCCTGTGTGTACTCGACGAAGTACGAGTCACGGATAAGGATGGCACCGTAAGGCCAATCCGATGAATACCCGCATGCCTCCTCGGCCAAGTCTTGCAGTGCTTTGAATTCATCGGCATGATCCCATCCTTCGAGATCAGCCTTTGCGTTGACCACCGTATCCTTGGCGTCGGTATATCCATCAGGATCGCCTTCTTCATCGGCTTCTTGCAGCGCCATTTCGGCGTCGGTGACGGTTTCTTCGAGTGCTGTTTTCTCAGACTCCAATTTATCGATGCGGGTGATAACATTGCGCGAATCGATCACGTCATCGGCGTTGGTTGGATAGTTTCTCATTACTGCCCCCTCGGGCGGCACACGCCCTGTTCAATGAGACTGGCAGCGGTACGACCGAAGAACCCCTGCAACGTCCAGCACTGGCCGGTGTCGATCAGGTACTGCCACGCCTCGATCACCTGTTCCTCGCTCTCGGCTTCGATGAAACCCTCAGCGATCCCTACGGCGGTGTAGCTATCAAGTTTGCTAAGTTTGCTCATGCGACCTCCTTCAATACAGTTAATCCGCAAGCATCGCGGAACTTCTGTGCGTTGAACTTCGGGTTGTCCGCTGCCAGTACCGCGATCAACTCCGAGGCCACGAAGCGGACTGCATCTGCCTTGTAACGCTTGTCGAAGTTGCCACTGCCGGTTGCGGCGTAGTCGAGACCGGACTGAATGACCCCGGCCAGTTTCACGTAATCTTTTTTGCTCAAGCTCATGTTATATCTCCTGTTGGTTAAATGAATTTCAGTTGGTTTTCGTCACAGGCCAAGTATAGGCACAGCACATGAGCTACGTCAAGCACTTTGTTTTGTCTTCTGTGCCAAAGCCGTGCGCTCGTAGTATCGGACCTTGGCCTTCCACTTCCGCAGGATCGTGGTGCCGCGTTTTACCCGGCTGGCGGCGCGGGCCAGCATGGTCTGTGCATGGGCCAGCTTGGCATCGACCGAGGGGCGGGCTTTGGGTTGCGGCAGTACCTTGGTCAGATCGAGGTCTTGCGCCCACGCATAGATTTCTCTCCACTTCCCGACCCGGTAATAATACGGATCGTCACGCATCTGCTTGTGCTTCACGCCCCGGAGATGGGCGAACTCGTGTGCAAGGACGAATGCCAGATCGATGCGGTCCACGTAGTACGATGGCAGCTTGATATTGGTATGGATGCCGGGACACTGGGCATAGCCTGAACACCAGACATCCACCGCCCGGTTGTATGCGAACACGATGCGAGCATTCTTGACGCCTTCTTGTTTGGCGCACCGAGTCACGAACCGGCGCAGGTCGCGGGTTGACCAGTGGGTATAGTTCTCAATGATCTTGATGCTCATGTGAGGTATCCTTTGGCCTCAACCGTGATGCCGTATTTTCTGCCCAGTTCCTTGATCTTGGCGATCAGGCTCTGGAGCAGCTTGTCGTCGAAGTATTCCGAGACCACCTCACCTTCGAGATCGGTGCGGAATTTCAGAACACGGATTTCCTTCTGTTGAATGGGTATGATGAAGGATCGTTTCTCGTCATCTTTAACCAAGATGCCGAGACGGAATCCGTCATCGTAGTAGCGAACGGCTTTGATGTTGGGGTTCATGTTGATCTCCTTTTCTCTGATTACAATTACATTATACGCTCATCGCATGAGCCTATATTTGATACTGGACTGGAGATCAAGCACTTATAAAAAAGACCTGCTTGATTTAGGCCGAAAAATATATTTTCAAAGTGGACTTGACAGATTTGGTTGACTTTTTCGGTATGTCAAGTAGAGTATCTATATATGACATCAGGTGCCGACATGCTGCGTTTGGTCAGGATGATCCCGAAGGCGGAACTGTGCCGGCTGCGTTTGCAGCCCGGTGAGAAGCTGTCCTGCGCTTTTGATTGTGAGGATCAGGTGCCGGTGATATTATTGTTCCGTGAGGAAGTCCGTAGTATACAACCTGTGTGTGAAGCCGTACCCGAGGACATCGTGGGTGTACGCCCAGCACAAGCTGGCGATGTCTCTCGGTTTTATCTCAACTAACCCAGAAGGAGAAATCCATGTTATATCATCGTAATCTGCACGAAAGTCGCCAGACTCAAGTGGGGTGGTTGGTCATGCTTGCTATCATTTTTTTCTGCGTAGTTCTCAGCGCCTTTCCCATCGAAGCCCGATCTGATATCGGCATCAAGGCTGGCACCCATCTGGACGACGACGGTGGCCAGTCTGTGACGCTGTTCGGCGACATCACCGTGATGAATCAGAGTCTCGGTTGGTATGTAGCGCGCACGTATGAGGGTAATGACCCCGAGAACATCCTAGTCGGCGTGGATTATGGTCTGAAACTTTTCGGTGGCCCGATCAAGCTGAGTATCGGCCCCGCTTACGCGCAAGACCCATTGCGAGTCACCGGCCAGAATATGAATTTCCATCTGGCCGCTGGCTTTGAAGTCTTGAAGCACTTCACGGTTTCGCTCGAACACTGGTCGAACTGCCGCAGGATATGTCAGCATAATGTCGATACCAGCAAGAACGAGCCGCGCAACATGGCGATGTTGGGCATCAAATTCTGAGAGAGTAAATTGAATTTTCTGATTACCGGGGGCACGGGATCGTTCGGGCAGGCATACGTCAGACACCTGCTCGATAACAGCCCCGCCGAACGCATCTGTGTTTTCAGCCGTGACGAATGGAAGCAGGCGCAGATGCGCCAAGCCTTCAATGACGATCCGCGTCTCAGGTTTTTTATCGGGGATGTCAGGGATTTTACTCGGCTCACCCGCGCCATGATCGGTGTCGATGTCGTTATCCACGCGGCAGCACTGAAACGGATCGAGGTTGGAAATTATTGCCCTGATGAAATGGTGAAAACGAATATCAATGGTTCCAGTAATGTCATTGAAGCTGCTTACGTTGCTAAGGTTCATTCCGTAGTGGCTCTTTCCACCGACAAAGCATGGCAGAGTTTAAGTCCGTATGGACAAAGCAAAGCCTTAGCTGAATCACTTTTTTTAAATGCTAATCATGTATTCGGTGAAAGTGGGCCTAATTTTTCTGTAACTAGATTTGGAAATGTATGGGGTTCGACCGGCTCAGTTGTTCCTGCATGGAAGAATTTTATTTCCAAAGGAATCAAAAAAGTTCCTGTGACTGATCCAGATTGCACTCGATTTTTTATGCGGAAAGAAGAAGCCGTGGAGTTGGTGAGTTGTTCGGTTGGAAAGCGAGAACTTATCATTCCATCAAATTTGTTGGCTTACCGAATTGGTGATTTGGCAGAAGCTATGAATGTTGAAATGGATATTAAAGGGCTTCCAGAATGGGAGAAAAAACATGAAGGATTACGTGATGGCTATACTAGCGATCAAGCCAAACGGATGTCGGTGGAGGAACTGTGCGAGGTTTTAAAACATGGTTAGATTGCGCACACCTTTGCTTCAAAGGTTAATGGATAGAATAACTATTACTCACTCCTGCTGGGAATGGAATGGACGCACTAACAAGAATGGGTATGGTTGGCTCGTAGCCATTGAATTAACAGAAAAAAGAAGTAATCGCGTTCAACTTGCTCACCGTGCAATGTGGTTTGCGAAGCATGGACCTATTCCTAATGGAATGATTGTTTGTCATCGTTGTGATAATCCGCGTTGTATTAATCCTGACCACTTATTTCTTGGAACAAAAAAAGATAACTCCATAGATATGGCCAACAAGGGACGCTGGCGTAATCAGTTTAAGGATAATCCACCAACTCATTGCAAGCGTGGGCATCCATTCGATAGCCAGAATACTGGGCGCGATACCAATCGTAATCGCCGGTGCAGAAAATGTAGTGCAATGTGGACTCGTGTTTACAATGGGCGCGAAGCGAGGCCAATGGATGCTTGATTCATACAAAGTTGTCAGAGATTTTGAATCGGCGCTCTGCGAGTACACCGGAGCCAAGTACGCGATGACGACCACGAGCTGCACCATGGCACTGTTGCTGGCGGTGGCATGGCATTTATCGCGTCGTGATCCTGAGCACATGAAGTTTTGGTGGCACATGAGGCATTTTGAGTCTCAAAGGTCACTTTACTTGCCAACAGTGGAAATTCCTAAACATACTTACATCAGCGTTCCCATGTCGATTATACATGCCGGTGGCTGGCCGGTGTTTCGGGATGCAGAATGGAGTGGAGCATATCGTCTTGTACCGTTTCCTATTTATGACTGCGCTCGTCGATTCACACGCGGAATGTATTTGGAGTGTAATGAAAATTTTATCGTACATCCTATGTTATGTGTGTCATTCCACTGGACCAAGATTCTTGCCATCGGTCAAGGCGGAGCTATCCTGCACGATAACGACGAAGCGGATGAATGGTTCCGCCGCGCTCGCTTCGATGGCCGTAAAGAAGGCATAGCTCCGAAGGATGATGTGTTCACCATGATCGGACACCATTGCTATATGTCTCCACGAGATGCGGCTGAAGGATTGTCGAGACTGGCGGTGTTGCCGGATTATAATGATGATCTGCCGAATTCCGATTATCCCGATTTATCTCTACTGAGTATTTTTAAATGAGTGGTGCAACTAAAGTCATTGTCGGTGAAGAAAACGGTCGCGTGGTTCTGCGCTTTCCCAAGGCTGTCGAGTTTGCGGCGTTTGATCCGGAAAATGCCCGCCAAGTGGGCGAAGCCATGGCAAAGGCGGCTTATCACCTACACACGGGGTTGCACGCCACAGATGGACGCTCGGCTCTCAGCGCCGAACTGCGGATGCGACTGGTCACGCGTGCCACGCACATCATCCGCAACCTGACGGATAAGAAGATTCTCCCCGGCAGGATTTCGCAGGAAGTGGTCGATTCTATTCTATCGGAGATTTACTGATGATTAACTTGTGCGTGATTCCCGCGCGCGGCGGTTCCCGCAGAATTCCACGGAAGAACATTCGTTCATTCCATGGAAAACCAATCATCGCGTATTCCATCGAAGCTGCGAAGGCCAGCAACCTGTTCAGATACATCGTGGTCAGCACCGATGACGATGAGATCGCTGCCATCGCCAAGCAGTATGGCGCATGGGTTTTCATGCGCCCGGAACGCTTGGCTCAAGATGAAGTTGGCACCCGAGAAGTGACGATTGAAGTGCTGAATCAGGTTATGCATGAAACATCCAGCCATATCGATTATGTGTGTTGCCTGTATGCGACGGCACCGCTTTTGAACGTCCATGATCTGATTGCCGGGTATCTCCAATGCACGGGAAGAATGGTTCATGCGATCAGTGTCGGTTATCCGCCGTTGCAGGACGCCGCACAGTTCTATTGGAGCCATGCCGTAGCGTTGCCCAGCGTGGAGTATTTTGGTGAGGACACGTCACTTGTGCATATCCCGTCACATCGGGTGTGCGATATCAATGTCGAAAATGATTGGCTGAAAGTCGAACAGATGTATGCCGAACTTCACAAGGAGGAAGCATGAGCGACACGAAAGAGTTCTGGGCCGGAGATTTTGGTAATGAGTACACGAACCGCAACCGTGTGGACTGGCGTGCACGCATCCCGTTCTGGGATCGCATCATGCAGATCACCGGCATCCGTTCTGCCTTCGAGGTCGGCTGCAATGCCGGATGGAATCTGTCCGCGATCAAGCACGCGAACCATGGATACAACGTGTATTCGGAAGGTTGTGAGATTAACTATACCGCTGCATTTCAGGCCAATGCTGCTGGGGTTAATGTGCGACATGGTGATTTAAATACCTGTGATATTAACAACGAATTTGAGCTTGTTTTTACCGCAGGAGTTTTGATTCACACTCCACCGGATGAAATTGTTTCGTTGATGCGAGCCATCATCGACGCCAGTTGCGATTACGTGCTTGCCATCGAATACGAAGCCAAACGCGAGGAAGAAGTAGAGTATCGCGGACACGCCGGCAAGCTCTGGAAACGTCCTTACGGAAATATGTACGAACTCATGGGCCTGACGCTGGCGGTAACCGGCAAGATGGGGAAAGAAGATGGCTTCGATCCGAACGGTGTGACCTATTGGTTGTTTCGCAAATGAATCCAGAAAATCCGTCTCATGCTTTTATTGTTGGACTTTTAACAGGCATGTTCATCGGTGCATTTTTTATGGTGATTTTTATTTTGGCGACGATAAAATGAACCGCTGCAAACTTTGTCTGATTCCAGACACTCGACCGGATACTCATTTCGAGGATGGTATTTGTTCCGCCTGTCGAACCTATCAGAAACGACTTGAAATCGATTGGGTAAAGCACCGGCAGGAACTTCTCGATCTGCTGGAGCGCCACAAAGGCAAGCGTGAATTCGACTGCATCGTGCCCAGCTCTGGCGGAAAGGATTCAACATGGCAAGTGCTCACGTTGCTCGGACTCGGTGCCAAACCACTGGTGGTCACGGCTACAACCTGCCAGCTCACTCCCATCGGGAGACGCAACATTGATAATCT
>Ga0209342_10002343_pt1 | contig 20388 bp, 21 predicted proteins | sample RifCSP16_2_FD_184023 | JGI IMG/M metagenome (GOLD analysis project Ga0209342, IMG submission 184023) | Soil microbial communities from Rifle, Colorado - Rifle CSP2_sed 16_2 (SPAdes) (version 2) | ecosystem: Environmental > Terrestrial > Deep subsurface > Rock core/Sediment | place: Rifle... | reverse complement strand
CACCGACGGCCTGCTGTACATTTCCACCGGCGACGGCGGCGGCGGCGGCGATCCGCAGATGAACGCGCAGAACCCGAACCGCCTCCTCGGCAAGATGCTGCGCATCGACGTGAGCACGCTGCCCTACACCATCCCGCCGACCAACCCGCTCGCCAACGAGGTCTGGGGGATCGGGCTGCGGAACCCGTGGCGCTGGTCGTTCGACGCGCCGACGAACCGCCTGTACATCGCCGACGTCGGCCAGAACCGGTACGAGGAGGTCGACGTCGTGATGCGCGACGCGCCCGCGCCGGGGTTCGCGGTGAACTTCGGCTGGCCGCTCACCGAGGGCACCAAGTGCTTTCCGGACGATGAGGCGACCTGCAACATGGGCGGCCAGACGCTGCCGGTGCTCGAGTACGACCACTCCACCGGCGCGTGCGCGATCACCGGCGGCCATGTCTATCGGGGCGCGGCGATCCCGGAGCTCACGGGCCGCTACTTCTACTCGGACTACTGCCCGGGCTTCATCCGCAGCTTCCGCTTCACGAACAGCCAGTCGATCGAGAAAATCGACTGGAACACCCCGGACGTCGGCCGCGTGATCTCCTTCGGCGAGGACGCGAGCCGGGAGCTGTACGTCGTCACGGCGAGCAACCGGATTTACCGCATCGCCCGGCAGTAGCCACTAGAATCGTCGCCGTGTCGAGCACGGCGGCGACCTGCGAGCTCTGCCGCGAGGACGGCGGCGAGGTCCTCTGGCGCGACGGCTTCTGCCGGATCGTGCTGGTCGCCGATCCGCACTACCCGGGGTTCTGCCGCGTCATCCTCGACCGCCACGCGGCCGAGATGACCGATCTCGAGGCGGCCGAGCGCGCCCGCTTGATGCGCGCGGTCTTCGCGACTGAGCGGGCGCTCCGCGAGGTGCTCGCGCCGGACAAGGTGAACCTGGCCAGCCTCGGCAACGTCGTGCCGCACCTTCACTGGCACGTCATTCCGCGCTTCCGCGACGACCGACACTTCCCCGCCCCGATCTGGGCCGCCCCGGCGCGGGAAGCTGCGCCGGCGCGGCGCCTCGATCGCGAGCGGCTCGCCGCCCTTCTCGCCGCCTTCCTGTGACTTTTGCCCGGCACCCGGGGGCCGAGGGCGCTGCCGGACGCCAACGAAGGCTCAACCAAATCAACGTAATGGGCGATATACTGCATGCCGTTTGCATAACGGCCCCCCGGGGCCCCACCATGGGCGCGCGCCAGCGATCTCACATGCCGAGCTTTCAGCCCACCGAGCAGCCGGTCGTCACCGACCTCAAGAGCTGCGAAGCGTGGCTCGCGCGCGCCGCGCTCGCCGATCCGAAGCAGGCGTGCCGCGAGCTCACGGGACTCCTCGAATCGCTCGAGGAAGTGCCGCCTGCGGAGAGCGCGCTGGTCGAGATCCTCGAGCGGCTGCGCGAGCCGATCGTCGTCGCGCAGGCCGAGCACGCGAAGCGCTACGCCGGCCGCCCGCTCCCGCTCAAGGACTTCGAGATCACCGCGTTCGAGCAGGTCTTCGACCTGTGGACCACGCTCGGCCGCGCGTATCGCCGGCTGCTGCGCAGCGCGATCGAGGACGGGAGCGCAGACCTCGCCAAGCAGAAGCCGCTCCTCGCGCAGCGCTCGCTCGACTGCATCGCCGAGCTGATGCTCGCCCACTACCGCTCGCGGCGCGAGGTCGACGGCGAGCAGTGGCGCGACCTCCATCAGCTCCACCGCACCGCCGACGAGGCCGGCCTCGCGATGACCACGGTCTCCGCCGGCTATCGCTCCAAGTCGGTGTCGACGTGCGCCGAGGTGTACCTCCGCGCGCTGCTGCTCTCGCTCGCCAACCCCTACGCGCTCGGCATCCGCGAGCTCGCGTGGACGCGCCGCTTTGCGACCATGTGGGCGTACAAGGTCGAGCTCGCTCCGGCGACGGAAGACGCGGGGGGCTACGCGATCGACCTCGGGGGCAACCAGGCGCCGGCCTGGACCGCGCGCGAAGCCGCGACCCCGACGACGCGCTTTCTCGATTCCGCAAATCTGCGCCGCAGCATCCGCAGCCGTATCAAGAAGCTCGACGCCGGCGTCGATCCGCAGACGCTCGGCCTGGGCAAGGACGTCGTGCAGCCCGAGGCCGGGCGACTGCTGAACACGCTGCTGCGCGCCTGGGTCGAGGCCCCGGCGTCGCGGCAGTTCACCCGGCGGCTGGTCGCCGCCCGCACCGAGCTGGTGAGCGGGTTCGACTCCATCCACCTCGCCGTCAGCGGCCGCGCGTTCAAGAGCGCGACGCGGCACTGGGACTACTCCCGCCGCGACGCCGAGCAGATTCACATCTACCAGGGCACGGCGGCCGCGCCCACCGAAGAGGTCGCGGCCTTCTCCGCCGAGAAGTGGGAGACGCTCGACGAGAGCGCGAACGGGTTTCGCCTCCGCCGCAAGGGGCCGGGCGAGCGGCTCGCGCTCGGACAGCTCGTCGCGCTGCGGCCGAACGGCGCGCGCGGGTTCATCCTCTCGGAAGTGCGCTGGCTGATGAGCGGGATCGATCAGTCCCTCACGATCGGCGCGGCGGCGTTGCCGGGGCTCGCCAAAGGCATCGCGGCGCGCTCGGCGAGCTCGTCGACCAACGCCCCCGAGGCGTACATGCAGGCTTTCCTGCTCCCCAACGCGGCGAGCCAGCCCGGCTCGGTCGTGCTCCCGTCCGGCTGGTACCAGCATGGGCGGGAACTGGAGCTGAAGGACGAGGACGAGACGCTGCGGGTGAAGCTCGCCGGCCTCGTCCACCGCGGCTATGACTACGACCGCGCCAACTTCTCGGTCGTCGGCTCCACCGTCAGCGTCTGACCCGCCAGCCAGTTCACGCGCCGCGGCGGGAACGCGGCGGCGAACCGGCTGCCCTTCCCGATCTCGCTCGCGACCTCCAGCCGTGCCTGGTGGCGCGTCAGCACGTGCTTGACGATGGCGAGCCCGAGCCCGGTGCCGCCGGTGTCGCGCGAGCGGCCGGTGTCGACGCGGTAGAACCGCTCGGTGAGCCGCGGGATGTGCCGCGCCTCGATCCCGATGCCGGTGTCCTCGACCGTGATCCAGCCCTCGCCGTCGCGCCCGGTCCACTCGATCGCGATCCGGCCGTCCTTTGGCGTGTAGCGGATCGCGTTCGACACCAGGTTCACGATCGCGCTGCGCAGCTCGTGCTCGTCGCCCCAAAGCATCGCGGGCGGTCCGAGTCGCAGCTGGATCGCCTGCCGGCCGGCCGAGAGCGCGCGCGCCTCCTCGGCCACGCCGCGCAGGAACTGATGCACGTCGATCGGCGCCTCGCGCGCCGGCTGCGCGCTCGACTCGAGCGCCGACAGCGTGAGCAGATCCTCGATCAGCCGCAGCATCCGGTCGGTCTGCGAGCGCATCAGCGCCAGCACCTGCTGGCCGCGCGGCTCCTCGAGCCGGACGTTGCCGTCGGCGATCGTCTCCAGGAACCCGCTCACGACCGTGAGCGGCGTCTTGAGCTCGTGCGACACGTTGGCGACGAAGTCCCGGCGCATCGTCTCGAGCCGCTCCCACTGCGTGATGTCCCGCGACAGCAGCAGCTTCTCGTCCTGGCCGTAGGGCACGATCCGCAAGCTGAGGACGAGCTCGTCGTCGCGCGCGAGCCGCAGCGTGACCGGGTGGCCGTACACGCCCCCCTTGAGGTAGCTCACGAAGTCGGGGTTGCGGACGAGGTTCAGGATCGGCTGGCCGTGGTCGCGGCGCGCGTCGAGCCCGAAGCAGCGCTCGGCGGTGGCGTTCGCCCAGCTGATGTGGTCGTCCGCGTCGAGCACGATCACCCCGTCGGGCATCGCCTGGGCGGCGCTGCGGAAGCGCGCGAGCTGCGCGGTCAGGCGATGCTGGTGCTGGGTGGTCGCGCGCATCAGGCGGTGGAGCTGGGAGAAGACGTGCTCCCAGACCCCGGAGCCGATCGGCACCGGCGTGTTCGACGGGTTTCGGAGCCACGCGACGAGCGCGCGCAGGTTGACGACGTGGCGCAGGAGCACGATCGCCAGCCCGACCGCGAGGGTGCCGAGCGCCCACGCCGGGCCGGCCGCCGGCCACACGATCAGCGCCGCGACGGCGAACGCCCCCAGCGCGAGCGCGGTTCGCATCCAGACGAGGTTCACGGCGCGGGTGGGACAGGCGCTACGGCGATGGGACCGCCGCCGGCGGCGCGAACATTAGCAGATATCACCCCGTTATTCCCGCGCGAGCGACGACCCGCAGGTCGTCGTCCCCGCGAACGCGGGGACCCAGAGGGTGCCGCCTGGATCCCCGCGTTCGCGGGGATGACCGGACTGCACGTCCGGTCAGCCCGCCGCGACGCGGTAACCCGAGCCGCGCACGGTCTCGATCAGACGGTCGTGCCCGGTCGGCTCGAGGGCCTTGCGCAGGCGGCGGATGTGCACGTCCACCGTCCGCTCCTCGACGAAGACGTGGTCGCCCCACACCTGATCGAGCAGATGGGCGCGGCTATGCACCCGCTCCGGGTGCGCCATCATGAAGTGCAGCAGCCGGAACTCGGTCGGGCCGAGGTCGACCGGCGCGCCGCGCGCGGCGACGCGGTGAGTCCCCGGGTCCAGCCGCAGGCCGGAGATCTCGATCGGCTCGTCGGTCAGCTGCGGCGCGCGCCGGCGTAGCACCGCCTTGATGCGGGCGAGCAGCTCGCGCGGGCTGAACGGCTTGGTGACGTAGTCGTCGGCGCCGGCGTCGAGCCCGGCGACCTTGTCCTGCTCCTGCCCGCGTGCGGTGAGCATGATGATCGGGACCTGCTTGGTCCGGTCGTCCTGGCGCAGCGCCCGGGCGAAGGTGGCGCCCGACACGCCGGGCAGCATCCAGTCGAGGAGGATGAGGTCGGGAAGCGCGTGGCGCACCAGCTCGGCGGCCTGCTCGGCGTCCCGGGCGCGCAGCACGTGGTGGCCGGCGTGCTCGAGGTTCAGCGCGAGCAGCTCCTGGATCGCCGGCTCGTCTTCGACCACGAGGATGTTGGCGGGCATCGACCGCCATTTTATGGCGTCCGGATGACACTTTTGTTACGGTTTGCCGGCTGGTTTCGGGGCCGGCTCGCCCCCAAATAAGGGCTTGTGGTAGCTTGTTCCGCCGCCCCCGACCTCGACATGGCAGCACCCGACGCCCCCATCCCGACCGAGATCAAGCTCCACCAGAAGTCGCGCCTGATGGAGCTGACGTTCGCCGACGGGCAGCGGTTCGAGCTGTCCTACGAGCTCCTGCGCGTGTACAGCCCCTCGGCGGAGGTGCGCGGCCACGGACCGGGTCAGGAAGTGCTGCAGACCGGGAAGAAGAACGTCGAGATCCTCGAGGTCGAGCCGATGGGCCACTACGCGATCCGGCCCCAGTTCTCCGACGGCCACGCGACCGGCATCTACTCCTGGGACTATCTCTACGACCTCGGCGTCCACCGCGACCGGCTGTGGCAGGAGTATCTCGCCCGAGTCGAGGCGGCCGGCGCGAGCCGCGAGATCGATACGACGTCGAAGCCCGGGCCGCGCGGCGGAAGCTGCGCCGCACACTGAACGCGAATGGCCGGCGAGACCGACTTCGGGTTCCAGCGCGTCGGGGAGGGCGACAAGGCCCGCCGGGTCGCGGGCGTGTTCGAGTCGGTCGCGCCGCGCTACGACCTGATGAACGACCTGATGTCGCTCGGGCTGCATCGCGCCTGGAAGGCGTTCGCCGTCGCGATGAGCGGCGTGCGCGAGGGCGACCGCGTCCTCGATGTGGCCGGCGGCTCGGGCGATCTCGCGCTGGCGCTGGCGCGCCGCGTCGGGCCGACGGGCGAGGTGTGGCTCACCGACGTCAATCGCGCGATGCTGGAAGCGGGGCGCGACCGCCTGCTCGACGACGGGATCATCCTGCCGCTCGCGCAGTGCGATGGGGAGCGGCTCCCGTTCCGCGCGGCGACGTTTGATTGCGTGACGGTCGCATTCGGACTGCGCAACATGACCCGCAAGGAGACGGCGCTCGCCGAGATGCGGCGGGTGCTGCGGCCCGGCGGGCGGCTGCTCGTGCTCGAGTTCTCGAAGGTGTGGAAACCGCTCGAGAAGGCGTACGATTGGTACTCGTTCAAGGTCCTCCCCTGGCTCGGCCGGCGGGTGGCGAAAGACGAGGCCGCCTACCGGTACCTCGCCGAATCGATCCGCATGCACCCGGACCAGGAGGCGCTGCGGACGGCCATGGAACGAGCGGGCCTGGAAGACGTCGAATACTTCAACCTTGCTGCGGGCATCGTGGCGCTGCACCGCGGCATCAGATACTGACATAGCGCCCGGTGGAGAGAGCGATGAAGCGTTTTCTGTTTTCCCTGTTCGCGCTGGTGCTTACGGCAGGCTTCGTGATCGATGACGCCGAAGCGCGGCGCCTCGGCGGTGGCCGGTCGACCGGGATCCAGCGCCAGGCCGCCCCCCAGCAGCCCGCGACGCCGCCCGCGGCCCAGCAGGCCGCGCCGGCGACGAACCCGGCGGCTGCCGGAGCCCGGAAGCCGATGAGCCCGTGGTTCGGGGCGCTGGCGGGCCTCGCCGCGGGGCTGGGCCTCGCGTATCTCTTCGGCGAACAGCTCGGCACGATCCTCATGATCATGCTGCTCGCCGTGGCCGGCATCGCGGTCGTGGGTCTGCTCGCGCGCGCGTTCCTGAAGCCGCGGGTGCAGACCGCACCGGGAGGCATGCAGTTCGCCCACCTCGGCAACGAGACCGTCGCCGCCCCCCCGCCCTCGCAGTCGGGCGTGCAGCTGCCGGACTTCCGCAGCCAGTTCACACCGCGGATCCCCGCCGGCTTCGACGCCGATGCCTTCCTGCGCGAGGCGAAGAAGAGCTTCCTCGCGCTGCAGGAAGCCAACGATCGCGGCAACGTCGAGGGGATCCGGGACCTCGTGACCGACGAGATGTTCGACCACCTCAAGCGCGACATCGCGGAGCGCGGCGCCGCGCGGCAGGAGACCGACGTGGTGTCGCTCGACGCGCGCCTGCTCGAGCTCGTCACCGAGAGCGGGATGCACTGGGCGAGCATCCGCTTCTCCGGGCTGATCCGGGAGGAAGCGGGCGCTGCGCCGCAGGCGTTCGAGGAGGTCTGGAACCTGCAGAAGCCCGAGCGCGGCGACGCCGGCTGGATGCTCGCGGGGATCCAGCAGGTCAGCTGATCTCGATCAAGCGTTCCCGAAAAGGCCGCCGCGAGGCGGCCTTTTCTTTTGGCTAGGCCACGGCGCCGAGCAGAGCCGCCACGGGTACGGAGCGCACAGCGTGCGTGGCGCGCGTCGCGTGGCGCGCGAGATGTGCAGCGACCAGCACGTTGACGTCAGCGGCGTGCGTGAGCGGTGCCATGTGCCCGGCGCGCTCGATGGTCTCCATTTGCGCCCGCCGCAGCGTGCGGCCGAGGTGCCAGGCGATCCGGCGAACCGGGAGCGGCGAGGTCCCGCCGCGGATCACGAGCGTCGGAAGGTCGAGGTCGGCGAGATCGCCGAGCCGCGCCGGGTCGTTCAGCGCGCTCCGGAAGTCGAGCGCGACTTTGCCGAGGCGCTGGGCCATTGCACCGCGCTTTTCCGCCGGCACTGCCTCCCAGGCGCCCTCGCCGCTCCAGTAGTCGACGAAGCGCCCGAATCCGCCCTGGAGATCGCCGCAAGCGACCGCGCGGGCGACCCGTTCGGCGACCTGCGAAATCTCCGTGAACGCCTGCGCGTCGATCGCGTCACCCGCACGCAGCAGGTGGAAAGCCACGGGCTCGATCAGGACCAGGCTCTTGACGAGCTCGGGCCGCTCCTGCGTGAGCCGCAGGGCCACCGCGCCGCCGAAGGAATGGCCGACGAGGTGGACCGGTTGATCCAGCCGCTCGATGAGCGCCGCGATCATCGCGGCTTCCGCAGCGAGGCTGATCTCGCCCTCGCCCTGCCACGAAGCGGTGCCCCCGTAGCCGCAGAGGTCGGGAGCGATGACGTGGAAGCGGTCGCTCAGGTCCGCGGCGAGGCGCCGCCACTGGCTGCTCGAGGCGCCGGTGCTGTGAAGCAGGACGACCGGCTCGCCGGCGCCCTGCTCGAAGTACTCGACGCGCTGACCGCTGAGCTCGATGGTGGCCACGTAGGCGTTCCCCTTGGGGTAAGGCGTCGTGCTAGAGGGACGCGGTCGTGGGCCGCGATGACGGCACGAACAGGCGCACCCAGAACTTGTCGAGCCAGGCGTCGAACCCGCCGGACTTGCGGCGCTCGTTCATGTCGAACAGCTCGACGCTCTCGGACGTCCCCGCGCGGGCCATGGACACGCGCAGCGTGTGCGCCTGCGCCGCGGGCGGAGTGAGCGTGACGAGGCTCGGCTTGAGCGCGGACACGATCGTCGCGCGCTCGCGAGCGATGCGGAACGATTCGCCGGCGCCGAGGCAGATGTCGTTCGCGTCGTTGTGCTGCGTGACCCACACGCTGCCGTACGTGACCGACACTTCGATGCCGCTGCCGTCCTCGACCCGCACGACGTTGCCGCGGGTCATCCCGACGCTGGCTTGCGCGATGCAGTCTTCGATCCGGTACGCGTCCATGTTCGTCTCCTGTCCGTTCGGCCCGGTCCGGCCCGTTCTTCGATCACCTGCCCTCGCCCCCTCTATCGCACTAGGCGTGCCAAGTGCCCAGGCAAGCGACCATTGCCCAACAAACATTCATTTATTCAAGTGGTTGAGACGATGCTCCACGGGCGGTACGCGGGCTAGCCGGCCGTGATCGGCCGTCAAATGGGACGGCCCCGCCGAATGCGACGAGGTAGGCCGTCGGATTCGACGACCGTGAGTGCGGTCAGGAGGTCTTGCGAGCGCCGAGGACTAGCGATTCGCCAGCATCGCGCAAGGCTTGAGGCGGATCAGTGCTTCGTCGGCAGTGACGAACGTGAGGTCGTAGATGAGGGCGGTTGCGACGAGAAAGCGATCGGCGGGATCTGCATGCGCAGGCAGGATCTCGCGGCTGCGAATCGCGACCTGATGGTTGAGCGGGGCTTCGTGCGCGGGCGTCCGACTCAGCGCTTCGGCAACCCACTGCCGCGGCTCCGCAGCGAACCTGATTCGACCGCGCTCAGCCAGAACGAGGAGTTCCCAGACACTGATCGGTGACAACCAGAGTTCGGTTCCCGGACGCGCGAGGGTCGTACGGAGCCGCTTCCCGAGCTTCTCCGGAGCGGACAAGCTCCAGCGCCAGATGTGGGTATCGAGGAGCAGCCTCACTTACTTGCGGAGCGCATCCCAGCGCTTCGCATCCAGCGCCGGGCCAACCTCGTCGCCCAGCACTTCGACGCTGCCCTGCATGCAACCGAGCCAACCCCCCCTGCTGGCGCGGCGGGTGGGGGGCACCACCTCAGCGACCGGTTCGCCGAAACGGGTGATCAGAACCGGGCGACCGGTTCGCTTGACCCGCTGTACGACGGCGAGACAAGTGGCCTTGAACTTCGAGACGGGAATGGTTTCCATGTCGCCAAGCTAACATGGTCAACTAACATGGTCAAGTCACTCTACCCGGTCTTGCGGATGCCGAGCTTGCGCATGCGCCCGCGCAGGGTGCTCGGGTTGAGCCCGAGGACCGCGGCGGCGCCCTGCTTGCCCTCGATCGCCCAGCGGGTCTGGTCGAGCACCCGCCGGATGTGCGCACGTTCGACCTCTTCGAGCGTGCCGGCCGGCGGCTCGGCCGGCGCGGCGTCGGTCCGCACGCCCGTCCCCGCCGATCCGAACGGCTCGAGCGTCTCGAGGAGCGATCCGCGAGAAAGGATCGCGGCGCGCTCGACCACGTTCTCGAGCTCGCGCACGTTGCCCGGCCACGCGTGCGCCAGGGCGCGCTCGAGGAACGCGGATGAGATGCCCTCGAACGCCTTGCCCAGTTTGCGCGCGGACTTGGCGAGGAAGTGCGCGACGAGCGGCGGAATGTCTTCCCGCCGCTCGCGCAGCGGCGGTACCGTCACCGGGAAGACGTTCAGCCGGTAGAACAGGTCGGAACGGAAGGCGCCCGCACTCACCTGCGCCTGCAGGTCTCGATTCGTGCCGGCGATCACGCGCACGTCGGTGCGCAGGCTCCGCGTGCCTCCCACGCGCTCGAATTCCTGCTCCTGAAGCACGCGCAGCAGCTTCGCCTGGGCCTCGAGCGGCAGCTCGCCGACCTCGTCGAGGAAGAGCGTGCCGCCGTCGGCGAGCTCGAAGCGGCCGCGGCGCTGCTGCGTCGCGCCGGTGAACGCGCCCTTCTCGTGGCCGAAGAGCTCGCTCTCGACCAGCTCGCGCGGCAGCGCCGCGCAGTTCACCTTCACGAGCGGCCGCTCGCGCCGCGGGCTGCGATCGTGGATCGCGCGAGCGACGAGCTCCTTCCCGGTGCCCGTCTCGCCCAGGATGAGCACGGTACTGTCGGTCGTCGCCACCAGCGCGAGCTGATCGAGCATCCGCCCAAGCGCGGGCGACCGGCCGACGATCTCCCGGAAGTCGTTGCCGGTCCGGATCTCGTCCTCGAGGCAGGTGATGATCGCGCGCGCGCGGTGGTGGGCCTCGATCTCTTCGCGCAGCCGCGCGTTCTGCGCCTCGAGCTCCTGGCGCGCCCGGCGGAGCGCGAGGTGCGTGCCCACGCGCGCGAGCAGCTCCCGCGGCTCGAACGGCTTGGAGAGGTAGTCGACGCCGCCCGCCGAGAAAGCCCGCACCTTGTCGAGCGTCTCCTGGAGCGCGGTGAGGAAGATCACCGGCACGTCGCGCGTCGCCGCATTCGCCTTCAACTGCTCGCAGACGGCGAAGCCGTCGACGTCCGGCATCATCACGTCGAGCAACACGAGGTCCGGCGCGTCGGCGCCGGCGCGCTCGAGGCCCTCGGCTCCGGAGCCGGCCGTGACGACGTCGAAGCCGTTGACCGACAGCAAATCGGCGAGCAGCTTAACGTTCGTCGGCGTGTCGTCGACGACGAGGATCCGGGCCGCGGTCACGACCCACCCTTCGCGCGGCGCTGCGCGATCGCCGTGGCGACCGTCGCGAGGAACGTCTCGAGATTGATCGGCTTGCTCACGAACGCGTCGAAGCCGGCCGCCATGATCACGCTCCGGTCCTTGGGCATGACCGAGGCGGTGAACGCGAGGACCGGGATGGCGCGAGTCTCCGGCGCGGCCCGGAGCTTCGCGAGCGCTTCAATGCCGCTCATCCCCGGCAGGTGGATGTCCATCAGGATGAGATCCGGCGCGCGCTCGGCCGCGAGCGTCACGCCGTCCTCTCCGGTTTCGGCCTCGATCGTGCGGTAGCCGTGCACCTGCAGGAAGTCGCGCGCGAGCTTGCGGTTCTGCCCGTTGTCCTCGACGATCAGGATCAGCTCATTCGCCATGGCGGATGGGGAGCCGTACGGTGAAGGTCGAGCCCTTTCCAGGCGCGCTCTCGACGCGGATGGTCCCGCCGTGCAGCTCGACGAAGCGGCGGGTGAGGGCGAGGCCGAGGCCGGTGCCCTCGCGCTTGCGGGTGACGTCGGTCCCGACCTGCCTGAACGCCTCGAAGATCGCCTCCTGGTCCCTCGGCGCAATGCCGACCCCGGTGTCGCTGACAGCGATCTCGGCGCTCCCGTCCACCTGCTTCGCGACGACGCTCACTGCACCACCGCTCGGGGTGAACTTCACTGCGTTGGAGAGCAAGTTGAGCACGACCTGCTTCAGCTTGCGCTCGTCGCCGCGGAAGCTGCGCATCCGCGGGTCGGTGTCCAGCCGGAGCGTGACCCCGCCGCGCTGCGCGCGCTCGCGCACCAGCGTGAGGGCGTTGTCGAGCGCGCCCCGCAGGTCGAACTCGGCGAGATCGAGCTCCATGCGGCCGGCCTCGATCTTGGAGAGGTCGAGGATATCGTTGATCAGCGAGAGCAGATGCTTGCCCGAGCCGTGGATGTCGTTCACGTACTCGGCCTGCTTCGCGGTCAGATCGCCGAAGTAGCGCGCGGTGAGCATCTCGGAGAAGCCGATCACCGCATTGAGCGGCGTCCGCAGCTCGTGCGACATGTTGGCGAGGAACGCCGACTTGTGCTGGTCGGCGATCTCGAGCTGGTGGCTCTTCTCCTGGATCTCGCGAAACAGCCGTGCATTCTGGATCGCGATGACCGCCTGGTCGGCGAAGGTCCTCAGCAGCGCGATCTCCTTCTCGGAGAACGCGCCCGGGTGCTCGCGTCCGACGAAGATCGTACCGATTCCCCGCCCCTCCCACAGCATCGGCGCGACGGCGAGGGACTTGAAGCCGGCGACGCTGGCGCCACGGCGGGCGTACTCGGGAACGTCCGCACCCTCGACGTCGGGATAGTGGGCGACACCGCGCTTCAGGATCGCCTCTCCGGCCCCTGACTCCAGCGTGAGCGGCAGCGGGTAGTGCCGCTCGACCTGCTCCCGGTTGGTGCCCTTGTAGGCGGCGAGGTGGACGACGCCGTCGTCGCCGACCAGGGCGATCCCCACGTTCCTGCTCTCGAGCAGCCGCTGGCAACTCTCCAGGATCTTGTCGAACACCGGCTCGGCGTCTGCCACCGAGCTCGAGATCACCTGGAGCACCTCGGCGGAAGCCTTCTGCTGGTCGAGCGCCTCCTTCGTCTCGTTGAACAGCCGCGCGTTCTCGATCGCGATCACCGCCTGGTCGGCGAAGGTCCGGATGAGCGCGACCTGCTTGCTGTCGAAGGGGACGGCGTCCGCGTGCGCCGTGACGATGGCGCCGATCACCCGCTCCTCGCGCACTAACGGCGCCGCGATCAGCGAGTCGAAGCCGAAGCTGCGTGCGAACTCCGCGGTCGCGGGCGGGGTAAGGGGATTGCCGAGCACCGGCGTGAGCTGGAGGATGCGGCCGGAGCGCATCACCTGGCCGCCCGCCGTCTGATCGTCGAGCGGCCGCGGATACTGCTCGGCCAACCGCTCGAATCCCGGCGCGCCGTGCACCGCCGCGAGCTCGACCCGGTCGCCGCGAAGAAGCTGGACCACGACGAAGCGCGTGCCGAACAGGCGCAGCAGGTTCTGCACGATGGTATCGAACACCGGCTGCGTGTCGGTGATCGAGCCGCTGATCGACGAGAGGATCTCCGCGGTCGCGGTCTGCTGCTCGAGCGCCTCCTTGGTCTCGTTGAACAGGCGAACGTTCTCGATCGCGATCAGCGCCTGGTTCGAGAACGTCGTCACGAGATCGATCTGGGCCGGCGTGAACGGCTCGACGCGCTCTTTCCATAGCGCGATCACGCCGACCACCATGCCGTCCCGGATCATCGGCACGCCGAGCATGGTGCGAAAGCTCCCGCGCCGCAGCGATTCCGGCCAGCGGTATTCCGGGTCGGCCGCGGCGTCCTCGATGTGGACCGCGCGGTCCTCGAGCGCCGTGCGCCCGACCAAGGTATCGCGACCGGGGTGGATCGGGTTGCGCTCGATGAACTCGCGAAACTCCGCCGAGGCGCCGAAATCCACCGCGAGCCGATAGACGCCGCCCTCGAGCCGGAAGATGAACCCCTTTTCGGCTCGAACGAGCCGGGTTGCGTGCTCGATCAGCGTACGCAACACCGCATCCAGGTCGAACGCCGAGCGGCTGATCGCCTCGAGTACGTCCCGAAGGGCGGTCTGCTCGGCGAGTGCCGCGGTGGCCTCGTCGCGGGCGCGACGGAGCTCGATCTCCGCGAGCTTGCGTTGCGTCATGTCGCTCAGCGCACCGATCAGCCTCGTGACCCGCCCCTCGGCGCTGCGCAGGCCGATCCCGCGGTCGAGCACCCAGCGATAGCCGCCGGCGGCGTCGCGGATCCGGTACTCGTGCTCGAGATTCGCGGTGCGCCCTTTGAAGTGAGCGATCAGCGCCTGGCGATAGCCGGGGAAATCGTCGGGGTGCACGCGGCCGTTCCACTCCGCCGGGGTCGGACGCTCGGAGGGCACGGCGAAGAAGGTCCTGGCCTGATCGGACAGGAAGAGCGACCCCGTCTCGGGGTTCCACTCGTAGATGCCTTCGGTGGCAGCCGTGGTCGCCAGCGCGTACCGCTCCTCGCTCGCGCGCAGTGCCTCCTCGACGCGCTTCAGCTCGGTGATGTCCCCGGTCGACCCGACCATCCGATAGGCACGCCCGCGGGCGTCGCGCAACGCGACGCCGTGCTGGCGCGCCCAGCGCCAGCGCCCGTCGCGTCCGCGATAGCGGTAGTCGCACTCGAAGCGCTCGGTCTCGCCCTTGAAGTGCGCGGCGGATGCGGCGCGGTATTTCGGTTGATCGTCGGGGTGGATCCGCGCAAACCAGTCGCCGGGCGTCTTCAGCTCCTCCGGCGAGAGCCCTACCGCGTGCCGGACGCGCTCGGAGTAGTGGATCGTGCCGTTCGCAATGTCCCAGTCATAGAAGCCCTCGCTGATCCCACGCAGCGCGAGCTCATAGCGCGCCGCGCTCTCGCGCAGGCGCTCTTCGTTGCTGCGGTTCTCGGTGACATCCTCGTAGGTGAGGAGGACGCCCACGCCACGCACGGGCTCTGAGGCGATGTGCAGGATTCGGCCATCGGGCAGCGCCTGCTCGCGCTCGGTGCGCTGGCTGCGCTTCAGCGCCGCAAGCCGCTGGCGCGTAAGCGTGTCGACGGCGTCCGCGCGGTAGGCCCCGCGCTCGGCGTCGAATCGAACGAAGGACTCGAGCGGCGTGCCGACCTTGACGAGCTCGCGGGGGTAGCCGCCCAGCGCGGCGAGGCGCGGGTTCCAGGCGGCGAGCTCGAGGTCGGCGTCGAAGAGGGCGAAGCCAACCGGCAGTCGGTCGCACACCGACTGCAGCAGCGTCGTGACCGCCGCGGCGCTGCGCGCGCCGCGAGCGGCCTTCGCCCGATCATTCACCGCGGTCCCTCCTGACCGGGGTCAGCATACCGCCCCGGCGCGAGCGCCGTCGACACCGGGCCCCCGAGGCCGGCGGTCAAGCCGTATGCGCGGGGCTCGGGGCGCTGCCGGCGTGCGCGGGCTGGAAGACGCGCGCGAGCCACGTAGCAGCGGCGCGCGCGGTGTCGCAGAAGGCCAGGGCGCGGAGGCGTCTCTCTTCGCTCATCGCGCGCTCGATTTCTTCCGGCATTGGCGCGTGGATATGCAGCAGGCCGTACCTGCTGATGATCTCATCGCTTGTCATGATCCGGCTCCGGTGTTGAAGGTGAATCCGTTTCGACCCGCGCGCGCCCCTGCGGCGATCCACCCGCGAATCTCCTGCAGCCGCTCGGCGAGCATCGTCCGCACGACGCTCGCGCCGACCTCCCGGTAGCCACCGCCGAGCGTGACGCTCGGCGCGCCAGCCTCGGTCGGGTACCCGATCCGGAGCCGGACTTCCTTGAACGCGTGCACGAGCGTTACGCCGTCACCGCTCACGCGGAAGGTCTCCCCTGCGTCGAGCACCGCATCCTCGGTGTCGCCGTCCTGGGTGACCCAGAGGCAACCCGCGACGACCTTGAGGGAGAAACCCTTGCCGTCCCGGATGCGCAGCGTGCGGCCGCGCGGAATCGTGGTTTCCATCACGTCGAGCATGCTTTCCATGGCGTCTCTCTTCGGTTCGGGTGCCGCCGGCGTCGGCGGCCATGCCCTCCTATTCGCATGCCCCGTGCCGGGTCCATTCCCGTCCCGGTCTCGAACTGACTAGCTCAGGGATATCAATCGGTTGCGCGCGCTGCCGCGGCACCGGTGCCGAGTGGAACCCGATCATCACGGCCGCTGCATGAGACGGCCGCCGTCCAATGTGACGGCCCTCCCCGTCGCCGAGCGCGGGTCCGGAGCGCGCGGGCCGGGTGCTATCCTTCGCGGCACCCGTGGTCAGCTTCCCGGTCATCGCGTTCGTCAACCACCTCCTCGCCGAGGAACAATGGGCGCGCGACAAGCTCGCGCCTTTCGCCGGCAAGCGAGTCCGCGTGACCGCCCCGGCACTGCCCGACCTGGCGTTCGCAGTTGCGAAGGACGGGATGCTCGAAGCGGCCGGCGAAGGCGATCCCGACCTGACCATCGCCCTGTCCCCGGCCGCGCTGCCGAAGCTCCTCACGCGCGACGAAAGCGTGCTGCAGACGATCACGTTCTCGGGCGACGCGGAGCTCGCAGCCGCGCTTCAGTTCCTGTTCCGTCACCTCCGGTGGGAGGTCGAGGAGGACCTCTCCCGCGTCGTCGGCGACGTTGCCGCGCATCGCATCGCCTCGACCGGCCGGGCTTTCGCGGCGTGGCAGAAGGACGCGGTCGAGCGCCTCGGGCAGAACGTCGCCGAGTACCTGACCGAGGAGGCGGAGCTGCTCGCACCCAAGCCCGACCTCACCCGCTTCACGCGCGAGGTCGCCGAGCTCGTCGACGCGGTCGAGCGGCTCGAGAAGCGCCTCGACCGCATCGCCAGCGCGCTCGACGCGCGGCGGCCGGGCTGACCCCCGGGCATCGGATGCGTCCCCCCAACAAGGGCCGGAGCAAGCGGGACCGCAGCCGCGGGCGGGGCGACGGTCAACCTCACGCCCACGCTCACCGGCCGCGCGAGGGCGCGAAGCCGCCGCCTCGCGGTCCCGGACCCGGCCCCCCGAGCCGTGCGCCCTCGCCTTCCGGGCCGCGCACGACGGCGCTGCCCGCCGTCAGCGACGTCCTGTCGCTCATCGGGAACACGCCCCTCCTCCAGGTGCGCACGCTCGACACGGGACGGTGCAGCCTCTTCCTCAAGCTCGAGAACCAGAACCCGGGGGGCTCGATCAAGGACCGCATCGGCCTCTCGATGATCGAGGCCGCCGAGCGCGACCGGAAGATCCGGCCCGGCGGCACGCTGATCGAGGCCACCGCCGGCAACACCGGGCTCGGCCTCGCGCTGGTGGCGGCCCGCAAGGGCTACCGGCTCCTGCTCGTCATCCCGGACAAGATGAGCCAGGAGAAGATCTTCCATCTCAAGGCGATGGGCACCGAGGTCGTGATGGCCCGATCGGACGTCGGCAAGGGCCATCCCGAGTACTACCAGGAGGTGGCGGCGCGGCTCGCGCGCGAGACGCCGAACGCGTTCTACGTGAACCAGTTCGCCAATCCCGCGAACCCGGACGCGCACGAGGACACGACCGGTCCCGAGATCTGGGAGCAGATGGCGCACCAGGTCGACGCCGTGGTGTGCGGGGTCGGCACCGGCGGCACGCTCACCGGCCTCTCCCGGTTCTTCGCCCGCGTCTCGCCCGACACCGAGATGGTGCTCGCCGATCCCGTCGGCTCGATCCTCGTGGAGTACGTGAAGACCGGCCAGGTTCCACGCGAGGTCGGGTCGTGGCTCGTCGAAGGCATCGGCGAGGATTTCATCCCGCCGGTCTGCGATCTCTCCGGCGTGCGCAAGGCGTACTCGATCCCGGACGGGGAAGCGTTCCGCACCTGCCGCGAGCTCCTCCACAAGGAGGGGATCCTCGCGGGCAGCTCCACCGGCACGCTGATCGCCGCGGCGCTGCGCTACTGCCGCGAGCAGACGACGCCGAAGCGGGTGGTGTCGTTCGTGTGCGACAGCGGCAATAAGTACCTCTCCAAGGTCTACAACGACTATTGGCTGATCGACCAGGGGTTCCTCGAGCGCGAGCGCGCCGGCGATCTCCGCGACCTGATCGCCCGGCGTCACCGCGAGCACGCGGTCGTCACCGTCGGCGCCGACGAGACCGTGCTCGCCGCCTACCGGCTCATGAAGCTCTACGACGTCTCGCAGCTGCCGGTGATGCGCGACGGCCGCATCGTCGGGATCGTGGACGAGGAGGACATCCTCCTCGAGGTGGCCGACCACCCCGACCACTTCCGCGAGCCGGTCACGGAGGCGATGGCGAGCCGGCTCGTCACCGTGCCGCCCGATGCGCCGGTCGAGCGGCTGATGGAGATCTTCAAGCAGGGCATGGTGGCGATCGTGACCGACGGCGACGAGTTCCTCGGCCTCATCACCCGCAGCGATCTCCTCAACTGGCTGCGCCGCCGGACGCAGGAATGAAGCGCTCGAAGCGCGCCGCCAAACCCGAGACCACGCGCCGCCACGGCTTCGCGACCCGCGCCATCCACGCGGGCCAGCGCCCCGACCCGTCGACGGGCGCGATCATGACGCCCATCTACGCGAGCTCGACCTACGTGCAGGAGAGCCCGGGGCGGCACAAGGGCTTCGACTACTCGCGGACGCGCAATCCGACCCGCGACGCCCTGGAAGCGTGCGTGGCGGATCTCGAGAACGGCTTCGCCGGCTTCGCGTTCGCCTCGGGCATGGCGGCGACGGGCACGCTGCTCGAGCTCCTCGACTCGGGCTCTCACGTGGTCGCGATGCACGATCTTTACGGCGGCAGCTACCGGCTGTTCGAGAACGTCCGGCGCCGCTCCGCGGGGCTCGAGTTCAGCTTCCTCGACCTCTCGGACGTCGCGCGGCTCGAGCCGGCGCTCCGACCCGACACCCGCATGGTCTGGGTCGAGACGCCCAGCAATCCGCTGCTCAAGCTCGTGGACCTCGGCGCGGTGGCCGAGATCGCGCGGCGGCGTGGGCTGATGAGCGTTTGCGACAATACCTTCGCCTCGCCGTGGATCCAGCGCCCGCTCGACCACGGCTTCGACGTCGTGATGCACTCGACCACGAAGTACATCAACGGGCACTCGGACGTGATCGGCGGCGTGGCGGTGATCCGCGAGGACGAAGCGCTCCGCGAACGCCTCGCCTATCTCCAGAACGCGATCGGCGGCGTGCCCGGCCCGTTCGACGCGTTCCTCACGCTGCGCGGAATCAAGACGCTGGCGCTGCGCATGGAGCGTCACTGTGCGAACGCCCTGGCGGTCGCGCAGTTCCTGGAGCGTCATCCCAAGGTCGAGCGCGTTTACTACCCGGGCCTCGCCAGTCATCCCCAGAAGGCACTCGCGGACCGTCAGATGCAGGGCCGTTACGGCGGCATGGTGACGGCGGTCCTGAAGGGCGGTCTCGACGCGTCGCGGCGCTTCCTCGAGCGCTGCGAGCTGTTCGCGCTCGCCGAGAGCCTGGGCGGCGTCGAGAGCCTCATCGAGCACCCGGCGATCATGACCCACGCCTCGCTGCCGGCCCGGGTGCGCGCCGACCTCGGCATCAACGACGGCCTGGTGCGGCTGTCGGTCGGCGTCGAGGACGCGGACGATCTCGTCCGCGAGCTCGAGAGCGCGCTCGCCTGACCATGGACCGCGGCCTGGTGCGCGTCACGCCGGGCCTCGCGCTCCGGCCGGACGAGCTCGAGGAGCGCTTCGTCCGCGCCTCGGGCCCCGGCGGCCAGAACGTCAACAAGGTCGCGACCGCGGTGGAGCTCCGCTTCGACGCCGCGCGCTCGCCCTCGCTGCCCGAGGCGGTGCGCGCGCGGCTCCTCCGGCTCGCCGGACGGCGCGCGACCCGGGAGGGCGTGATCGTCATCGACGCGCAGCGCTTCCGCACCCAGGAGCAGAACCGCGCCGATGCGATCGAGCGCCTCGTGGCCCTCGTCCGCCAGGCGACGATCGCGCCGAAGCCGCGCCGCGCCACGAAGCCCACGCGCGCGTCGCGCGAGCGGCGGCTCGAAGGCAAGCGGCGCCGCGCCGACACCAAGCGCCGGCGCGGGCGCGTCGGTCACGCGGACTGAAAGCACATGACCCGGCCGCCGACACCGGCGGAAACCCGCGAAGCGATTGCGCTCCTCGTCCTGACTGCGATCGCGCTCGTCATCTCCGGCATCGGCCCGCGCGAGCGCGGCACGTGGGTTCTCGAGGTGCTTCCGGTGCTGATCGCCGCGCCGCTGCTCATCCTCACCTGGAAGCGGTTCCGCTTGACGCCGCTCGCCTACCAGCTGATCTTCCTCCACGCGCTGATCCTGATCCTCGGCGGCCACTACACTTACGCGCACGTGCCGCTCGGCTTCTGGCTGCAGGAGGTGTTCGACTTCGCTCGCAACCCCTACGACCGCATCGGCCACTTCGTGCAGGGGTTCGTGCCGGCGATGATCGCGCGCGAGATCCTGCTGCGGCGCTCGCCCCTGCGGCCCGGCAAGTGGACGTTCTTCCTCGTCTCCTGCGTGGCGCTCGCGATCAGCGCGTTCTACGAGTTCACTGAGTGGTGGGCGGCGCTGATCCTCGGGGAGGGCGCGTCGGCGTTCCTCGGCACGCAGGGCGACGAGTGGGACACGCAATGGGACATGTTTCTGGCGCTGATCGGCGCCGTATCGGCGCAGCTCCTTCTCTCGCGCATCCACGACCGCCAGCTCGCGCGGCTGGCCGCGTGACCGCTCTCCCCGCCGCGGAAGCCGGGACCACCCCGCCTTCGCTTCGCTCAGGCACCCCTCCTCGGGGAGGAGGGGAAAGGGGCGAGCGGCGATAATCCGCCCCCGTGCCCCGCCTCCTCCGCCTCGCGACGATCCTCTGGGTCGCGTTCCGCTTCGGCCTCGACGAGTTCCTGCTCGCCGCCCAGCCGAGCGGGCGCTGGCTCCGGACCGCGCGCTCGCTCGATC
>Ga0209342_10002342_pt1 | contig 20423 bp, 21 predicted proteins | sample RifCSP16_2_FD_184023 | JGI IMG/M metagenome (GOLD analysis project Ga0209342, IMG submission 184023) | Soil microbial communities from Rifle, Colorado - Rifle CSP2_sed 16_2 (SPAdes) (version 2) | ecosystem: Environmental > Terrestrial > Deep subsurface > Rock core/Sediment | place: Rifle... | reverse complement strand
CAAGCTGACCCAGGCCGGCGCTAAGGTGGACGCGCTGCTCACGCCGTCCGCGGCGAAGTTCATCGCGCCGCTCACCTTCCAGGGCGTGACCGGCCGCCCCGCCTACGTGGACATGTTCGACACGTCTTCCGGCGCCTCCGAGCTCCATATCGAGCTGGCCCGACGCGCCGACGCCCTCGTCATCGCCCCAGCCAGCGCGACGACGATCGCCAGGGTGGCGCTCGGCCTGGCCGAGGATATGGTCAGCCTCACGGCCCTCGCCACGCGGGCGCCGGTCGTGGTCTGCCCGGCGATGGACCCGCAGATGCACGAGCACGAGGCGACGCAGGGGCACCTGGAGACGCTGCGCCGCCGCGGCGCCCACATCGTCGGCCCGGAGGTCGGCAGGCTGGCCTCCGGACACAGCGGGGCCGGCCGCATGTCTGAGGTTGACACGATTATGGGCGCGCTCAGGTACGTCCTGGGTAGGGGCGGGGATTTAGCGGGGAAAAAAGTGGTGGTCAGCGCCGGCGGCACCCAGGAGCCTATCGACCCCGTCCGCTTCGTCGGAAACTACTCCTCCGGCAAGATGGGCTACGCCCTCGCCGAGGCGGCCCGCGATCGCGGCGCGGAGACGGTCCTGGTGAGCGCCCCGGTCGCCCTGCCCGCGCCCTACGCCGTGCGGGTCGTGGCGGTCCGCCGCGCCGGCGAGATGCGCGACGCCGTCGTCGCCGAGTGCGCGGACGCGGAGGTCCTTATCATGGCCGCCGCCGTCGCCGACTACCAGCCGGCGGAGGCGATCGGCCAGAAGATCAAGCGCCGGCAGGAGGGCCTCACCCTCTCGCTGGTGCGCACGCCGGACGTCCTGGCGGAGGCCGGCCGGCGGCCGGGGCTGATCAAGGTGGGCTTCGCCGCCGAGAGCGAGGAGCTGCTGGCCAACGCCCGGGCGAAGCTGGAGGAGAAGGGGCTGGACCTGATCGTGGCCAACGACGTGACCGCGGCGGGCTCCGGCTTCGGCACGGACACGAACAAGGTGGTCCTGCTTGACAGCGGGGGGGAAGAAGAGCTACCTCTCATGAGTAAGTACGACGTCGCGGTGCGAGTCCTGGACCGCGTCGCGGCTCTTGTCCGAGGATGACCGATGGCCGAGATTCGCCGCCGGAGACCGCGCGCGGCTGACCTGGAGGAGTCCGAGATGCCAAGCGAATTCACGCTGGAGAAGTTCTCCCAGAACCCGTTCTACCAGGAGGTCAACCGGCGTCTCGTGGCGCTGGCCAGGCTGCGTCCGGGCCTGCGCGTGGTCGATTTGGGCGCGGGGACGGGCGCGGTCACGCGGCTGCTGGTGGAGGAGGTGGGTGGCATCGGCGGCGGCGCCCCGTCCGGCAGGGCCCAGGCGGAGGTGATCGCCGTGGAGCCCTCGGAGTCCGCGATCGAGGTCGCCCGGCGCAACCTGGAGAACCTTGGCGGCGCCGTCGTCGCCTTCGTCCAGGGCGGCGCCGAGCGGCTGTCGCAGCTCGTTCGCAAGCCGGTGGACGCCGTGTTCTTCTGCAACGCCATCCACCTGGTGAAGGAGAAGGCGGCCGTGGTCCAGGAGGTGTACCGCAGCCTCAGAAAGGGCGGAACGTTCTCCTTCAGCACGTCTTTCTTCCAGGGCGCCGAGCCGCCGGAGTCGCTCCAGTTCTACCGTCGCTGGATGATGAAGGCGTTGCGCTTCCTGCGGGAGCAGTACGGCATCTCTCCGGACAGGGAGCAGCGGGCGATGGCGCGCCAGCCCCTGAGCGCCGACGATTATGTCTCGTTGCTGATGGCGAACGGCTTCCAGGTGCGCGAGAGCCAGGTGGTGCCCGTACCGATGACGCTCAAGGGGTTCGAGGACATCAGCGAGTACAGCCTGTTCATCGAGGGCGCGCTCCCCGGCGTGCCCCTGGACAAGGGCAGCGCGGCGCTCAAGTTCGGCGCCCGCGAGGCGTTCGCGGAGCTGGGGCTGGAGACCTCGCCCCGCAACTGGCTGCTGGTCGTCGCCAGCAAAGAGTAGGCTTACGGCTGGCCGGCGGGCACCTCTGCGCCCACCGATGGCCGCCATTGACGACGGCCGGCGCGCTAGTCTCCTATCGCGCTGACGACGTAATCCTCGACCAACTGTCGTCCGCGCTCGATGGCATCGCGAAACTTGCCGACTGCCCCAGGCTCTTCTTGCTCCTGGGCCCAAGCCCATATGACAAACAGTTGGAACACGATCTCTCGGTTGGGCGCTGCTGCGGTCGCAGCCACGTAATCCTGGGTCAACTGCAATTCTGATGGCCCTTCCACCAGGCCACGCGCGAGCAGGTCACGGAGCCTCTCCCGAGTCATGCTGTGTTGAATTCCGCCGACATCGTCGTCGTACGCTTGCATCAGTCCCGACTGCACGGACCGCCGCCCGGTGGCTTTCGCGGCCGCGTCCATGAAGCTCCTCAGTGGTACGACCGTTGAACGGCGTTCGGCCAGCCTCACTTGGCGGCGTTCGCCTTCAACGGCATCCTGTCTTATCCAACGCCGGTTGGTATAGGTCGTAAGAAGGGTCATGACAGACCCGATGATCACACCGACAACGATGAGGGCTTCGCTCATGGCCCCATCCTTTCGGCCCGCTGGGCGGGCGTCAGCGATCCCTACGCCCGTTCGGGCTCCGCCGAATTCTCTCGTGCGACGCACCCGCGTTCGTATGCGCCCCAATCATTCCCACGAGTGTCGTTGTACCCGTTCTCAAGCGTGTCGAAGAGCCCGATGTAATAGGATTCACGTTCGTTGAGCTTTTGAGGCGGAACCTCGCCTTCGACTATATCCCAGTTGGAATACTGGCTTCCATTCTTGAACGGACCAGTTCCCTCCGCACGATGTTTAATCCACCGGCGCTCTGGTGCCTCTTGAGTCTGTCCTATGTATACACGTCCTGCCTCGCACGTTCCACGATAGATACACGCTGAAGACTGGCGCGCCCGCCGCGTGCCCTTCTGGGGTGACATCCTCCGACTCTCGGCCTCCAACAGGCGCATGGCGGCCGCTGCCCCCATTCGCAGCGGCCTGCGTCCGTAGGGGCCAGCTGGCGCTACTGGATAGTAGCGGGCGGCCGCCAACTTCTGGAATTGCCGATACAGCAAGGCACGGCCGGCGTCCGACTCCCGCTGGTATAGGATTTCTAGTACTGCGGCGCGCTTCCAAGCGTGACGATAGAGCGCGGCGAAGTAGTGCTGCGGCGCTCGTGGAACGAGGGGTTTCGTCTCCTTCAGAAACGACGCGAACGCGCGCTCGGTGAACTCACGTTCGGCGGCGGCCCTTGCTCTCGACTGACGCCAACGCCCGAGGAGTTGTCTGATCCCCACAATTACTCCTGGCTGCTTCCGCCGCATCTTCACCACGTACAGCCCGCCGCCGCCGCGATTGTGCGCCTGTGTGGGCGGGCGTCAACGGGGGCGTGGCGGCGGCTAGGCGCGCTTCCCCGCCAGCGACAGCACCAGGCCGACCAGCGTGCGGGTGGGGATGCCGCTGGCTCCCTTCACCCAGGCGCCCTTGTCCTTGTCGAAGTTGTCCGTGGGCGCCATGTCGATGTGCACCCAGCGGCTGTCCTCCGCGAAGTAGTGGAGGAACTTGGCCGCGCTGATCGCCCCGCCGTAGCGGTTGCCGGTGTTCTTGATGTCGGCGACCTGGCTCTTCAGCCCCTCGCGGTACTCGTCGATGAGGGGGAAGCGCCACATCCGCTCGCCGGCCGACTCGCCCGCCTTCACGACGGCTTCGGCCAGGGCGTCGTCGGTGGCCATGAAGCCCGTGGCCGCCGGCCCCAGGGCGATCTGCATCGCCCCGGTCAGCGTCGCCACGTCAACGATGGGCGAGAGCTTCTCCTTGCGCGCGTAGCAGATCGCGTCGGCCAGGATCAGCCTCCCCTCGGCGTCCGTGTTGATGACCTCTATCGTCTTGCCGTTCATCGCCTTCAGGACGTCGCCGGGCTTGGTCGCGGAGCCGGAAGGCATGTTCTCCGTGGTGGGCACCAGGCCCGTCACGTTGACCGGCGCCTTCAGCTTCGCCAGCGCCCAGAGCGCCGCGATGACGGCGGCCCCGCCCGACATGTCGCCCTTCATCTCCTCCATGCCGGCCGCCGGCTTGATCGAAATGCCGCCGGAGTCGAACGTGATCCCCTTCCCCAGGAGGCCGATCGTCTCCTTGCCGCCGCGGTCGCCGCGGTGGCGGAGGATGATGAACTTGGGCGGCTGCACGGAGCCGACGGCCACGCCCAGGAGGGCGCCCATGCCCATCTTCTCCATCTCCGCCTGCTCCAGCACCTGGCACTCCAGCCCGGCGTCCTTGGCCAGCGCCTGCGCCCGCTCCGCCATGACCGAGGGCGTGAACAGGTTGGCCGGCTCGTTCGCCATGTCACGGGCGTGGTTCACCGCCTCGCCCAGGACGCGGCCCCGCTGTACGCCACGCTTAAGCGTGTCCAGCTTTGACTCGTCGCGCTCCACCAGGGTGACGGACTCGATCCGCTTCTGGTCCTTGTCCGGCTTCTTGAGCCGGTCGAAGCGGTACAACCCCATCACCGCCCCCTCGGCGATCGCCTGGGCGCAGGCCTCCGCGTCCAGGCCGGCGATCCCGGCGCCGTGGACGATGGTGGCCGCGGTGGAGGCGCCGGCCGCGCGGCAGCGGCGGAGGGCCGTGCCGGTGACGTCGCGCACGACGTCAAGGTTGAAGTCGGCCTGCTTGCCCAGCCCGACGACGAGGACACGCGGCGTCGGCAGCTTGCCCAGGGTGTGGACCAGCGTGAGCTCGGCCTTCTTGCCCTTGGTTTCGCCCTCGGCGATCAGCTGGCTGATGGCGCCGTCCAGCGCCTTGTCGACGGCGCCGGTGCCGCCGCCCGGGCTCTTGACGCCCTCAAACAGGTTGACGATTACGGCCTTGGCCGGGTGCTCGGCAAGGTCGCCCCGCTCCACCTTTATCTCCACAAGAACCCCCTTCTGAATCGTGTACGGCCATGATAGCCAACGGGCGGCGTGGGGGTCAAAGCGCCATGGTCCTTGAAATGCACAGGCCGTTGCCCATAGAATGAGGCTGCCTAGATGGAGGCAGTCTGACTTTGGCCGAGATTCAGCCGGGTCCGCCTCTTCGTGCCGCTGGACTGAGCGACCTCTGGCGGCGCTTCCGGGGGATGTTTGGCCGCCGCGACCTGATGGAAGGCCTCCTTGTAGCGGTGGCCTTCCTCCTCTACTTCGCCGTCCGCGGCGCCGTCGTCGACCGTCCGGAGACCGCCTATCGCCACGCCCTGGACGTCATCGATGTCCAGCGCTCCCTGGGCATCTTCTGGGAAGACGAAATGAACAACTGGATCAAGAACCGGGAGTTCCTGGCCCAGACGGCGAACATCGTCTACTTCTGGCTGCACTTCCCGCTTATCATCGCCTTCGGCATCTACCTCTACTACGGCCAGCGCAACAAGTACACGCCGATGCGTGACGCCTTCCTCCTTTCGGGCGCCATCGCCCTCGTCGTGTACTGGCTCTACCCCGTGGCACCCCCGCGCGAGCTGCCGGAGCTGGCGGCCCGGTTTGACAACGGCGGACCCGTGTACGTGCGCGGTTTCTTCGACACGATGCAGGAGTACCTGGGCTACGGATACCAGGCGCAGTCCACCCAGGCGTTCGTAAACCCATACGCCGCGATGCCCAGCCTGCACTTCGGCTGGGACCTCCTGCTGGGGATAGGGATCGTGTGGGCGTCCTGGCGTCAGCGCTGGATGTGGCTAACGCTGCCTATCGGCGTCTTCCTGCCGGTCAGCCAGATCCCCGCGATCACGGCCACCGCCAACCACTTCTTCCTGGACGCCGCCGCCGGGGCGATCATCGCCCTCTGCGGCTTCCCCGCCGCCTGGGCGCTCCGGCGCTGGGTCTACCCGCGGCTCATCTCCTCCGTTGAGCGTTCCCGCTGGCCGTGGTTGCGGCCCTGGGTCCCCGCCGATACGGGATCGCCGGAGCAGGAGGCGGCTGCCAACCTGGAGGTGGGTGCGCGGCCGGGGGCCAGCGCTAGTTCCAGTGGTGGTACGTGGGCAGGGGGCTCAGGCTAGCGTAGACCTCAACCGTCAGCTCGCTAACGTGCGGCAGCCAGCGCTCCCAGTCCTGCCGCGCCACCTGCGCCTCCGGGCTCGCCACCGCCCCCGGCACCGAGTCGTCGCTCGCGAACTCGTAGAGGGCTGTCCAGTTGGCCGCGCCCCGTGACCAGTCGCTCCGGTAGGCCCGCACGATCCCCGGTATCTCCATCACGTGCGGCAGGTGCGTCTCATGGTACCAGCGCTCGAACTCCTCCATCACCGACGGGTCGACATTGGCGCGGACGACCAGGTACGGCTTCGAGCCCAGCACCTAGAACCCCTCCGGGTTGAACTTCCGCTCGAAAGAGTCGATGAAGGCCTGGACCCGCGCGGCGTCCAGCTCATCGAAGGCGTCCAGCGTGCCCCAGGCGGTGAGGGCGATGCGCTGGTCCATCCCTGGATAGGGCGCCAGCAGCACCAGCTTGCCGGCGGAGAGGTTGTCGCCCACAATCGAGGCCAGCTCGGCGGCGAGCGCCTGGCACTGGGCGTCGCCGAGCGGCACGCCGGCGGCGCAGTCGTAGAGGACGGCGACGCCGCCGTGCTCCAGGTTGTGGACCAGCGACTCCCCGCGGACGGGCGCGTCGTAGACGGCAAAGTCAACAGACGGCCCGTGCGGCCCGGAGGTGGGCGGATTGCTGTTATAGAAGTCGAAGGACTGGCCCCGCGCCAGGTGCTGGCGGCCCTGGTCCTCGAACGTCTGCACCTCGTAAGGATAGTCGGGGCGGCTGTCGCTCCCGCCACCGGAGGCGACGATGATGAGTGCTGCGACGGCGATCACGGCGGCGAGGGCCGCGACGGCGATCAGGAGGCGGCGCTTAGGCACGCCCCGCCACGTTCATCTGCTTGAGCACGGCCTCCAGCGCCGGCGCGATGTCTCTGGAGGTGTCGACGGTCATGTGCGGACGCTCAATCGGCTCAACCTCTCCCTTATACCTATTATAGACGGTCGCCGTCGCCTCCGACGCGTCCGCCGGGTCGGTCCGCTGAGCGCGCCCGCCCAGCCGCCGCAGGACGACCTCCTCCGGCGCCTCCGTGCGGACGATTATCAGGCCGGCGCCGGCCCGCTCCGCGATCTCGTAGAGCGGCCGCCGGTGCTCCTCTTTGAGGCTCGTGGCGTCCAGCACGGCGCTCACCCCTCGCGAGAGGAGGCGTTGCAGGAGCGTGTGAACGGCGGCGAACAGGCGCGCGCTCTCGTCGGGGGCGTGAGTGGGGTGGGGGAAGAGAGCGTGGCGCAGGGCGTCGCTGTCCAGGTGGGCCAGGGGGCGGCGGCGGCACAGCTCGCGGCTGAAGTGGCTCTTGCCGCTGCCGGGCAGGCCGGATACGACGACGAGGAACGGCGCCGGCCCCGGCGGCGGCGTGGCACCCAGCGCCGCCTCCAGCCGCGAGGCGTCGTCCTCGAGCGGCGCTGCGGCCCCGCTCTCGCCGCTAGAGGGCTCGCCGGAGAAGAAGGCCACGCCGATGAACCCCGGCCCGGTATGGGCCCCCATCACGCTCGCCGACTCCGTGATCAGCAGCTCCTCGGGCCGAAAGCGCTCCCGCAACCTCAAGGCGAGCCCGTTCGCCGCCTCCTCGGCATCGGAGTGCGTGACCGCCATGTGCAGCGGGCGCTCCGGCGATAGCTCCTTTTCGACCCGCGAGATCAGGCGGTCGAGGGCGCGAGGCAGGGTGCGCGCGCGTCCAATGGAGCGCACGTCCTCACCCTCGGCGGCGAGGATCGGCTTGATCTGCAGGAGCGAGGTGGCCCAGTGATAGACGACCGGTACGCGGCCGCTCTTCGCCAGGAAGCGCAGCGTGTCCAGAACCCCCAGGAGGTGAGTACGAGAGGCGACATCCCGCACGACTGCCTCGGCCTCGTCCAGGGTGGCGCCCTGGGCGGCGGCGCGGGCGGCGTAGAGGACGGCGAAGCCGTGGCACATCGCCAGGCAGTGGGCGTCGACGACGCGCACGGGGAAGCCCGGCAGCTCCTCGCGGGCCATCTCGGCGGCGCTGACGGCAGAGCTGTAGGTGCCGCTGAAGGCGGAAGGGAGGGTCACGCAGAGGACGGCTTCGGCGCCGGCTTCGGCCTGGGCGCCGCGGAACGCCTCAAGGAAGGCGGCGGGAGGGGGCGCCGCCGTCGTCGGGAAGCGGCGCGAGGCGCGCAGCAGGGCGAAGAACTCGCGGCCGCTGAGGACGCCGTCGTACTGAGTCCCGCCGTCGAACAGGAACGCCAGGGGGACGGTGGTGATCCGGTGCGCCTTCAGGAGATCGGCGGGCAGGCAGGTGGAGGGATCGGTTACTACGGCGACCCGGGACATAGGGAATGAGTCCGCAGTCCAGTATAGCGTGGCCCAATTGCCTCCGTCACTCGCCCTGTGCTATACTCGCCGCGACGACACAGAGGAGGAAAGACGCAGAGGCGCTAGCCGCGCGAAAGCATGCTGAGCAAGACGACAAAGGAAGAGATCGCGAACCGAAGTCGGCTGCATGCGACCGATACCGGCTCCGCAGACGTCCAGGTGTCCCTCTTGACGGAGCGAATCCGCCAGCTAACGGGGCACCTGAGCACGCACCGGAAGGACCACCACTCTCAGCGCGGCTTGATGAAGATCGTGGGACGGCGACGCCGGCTCCTGCGCTACCTCAGCCGGAGGGAGCCAGAGCGGTATAAGGCGCTGATCGCCGGACTGGGCATCCGCAAGTAGTCGGGCCCGTTCTCACTTCCCCAAGCGACACTCCTCATTAAACCGGTTGCAGGAGGCAACGCTGCGCCGCATTTACGCGCCGCGCCCATATAGCATTCAGATGTGTCTCATCCAGACGATGAGCAGTAGCGAAGTCACCTGGGAGTGACGGGAGGATTCATTCAGAATGGTTGAAAAGTTTAGTCGCACCATAGGCGGCCGTGAGCTGAGCATGGAGGTCGGCCGGATGGCCGGGCTCGCCGATGGGGCGGTCGTCGTCCGCTACGGCGACTCCATGATCCTGGTGACGGCCTGCATGGACAAGCCCCGAGAGGGCATCGACTTCTTTCCCCTGACGGTAGACTACGAGGAGCGGCTGTACGCCGCCGGCAAGATCCCCGGCAGCTTCTTCCGCCGCGAGGGGAGGCCCAGCAGTCAGGCGATCATCACGGCTCGCCTGACCGATAGGCCTCTGAGGCCGCTCTTCCCCAAGGGGATGCGGAACGATATCCAGATCGTCGGCACGACCCTCTCCGCGGACCAGGAGAACGACCCCGATATCCTGACGATCACCGGTGCCTCCGCCGCCCTTACGATCTCCGGCATCCCCTTCGACGGCCCCATCGCCGCCACCCGCATCGGTTACATAGACGGTGAGTTCATCGTGAACCCCACATTCGCCCAGCTCGACGAGGGCCAGCTTGACCTGGTGGTGGCCGGCAGCCGAGAAGCCGTGGTGATGGTGGAGGCCGCCGCCTCCGAGGTCCCGGAGGCCGTGGCCCTGGAAGCGATCCGCATCGGCCAGGAGGTCAACGCCGAGCTCATCGCCCTCCAGGAGGAGATGGCGGAGCGCGTTGGCAAGCCCAAGGCGGAGGTCGAGAAGATCACCCTGCCGGATGAGGTCGTCCAGGCCGTCCGCCAGTTCGTCGAGAGCCGCGGCTGGGACCTCCTGGGCGCCGCCAGGGACGAGCGGGACCATGCCGTCGCCGAGCGAAGGAAGGAGCTCGTCGAGGCGCTGGGCGAGACCTACACCGAGAACGAGCTCAAGGCCGCCCTCACTGAGGTCACCAAGTCCATCGTGCGGTCAGGCATCCTGGAGCGGGGCCAGCGGCCGGACGGCCGCCGCACGGACGAGATCCGCCCCATCAGCTGCGAGGTCGCGCTTTTGCCCCGCACCCACGGCTCCGGGCTGTTCACCCGCGGCGAGACGCAGGTCCTGTCGATCGCCACGCTGGGCTCCATGGGCGAGCAGCAGAAGATCGACGGCATCGAGCCGGAGGAGCGCAGGCGCTTCCTCCACCACTACAACTTCCCGCCCTTCTCCGTCGGCGAGGCGCGGCCCCTGCGCGGGCCCTCCCGGCGCGACATCGGCCACGGCGCCCTCGCCGAGCGCGCCCTCCTGCCCGTCGTCCCCGACGAGGAGGAGTTCCCCTACACCATCCGCCTCGTCTCGGAGGTGCTCTCCAGCAACGGCAGCACGTCCATGGCCAGCGTCTGCGGCAGCACGCTCTCCCTGATGGACGCCGGCGTGCCGATCAAGGCGCCGGTGGCGGGCGTGGCCATGGGGCTCATCAAGGGCGACGACCAGTTCCGCGTCCTCACCGATATCGCCGGCCTGGAGGACGCCATGGGCGACATGGACTTCAAGGTGGCCGGTACTCAGGCCGGCATCACCGCCCTCCAGATGGACATCAAGGTCAAAGGGATCACTTTTGAGATCATGGAGATCGCCCTCACCCAGGCCCGCGAGGCGCGCGAGTTCATCCTGGGCAAGATCCTGGAGACGATCCCCTCCGTGCGCCCGGAGCTCTCTCCCTACGCGCCGCGCATGTACCGCATCTCCATCGCCCAGGACAAGATCGGCGCCGTTATAGGCCCCGGCGGCCGCGTCATCCGTTCGATCATCGAAGAGACCGGTTGCTCCATCGACATCGAGGACGACGGCACCGTGTTCGTGGGCTCGCCCAACGAGGAGCAGGCCCGCAAGGCGATCGCAATCATCGAAGGGCTCACCAAGGATGTGGAGCTGGGCGAGATTTACACCGGCAAGGTGACCAGGCTCACCTCCTTCGGCGCCTTCGTGGAGGTGTTGCCGGGCAAGGAAGGGTTGGTCCGTCTGCCCGACCTGGCGGAGACTCCTGTGCGCCGGCCGGAAGACGTTGTCTCCATCGGCGACGAGGTCATGGTGATGGTGATTGAGGTGGACGACCTGGGGCGGGTAAACCTGTCCCGGCGCGCCGTCATGGAGGGGATGACCCTTGAGGAGGCGCGGGAGGCGTCCAAGCAGGCCCAGATGGCCGGCGTGCCCGGCCGCGGCGGCGAGCGGGACCGCGACCGGCGGCCCCCGCGCCGGGACTTCGGCGGTGGTGGCGGCGGCGGACGCGGCGGCGACCGCGGCGGCGGCGGCGGCTTCGGCCGCAGGGGCGGTGGCGGTGGCGGCGGCAACGGCCGGCCCCGCGGCGGCCCCGGCGGTGGTGGCGGACGCGGCCCCGGCGGTGGCGGCGGCTTCGGTCGCAGGGGTGGCCCCGGCGGCCCCGGCGGCGGCTCCAGCAGCGGCCCCGCCTTCCGGCGCAGCCCCGGCGACCCCCTACCGCCTCCGCCCAGCCCGCCCGGCAGGCGCTGGTAAGCCCCAGGAGGGCGACCCATGCCCCTGAAGGTCGTCGTTAGCGGCACCGGGAAGATGGGCCGGCAGGTCCTTGCCGCCGTGAGCGCCGAGCCGCAACTGGAGCCAGTGGGCGTCCTCTCCCGCGTCGCGGGCGAGGAGTACCTCTCCCTGCCGGACGGCTCCGGCCTCGTCCCCTTCGGCGCCGACCCCGCGGCGCTGTTCACCCGCACCCGCCCGGACGTCGTCGTGGACTTCACGAACGCGGAGTACACGCCGGTCGTCGCCCGCGAGGCGCTGGAGGCGGGCGTCAGGCTCGTCATCGGCACCTCCGGCCTGTCGGAGGCGTTCCTCCACGAGCTCGACCGGGAGTGCCGCGAGCGGCGGCTGGGCGCGGTGGTCGCGTCCAACTTCGCCCTCGGCGCGGTCGTCATGACCCACCTGGCGAAGGCCGCCGCCCGCTTCTTCGACCACGTCGAGCTGATCGAAATGCACCACGACGGCAAGGTGGACGCGCCCTCCGGCACCGCTATCACCACCGCCCGCAAGATGTCTGAGGGGCGCGAGGAGCCGTTCAAGCGCGCCGCCACCCAGCGGGAGACGGTGGAAGGGACGCGCGGTGGCGCCGTGGACGGCGTCACGATCCACAGCGTCCGCCTGCCCGGGCTGGTGGCCCACCAGGCCGTGATCTTCGGCGGCCCCGGCGAGACCCTCACCATCCGCCACGACTCCACCAGCCGCGAGTCGTTCATGCCGGGCGTGATCCTGGCGATCAAGGACGTCATGGCGCGGCAGGAGATGGTGCTCGGCCTGGAAGCGCTCATCGGAATAGAGTAGGGGCTCGGCGTGGCCGGCAAGACGATAGCAGTCCTCGGCGCAGGCGTCGGCGGCCTGGTAGTCGCCAACCGCCTGCGCAGGCTGCTCCCCGCCGAGCACCGCGTCGTCCTGGTCGACCGCAACGTCTGGCACTCCTTCGCCCCGGCCTTCACGTCCGTGATGCTGGGCAAGAAGGTCGCGGACCAGATCAGCCGCGACCTCCGCCGCCTCGAGCGCAAGGGGATCGAGTTCATCGCGTCGGAGATCAGCGGCATCGACCTCTCTCGCCGCACCGTCCACCTGGGCGGGCGCGAGCTGCCGTACGACTATCTCGTCCTGGCGATGGGCGCCCAGTACTCCGCGGGGAGCATCCCCGGCCTGGCCACCGCCTACACCTACTACACCCTGGAGGGCGCCGAGGCGCTGCGCGAGCAGTTGGCCGGCTTCAAGGCCGGCCGCATCGCCATCGTCGTGCCCGGCGTTCCCTACAAGTGCCCGGCCGCGCCCTACGAGGGGGCGTTGCTCCTCGATCACCACTTCCGCCGCGCCCGCCTGTGGCCCGAGGTTGAGATACGCCTGTTCACCCCGGAGCCGGCGCCCCTGCCCGTCGCGGGCGCGGCCGTCGGGCAGGCGGTGACGGAACTGCTGGCCTCGCGCGAGGTCCGGTTCAGCCCGAACAGCCGCCTCCAATCAGTCGACCCGGGGGCCAGGAAGCTCGCCTTCGAGGACGGCTCCGAGGCGCCCTACGACCTCCTGATCGGCGTGCCCCTGCACGAGGTGCCGACCGTCGTGCGCGAGGCCGGGTTGGCCGAGCCGGGCGGCTGGGTGAAGGTGGACCGCGACACGCTGGCTACGGAGTCCGAGGGCGTGTACGCGGTGGGAGACGTGAATACAATCACGCTACCCAACGGGCGTCCCCTGCCGAAGGCGGGCGTCTTCGCCCACGGCGAGGCGGAGGTGGTGGCCCGCAACATCGCCGCCGAGCTCAGCGACGGCGGCACGCGCTGGGCCTTCGGTGGGGAGGGCGCTTGCTTCCTGGAGACCGGCTTCGGCAAGGCCGCTTACGTGAAGGGCAACTTCTTCGCGGAGCCGGAGCCGGCGGTGCAGATGCGCCGGCCCGGCGCCCTCTGGCGCTGGGTGAAGGAGGGGTTCATCCGCACCTGGCTCTGGCGCTGGTTCTGAGGCCTTTCTATTGCCTCGGTGGGACAGGCTTCAGCCTGTCGGCCCTGCGGTCGCCTTTTCGCGGATGGGTAGGGGCGCTGCTCGCTGCGCCCCTACTACAGTCGCTACTGTGAGCTCGTGCAGAAACATTGGTGACACCTGCAAACACGAGTGCATACCGTTGCGGTGCCCGCCCCCAATCGGCTAATATGGTCGGGCCGCAGCCGGGTTATGACCGCTGCGACGCCTATCCGGGGAGTGAAGAGCGGATGTCCAAGGCCTACAACGTAGCCGTAGTCGGCGCCACCGGCCTCGTCGGGCAGGAGTTCCTCAAGATCGCGCTGCAGAGGGGCTTCCCCGTCAAGGGGCTGCGCCTGCTCGCCTCCAATCGCTCCGCCGGCCGGCGGCTCACCGTCGGCGAGTGGGAGATCGAGGTGGAGGAGACGAACTCCAGGTCGTTCGCCGGCGTGGACCTCGCATTCTTCTCCGCCACCACCGAGGTCTCGAAGAGCCTGATCCCCGCCGCCGTCAAGGCCGGCGCCGTCACCATCGACGACAGCTCCGCCTGGCGCATGGAGCCGGACGTGCCACTGGTCGTGCCCGAGGTCAACGCCGCCGACCTCGAGGGTCATAAGGGGATCATCTCCATCCCCAACTGCCCTACCACGCCGCTGGTCCAGGTGCTCTGGCCCATCCACTGCCTCAACCCCGTGAAGCGGATCATCGTCGACACCTACCAGTCCGTGTCCGGCATGGGCGCTCAGGCGGTCCAGGAGCTGACCGACCAGACCCGCGCCGTCCTCGACGGCAACAGCGCCAGCGCCCACGTCTTCCCCCACCAGATCGCCTTCAGCCTGCTCCCCCACGTGGACGTCTTCCTGGGCAGCGGCTACACCAAGGAAGAGTGGAAGATCATCAACGAGACGCGCAAGATCATGCACGCGCCGGAGCTGGCGGTCTCCGCCACCAGCGTTCGCGTGCCCGTGTACGTGGGCCACAGCGAGGCGGTGCACGTGGAGTTCGCCCGGCCGATCACGCCCGAGGAGGTACAGACGATCCTGCGCGACGCTCCCGGCGTAACCGTCCAGGACGAGCCGTCCGTTAACCTCTACCCCACGCCCTGGACCGTCGCCGGCAAGGACGACACCTTCGTCGGCCGCATCCGCCAGGACGTCTCGCACCCCACCGGCATCGCAATGTGGATCGTCAGCGACAACCTGCGCAAGGGCGCCGCCCTCAACGCCATCCAGATCGCCGAGGAGCTTATCGCCCGCAGCCTGATATAGCGCCGCAATTAGCCACAGATGGACACAGATGAGACACGGAGCATGAAGGAAGTCGTTCGCTGCCCGGCTGTGTTAATCTGGGGCTGATTCCAGGAGGACGCCCATGGAGATAGGCCGCCTGCTCACACCCATGGTTACCCCTTTCGACCGCGAGGGTCAGGTCGACTACGCCCAGGCCCGGCGGCTCGCCGCCGCTCTCCTCGACTCCGGCAGCGACGGCCTCGTCGTCGCCGGCACCACCGGCGAGGCAGCCACCCTCACCCACGACGAGAAGCTGCGGCTGTTGGCCGCCGTCAAGGAGGCCGTAGACGGCCGCGGCGCCGTGCTGGCCGGCACGGGGACGAACAGCACCGCCGTCAGCATCGAGCTCTCGCAGGAGGCGGAGCGCGCCGGCGCCGATGGCCTGCTGCTCACCACACCCTACTACAACAAGCCCACCCAGGAAGGCCTCTACCGCCACTTCGAGGCGATCGCCCGCGCCACGCGCCTCCCCTGCGTCCTCTACAACATACCCTCCCGCACCGCCGTCAACATGACCGCCGTTACGACGCTGCGCCTCTCGCGGGTGCCGAACATCGTCGGCATCAAGGAGGCCTCCGGCGACCTGAGCCAGATCGCGGCGATCATCGACGACGCTGGCGAAGAGTTCAGCGTCTGGAGCGGCGACGACGCCATGACGCTGCCCATCCTCGCCGTCGGCGGCTACGGCGTCATCGCCGTCGTATCACACCTCGCCGGCGCCCAGCTGCATGACATGATCGACGGCTACCTGGCCGGCCGCACGGCGGAGGCCGCGCGCGCCCACCGCCGGCTGCTACCGCTGATGCAGGTGCTGATGACGGCGGCCAGCAATCCGTCGCCGGTAAAGTACGCGCTCAACCAGATCGGCTTCCCGGTGGGGGCACCGCGCCTGCCCCTGGTGGAGCCGGAGGGGGATGCGGCGGAGCGGATCATGGCGGAGGTGCGCCGCCACCACATCGACCTCGCGGTAACCGTTTAGCCAAAGGAGGTGCCCCGCATGCGCTTCCCGATCCTGATGAGCCCGATGTGGCGGCCGCTGCTGCTGCCGTTCGGCGGGACTCCCGAGCGTTCCTACGCGGCGATCGAGGACGGACAGCTGCACGTCCGCTTCGGCTGGCTGTTCGACCAGCGCTTTCCCCTCAGCGCCGTCGAAGGCGCCTCGCCCTCGCACTGGTCCGTCTGGGCGGGCATCGGCTGGCGGACCAATTTCCGCGGCACCGTCGGCCTGATCGGCACCTACGTGAACACCGTCGAGGTGCGGTTCAGGGAGCCGCAGCGCGTCCGCATGCTGCTGCCCTTGACCTGCCGGCGGCTGTATATTTCGCTGGAGGAGCCGCGGGAGTTCATCGGCGCCCTGCGGGGGGCCGTCGCGCCGAAGGCCCAGCGGGAGCCGGTGGCGGCGGGAACGAACTCGCGGCCGCGGCGGCGCAAGAAGAGCGAATAGCTAGCCCTCCCGCGCCCGCAGGAACGCCGCCCAGCGCCGCCGTATCACCGATTGGCCCCAGGCGTAGCCCAGGGCATCACCGGCGCTGTTCGCCAGGTTCGCCGAGCCGATGTAGAAGAACGCCATCGTCCCGAAGAAGGCGACGACGCTCCACCACGTCACCCCCGCGAAGGCCAGCGGCAGCAGCCCCAGCACCACCCCCAGGGTCAGCCCGCCCCAGGCGATCCCCCGCACCGTCCATCCCTCCCGCGACCGCCGCGCCCGGTACATCGCGAGCACCTCCGGCGGCACCCGCGTGACCTCCGCACGCTCGGCGGCGGTGCGGCCGCAATGCGGGCACGGGGCGCCGCCCTGCCGCGCCGCCGTCACGGGGTGGTAGCAGTAGCCGCAGAAGCGTCCGGCGTTCGGCGCCTTTCCCTCCAGGACGTCGTCCATTAAGGCGATGAGCCGCTCGGAGAGGACCGCTTCGTCAGGCGCGCGCGACTCGAAACCCGAAACTCGCGAGCCCCCACCCGTCTGTCCTCCAGTCTCGAGGTTCAAGTTTCGGCTTGCCTCTCAGTCCACCATCATCGAGCCGACATGCTCCGGCTCGATGACCATGGTCACACGCTGCTCGCCGGGCCGCCGCCAGGGGTAGCGGTCCTGGCCGATGTACTTCTTCGCCAGCCGGTCGATCGAACCGTCCGCGCCCTCGTGGCGCAGCTCGACGACACGGCCGCGGATATATGCCGCCTGGTAATGGTTCTCCCGGTTCGTGATGGAGACCGCCACGCGGGGGTCGCGGCGGACGTTGCGCGGCTTGACGCGACCCTCGGCGGTGTTCACAATGATGCGCTCGCCCTCCAGCTCGACCCAGACCGGCGTCACCTGGGGTGAGCCGTCGGGCATGAGGGTGGCTATGTGGGCGAAGTTCGGCTCTGCGAACAGCTTCTTGACGCCATCGGACAGCTTTGTGGGCAAGGGTGCACCTCCTTGGTCGCTGGGTCTACGAGTTTAGCGGATTGCCAGGCTACGCTCCACCGAACGATCACAGATAGAACATATGAAGCATTGACATTAGTCAATAATTACTCCTACACTGGCAATCCCTTCATGCTTACTCAGTTGATGTGGGTCATCCCGGAAGATGCCGACTGTTGTAAAGGTCCAGTTGGAGCTGGTCTACTACACTACCAGTGAGGTAGCTGAGCAATGCGGCCGAACGAGGCAATGGGTGTGGAACCGGTGCAACGAGGGGATGGTCGTCTGTATAACGTCTGACAAGGGAATGGGGAAGAGAAGAGAGTACCTCATTCCTGAGGGGGAGGTGGTGAAGTTTCAGCAGCCGACTTGGCCCCGCGGGAGGCGCAAAAGGCTTGACGTGAGTAAAGAATAAATGTACGCTGGTGTAAGCTTGTAGATGGATGATAGCAGGCTTGCGCTGGCGGGATGCTGCGAGTAAAATGAGCGTCTCCGCTCCTCCGGGTGTCATGCACCCTTTGGCAGATGTGCCCTCGGCAGCGCAAGGTGGCCTAGGGGGGAACACGACCATGGTGACAGGACAGGAGCCACGTTTGACGTACATCAAATTTCTGGAGATGCTCCTCGCCTTGCTGCCAGAGGAGGAGTACAAGGCAGATGTAGGCTCCTGGTCCAGAGCTGTGTATCATCTAAAGCAAAAGTATGGCCCTAGATATCCACAGCTCTTCGACCGGTTCGAGTTCATCGAGCGCGATCCAGCTCCCCCGCACAGCGACCAGGTAAACTATTTCCTGAGAATCGAACAGGAAGGCGACATCATTCACGTCTACAACCCGGGCTACGAGCGGTTGCAGATTCCGGCGGAGAGCAAGGAGATTCTCCGGAGGCGTCACAGGGACTTGCTTGCGCGCTACGAGAGCGAGATCAGGGAATTCGTGGAGGAGGTTTCAGGGAAACGGCTTCTCAGCTTTGACCGACCAACCGAACAGCCGGGGCGATCCACTACAGAGTCTCATAGCTGAACTGCTGCCCTGGATCGCAGAGGTTCTCCAAGGAAGCACGCCCGCTAGGGTAGCTGGGCCGAAGCTCATACGGGACGCTGTTCATGGCTACCATCTTCTGCAGCCCTATGAGGTGGCGATACTAGACTGCCCGATAGTTCAGCGGCTGAGATACATTCATCAGACCGCTCTCGCCTATCTTGTGTATCCCACCGCACACCATACCCGCTTTGATCATAGCCTTGGTATGGCTGCCGTCGCGGAGAAGATGGTGAACGCGCTGCGAGTCGTCGCGCGCGTCCGGGGGATAAATCAGCGGCTGTTCCGCGAAGTTCGCCTCGCAGCGCTTCTTCATGATGTCGGGCACACCTTCTTCTCACACCTGAGCGAGTCGATCATAAAGGGCAAGTTCGGACATGTCTTCAGAGAAATCAAGGCAATGACGCATAAGGGCAGGACCGGATACTTCCATCGCGCGAAACCTGGTGAAATTCTCTCGTACGCCCTCATTACATCTGGGCCCGTCAGACGCTATCTTGAGGAGGCACTTCGCCTCCACCGCATCCGAGGAATCGATATCGAGCGCGTGGCGGGACTGGTGGTCGGGCAACCGCCCGACGACGACCACCAGTTCATGGCGGATATCATCAACGGCCCGATTGACGCGGACAAGATCGATTACCTTCTGCGAGATTGCCACTTCACTGGCATCAAGGCAGAGGTCGACCCTGAGCGCATTTACTTCACGCTGGATGTGATCCGGTTACCGGCTTGGAGTCCGCGGGGATACCTGACAATAAAGAGCGGTGGTGTTCCTCACCTGGAGCAGATGCTCCTCGCCAAGATGATGCTGTTCTCGTCAATCTATCACCACCACAAGATCAGAGCACTCGAGTGCATGGTTAAAGCTGCATTTGAGACTATGAGCGAGCCGCTGAGGGTTCGGGATAGGGCGCTCGACTTCGGGACGCTCAGGGACTTCTTCTATGTTTCTGAAGCAGACTGGCTCTCGGCCGGATCAGCCCACCCTCAGGTGGGTGGCTTGATCCGCACGTTATTGAACCGAAGGTTGCTGAAGAGGGCTCTGGTTATCGCAAGGCCCACTGTGGCGGACGCCTACAGGCCCAATTTGCCGGCGTTTTACGACCTCGAAGAGGAAGGTCCCGAAGCCATTAGGGCCCTCCGCCAGGCAATCCATGAAGCCCTTCCGGCGCGGCACAGGAGGGGGGTGGAGAATCTTTGGGTGGACATTCCACCTGGTCCGGATATCGATGAGACGGCAAACGGGTGCTGGGTGATGTTGGGCAAGCAGCCGGAAATACTCAGCAGTGTCTTTCCAAGCGACGATTGGATGAGGAGCTACGAAGCCCACAAGACTCGTGCGCATATTTTCTACGTTGAGGATCGTCCGGCGCGTTCAGCGGTCGCAAGTGCGAGCCAGAGCGTGCTTTATGACGGCGTTCCCCCCGAACGCCAGTTGCGATTCAATGAGCTAGCCACGCTTTGGTGTAAGTTAGACTAGCCGCATAGGCCCTTCTCACTCGTGCCCTATCGTCCGCCCCGGCGCGATGCGGTCTCGCAGCAGCCGCTTCACCTCGCCCGCCTCCGGCGCCACCTTCGTCTCGCGGTTCGTGGCCAGCGTCTCCCCGTCCAGCCGAACCTCGAAGATGCCGCCGGAGCCCGGCACCAGCGCCACCTCCCCCAGCTCATTCTCGAACGACGTCAGCAGCTCCTGCGCCAGGTAGGCGGCGCGCAGCATGAACCGGCACTGCGTGCAGTAGTGGATCTCGACCCGCGGTGACGGCATCGCGGCAGGCTCCCACTAGGTGAGCTGGTGTGAGTATTCGTCGTTCGCCAGGAGGGCACCGGCGTAGACAACGGCCACGCTGATAACCAGCGCCAGACCGCTGGTTATCGCCGAGAATCGACGCAGGCGCGCGACCTCCGCGGAATCGCTTCCTAGCTCCTCGTGTAAGCGGAGCTGTTTGGGCCCGATCACGAACGTGTGAAGAGCGGTCAGGAGGACGGTCACGCCCACCAACAGCATCTTGGCTGTGAATATGTGGAAGAACCGGTAGTCTGAGCTCCACAGGTCGAACTCGGCTTCGGATCCCTCCTGGAAGAGGTTGGAGATGCCGCTGAGGACGAGCACGGCCATGGCTCCCCAGGCCAGCCAACCAAAGCGAGTGACAATGATCCGCGTGACCCGGAGTCGCAGTTCGGAGTCGTCGATGATTCGAACTGCGGGAACCGCGGCGATGAACAGGAATAGCTGGGGACCCAGCCAGGCCGAAACCGCGAGGATGTGGACCCAGGGGGTGATCGCTTCGCTCATCGGTCGCTCCTTCAGATGACGGGCTTGATCGCGATAGCCTGCTCGC
>Ga0209342_10002341_pt1 | contig 20425 bp, 18 predicted proteins | sample RifCSP16_2_FD_184023 | JGI IMG/M metagenome (GOLD analysis project Ga0209342, IMG submission 184023) | Soil microbial communities from Rifle, Colorado - Rifle CSP2_sed 16_2 (SPAdes) (version 2) | ecosystem: Environmental > Terrestrial > Deep subsurface > Rock core/Sediment | place: Rifle... | reverse complement strand
ATGGTGGAGGGAGTCCTCTTACCGGCTGGCCTGTCAGTGTTGGCAACACCACACCACCAGCACTTGCAGATGTAGACGGGGATGGTTTGGATGAAATCTTCGTTGGTGGAGAGAACCGGCTTTTTCATGCCTACAGAGCCGATGGTTCTCCCCTGCCAGGATGGCCGTCTGCTCTCGTAACGTTTGCCGGACAAGAGAGACACACACCTGCGATTGCCGACCTCGATGGCGACGGAGACCTAGAAATTGTCACTGCCTCAGGGGCGACTTGTGATCTCGTATGCATCGACGTATATTTGTTTGCCTTTCACCACGACAGCACACCGGTACGCGGATTTCCGGTTTTGTTCAACGGCTATGTCGATACCTTCCCTGCAATCGGGGATGTGGATGGAGACGGGGCTCCTGAGATAGTTGTTGTGGGGAGAGAAGGTGGCCCGCCATGGCGACCTCTTGTCTATATTGTCTCTAACGGCGGCGCGATTAAGCGCGTAATTGAGGTTACAGGAACAGTTTTCTATGGGACCGCGCCGGCTTTGGCAGACCTCGACGGGGATGGCATCCCGGAGATCATTGTACAGACTAACGAAGCCTTGAATATCTTTCGGGGCGACGGCTCCACGTTTCCAGGGTGGCCGGTGGTGTGGGGTAGCAACTATTGGCTGGGAAGCTCCGCACCGGTAGTCGGGGATGTTAATGGCGATCAGTTGCCTGATATCGTGGTCACCAGCCAATTTGCTGGGTCCAGCGAATTAGGCGAGGTGCGGGTGTACAACCGCGACGGGGTGCTTCATCCACGCTTCCCCAAGACCTTGCCGATCGGCTTTGGCGCAGTGCCGGCTATCGCTGACCTCGACCTCGACGGCCGTAACGAGATCATCGTTTCTGGCTCCTTCTGGAATGGGGTCACCGGGTACTACGACAAGGTGTGGGTCTTCGACCTCGGCGGGCCCATTCCGCACGGTCCGATCCACTGGGGGCAATTCATGGGTGGGCCCAAGCACCAAGGCGCCTACGTCACCCCACCGCCGCCGATTCCTCCACCGACTCTCGCATCCCTTTTTCCGAACAGCGCGATGGCGGGTAGTCCGGGCTTCCCGCTGACCGTGGAAGGGACCAGATTCGATGCTACCTCCGTTGTGCGTTGGAACGGGGCGGAGCGAGCCACCACGTTTATAAACTCCACCCAACTGCTCGCGGATGTAACCGCGGGTGATATCGCCAACCCAGGAATCGCTCAGGTCACAGTCTTCAATCCTCCCACGATAGCGCAAGTCAAAGCGTCTGACCTTCCCTCCGCGTCCGGCGTTTCAAATGCGCTGCCGTTCACCATCAACGCCCCGGTTCCCACTATTACCAGCATCAATCCCACCGAGGTGGCGATGGGTGCACCAACGTTTCAACTCACCGTCAACGGGACCAACTTTGTGGCGAGTTCGAGGTTGCTAGTCAACAATGGGGGCTTTCTCGCCACGACATTCGTGTCGCCAACTCAGCTCATCATAACAATCCCTGCCGGCTTTTTCGAATGGCCCGGAACCCACCAGATCTTAGTATCCAACCCTCCCCCAGGGGGCGGAGCTTCAAACGCCCTGCTGTTTACCGTTAACAGCCTAGTCCCCACGATAACCAGCATCAACCCCATTCAGGTAACCTCCGGTGGTCCGGCCTTCACGCTGACTGTAAATGGGACCAACTTCATTCCGCCGCTCGTGGGGGTGCAAGTCGTCGGGGGAAGTTCCGTCGGGGGGAGTTCTGTCGTGCAGGTCAACGGGAGTGCACGGGCGACGGAGTATATCTCACCGACGCAACTTACGGCGACGATCTTGGCGAGTGACATTGCCAGCGGGGGGAATCTCACGATCACCGTGTTTACGCCAACGCCCGGGGGGGGGACCTCCAATCCAGCGCCCCTGACCGTGGTCGCACCCTTGACGTTGACGACTCTTACCGCAGACAAGACTGCGCCGCAGCCGGTGGGGACGGCGATCCAGGTGACGGCGAACACGATTGGAGGAAGACCGCCACTTCAGTTTAAGTGGTGGGAGACCACTGATGGGGTGACGTGGATGGTACTCCAGGACTGGTCTCCGAGCAGTACGGTGACGTGGACGCCGAGGACTCCGGGTACCAGCTCCCGGGTTGGAGTGTGGGTGAAGAGTGCAACGACGCAAGGGGACACGTATGAACGCTCTGAATCGACGGGGAGTATTTCCTTCGCGATCACAGCGCCACCGCCCGTCACGCTCACGAGCTTGACCACGGACAAAAATCCACCTCAAGGGATCGGGACAGCCATTCAGGTGACAGCGAACACCACCGGTGGAACCGGGCCGCTCCAGTACAAGTGGTGGGCGACCTCGGATGGGGCAAACTGGAGCGTCATTCAGGGCTGGTCTGCGAGCAACAGCGTGACGTGGACGCCAGCCACCCCTGGGGCCAACTCCCGGGTGGGCGTGTGGATCAAGAGCGCGACCAACCCTGCGGAAACCTACGAAGCGTCGGGGAGCATCCCATTTGCGATCACGAACCCCTAGCATTAGAAACGTCAAACACACTCCTCAATATCCGCAGATCCGCAGCAACGGTGCATCGGTGTTGCGAGGTTACCGGCCTTGACCTGATCTCACCCGTTAGCTATCATGCGCAAGCAACGGGGGTTAATGTGCGGCGTCGAGGGGAGCTGGCATGTGTGCCTTGGTTCGGCTCTCGCCAGTGTTGTAACGTCTCGGTCCCTGCCGCCGGGCCCTGCGAAGAAGGAGTTGCTCACGAAGCTGAAAGGTTTGCAAGTACCGGCCACTCACGAGAACAAAGAAGTAGCTTGAGTCGAGTTATGGATTGGAGTTTGTCCCGTCTCGCGGCTTCGACGGGGGTCGCCGTCCTGCTCATGCTGAGCTTGAGCGGGCCGGCGTCTGTGGTTGAAAACGCGTCGTTTTCCCCGATTGCCCCGGAGCTGCGTAGCGCGGTCTCGCAAGGCAGTGCGCGCGTCATCGTGGAGCTTCGGATTGCTCCGGGGTTCCGGCCAGAAGGGTCAGGATCGGCCCCGACGCGTTGGCCTTGCTTGAGACCTTCAACGATCTTGTGACTCGCGTGATTGAAGACAGCACGCGAGTCCGGACATCGCCGCCGCCGCGGTCCCAACGAGAATGAGCACACCACATCATAGGGCGCCAGCGCCACACGGTCTCTTCATCGGGTTGGCGGTCCTTGTGCTGGGACTTGTGTTCCTCACGCCGATTGCGAATGACCATCCGCGCTCGACTTCAGCAAGTGAAAGCGATCCAGTTCAGATGGAACGGCTGCGGCATCTCGCGCAGCGAGACGGGCGCGTGCGTGTCATTGTCGAGCTTCGGCTGTCGGGAAGCAGTTACGTCCCGGAGGGTCACCTTCGCGGCCAAGCAGCGGTGTTTCTCCAGCGGCAGGACATCACATCCACTCGCGCGAGAGTGCTGTCGAGACTCCGGCGAGCGCTCCATCGAGTGGTCCATCACTATGACGGGCTGCCGCTGGTCGCGCTGGAGGTGGGACCGGCCGCCCTTGCGGAGCTTGAGGCGGCCGGCTTCTACGTGAAGCGGATCGCGGAAGACAAGCCGCGCTCCCGCTCGCTCGGCCAAAGTGCGCCGCTGGTCCAGGGCGACCAGGCTTGGGTCAAGGGCTATGACGGAACGGGTACGGTTATCGCCATCATCGACGATGGGATCGATGAGACGCATCAATTCCTGGCCGGAAAGGTGGTCGAGGAGGCTTGTTATGTGCCAGGTGGGGGGTGTCCTAATGGTGAATCGTCCCAGACTGGACCCGGCGCCGGCGTCCCGTGTCCGGCCTGCGATCACGGGACTCATGTAGCGGGGATTGCCGCGGGGAATGGCGACGCTGCCGGTGTGTTGTTCTCCGGTGTCGCCAAGGGCGCGAGCCTGATGGCAGTGAACGTGTTCGGAGCCAACGACGCGGCTTTTGACTCCGATATCATCGCAGGGCTCAACCGCGTCCACGCCCTCCGAGGAACTCACAACTTCGCCGCCGTCAACATGAGCCTGGGGGGCGGGCTGTTTTCGACCACCTGCGACGCCACTTATCCGCAATACAAAATGGTCATCGACAACCTGCTGTCCGCCGGGATCCCGACTGTCGTGGCTTCTGGGAACGATGACAGCACAAATCAAATTTCGGCGCCAGCGTGCATCTCCTCAGCCGTGAGCGTGGGTTCGACGACAAAGAGTGATGTGATCTCGAGCTTCTCGAACATCGCCCCCTTTCTGTCGTTGTTGGCTCCGGGATCCTCGATCAACTCCTCCATCCTCGGCGGCGGCTTTGCGTTTTTCAGCGGCACGTCGATGGCAACTCCCCACGTGGCCGGCACCTTCGCCATCCTGAAGCAGGCGGCCCCGACAGCGACCGGCACGGAGATGCTCAACGCCCTTCAAGCAACAGGCCTTCCTGTCACAGATACCCGACATGGCGCTGGCGTCACGAAATCCTCGCACGTGACGAAGCCGAGGATCCGGATCGTCCAAGCTCTGGCTGCCCTCGTCCTGCCCACGGTGGATAATCTGACAACTGACAAGAGCGCGCCGCAGCCGGCGGGCACGAATATCCTGGTTACGGCGAACGTGAGCGGAGGGATCGCCCCGCTCCAGTACAAGTGGTGGGCGACCTCCGATGGCTTAAACTGGAGCGTGATCCAGGACTGGTCCCCGAGCAACACGGTGACGTGGTCGCCGACGATGGTAAACGCCAATTCCCGGGTCGGAGTGTGGGTGAAGAACGGGGACAATCCGAATGACACGTATCAAGCCTCCGGGAGCATTCCTTTTGCCATCACGGAGCCACCGCCCCTCGCGCTCACGGGCATAAGCACGGACAACACAGCGCCGCAGCCGACAGGGACAAGCATTTTGGTCACCGCGACCGCCACCGGAGGCGTGGCCCCGCTCCAGTACAAGTGGTGGGCGACGTCGGATGGCGCAAACTGGAGCGTCATTCAGAACTGGTCTGCGAACAACACGGTTCTCTGGACGCCGAACACCTCCGGGAACGACTCTCGAGTGGGCGTGTGGATCAAGGGCGCGAACAACCCCAACGATACGTACGAGGCGTCCGGGAGCATCCCCTTCGCGGTCACGGCGGGAGCCGCTCCCCAGCCGCTGACCCTGACGAGTCTCACGACCAACATGAATCCACCGCAGTCGGTGGGGACCGCCATTCAGGTGACGGCGAACACAACCGGAGGGACCGGGCCGCTGCAATACAAATGGTGGGCGACCTCGGATGGGGTGAACTGGAGTGTCATCCAGGACTGGTCCCCGAACAACGTGGTGACCTGGACACCGGCGATGCCCGGGGCCAACTCTCGGGTGGGCGTCTGGGTGAAGCACGCGAGCAACCCGGCCGACACCTATGAAGCCTCGGGGAGTATCCCATTCGCCATTACCCAGATTCCCCAGCCACCCATACCGCCACCGCCAGTTCCTACGCTCACGAGCCTGACCACCGACAAGACCGCGCCGCAGCCGGCGGGAACGGCGATTCAGGTGACGGCAATTACATCAGATGGCGTACAGCCGCTTCAGTTCAAATGGTGGGCCACGTCAGACGGCGTGAACTGGAACGTCATTCAGAACTGGTCCACCAACAATGCAGTCATTTGGACCCCGAACACGATGGGTGCAAACTCTCGCGTGGGAGTGTGGGTGAAGAACGCTGGCATGCAGGGTGATACGTATCAAGCCTCAGGGAGCATCCCCTTCGCGATCACGGCAGGCGCGGGGCCCCAGCCCTTGACGCTGACTGGACTGACCACCGACAAGAATCCGCCACAGGCGTCGGGGACAGCCATTCAGGTGATCGCGAACACCACCGGGGGAACGGGGCCGCTTCAGTATAAGTGGTGGGCGACCTCGGATGGCGCGAACTGGAACGTGGTTCAGAACTGGACGATGAGCAACACCGTCATTTGGACACCGCCTTTCGGCGGCGCCAACTCGCGGGTCGGGGTGTGGGTCAAGAGCGCGAACAACCCGAACGACACCTATGATCGGGCCGAATCGACAGGGAGCATTCCCTTTGCGATCACGGGCCCTCCGCCGCCTCAGGTGCGATTCCTGAATAACCTGCTGATATGCAGCAACCCAACGAACCCAACGGATTGTACTACTAGCTTCACCGCCCGACTTTCGGCATCCGAAGGCTACATGTGGTTTTCGACCTCGGGCAGCTACTCTCCGTACCAGCAGGTCCTGACACCGACGCTAAGCAACTTCCAAGGCGAAGCGATCGGGTTCGACGCCATGCTTAATTTCCCGGGCACATTCAACATCACGCCGGGTCAGCGCTACGCTCTTATTATAACGACAAACGATGGTCAGAACGTCTTGCTTCAACTAGTGAGCGAGGGATCCGTGAGTGCCGTGCCGCTTCAGGTGCCAAGTGTGCCTGGCGCTGTCCTGCCCGGTCAGTGGCAAGGAGACCCAACCCTAGACTTTGCTCCCGCTGAAGGAATTCCAGCCTTTCGGTAGGGCCCGACCGACAGTACGCGCGGAGCGACGCTTTCGCGCCAATCCTCATTGCAGAATTTCTAGCTGTCTTCTCGGTTTTGGGCAGAAGATACTCAGCTACCTTACGTGCGCCATTTCGGTATAATCGTTGCCTGGTGAGCCATGGCGCTGGACTACACGACGGATCTGGGCGTATTCGACCGCGTGAAGAACGGCCTTGCCTTTCTGGTGAGGCGCCGCGTGTTCGAGCTGTTCATGCGGGAGTGCGCGCCAGGCCCTGATTTGGTTGTGGCCGACTTCGGTGTGTCGGGGCACCGCGACCACCCGGCGCACTACTTCTTTGAGACGCTCTATCCGTATAAAGAGAGACTCACCGCAATCGGACAAGCTGCGGAAGGCGCGCGGTGGTTTCCCGAACAGTTTCCTGGCTTGACCTTCATCGAGGCTGATCTTCGTAAGATCCCTCTTCCCGACGATTATTTCGATGCCGGGCTCTGCAACGCGGTGCTCGAGCACGCGGGGACTCGTGAACAGCAAGCGGCGTTGGTGCGCGAAGTCTGTCGCGTCTGCCGTTGCGTGATGTTCACGACGCCGAATAAGGGGTTCCCGATTGAGCTGCACACGTTCTTGCCGCTTCTCCACTGGCTGCCCGACAGGCGCTACCGTGCTGCACTGCGCGCGATCGGGCAAACCTATTTCGCCGAACTCGATAACTTGAATCTTCTTGACCGGCGCTCCTTCTTCGCGCTCTTTCCGTCTGATCGGAATAACCGCATCCTGACAACAGGTTTGCCGCTCCTTCCGAGCAACCTCATCTGCATTTCCAGAAAACGGGATGCCGGACGCGCAAGCGGGACGGGAACCATCGGCTAATGTCTGGAGCGTCACGGCGGCAAGCGCCGTGGCATGCGCGCGGCATCTTCTTTCGATGGCCTTCCTGCAAGCGGCGTTGCCGGCCTCATCATGGCTCTGGTTGCCTGGCGCGCGACCGCTGAAAAAGGCCTTGGCCACGGTGTGACGGACTCTCAAGCTGCGCGAGTCACCGCGGGCCTCGCCCTGGGAGCCGTCCTCGTCTTCGGCGGCTTGACTTCAGCGCGCTACCTCACCTGGCACTCGTTCATTCATGACCTTGGAAGTTATGACCAGAAGATCTGGCTTGCCTCGACCGAGCCCAGTCTCTCCGGAATGGTTGAACAGACCTATCAGGGGGGCGTTAAAGTCTCTCCTTGTGGAAGCGCGCGGTACTGGGGAGTCTGCCACTTTCAGCCGCTGCATGTGGTCTACGCTCTTCTGTATCGCTTATCGGCCTCACCGCTCTTCCTTTTGGGCACTCAAGCGCTGCTCGTGGCATCGGGTGTGATTCCCTGTTACCTGCTCGCCCGCGTCCATCTCGAGTCACCTGTTTCCGGGGTTCTCGCGGCCGCGCTTTATCTGCTTCATCCGGCGGTTCAACACAACGGGCTGCTCGATTTCCGCCCCGATCACGTAGCGATTCCGTTCTTCCTTTGGGCGTATCTGCTCGTTGAGCGCGGCCGCGAGTGGAGGGCGGTTGCTGCGACCGCGGTACCCGCGCTTGCCAAGGAGAGCCTCCTCTTGTCGTTTGCGGCGTTCGGTCTTTACTTTGCGTTCCTTCGACGTCGCGCGGCGCTCGGGCTGTCGATGTTGTTTGCAGGTTGTGTTGCGTTCTATTTTGTAACGTTCCATGTGTTGGCCGGTGCGGGCTACACGGAAGGCGCCTTTCTGATCAATCGATACTTTTCTGGCGGCCAAAACTTCTTTTCTTCGGAGCTCATCTTAAGGAAGGTCCTCTATATCGGCGCTCTCTTCGGCCCATTGGCTTTTCTTCCGTTGCTGGCTCCCCTTACGCTGCTGCCGGCTGTTCCTTCGCTCGCGATCTCTCTTCTCTCAAGCGATGTGACACACGCGTCATTTCGATCGCAATATACTGCCGCAGCGATTGGGCCGCTGTTTGCGGCGCTGTTCGCGGTGCTCGCGTGGCTCCCAAGACGCTTCGGTCCCCGAGCCGCGCCCGCTCGCATCCTTTTCGGTCTCCTTGTCCTGAGCGCGTCGGCGACGTTCGTGCTTGGGCCGACGCCCTTATCGATAAGCTTCTGGAGCCGAAGCATTGGAGCTCAGTGGCATTACTCTCAATACCTGCCTGACCGGCAGGACGTGCTGAATGAGGCCGCGAAGCTGATTCCGTCGGACCCTGACGTGATGGTGGTGAGTCAGAATGATTTGAACTCCGCGCGCCTGGCCCACCGGCACTACTATTTCGCGTTTCCGAACGGGCTTGAGCGCGCCGACTACGTGTTTCTCGATACGCGCCGGATGCCGTTCGTCTACTGGGTGGCCAAGGACCGGAGGCGCTACGAGGAGATTGTGGCGCAATTGCGCGGGTCGAAGGAATACCGCATCGTCTTTGATCGCGAAGGGGTCTTGTTGTTCGAGCGGGTGGGGGAGCGCCGGCCCGGCGCACCCGATCGAAGCCTGGCGCCGGCCCCGCCAGGAGCCATGCCTCAGTGAAGCCTTTTGCCGCGAACGTTATGACTGCGGGTGTGGGGCTGCTCGGCGCGGCCGGGCTGAGCCTGCTGGTCACAATTCTTGTGGCTCGGGTGCTTGGCGCCGAAGAGTTCGGGCTTTATGGCTTTGCGTTCGCGTACGTTGCGATCTGGACCGTCGTGATGGATGGCGGCGCGGTCGTGCTGGCCACGCGCGATGTGGCCCGCGGCCGCGCCGCGGACGTCATGCCCGCGCTCTTTACACTCAAGCCCGTGTTGATCGGCGTGGCATTCGTGGGGCTCATGGGCGCGGGCTGGTTGGCGGGGTTCAGTCAGACGATGCTCTGGCTGGTTGGGGTGTTCGCAATCGGATCTGCGGCAGATGCCTATCTCATGCTCACGCTCGCCGTGTTCCGAGGTCGGGAAGAGTTTGGGATCGAGACACTTCATTTACTCGCCCAGCGGCTCGTGTTTGCGTTATTCGCGTTTGCCGCGCTTGCCGCTTACACGGGCGCGATCGGTGTCGCGGTCGCGAGAGCCGCCAGCTTGATCGCGGCCATGCTGTCGGCGAGCTGGGTGCTCCGTCACCGGCACGCGATCAAGTGGACACTTTCCCTGGATGCTGTTCGCGCTTCCGGCTTTCCGCTTCTGGCCTCGGTTGGCCCGCTGCTTTTCGCTGATCTGATGATGCAGCTCCAAAGCCGCGGCGGTCCGTTGATTCTTCAGTTTACACGGGGACCTGTCGAGGTCGGACTGTACACGGCTCCCGCGCGGTTGATCGAAGGGCTGTTTCTCTTTCCGGCTGCGTATGGCGTCGCGCTATTACCGCGACTCGTCACGGCCTATCAACACGGAGGCGAGCCTTTGAGGAAAGAGTTGCGAACAGGTCTTCAGTTCGCCGGCTCGCTCGGCGTCGCGGTCGCGATCTCGGGACTGGTATGGGCTGACGAGTTGACGGTCTGGTTGTTTGGCCAGGCCTATGCAAGTTCAGTCGTGCCGTTCCGAGTGCTGCTCGGCGCGCTGCTCGTCATGATGATCAATGTTCCACTCCGGACGGCACTCCTCGCCGTGAATGCCGAGCGGTCGTATGCGATATCGTGCCCCCTCGCCGCGACGACCAATCTCATCTTTAACATAGGGCTCACGCCGCGATGGGGCACGATTGGCTCGGCCTGGGCAAGCCTCGGGAGCGAAACCCTGCTCTGCGTGGGCCTCTTGCTCGCGATAAGAGGCAAGGCTGGGCGGATAATTCCGCTCTGGCATTGGACGGCATTGGCGTTCGGTTCAATGGGCGTTTTCGCGCTGCTCTGGGCCGTCAAGTCCGTGAGCCCCGTTGCGGCTATCGCGCTAACCATCGTGATCGTGATTGTAGGCTTTGAACGGATGTCGCCTATCGGTGTTCGCGACTTCGTTCGGCTGCGGTCGCTCCCCGCCGGACCGAGCACGGTGGCCTGAGGTGCGGATCGCGCTTGATCTCACTGTCGCCGGCACGCGTGGTGGCATTTCGAGTTACGCGCTGCAGCTTCTCCGCGCGCTCGGGCGAGTAGGGAGCTCGCACGAACTTCTGGCGTGGTGTGGGTCACCAGCGGCCGCAGCGGCCGTCAGCCCGATTGCGCCTTCGAACAGCGCCCTGTTCGTCCCTCCGGTCGCCATCCAATGGTTAGGGGCGTGGGGACGGGTCGCGCGGCTGAACCTACTTTCCATCGAGCGCCTTGTCGGCTCTGCTGACCTCTTTCATGGGCTGAATTATCTGTTGCCTGCGCAACGTGGCAAGGCGGTCCGGGTCATCACGCTTCATGACCTTTCTGCGCTCCGCGATCCTGAATGGCACCCCTGGTATCGGTCTCTCCTTCATCGCGCGGCTCTTCGCCGGACCACCGGTCTGGTCGACCATGTGATCACGGACAGTGAGGCGGTGCGCAGCGAGGTCATTGATTACTTCGGGCTTTTGCCCGCGCGCGTGAGCGCCGTTCATCTTGCCGCCGCAGAGCATTTCCGCCCCCATGAGGCTGCGGAGATCAAATCGATCTTGGATCGGTATCAGTTGATTCCCGGTGAGTACCTCTGTTACGTCGGAGCGCTTGAGCCTAGGAAGAACCTTATAGGCCTTCTCAATGCGATCACAGCCATACGAAAGCGTCGGCCTGACTTTCCCCCATTGGTTCTTGTCGGCCCCTTTGGCTGGCGAAACAGTGCGATCCGCGCGCGACTCACTGAGCCGGGTGTCCGCTATCTCGGTTACCTTACCGGGGAAGACGCGGCGGGGGTCGTGGCCGGGGCTATGGGGTTTACCTATCCGTCACTCTATGAAGGGTTTGGGTTGCCGGTGTTGGAGGCGCTTGCGTGCGGAACACCAGTGGTGACTTCGAATGAAGGCGCATTGGTCGAGGTAGCGGGGGACTGCGCGGTCCTGGTCGATCCGCGTAGCCCCGAGGCGATCGCCGAGGGCATTGTGAAACTTGTGGATGACTCGGCCCTTCGAGCTGAGCTCCGCCGCCGCGGCCTTGAGCGGGCCCGTCGCTTCTCCTGGGATCGCGCGGCGACCGAGACGTTGACCGTGTATGAGCATTGTCTTGCGCGATAAATCGGTTAATATACTGTGCATGCGCGCTCGCCGGCTGCACGGTTGACCGAGAGAGTCCAATGTTAAAGGCCCCCTCACGACTGCTCGCTCAGCTCACACTGTTCAGCGACCTGTTACTGATCGGTGGGTGTTGGCTGGCTGCGTACGTGCTCCGCTTCCGCCTTGTTGGACCGTTTCCGGTTCCAGGCGAGGTGTTGGCGTTTAAGCACTACGCGCTTCAGCTCGTTCCGATTCTCGCGGTGTGGACCGTCGCCTTTCGCGCCTTCGGCCTCTATCGCCCCCGGCGTCTTGGATCCTACATCGCGGAATGGGCGGACATTGCGAAGGCATCAAGCCTCGGTGTCCTCGCGTTGATCGCGATTATGACATTTGCCTTCCGCGGCTACGAGTATTCGCGGCTGGTCATCCTCTACTTCTGGGTGCTCCTGGTCGTTTCGGTCAGCCTGTCGCGGGCGCTCTTCCGCGAAGCGTTGCGCTTCGCGCGTCGCCGCGGGCACATCCTTCGTCACGCCATCGTGGTGGGAAGCGGTGAAGTCGCGGCTGAGGTCGTCCGGATGGTGCACCGCAGGCCGGACATCGGGATTCAATTACGAGGGTTCGTGAGCGACCGGCAAGAATTGCCCGGGGCCTCCGTGACCTGGCTCGGCGCCTACAAGGACCTGCGTCCGGTGCTCGACGCCGGGCGTGTCGATATCATTTTTCTGGCATTGCCGCATGAGGAGTACGGCTTCCTCACACAGCTTCTCAGCGCCATCGGCGATGATCCCGTGACGATCCATCTCGTTCCGGACATTTTTAGTCTCGTCTCGCTGCGCGGTGGCATTGAGGAGTTCGAAGGCATCCCGCTCTTTCATCTCCGCGAGTCTCCGTTGCACGGATGGAATAATGTCTTCAAGCGCGCCTTCGACCTGGTCTTGGGGGCATTTGCGCTCGTGATGGCGGCTCCGTTCATGGCCGCGATGGCCATCGCGATCAAAATGACTTCTGTGGGGCCCGTGCTGTTGCGACAGGAGCGGATGGGGGTGGACGGCCGCCGCTTCCGGATGTTGAAGTTCAGGACGATGCGGGCGGATGCAGAGGCCGACACCGGGCCGGTGTGGGCAAAGCCGGATGACGAGCGCCGTACTCCATTAGGGGCGTTCTTACGCCGGTCGAGTCTCGATGAGCTGCCACAGCTCGTCAACGTGCTCCGTGGCGAGATGAGCCTGGTCGGCCCGAGGCCCGAGCGGCCCGTGTTTGTCGATGAGTTCCGGCGGAAGATCCCCGACTATATGCTCCGGCACAAGGTGAAGGCAGGTATGACAGGGTGGGCGCAGATCAACGGCTTGCGAGGCAACACTTCCCTGGAGAAGCGGATTGAGTACGACCTGTACTATATCGAACGATGGTCACTGCTGTTCGATCTGAAAATCTTGGTTCAGACCCTTTGGCGAGGGATCTTCAGCAAGAACGCCGGTTGAGGCCTACAGGATGACGGCAAGGACGGACATTCCATCGGCCATTGTGCTCGCCATCTTGACCGTTGCGGATCGATATGTGTTGCAGCTGCGCGACAACTTCCCAACCATTGCTTCGCCGGGGCACTGGGGGCTGTTTGGCGGTGGCATCGAAGAGCATGAGACCCCCGCCGAAGCCATCCGAAGAGAGATCGGGGAAGAGCTCTGCCTGGACGTGAGAAACTGGCGGCAACTGTGGACCGTGCGTTACTACGTTCCGTTTTGGGATGGGGTGGTCCGGCATTTCATCTTTACGGCCGATGTGACAGGGGACTGGGAGCGGCACGCGCTTCGGGAAGGCCAGGCCACTGGAGTGTTTGGTATTGATAAGCTGCCTCAGCCGATGCAGCCTGTGGTTAGCGCGTTGATCGAACGCCATTACACAAGCGTACTTGCCCGAAACCTGCCAAGTCCTTGCCGGGTCTGCCAGTAATATCCGCGTACGCTTTACGGCCCGCTGATATAATGACGGGTAAACTATTTCGGCTTGGGGTGAGTGATAGAGTATGCGCATTCTGATCACGGGCATCACGGGGTTTGTGGGGAGTCATTTGGCGGAGTACGCGCTGAGCAAGGGCGCGACGGTGTACGGCGCTGACCGTTGGCGGAGCAAAACCGAGAATATCGATTCGATCAAGCACCGGCTGAATCTCATCGAATCGGATTTGCGCGATCTTTCTTCTGTCCATAATCTCCTCGAGATGACGAAGCCAGAGTGGATCTTCCACCTTGCCGCGCAGAGTTTCGTGGCGACCTCGTGGCACGCTCCCACGGAGACATTGCACAACAATATCATCAGCCAGGTGAATCTGCTAGAGGCGATCCGGGTCCAGCGGCTTCAATCGAGGTTCCTGGTGGTTGGATCGAGTGAGGAGTACGGGCTAGTGTACGACCATGAGCTTCCGATCAAGGAAACCAATCCGCTTCGGCCGCTTTCACCCTATGCGGTCAGCAAGGTGGCTCAAGATCTCATGGGGTATCAGTACTTCAAGAGCTATGGTCTGCAGTGCATCCGCGCCCGCGCCTTTAACCACGAGGGTCCGCGGCGGGGTGAGGTGTTTGTGACTTCGAATTTTGCCAAGCAGATTGCTGAAATCGAAGCGGGGCAGCGCGAGCCCGTGGTCTTCGTGGGCAATCTGACTGCCCGTCGCGACTACTCTGACGTGAGAGACATCCTCAGAGGATACTGGCTGCTCCTGGAGCGAGGGGAGCCTGGTGAAGTCTACAACCTGAGCTCGGGAAAAGAATGGTCGATTCAACAGTTGCTCGATTTCCTTCTCACTGAATCCAAAGTGCCCAATATCTCCGTGAAGCAGGATCCGTCTCGCCTGCGCCCCTCAGATGTTCCAAGGCTCGTGGGAGACTCATCCAAGATTGAACAGGCTGTCGGGTGGCGCACGGAGATCCCGTTCGAACAGACTCTGAGGGATCTTCTCAACTATTGGCGTCAGCGAATCAGAGCGCACGGTTCATAGCGGCCTAAGAGGTGTCGGCGTGCGGGTCGCGCTGGTCCACGACTGGCTGACGGGGATGCGGGGAGGGGAGCGGTGTCTCGAAGCATTTTGCGAGCTCTTTCCCGACGCCGATCTCTACACGCTGCTCCACGTGCCGGGGAGCGTCTCCCCGATCATCGAAAAACGGCCGATCGTCACCTCGTTCGTCCAGCACCTGCCCAGCGCCGAGACAAGCTATCGGTTGTATCTCCCCTTCTTTCCTGTCGCGATCGGACGGTTCGACTTTTCCGGCTACGATTTGGTGCTTTCCACGAGCCACTGCGTGGCGAAAGGGGCTCGCGCTCGAGCCGGAGCGATTCACGTCTGCTACTGCTTTACTCCAATGCGGTACGTCTGGGACCGTTACGACGATTATTTCGGTCAAAGCAGCGCGCTTGCGCGAGCGCTGGCGCGGCCCGTCGCCGCGGCCCTTCGTCGATGGGACCGAGCCTCGAGCGGCCGTGTCCATCATTTTGTGGCAATCTCCCATTACGTTGCGGACCGGATCCAGCAGTACTACGGACGGAGGGCCGACGTCATCCATCCGCCCGTGGATGCGCAGCGCTTTCGTCTTGCTGAAGAGACAGACCGGGGCTATTACCTCGTCGTCTCAGCGCTCGTCCCGTATAAGCGCGTGGATCTGGCGGTCGAGGCCGCTAACACGATGGGATTTCGGCTCCTCATCGTGGGCACCGGCCCAGAAGAGTCTTCGCTCAAGAAACTTGCGGGGCGAACCGTCGAGTTTCTCGGCTGGCAGAGCGATGCCGAGGTCGCCGAGCTCTACACGCAGTGCCGCGCGGTCCTGTTCCCCGGCGTGGAAGACTTCGGGATTGTCCCACTCGAGGCGATGGCATCGGGCCGCCCGGTGATCGCGTTTCGTGGCGGCGGCGCATTGGAAACCATCGTGCCTCTCGAGGCGGTCGACGAGGCTCCCACTGGAGTGTTTTTCGAGCCGCAGACGATCGAGGCGCTGATTGCCGCCGTCCGTCGCTTTGAATCGTGCGACGACAAGTTTGTCCCAAAGCTCCTCCGCGCGCGAGCTGAGATGTTCGACAAACCCCGCTTCAGAGAGCGTGTCAAGTCATATCTGGAAGCGCGCCTGGAAACCCAGCTGTGCTGAAGGCCCATTCGCGGATTTTCGAGCAGCTCACGCTTGCGACCGATCTCCTCCTGACCACCGGTGCTGGCTCCTCTTGCGTGGGCTTTACCCGTGCAATCCTGGGGAAGGTTCGGCCTCCCTCGATCGGCTTGTCCGATTGAGTTGGACAGGGGCAGTTGGGCGTGCCCCCCTCCGAGGAAAGCCTTCGCGGCAGATGGGCCTTTTTCAGCGGCCTGTAGAAGAGAGGCGCACATGGATGCTGAGCGACTAAAATCACTTCAAGCTCCTCTGAAGGAGAAGTACAACGCTGACCCCACGTCTGCGTTGATTACGCTGCGCGCGGAAGGGCGAGCCACAGAGGGGGTCGCGTGCAAGGTGGAAACCGGGAGAGCCATCGTGACAGCAGGGCTCCATCCAGCCACGGCGGCGACGGCTCTCTGGCGTGCTCGGGAGATATGGTACTTGTGGGATTTGGGGCACGCTCGCTCGGCGGCTCAACTGTGATCGCTAATGAGATGCGCCCTTGATTTTCTCACCGTGTCTGGCGTAGGCTTTATCTCATGGGTAAGCCGATCGTAAGCTGTTCTCCCGATGTGATGGGGGGCACTCCTGTATTTGCGGGTACTCGCGTGCCGGTACAAACGCTCCTTGACTATCTTGAGGGAGGCGAAACGATCGATGACTTTCTCGAAGGATTCCCGACGGTGAGCCGTGATCAGGTCGTTGCCTTTCTTAAGGAGGCAAAGGACCGAATGGTTGCGTCGGCTTCGTGAGGGTGCTGCTCGACGAGTGCATCGACCGTCGGCTCGCGACAAGCATCTTGGACCACGACGTGAAGACGGTTCCCGAGATGGGCTGGGCGACGATCAAGAACGGTGAACTGCTTGCCCTCGCGCAACAGCAATTCGATGTGTTCGTCACCGTAGACCGCAATCTTTCGTTCCAACAAAATCTCCCACAATATAGCGTTGCCGTGATCGTTCTTCGCGCTCCGAGCAATCGGCTCGGTGACCTCTTGCCTCTTGCAGTGCTTGCCCACGGCACAACGTGGGGAGGCACTGTGGGTCAGCGTCTAACCTGCGTTGCAGCTCGAAGCGCTGAAGCCGCAGTCCAAAGATGAATCACAAGAGAAAGCGTTCCCGGAATGGGCGGCGCGGCTGTAAGCTGTGCAAGCCGTGGAAGGTCAATGGGTACAGGACTGAGAGAGAAGGAGGCGAAAAGTTCAGCGACCACCGTCGCCGCAATCTTGCAGATAAAGAGATAAAGCTCCAACAGACAGACAGCTGAGTTCTCGAAGCATCTCTTTCGAGCTCCCACGACGACCGAGAACGCAGTGAGGCGAAGTATTTCGGCGCTGCTGATCGAGCGCGGGCGTCGCCCGCATCACCCGGTTTACGGAGCGCGGGCGTGGCGAACCCCGGCGAGCAGAAAGCTCTGAATACACGCGAGCACGGGCGGGCGATAGCCCGGGCGCCCGTGCTGCAATCAGTACAGCGTGGATTCGGCCGCGGTGCGCACCTTCAGGAAGAGCTTCTCAAGCTTCAGCAGATCGTAGTCGGAGACCGTGTCGGAGATCAGGAACAAGCTCCACTCACCGAAGCGCCAGGTCAGAAGGGCAAAGCCATCGGTCCGGACCAGATAGGGGCGATAGCGGTCGATCTGGACGCGCCCGGTGTCGGGAAGCTTAAATCGTCCCTGTCCGTTTCTCATCAGGAAATACGTGACCATGTGCCCTTCGGGCTCTTCGTACACCAGGGCAACACCCATGAGGTTGCGGAGGTACGTGGGTTGGGCGGTGATGAGCCTGGCATCTTCATCACCGGTGAAAAACATGCTCGATTTGATCCCCAGCTCTGATCCGAGCTGAACGATCGCGTCGACGACCTCTGCCTCTGCGGGCGACGGTTTGCCCCACAGGAGGAACCGGATGTGCTGATCGATGACCGCTGGCAGAAAGCTCTGGAGCGCGTCGCCCTGAATCCGGTGGGGCAGTGTGGGCAAGAAGAGGAGCAGCATCGCGAGAGCGGTGGCAAGCGCCGCCGCAGCAGTTTGGGGCCACAAATTCCACCGCCCACGCTCTCTTGACGCCTGAATCTCCACCCGAAGCGACGCAGGGGCTTTGTAGTAGGGGAGACGGTTCCTCAGCAGGTTCCGAATCTCCTGCTCTTCTCTGACCCAGCCCTGGCAAGCCGCGCACTCAGCCAGATGGCTTTCCGCCTGCTCAGGGAGACTTCCTGGGCGGCTTCCTCTGATAAGCTCGGCGTACTGGGGGCGAAACTCTACACACTCCATCGTTCTTCTTTATCCCTTCAACTCGTCGCGATAGTCCTTCAGAGCGCCGCGGAGCCGTTCCTTGGCTCGAAAGAGCCTCGACTTCACCGTCCCCACCGGGCAATTCATGATCTGCGCCACGTCCTCCAGCGCCAACCCCTCCACTTCCGCGAGGAGCACGACCGTCCGAAACTCCTCAGGAAGCAGCGTCAACGCCCGCTCCAGGTCCACCTGCGACTCCATCGCGGCGGCATCCTGCGCAGGCGTATTGTGAAACATCGTGGCGTCCCCGCCATCGGGATCATCGGCGTCGACCACAACAGGCTCCCGCTCCCGATGGCGGTAGAACGTCAGGAACAGATTCCTCAATATCTGAAACATCCAAGCCTTGAGATGGGTTCCCGGCTCGAAGCGATGGGAGAAGCGGAACGCCCTGAGGTATGTCTCTTGGACCAGGTCCTCGGCCTCCACAGGCTTCCGCGTGAGGTACATGGCAAGGTTGTAGAGCGCGTCGATATGCTGGAGGGCTTGGCGCTCGAATTCAGGATCGGCCATGAGATTAACGATCTTCGGTTGATGCCGGATCTCGGATCTCGGAGGTCGGGAGTTCGACCAACTGAGATCTGACATCTGTGATCTGGGATCCAAAATGACGCAGGGATGCGACAGTTAGCGCCACGGCTAAAACCAGCGGGGCGGGAGATCGTACGGGACCACCTCCCGGCGGTCCTCGACCTCGTTCAGGAGCTCGCGAATTGACCGGTAGAGCACAGGGTGCTCCACGTCAGGAGCAATCTCAGCCAGGGGGGTCAGGACAAAACGCCGCTCGTGAAGCGAGAGATGGGGGACCTGAAGCGCATCGGACGCGCTGATCACCTGGCTTCCGAAGAGGAGAATGTCGATGTCAATGGTCCGCGGGCCGTACCTGGATGACGGCTGCCCTGTCCGGCGAGACCGCCCCAGGTCGTCCTCGATCTGATGAAGGAGCTGCAAGAGGCGGGCAGGGAGGAGCGTGGTCTCGATCTCCACCGCCAGGTTCAGGAACCGCTGCTCCCGGTTCGCCTCTCCCCACGGCTCGGTCTCGTAGACGGCAGAGGCAGACACCAGCGTCGACGCGCCCAGCGCCTGAAGCTTCTGGAGCGCCAGTCGCAGGTTCGCGACCCGGTCCCCCAGGTTCGATCCAAGACTCAGGAAGACCCGCGCCATACAGTTCGCGTCCGGCACAACTCGACCGCTGGCGTGCCGAGCAGTCCCTCCATCGGCGCGGAAAGCTTGCGCACCCGCAGTCGCACCCCCTCAACCGGGAACTCTCGCAGGAGCGCGTCCGCCAGCAGGCTGGCAAGCCGTTCGAGCAGGCGCACCCGCTCTTTGGTTCCCACCTCTACGATGACCCGACCGACCTCAGCATAGTTTACCCCTGCGGCGAGATCATCGGAAAGCGCAGCAGGGGCGAGGTCGAGCGTCAGCTCCACGTCAGCGGAGAACCACGAGCCCACGGTCTGCTGGGCCTCGGTCACCCCATGGTGGCCAAAGAACCTCACGTCCTCGAGCAGGATCTTGTCTGAGGCGCCGGGAGGGCGGTGGGAGCTCACAGACGAAGCGTTCTGAGGCGTTCCATCGCCTCGGCCAATCTGGATTTGTCAACGGTAAGCGCGATGCGGATGAAGCCTTCACCCTGACTGCCGAAGCCGATCCCCGGGGTGATGACCACGCCGGCTTCTTGGAGCGCTCGACTCGCGATCTCGGTGGCGCTCTTGCCGTTGGGAGTTGGAGACCAGACGAAGAACGTGGCCTTCGGCGTCTCGACCGGCCATCCCATCGCTTTGAGACCAGTCACAGCGACGTCCCGTCGCTCTTGGTAGATCCGCCGCACCATCTGCACATAATCCTGAGGCCCGGTGAGCGCCGCAACCCCGGCGTACTGGACTGCCTGGAACACCCCGGAGTCCACATTACTCTTGATCTTCCCCAAACCGCTCAGCACCTCAGCATTGCCCACGCAGAACCCGATGCGCCACCCGGTCATCGAGTAGGTCTTCGAGAGCGAGTGAAACTCAATACCCACCGCCTTGGCGCCTTCCGCTTCTAAGAACGACGAAGGGGTGAAACCATTGAAGCAAAGCTCTGAGTACATGGCGTCGTGACAGACAATGATCTGATGCCGCTGGGCGAACGCGACCAACCGCCGAAAGAACGAGAGCGGGGCGCACGCCGCAGTGGGGTTGTTCGGGTAGTTCAGGTAGATCAGTTTCGCTCGCCGGAGAACGTCAAACGGAATCGCGTCGAGATCAGGCAGAAACTCACGCTCAGCCCTGAGCGGCATCAGATACGGCTCGCCTCCCGCAAAGTACGTGGCGTTCTGGTAGACGGGATACCCCGGGTCGGGGACCAACACCACATCGCCGGGGTTCACGAATGCCAACGGCATGTGGGCCGTGCCTTCCTTGGAGCCGATGAGCGCGAGCACCTCGGTGACGGGGTCGAGCG
>Ga0209342_10002340_pt1 | contig 20435 bp, 23 predicted proteins | sample RifCSP16_2_FD_184023 | JGI IMG/M metagenome (GOLD analysis project Ga0209342, IMG submission 184023) | Soil microbial communities from Rifle, Colorado - Rifle CSP2_sed 16_2 (SPAdes) (version 2) | ecosystem: Environmental > Terrestrial > Deep subsurface > Rock core/Sediment | place: Rifle... | reverse complement strand
GGGGCCGACCGAGGAGGGGTCGTCGCCCGTCGTGGCGAGAAACCCAAGAGGCTAAGGAGGGGCCAAAGAAATGGCTGGTTGGCTAGACTACAGTGTCTTGGGGGTAGCTCCCCTCTGGCTCATTCTCGTCTTCGTCCTGGTCATCGCCCTCGCGGTCGTCTACGCGTACCGCAAGAGCACCTCGGACGACAGGAAGGACGCGAAGAAGGTCGCCGCGGTCGTCGCGGTCCTCGTGATCGTGGTCCTACTCGTCGGGATGATCCCGCAGGCGGCGATCACTCCGACGAACGTCGCGGAGGCGAGCCTTTCGATCTCCGCCACGGCGGACGCGTCCTGCTTCGACTTCCCGGACTTCTCGGGCGACGGCGACTGTAACCCCGCGACGCCCACGACGGACATCGTCGTGAACGACGCGGACAAGACGGTCGCCCTCGGTCTGACGACAGACTACTCGGCGAACGCGCTGTACGCCCTCGCGACCACGACCGCGTTCGACACGACCGGAGTCACGTTCGTGATCCGGCGGACGGACGACGGGTGGCGGGAGAACGGGCAGCTCGTGAGCCTCGCCGTGTCCGGGTCCGTCAGCGGTCTGACCTCCTGGGTCATCAAGGGGAACGTCTCGGGCGAGCCCGACATCTTCCTCGTCGAGAAGAACGCCCAGGGGATCTTCCAGATCGCCTGGACGGACGAGAACAGCAACACGATCGTCGGGGAAGAGAACGGCGGCGGTCTCGCGCTCCTCGCCCCCGCGGGCGACAGCGCGACGATCCGGCTGGCGTTCTACTTCAACGAGGACGCATTGCCGCGGAGCATCCAGTTCGCGACGTACACGTTCAGCGCGACGATCACGATCGCGATGGATGAGGGGCCGAGCTTCAGCATCCCCGTGACCCTGACCTTGCAGTCCCAGGCGTAGGCGCCCTGGGACCTTTCCCATTTTCCTTGGCGCTTTCAGCGGGAGCGAGTCACGGTGGCAAAGAGGAACCCGGTCGACACGTGGCGCATGGTCGCCTACGTCCTCGTCGTCGCACTCCTGATCTTCCTGAGCGGCGCGGTCCTGGGGGCCTTGGCGTTCCAGGTCTCGCCTATTGGCGGGGTCGACACGCGCACGAAGATCGGCGAAGGGCACACGTGGCGCGGCGGAGGACAGTTCCACGAGGAGGTCCTCGACGCGCCGCAGTACGTAAGCGGCTTCAAGTCCGACGGATTCAGCGAGAAGATCGTCGCGGGCGCGAAGGTCTCTCGCTCCCAGGTCTCCTGCGTGAACCCGGGAAACGCGGTCTACGAGTTCTGGTTCAAGTCCACGGTCCCGTATCCTCCGGCGAACACGTTCCCGCCCGTCCCTCTGACGAGCAGCGGGCACCCGGACTGGGTGGACGAGACGAAGAACGGCTGGGTCCTCGTGAAGCAGGACTCCGTGAGGCTCAACCCCGGCGGCATCAGCTGTCCGGACTTCCTGAACGCGCCGGCCTCGATCATGGAGATCCGGGGCAACTACATCGGCACGATCTGGGTCAAGTTCTGGGTGGACTGGCTCGACATCCTCCACAGCGGCTACCATCTCATGGCGCACGACCAGGCGCCCGTGCAGCCCGGCTGGGGCTTCCTTTCCATCCAGAACGCGGACTCCCTCGTGGAGATCGGGGAGAACCTCCTCATCCACTACGACGTCGGTGCGGCCTGCTCCCTGAAGGAGGACACGGGGACGAAGCCGAACGGCTGCGGCTGGACCCTGTCGATCCGCAACAAGGACACCGGCGCCGCCCCCTCTGGATGGACGGACCGCACGATCGGGGACTTCCAGGAGGCGACGATCTCCGTGCCCGTGACGACCGGGTGGTTCCAGCTCGGCTCCCACAACGAGTACGAGATCAAGCTGTTTAACCAGCTGAACCTCCAGGACGCGAAGCTCTTCGTGACGATCGACGACCGGGACCTCGCGCCCGGCGTCCCGAGGGTCACGGTCTCCCCCGGGCCTCCCTACCGGCAGGGCGACGTCCTCACGATCAGCGCGGAGAGCGCCGTGAACGCGAAGACGGGTGCGGCGATCGTCGAGTACCACTACCTCATCCGCCAGGGCGGCAGGATCCTCCTTGACATGAGGACCCTCGGCAGTGTGCAGGTCACGATCGCGGACGAGCAGATCGACATCCAGGTCGAGGTCACGGCCTTCGACGGCTCGAGGACATCCGGCGTCTCGAGGTTCATCCTCACGGTCCTCGATACGGATCTGGACAACAACCCGCCGACGAAACCCGGAGATCTCCCGTGGGGCCTCGTGCTCCTGGTCGCCGGACTCGTGGCAATCCTGCTCGGCCTCGCGGTGCCCCTTGATCCACCGATTCGGGCGGGCATCGCGGTCCTGGGCCTCGTTCTGATCCTCGTGGCGTGGCTCATCGTCGGGATTCAGTTCAACCTCCCGCGGTTCTTCGTCATCTCCACCGGGGGTGGGAATCTTGGATAAGGGCATGCGCCGCGCCCTGGTCATCCTCGTAGCCGTCGCGATCGTGATCGTGCTGGTCCTGGCGGCCCTCCCGGTCGCCCACGACGAGGACGGGGACGGGAACGCCGACGAGAGCTCGGACTTCACATTCGACCCGGTAAACGGCGACGACGACGCGGATGCGACGGACATCCATGGCACGCTCCTCTACCGGCTGATCATCTACTTTAAGGACGGGACGAGCGAGCAGATCACGCAGCAGGCCCCTCTGTTCTCTCTGTTCTCAGTCTTCATCAACGACAAGGAGGCGATCGCCTTCTCGTACGACCTGAGCCTCCGGCTGGAGTGCGCCTGCACGTTCAGCGCGAACCTCACGGACGGCTTCGCGCAGGCCTCCGTCGTCTCGGGGCCAACGATCCTCTCCTCCACCGTGACGACGTTCGCGCAGACCGAGGCGAAGCCCCAGGTCCTGCCCCCGAACCAGTGGATCCGGGTGTTGCCGTATCCGCTCGCCTTCCCCTCGAGGTACGTGGACCTCGCGATCGAGGATGGGCGTCATTCGGGGGAGATCCACCTCGTGTTCAGCGGGCAGCTCAGCCTCGAGGCGAGTGTGTCCCCCTACGAGAACCCCTGGAGTTCCGGGTGGATTGCGTTCAAGTGGCCGGACCTCAAGCTCGGAGGGACGACGCCTCCTCCGGTCGACTGCACGCAGGATCCGGCTCTCGGCTCGATCGAGATCTCGGCCCGACTGAAGAACAGCGATGGAACGGATGCAGGACCCGCGATCGGCGTGATCGTGTCCGTGAACGGCGTCCCGAAGGGTCAGACGCAGCTGGACGGAAAGCTCCTCGTGACGTGTGTGACGCCCGGCCAGAATGCGGTTAAGGCGGACTTCTCCGGCCAGTCGGAGACAAAGCAGGTTCAGGTGGACCAGAGCGCCGTCGCGACCGTCGCGTTCGAGTTCCTGAAGGCGTCCGTCCCGATCGAGCCCCCACCGGGAGGAGGATGCGGCAAGCCCATCTGCATCCAACCGAATCTCTCCACGGAGGACCCGGTCATCCTCTTCGGGTACACGCTGAAGTTCGCCCCCCCGGACCCGTGGAAGCTCCCGCTGCTGTGAGGATCCATGGAGGACGGCACGCGTACCGCACTGAAGGTCGCGGGCGTCTTCGCCGGTCTGGGTGTCCTCGTCTCGAGGTTCACGGTCCTCCAGTTCCTCGACGCGCAGAGCGCGGTCGTCCTGTTCTTCCTCTGGTACGCCGTGCTGTACGTCTTCCTCAACGTGCTTGCGATCGTCGTGGGCGAGGACGGATTCTGGGAGCCGAAATACGGACGGGTCACGCTGGGCATCGTCCTGATCGTGTTCGCGGCCGGGATTGTGCTCTATTGGCCTACGTCGACGTACGCGGTCCTTGCGACGGGAGCGGATCCGTCCCAGGTCCCCTCGTACGTACTCGCCACGGAGGACGAGCTCGTGTACCAGGGATGGCGGTCCGCGGGCGTCGAGGATCTCACGCTGCTCGGCCTCCTGACCTACGGGCTCACGCCCTTCATCCTCGTGTTCGTCGGAGTGCTCCTCATCAGTCCGAACGCGGTCGTGGACGTCCTCGGGCGTCTGTTCGGCCGCTGAGCCTCAAATATCCTCGGGGAAGTCGAGACGAACATGGACCCGAAGCAACTCGTGGCACAGCTCCCCGCCGGATTCGAGTGGATCGTGGTCCTGATCGTGGTCGCGGTCCTCCTCCTGTTCGGGCCGAAGAAGATCCCCGAGCTCGCCCGCGGCATCGGCCGTGCCCTCGGCGAATTCAAGCGCGGGCGCCAGGAGATCGAGACGGAGCTTCGAGACCTGAAGAACCCGTAGGAGCGGACGGATGGACGAGGACACCGGGAAGCGCACCAAGGTCCTGAAGTACGGACGGACCCGCCGCGAAGCCCTCCTCGCCCTCTTGGGCGCGGGCGCCGGTCTCGGCGCGGGCCTCGCCCTCGCGCCGATCGTGTCCGCGCCGATCACGAACCCTCCGACGATCGGGCGTCTGTCCTCGGATTTCCTGAGCCTCATCCCGAGGTCCACGCGGCCCGCCGGGATCCCGAGCAGCTCGATGTGGGTGCGGGACACGGGGGATCTCATGCTGTACGATGGGGCGGACGACGTCCTCGTCGGACCCGGCGCGGGAGCGCCCTCGGACGCCTCCTACGTGACGATGGCGTCCGAGGCGGAGCTCTCCGCGGAGAGCGTCCTCGGGACCGGCGTCATCATGGCGGGGACGACCGCCTCGAGGCCGAGCGCGGGCGTCAACGGCCGGCTGTTCTGGTCGACGGACGAGGGCATCCTGTACCGTGACAACGCGTCCGTTTGGCAGAAGTCAGCCGTGCGGGACTACGCGGACCTGGATGCGAAACCGATCGGAGTCATCGAGGTCTTCAATGTGGGGGACTACGGGACGTTCTCCGCGGCGGTCGCAGCCGCAACGGCGGCGGGTAGCGGCACGATACACGTCCCTGTCGGGACCTGGCCCGTCACCACGAACGAGACGGTGCCTTTGGGCATCCGAGGCATGTTCGACCAGGGTGCGATCCTCCAGCCGGATGGGGCCATCACAGTCACTTTCAACGGGACAATCGACGCAGGGAACTACCAGATATTCGACCCGCAAGGAGGGGCCATCATCGCATTCGGGGCGACCTTCGAAGGCGTCGTTGAGTTGGAGTGGTGACATGCCATACTTTGGAAATCCCAGCTTCACGGGCCTCGGCGGGCGTCTCGGGCAGATCAGTCACACAGGCATCCGTATCGCCACGGAGTTCGACACGGCGAAGCATGCAGGGACGAGTGCGGACCCATGGACAAGAGCAGCGATACAAAACGGTATCGATGATATTCCGGCGAGCGGGGGATTGTTACTTGCCCCGGCTGGTGTTTTCTCAATATCGTCCCCGTTGGCCGGAAAGACACTCGCCGATATTGCGGGAGTCGGATGGGCAACTGTCTTCAAACTCGCCAACGCCGTGAATGTCAATCTCCTAAATGTTGCTGGCGACGCCTTAATCGATAGAACGGATGTCCATATATCAGATATAAAATTCGACGGAAACAAAGCGAATCAAAGTGCGTTTACAGTCCTTCTCAATTTTCAGGGAACGCGTTTGTTTGTAGATAGATGCTCCTTTCTCAATAGCTTCGGTGATGGGTTCTTCGCAGTCGGAGAAAACATCCACATCTCCAAATGCTATTTCGAAGGGAATGACGATACTGCAATCGTCTTTTCAGGTGTGAATAACACGGGCCAGGGGTTGGTTTGTACTCATGTCTCTGCGGCGCACTGCAAGTTCAAGGACAATGCCACTGCGCTCAATGTCGCAAATGACGGAGACTGGATCGGGTTCAGTGACAACGACATAGAGACGAGCGCAAAAGCAATCGAACTCGGCCTCACGGCGAATGGGACGAGATATTCCAACCACGTACAAATCTCAAGAAACAGGATTCGTAGCACATCTACAACTCAAACGCCAATTGCTGGGGGGGCCGCTGGCGCAACTGCCGGTGAAGACATACTTGTAGAGAAGAATACAGTACGAGGTGGGAAATGGGGCATTCATGTTGGTGGGATTGATGTCCGTTTGATCGGAAACCGAGTAGCTCTCGCCAGAGAATACGGTATCCTAATCGACATTGGCACATTGGTGCTCTGTTCCCTGAATGCCGTGAAGAACTGTGGTCAGTCTGGGGTCAATCAACAGGGTATCCGAGTCACGATTGCGGATGTTGACGTTCTTGACAATCATGTATTCGATAATCAGGGCGTTCCGACGCAGGATCGGGGGATCGTATTGGCCGGAACATCATCAGGTTGCAGGGCATCCGGCAATCGGGTCCATGGAAATATAACTGACCAAATCCTGAACCTGGGTAGCAATAACCAGGTGCGTCGGAATCCTGGACATGTGACAGAGAACCGAGGAGCCGCCATCATCTTGAACGGCACCGCAAGCATCGTTGTTGCTCATGGTCTTATAGGAACGCCACTCATCGCATTTGCGACCGGAAGGAATCTCGAAACGGACGAATGTCGCATTTCAGCACGCGATGGAACCAATGTTACAATCGCCGTCCCCGCCAATGTCACCGCCGACCGTACTATAGATTGGTATGCGGAGGTGTGAGAACGACGGACCTCAGAAAAGACGTAATAGCCATCATCGACGAAACCCCCCGAGGCAAAGGCGCATCCGCCGCGAAAGGCCGAGACGACGAAGGAAGGGAGCAGCTCGTCGGTAAGACCCTCCAAGAACTCGGCTACGACCGCCCCTATCGGACGGAGAAGATGACCTTCAGGCCGCTGAGCAAGGAACAGAGGATGGACCGCATCAATCCCGGGTGGCGCTATGGGAGGCCGATGCCAATTGACCAGCCGCAGATACGTGGGCTTGTGGGGCTCGCGCTCTCGGCGCTGGCGGAGAGGCGATGAAGGCCCGCAAAGTCGCCTCACAAGAAACCGACGAGTTCAAGAAGGACCTGAAGGGCCGTCGCCGGTTCCTGAAGATCGCCGTCGTCGGAGCCGGGGCTGCGATCGGTGGGATGGCAATTTCCCCGCAACCCGCTCCAGCACAGACGATCACGGACCAGTACACGGACTTCCAGGAAGCCTCCCCGACTCCCGGGACGCCAGCCGCAGACACCGCGAGACTCTACGCTCGCGACAAGGCCGGTGTCGCGGAACTGTTCTACAAGAACGACGCAGGCGTCGAACGGGATCTCTCTCTCCTCGGGGGAGGAGGCGGCGCTCCGGCCGACGCGCAATACATCGTCACGGCGCTCCACCCGGACCTCACAGCGGAGAAGCTCCTCGGATCGGACATCATCATGTCCGGTCCGGTCGCGTCCCGTCCCGCCGCCTCGATCGCGGGGCGTCTATACTACGCCACGGATGAGGGAGTCCTCTATCGGGACACGGCATCGACGTGGGAGAAAGCAGCGGTCCGCGACTATCCGGATCTCGATAATCGATCGCACGGGGACGCGGACCATAGCCTCCTGTACGAACGGCAGTCGAACAAGGGCATCGCGAGCGGGTACGCGGGCCTCGGGTCCGGAGGTCTCGTCCCGATGGGTCAGCTCGCGACGGGTACTCCCAGCGGTGCGAAGTTCATCCGCGACGATGGCGTCCTGGCGATACCTCCGGGCGGCAGCGCGAGCTACTACGGTCAGAGGGCTGAGACCTACATCACATCAGGGGATGGTTCCGGCTCGAACCCCTATAACGCGAGTGCGATCACATCAGCAATCGATGCTCTGCCCTCCCAAGGCGGAATAGTATTCGTGAAAGCTGGCAACTGGGGGCAATCGGGCGAGAGTCGCATCGGACTCGGTGGAGTGGGCCAGCCAGGCCGAGGGAAATCCCTGATTATCCGGGGTGAGGGTGCCCATCTAACGAATCAATGGAAGAATGGCGCAACGGAATCCTCACAGGTCGGCACTCACATCCGGATTGGATTCGATATCATTGCGAACCAATGCCAAGCGAGCTTTGAGAATATCCAGCTCAGCCCACACATAAATGCGATGAACTCCACTCCGACACTGAAGTATATTCGGGATGGGGGGGACGCCACAAGTTCAAGTGAACTCAACAAAACGTTGGGCGGCGTCTTCCTTCGTGACATACGTTTCTGGAGGGGGCATCCCGCCATCTGGTGGACGGGGGACCGACTCCCCTTGGCAGAATCCTCTACTGGCGCGAGTGAGGTCTGCCAGTTCTGGAATATCCTTGTCGAGAGATGCGCTTTCATCGAGGGAGGGCAAGGCATCAAGGCCGACGAAGGAGACTCGGACACGGGCAACGGGAACTTCTGGGCTGTCATTCGTGATTGCATGTTCCAACACCGATCCTCCGTAAACGCTCGGATGTTCGACATCCAATACACGAATCTCTCATTGATGATGACGAATGTCATGTTCGAGGATGTCTGCCAAGCTGCGACTGATTTCGCAATCTATATCGTCGGCTCGAACGGTGACGGCAGTATCATCAGCGAAATCTTCACGGGCGATGGTGCGAATGCGGTCAAGGACGCCAAATTCTCGTTCTCAATCAAAGGTCCGATTGTCCGTAACTTCAGGTTCCGGAAGGATGTGGATATCACTGGCCATGGAGATTACCACATGGGAAGGGCCGGCGGTACGGGTGTCATCAATGTAACCAGCGCAGGCACATCGGGCCAGGGAGGAATTATCCTGCGGCGGATGGAACGCATGAATCTCTCCACGGGAACTCTCAACAACCCCAGCAATGTCATCATTCACAGACAGCCCTATGCGACCGATGGGACGGATGACGATTTCCTCGGCACGACGACTCTTGGCGCGAGTCCGGCCACCTACACGAATAATGATGCCTATGTTGAGGAAATCCAGTTAGTCGGAGGTACGATTACAGATGTCACACGGAACGGGCAGAGTTGCGGTACGAACCGCGTGTTTACACTGGTCCCTGGAAAGTCCGTCGTGATCACTTATTCAGCAGCCCCCTCGGTGCGGAGATTCAGGCTGAGCTGATGCCGTGTCGCGAATCCGGAGCACCGCCCTCGTCTCCGCCCTCTCGTTTCTCCTCCTGGTCTCCCTCGCCCCGCTCGTCCAGGCCCCCGTGACCGTTGGCACGGACGTGGACTTCATCGCCCTCGGGACGCAGACGAACTACTCCTTCAGCACGACCTTCGTCTTCTCGACGGTCCGCATCACCTCGACGGAGCTCGTCCTGGACGGGAAGGGTCTCGCCGCGACGCCGTCCCCCGCGACGTCCGTGAAGGTCGTGATCAGCCAGTTCGACCCCGCGCCCTCGAGCGGTACCACCTTCGTCCGGTTCAACGCGACGACGACCCCCCGGACGGTCTGGTTCAACTTCTCCGGGTGGACGCCGGGCACGCAGCTCCACTATTACGCCAACGCGGTGCTGCAGACGACGATCACGGCGGACGGGAACGGGGTCGCGAGCTTCACCTGGGCGTCCTGGTCGACCGTGTCCTTCGAGGTCCGCCTCGGCGCCGCGCCGGGACCGAGCGGAGGCGAGGACGTCATCGTGGCGTCGGGCTTCGAGTTCGCCCTCAAGACGTTCGGGAACATGTCGTTCAGCTCAAACCAGACGTTCACCGAGATCGAGATCGCGTCCACAAGGGCGGTTTTCGATGACGTCGGGTTCGGCGTCACGAAGCTCCCTGCGGCATATCCCGTGGCGAATGTCTCCATCACCACCTGGGACCCGCACGCGACCGAGAACGGATCCGTCGCAATCGCCTTCACAGGCACCGCAAACACGGGATCCACCGTGTACTTCAACCTGACCGGTCTCGTGCCGCTGGAGGCGTACCGGTTCACGGTGAATGGCACGACCCAGGCGGAGACCGTCTCGAACGCGAGCGGGAACGTGTCCTTCTCCTGGTCGTCCTGGTCCACGAACACGTTCCAGATCCTCCTGCTGGGAGGCGGGGGCATCGGCGGGCCTGGGACCCCCGGGATCACCATGCTCCTGGCGGCCTTCGACTACATCCTGAACGGCCGCACGGTCACGTTCATCGACAAGTCCGTGTCGAACGCGTCCGGCCGGCCGCCGATCGTCTCGTGGTTCTGGGCCTTCGGGGACGGGGACTCCGCGACGGTCGAGCAGCCGACACACACCTATGAGACCCAGGGGCTCTGGACCGTCTACCGGGTGAAGCTCGTATCCTGCGACGCGATGGGGAACTGCGGCGCCGCGGAGGAGCTTATCACGATCTACGACTGGCCCCTGATCCTCATGGCCCTCGGGCTCTCGGTCACGCTCGTCGCGGCCGTGGCGATTGTCGTGCGACGAAGACGCCGCCGCTGAGGCCTAAATAGGGGCCGTCGGGTCGGAGGGACGTGCGTTTCCACGTGGAATACCGGGCCGCCGCCATCGTCGCGGTCCTGCTCCTCCCGGCTCTCCTGATCCTGGCGCTCCCCACCGCGGCCGACACGCAGGACTACTTCCCCGGCACGGAGACGCCCGTGAAGGGCACCGTGGGCGGGGCGGCTTTCCCCGGCGCGATCCAGACGTCCGATAACTCGTACAGAACACCGCAGGAGGCGAACCAGGGAGACACAGGGAACACGGATCATTATCCCGGGACGGAGACGATCACGACGGGAACCCGCGCCGCGGGCACCTTCCCCGATGACATCCAGTCCTCGAACGACATCCGGATCACTTATCGGGAGGCCGACACGTCCGCGGCGCCGACGGACCTGCATGCGGACACGGAGACCATCGTGAAGGGGACGAAGGTCTCCGGGACCTTTGAGACAGACGTCGGGAGCGACAACGGAGTCATGATCACGTACCGCGAGGCGAACCAGGCTCCTGCCGACATCAATCAGAAGCTCTACCCGACTTCCGAGACGAGCACGTACTTCAACACGTGGGACACCCAGACCGGCTGCACGTCGACGACCCACTACGACTGCGTGAACGAGGACCCGAACGATGGCGACACCTCCTACGTCCAGACCTCGACAGGTTCCGAGAAGGAGAGCCACCATGTGGACGACCTCTCCATCGCGCCGGGCTTCTCGGACATCGACGTGACTTGGGAGGCTGCCTGCCGGAAGACGGCAGCGCAACAGGGGGGTCAGATTTCGCACCTCGTCGTCGTCGGCGCGGAGGAGAGCGCCGGGGCGGATAAGGAGTTCACGTGCCCCAACTCTGCGACATACACCGTGTTCACGTTCCCCATGGAGACCTCGCCGTCGGGGGACGAGTGGACGGCTGCGGACATCAACGCCGTCGAGTGCGGCTATGTGTCCTCGACAGACATCAGCCCGACGCCCAGGGTGAGCATGTGCTATCTCACGGTCGTCGTGACCTATCCAGTCGACTACGAACTGGAGATCCGCTACGACTGGACGACCGAGACATGCTCGGACACGCGACGCCTGACGGTGAACGCGTGGCACACGAACTCGGAGGACGTGCTCGTCCAAGTCCTAGACTCGACTGAGACGACGTACACGACGCGCCTCACCGTCACCGCGACGGCGGACGGGACGACTCTCACGTATGACATGAGTTCGGACGAGTGGGACGCGGGAAATCCGAACGTCCGGTTCCTCGGCAACACGGAGACCGGGGATGCGACGCAGACGGATCTCCTCGTGGACTATGCCGTCATCCGGTGCATCCCTGCCGCGAACTACCAGCTCGAGGTGAAGTACGACTGGTCCGGGATCCCCGCCGGCGGGACCTCGTACGTGCTCAAGATCGAGGCCCACCACACGAGCGGCGAGGACTTTCTGATACAGGTGCTCGATTCCACGGAGACGACGTGGACGACCCGGATCACCGTGACGAAGACGACGGACGACAACACCGACCAGACCTATACCCTCACCTCGGACGAGTTCGACGGCGGCACTCCGAACGTCCGGTTCCTCGGCAACACGGAGACCGGGGATGCGACGCAGAACGACTTCCTGATCGATCACATCCGGATCACGCGGAACAGTCCCGCAGCCGACTACGAGGTCGAGGTGAAGTACTCGTGGACGGGTGTCGATACGTCCGGTAACTCGTGGACCCTCCACGTGGAGTGCAAGCGTGTTTCGAACCCCGAGAACCTGCTGATCCAGGTCCTCGACTCGACCGAGACGACGTGGACGACGCGCTACACGTGCAATCTGGACACGGACACCCTGTACAACACGTATGCGCTCACGGCGGACGAGCTGGACGGAGGCACGCCAGACATCCGCATGGTCGACGTGGACCAGGCGGACGAGGGGTCGCAGTCCACGTGGGACCTGGACCTCGTCAAGATCGTCCGGGACTTCACGGCCTCGAACTCCCCGCCGACGATCACCCTGTATGGGATCACGCCGACCTCCGGCCCGCGGTCCACATCCTTCACGTTCTTCGCGACCTACACGGATGCGGACAACGATGCGCCCTCCTACATGAAGGTCGAGACGGTCGACATCGAGAACCGCTCGATGGCGCAGAACGACACCGGGGACACGACGTACACGGACGGGAAGGCGTACAATGTGGTCGACCCGACGCTCTACTACTGCCCCGACGTCATCTCGTTCTTCTTCTCCGCGAGCGACGGCGTGAACCCCGGCATCCGGACGACGCCGTCCTCGAGCTTCACCGTGACGAACACGGTCCCCGCGATTACGAACGAGGGCGGCGCTCCGGCGACGGTCGTCCACGGCAACCTGTACTCCTACGACTTCGACGCGACGGACATCGACGTTCCGGACTGTCAGACGTTCACCTGGTCGAAGGTCTCCGGACCTGCGTGGCTCACGATGGCCTCCGGGACCGGCATCCTGAGCGGGACGGCCCCGGATGATACAACGGCGGGCGGATCCGTTACCGTGCGTGTCTCGGACGGGACCGCGAACGACGACTTCACGTACTCTGTCACGATCACGAACGCGGCCCCGACGTGGACGGCGAACTCCCCGCCTCTCACGGTCGTCCATGGGAATCCGTACTCCTACGACTTCGACGCGTCCGACTCCGACCCGAACGATCTCGTCTACTACACGAAGGAAGCCGGACCCACGTGGGTGTCCGTGGACCAGGGGACCGGCGTCTGGTCCGGCACGGCCCCGGACGATCTGTCGCAGGGAGGGTCGAACACGATCCGCGCCAGGGACCAGGCGATCCCGAACGGGACGGTCGACCACGTGTGGACGATCACGATCACAAATGTCGCGCCGAGCTTCACGTCCGGCGTGATCGCGTCCGACACCGTCGGGCTCGAGGAGCTCTACCAGCACGACTATGAGGCGGCGGATCCGGACGCCCTCGACGACGAGTACTTCACGCTCGTGACGAACGCCTCATGGCTTTCAGTCGGGCCCACGAACGGGACCGTCTATGGGCTGAGCCCCGCGACGCCGGGGATCTTCTATGTCAATGTCACTCTGAGAGACCAGGCGATCCCGAACGGGACGGAGTGGAACAACTACACGCTGACCGTCGCCGAGGGGGGGACGAACCCGGGGACGGGGGGCGAGCTCATCTTCGGCGTCACGGCCGCCTGGTCCGCCCAGTCCTTCGGGCCGGAGGTGCACTTCGTCGACGACTCGAAGAGCGGCGTCGGCACGACATCCTGGGTATGGGACTTCGGGGACGGCACCACCTCGACGGAACGGAATCCGGTCCATACGTACGACGTCCCGGGCCTCGCCGCCACGTACAACGTGACCCTCACGGTCTGCAACGAGCGCGGGTTCTGCGATACCGTCACCCGCCGGATCACGGTCTGGAACCCGGTGATGGCCCTCGGCTTCGGACTACTTATAGGGGCCATGTTCGTCGTTCTGGCGGGCTCCAGGCCCAGGAGACGAAGACGTGCTCAATCGGGTCGTTAACATCGCGCTCGTCGCCGTAATCGTGCTCGTTTCCGGGTTTGCGGTGCAGATGTCTCGCGGAGATACGAACCCAAATCCCGCGGTCACACTCAGAATCGACATCACGAACGACACGTGGGTTGATCAGGGATCGCCTTCCGCGAATCACTGTTCGAACACGATCTTGGAGGTCACGAAGTCCGCAGCGTCGATCACGAAAAGGGCCTTTGTCCAGTTCCCGATTACAGACATCCCGGCCGGCGTGGAGATCATCGGCGCTAAGATGGGCCTAACGTACCTTTCAAGCCAGATAACCGAGGGGACAGGGTACTGGAACTTGCGGCTCAAGAGGGTGACGGCGTCCTGGGTGTGTACCTCGATGAACTGGACGAACCAGCCTGCTTTCTCGACTATCGTCGAGAGCGCGGTCGTGTCGAATGACACCCAGACCTTCCAGCAGCCATACTTCTTCGACGTGCTGTACGCGGTCTCGCAATGGCGCCTCGGCCTGTGGTCGAACTTCGGGCTCGCGATCACATGGGATTCGGACACAAGCAACCCGCTCGATGAGGCAGACTTCCGGGCGTTCAGCGCCTCCGGTGGATCCCCGTTCGTCGAGATCGTGTATCAGCCAAATACCGCGATCGTGAATCCCTTCTACTTCTGCGACGGCGGACCCTGCGAGCTCGGCGTCTTCTCTGGGTCTGGCCTCGCGCCCTGGCTGTTCAAGGTCGAGGCCCAGGAGGGGAGCGGCGCCTTCAAGCGCGTCAATCCGGAGTCGATCGCGACGAATCTTTCCACGGTCCTGCGAATCCGCGTCAAGGACTTCTTCGACAACGAGCTCTACAACCAGTCGAGGACGATCACCTCGAACCCGACCTACTGGGACGTCGGGATCCCGTACAGGCTCTTCAAGGTCCTCAACGAGCGGGTCGATCTCACAGCGATCTCCATCCGCCCCGGGTCCGCGACGCCGATCGCAATGGACCTCATGCCTCACGAGATATGGAGCGTTCCCCTGAAGTCCGGGATCTCCTACACGATCAACTTCACGCTGAAGGACCGAGACCAGAACGCGATCGCGACCCTGTCCCTGGTCCGCACCCTGTCGGCCGCCGTCTCGTACATCGTGAACGGCACGAACATCCAGGAGATCCTGACGAACCTGGACGGCCTCACGCTGACCGTGAACCAGTTCAATGACCTCCTGCAACCGGGCGTGTTCCTCCAGGGCGACGTCCCGTTCGTCCCGGACCGGGGCGACGTGCCGAGCGGCGAGCTCCTCGGCGCGGCCGCGGACCTGGACCCGTTCCGCACGGTCATCTATGAGGTGCACCGCAGCGGGACAGGGACGTCGATTCCGGTCGGGCCGTTCTTCTCTGCAGCGGAGCCGACCGTCACGATCCTCCGGGACGACCTGTTCCTGGCGGGATCCTACACGCGTCTCTATGTCAACGACACGAAGAACACGACCTCAACAGCGGACGACACGATTGTCCTGGACACGACTTCCGCCCGCACGTACATCGCCCTCGGGGGACAGAACATCACGGTCCGGGTCCTCGGATCTACCGGCGTGACAGTTGACCGTTTCTCGAAGGTCAAGCTCGTCCAGGCCTTCAGCTGGACCCAGGACCTGCAGTCGACCCAGTTCACGTACCAGCCGAGCGTGGCGAACTCCCTGAACGTCTCCTGGTCGAGCGTCTTCGTCTTCATCTCCTGGGTCCCCACGACGACCCCGGATCCGAAGACCGTCGTCGTGACGGACACCCAGAACCAGATCGTCCTGGACCGCGGGGTCCACTACGACCTCACGGACGCCGGCGTGTACCTCATGCTGACGTCCCTCGGCGCCGGCGTGACGCGCTCCTTCCTGGTGACGTACTACGAGCTCGTGAACGACACGGCGATCCTCGAGCCATCGTGCTACCCCGGGCGGCTGCAGCTGGGGACGTTCGCAGGGAAGGGCTACACGCTCCTGGAGTTCGCCTGCACGAACCTGAACGCGAACGCGTACGCGGGCCGGATCGTCCTCGTCCTCGACACGCCCCAACTGGTCGATCGGGACAGCGTGATCGTCCTCGACGGGGATGGGGACCAGGTGGACCCGAAGCTCCTGTACTGGAACGACCAGCGCACGCTCGTCGTGCAGAGGCAGTCCGTCGGCGCGAGGTCCACGGAGACGTTCCGGGTGTACTTCGACTTCGAGCCGGACGTCCTCACGGTGAACTGGTTCCGGGCGAACTCCGTCCTCGTCGTCGCCCTCGTGGCGGCGGCCGTCATCGTGAGTGCGTCCGGGTACCGTTTCGGAAAGGACGCCCGGACGAGGGAGATCGCGAAGCCGACGTTCGTCGCGGGCCTCGCGATCCTCGTGATCGTCGTGCTCGTGGCCTTCGTGGTGTGACATGGCCCGGACGCGGACCGTCGTGGGCCTTGTCCTCACGTGGCAGATCGCGGACTCCTTCCTGTTCCTGAGGATCCTGTTCCAGGACGCGGGGGACGGCCTGCCGCCCCTCCTGGGGCCGTACCTCTTCTACAAGACGTTCTTCCTCTCCCTGTTCGCGATCTTCCTCGCACGCCAGGTCCTCCGGAGGGAACGGGGCGAGGTCCAGGAGCTCCTCGCCTTCGACCTGACGAAGCAGATTGAGCCTTTCCTGGCCGTCGGGGTGTCGACGGCCGCGCTGCTGGCCCTCCTGTACACGGGGATCGGGCTCAGCCTCCGCACGCCCAGCTGGGAGGACCTCGTGTGGCAGGCCCTCGTGACGGTGCCCTACGAGACGTTCATCTTCGTGTTCTTCCTGCCGCTCCTGCAACCGAGCTACGTCGGCGTGCCGTCGTGGATCTGGGCCTCCGCGTACTTCGGGGGCTTCCACTTCTTCGCGTACGGGGCCGAGCTCGCGCCGATCGTCGTCGCGGCGGTCTTCAACATGATCTGGTACTGGATGTACGTGAGCGGCTCGAGGTACACGTTCCTGGGCCTGGGCTCCGTCATGGCGATGCACTTCGCGATCAACCTCCTGGCGCTCGCGGCCCGCGGGACCGTCGCGGCGTCCGTGCTGTTCGGGGCTCTCAGGGCCCTCGGGATCTGGTAGTTTCGCCGACCCCTCTCCCGGCGTCGCCTTGACGTTCCACATGGAATACCACGATCGGGGGAGGAAGAGATGCCTACCGGACTGGACAACGTGAGCTATCGGGTCGGATTCGAGGACGCGTGCGACGTGATCCTCGGCATGGTGAGCGCGAACAAGCAGGCGACGAACGAGGTGAAGGAAGAGATCCTCACGTTCATCCTTGCGACGCGCCAGGCGAAGTCCGAGGGGATCCTGGCGGACCTGGAGATCTACCGGGCGCCCGTGCGGGTCCTCATCGCGCAGGTGGGTTCGAGGCGGTGAGGTCCGCACCAATCAGGAACATGATTGAGACAATGAGCATGAGGACTAGGCTGACGAAGCCCCAGGGAGACGTCGAACCGACCGCGAAGGCGATCCAGAGGCTCCAGAAGCTCAGAATCAGAGACACGGCGAGAACGACGATCCCCGCCCGTTGACGCAACGTCCATTCGACCAAGGTCATCCCTCCTTCTTCTTCCTGGGCTCCGGTAGGCCCATCCGATCGCGGGCCGGGTGCGTGTGACGCCAGGCCTCGTTGATGGCCTCCACGCGCCTGCGGAGCGCGTCCCGGACGAACTCGGCCAGCGAGGCGTACGAGATGCCCTCCAAGTCGGCGGCGCGTTCCATGGCCTTCTCTGCGGCCTCCTTGTCTTTCCCTGCCAAGCTTACGGAGCTTCGACCTGGCACCGGAGCGCATACGACCCGTACCACAAAGATATTACCGATAACGCCGGTATTCAGGGTAATGCTTAAGTAGTGCTCCGTGCATGCTCCCGGCATGCAGGAGAACGGCGAACTGGTGAACAAGAGCCTCCGGATCCGGAAGGATCAGGAGGACTGGCTTCGCGTACATGCTATCAATTTCACCGAGCTCGTTCGGAAGCTCCTCGACGCCTACATCGCTGAGCAGGACGCGCCGCGACGGAATGGGAACGCCCATCGTGAGGTCGCGGAGGCGACGGCGTGAGCGACAAACTCCGAGAAATCCGCGTCGTGGTCGTTGCTTTCCGCGTCGCAGAGGAGAACTCGGTCGGGTACGTTAAACTGCAAACGCCCGACGACCCCAAGCTCGGTGCCACGATCAACCGGATGATTCACGACGGCAGGGCTGACTTTATCAGCATTCGGGCCGTCGACAAGGGGGCGACGGCGTGATCGCGGGTCTCCCCCTCGTCCGATCGTGCCGCGTCTGCGGCTGCACGGACGAGAACGCCTGCGAGGGCGGCTGCTGGTGGGTCGAGGACGATCTCTGTTCGAGCTGCGCGATCGCCGAGGGGGCGAGCGCGTGATCGACGACGAGACCCGGGAGCGGCTCGCGCAGGTTCACGACGACGCGAGGCTCACGGAAGCGGAGGAGCGCATGCGGACGGGCTGGTACGCGGCAGGTCCCTATGCATGTCTCGAGTGCCGCGATGGGATCCGGAAGCCGCGCCTCCTCAAGGATGCGTCCGGGCGGCGGTTCGTCACGCTCTCATGGTGCGGGCAGGGGTGCCTCGATAAGTGGCGCGGTCGCTTGCGCGTTCCCGGAACGCGTTGGGAGAAGTACGACCAGGATGGCGTCCTGATCGGGTTCGTCGTCCCGCGACGCGGCTTCATCCCAATCGAGGACGTGGAGGAGGCAAGCGCGTGAAGCATTCTCCGCGATCGCACTACGTCGGGCTCGTCGTGATGACCGTCGCGGGCAAGTCCCGGGAAGAGCTCCGGGACCCTGCGAACGGCCGCGAGGGGATCATCGCGTCCATCGGCGCGATCGAGGAGCAGGCGGCGTCGGACTGGCGCATGACGTCCCGCGATGTCGACGTCGTCCACGAGCTCGCGGACGCGTGGATCCGGTTCATCCAGGATGGGGAGAGAGTGGGGACGGAGTGAGACCATGGCAACCAACACCGAAGTCATCAAGGAGATCCGACGTCGTGGACAACACGATCTGACCGAGCAAGAACTCGCCCTCCGCGAGGAGCTCGAGGCGACCGCCGCGGCCGTCCCGGCCGTGCCGCCGAACGTCCAGGAGCAGATGCGGGCGGACCTCGAGAAGGCGAAGGCGACCGGGGAGTGGACCGTCCGGGACGCGGCGATGGCCTTGGACATCCCTCCTGGATTCCTCCTGACGATCAACGGAAAGCCCTACGTGACGAAGGAGGGTCTCCTGATCCGGGCGCAGAAGAAGGGCTTCCGGTCGATCCAGACGCTCCCCGTCCAAGAGCGGGACGACCCGGAAGACCCATACTTCGAGTTCGAGAAGATCTACCCGAACTTCTCGGACAAGGACTACGAGCTCCTCATCTCCATGCGCGGGATCGACCGCGACTCCTTCCGCAAGGTCTTCGAGGACCTCATGCGGCCCACGATCGCCCGCGGGTACGCCTGCAAGGAGAACGTCCGGAACCCCGAGCTCGTCCGCCAGAAGCAGCTCAAGAACCTCGCGGAGACACGGGCCCTCTGCCGCGCCCTGCGCGTCTACACGGGCTGCGGCCTGACCGCGTTCGAGGAGCTCCCGGAGGTGGGCGGGTGAGCGACCGGATCACGTACCGGCGTCTCGTGAACCTGGACCACTACGAGCACCTCCTGCTCGAGGTGTCAAAGGAGGTCCAGCTCTCGGACGGCGCGGAGGTCCGCGAGCTCGTCGAGCAGGTCGACAAGTGGGCGGGCCTCGCCCGGAAGAAGGCGCGGCTCGAACGGGACCTCTTCAACGTGAACCTCGAACTCTCCCGCGCCCAGGAACTCGCGCAGGGAGAGGCGGGCGAGTACTATGCGGCCGAGCTCAAGGACGCGACCGTGAAGGTCGAGCGGATCCGGCACGACCTGGATGAGCTCCAGGAGGAGTGGTCCCCGTGAACGAGTTCCCACTACGTCCGGCCGTCGACCTGCTCGTCGCGCACACGATCGGGGCCGGGCTCGAGGGCGCGAAGTGCTCCTGCGGGTGGCAAGGCACGCTCCGCGAGGCCGGCGTCCATCTCCTCGAGGACCGCGAGCGCCAAGTGACCGACGTCCTCACGCGAATGAAGGACGCCGGGTTCCCACGTGAGGGGTGATCGTGTGGGCGCCGGACCTCCGACCGCGGGACTGGCTCGCGCACGACCTGATCGTCTCGGAGCGGCGGCACCTCCTACGGGAGGCGTCCGCATCCGCGCTCCTCGTGTCCCTCCTGTTCGTCATGTCGACCCTGAACCTCTCCTTCCTCCGGACGTTCAACGAGCTCGAGATCGCCCTCGACGGCCAGGACCTCCCGATCCGCATGACGTCGGACGGGATCGAGATCCTCGCGCCGGGCGAGCGGTGGATCTGGAACGACACGCAGCTCGTGATGGACCGGGCAATCTTCCACAAGATGACGTTCCTGCGGGACGCGTTCACGGCGATCACGCTCGTGACGGTCGGCCTGACGGTCGGCCGGGAGCTCGCTGCAGCCCGGGCGTACGCGAAGCGCACCCTGGAGCCGCGGCACCCGACGATGGCGGCGATGTGGGCCCTCGGGGCTCGCCGGCGGTGGATCTTCGACGCCTTCACG
>Ga0209342_10002339_pt1 | contig 20436 bp, 17 predicted proteins | sample RifCSP16_2_FD_184023 | JGI IMG/M metagenome (GOLD analysis project Ga0209342, IMG submission 184023) | Soil microbial communities from Rifle, Colorado - Rifle CSP2_sed 16_2 (SPAdes) (version 2) | ecosystem: Environmental > Terrestrial > Deep subsurface > Rock core/Sediment | place: Rifle... | reverse complement strand
TGGGAACCAACCGCGGCATCGAGGAGCACAACCGGAAGCGGGCGATCCTCGGCGAAGCCGAGGTCCTCGAGGCGCAGTCCTCCGAGCTCACCGCCATGATGGAGACACGCGAGATCGTGAAAGATGAAGCGATCAAAAAGGCGCCGATGCCAGTGCCGGGGCTCTCCTTCGGCGACGGTATTGTCACCTACGACGGCGTCCCGTTCGACCAGGCCGAGACCAGCGCCCAGATCCGGGTGGGCGTCTCGATTGCGATGGCGATGAACCCCAAGCTCCGCGTCATCCGGATCAAGGAGGGCTCCTTCCTCGACGGGGACAACCTCGCGCTCATCGCTGAGATGGCGCGCGAGCATGACTATCAGGTCTGGATCGAGCGCGTGGACACGTCGGGCAAGATCGGCGTGGTCATCGAGGATGGCCAGGTCGTCGCCGTCGATGGTGAGCCGGTGTGAGTAAGCCGCACCCCTTTGTCGCCCGCCCCCCTGACACCCGCCAACTCCCGCTCGGGATGGGCCGCAACCTGAACGAGGCGAGGTACCGAGAGTGGGCGATCAGCAATCCCGACGTCATCGTGCTCTTCCTCCAGTTCGCCCGCGAGCGACTGCGGAGTGGCCGGCGCTTCGGCATGAAGGCCCTGGTCGAGCGCGTGCGGTGGGATGAGGCGGTGCCGATTGAGAAGTGGCAGGGCTTCCGCCTCAACAACTCCATGGTTGCTTACTTGGCGCGCGACCTTCTCAAGATCGAGCCTGAGCTCAAGTGGCTGATGCGGACGCGCCGCGTCAAGGGGGAAGTGTGAAGGCCCTAACCTTCTGGGTCGACCGCGCGCCAGAGAGCCCGAACCGCTGGCGGAAGCTCTCCACGCGGGCTCGGATGTCCCTGACCAAGGCAGAGCGCAACCGGGCCTACTTGGCTGCCCACAAGGCCGCAGTGGTCTCCAAGATCCGATCCTTCACCGGCCCCGCCCACATCAAGTTCGAGGTCCACCGGCACAGGCTGCTGGACGAGCTCGTGAACCTCCCAGCCAGCCTAAAATCGACGCAGGATGGCATCTGCAAGGTCCTCCTGCCGGCCGGAGACGGCCCAGGAACCTCGTACACCTGGCATCCCATCGTCCAGGTCCAGGTGGCCAAGAAAGACCCCCAGGGCGTCCTGGTGATGATCGAGGAGACCGAGGAAGGGGATCCTCCAGGGCGGCGGGTCTTCTCTGGGAACCCGACCTGAGCCTCCCTAGAGCCCCCCGACCTTCATCGCGATGCCCGCGAGGATCTGGAGGTACTGCATGACCTTCTCCTCGTCGATCTCGCCCTTGGCGGCGAGCATCCCCTTGCGGATGTCCTTGTCGAGCATCTCGATCTTTTCCGCTTCGGCCTTGAGCCAGGCACAGTCCTCGGGCGAGAGCTTGCCCGCCTTGCACATGTCCGTGGCCCGGAGCGTCACCGCGGCCTGCAGGTACTTGAAGTCGCCGTAGGCCACCGCCGCCGCTCCTATCGGAATCTTGACCACAGGAAGCGTGCATCCGGCCACCGCTAGGACGACTAGCAGGAGAGAGACGCGCCGTCTCATGGTGTCCTCTACCCCCCCTGCTTGGGCGTGCCTGAGTCGATCCCCTTGATCCCCACCTTGGTCAGGACGTTCATCAGGAGGTCGCTCGAGAAGTACGACAGGGCGAAGATGACCATGGCTTGCCCGAAGATGTTCTGAGAGCCAGGGAGCAGCGCTGGAGCGTAGATAGGCACAAGGACCGCGACCACGCCGCCGGTGAGAATGTCACCGACCGAGCGCCGGGAGAACGTCCCCTGGCTCTGCGTGACGTAGGACTTGAGGGCCGATCCCAAGAGCCCGCACATGAACAGAGCGATCTGAAGCGTCGTGGGCATCATCGTGTCTCCTTTAGGGGACTGACCATGTGGCGCCTTTGTACCGCTGTTGGAGCATGTGTTGCCGAAGACCATCCATCTCTTTGTCGAGCCGGCGCTGATCGTCCTTCAGTTGCTTCAAGAACGTCAGTTCACGATCCGTCAGGGTGCGCTGGCGCTCGAGGTCAAAGATCTGACCCGTCACCGTGCGGAATTGGCCTTCCAGGTTCCGCAGATCACTTTGGTCGAAGCGAGCGGCCGTGCTCTGACGGTCCTCCGCATAGGCGTCGGAATGCACGTACCGATTGTCGACCGTGTACACCGCGCCGGCCCCGGCCGCGACAGACGTCACGAGAGACACGCAGGCAATCGCGATCTTCGCGCTGCGGCTCAACCGTCGTTCAGCTTCCTCGATCAGGCCGCTGGGGTCTGCCTTGTCATCAGCCGCAGGAGAGGGAGGCGCGGTCATGATTATTACTTCGCCTTGTAGTAGATGACGTTGACCGTCGCACTGCCGCCAGTCCCGATGGCGAGAAAGCGAGAGATGTTCGACGATCCGCACACCCCATACACGGCCGCCGCGGCCAACGCGACCCCCACCGTCGACGTCGGCGTCGTCCCATCCATCGTCACGTTGAGTCCGTTGGTGGCGACGGAGAAGTTCGCGTAGGCGACCGTCGTCCCTGCCGGTGCGTAGACCGACGCGGTGAAGCCAGCGGCCGTCGAGTCCGTGATCGTGAGCTTTTCACTCGCGTAGGCCACGAGTTCACGGTTGGCACCAGGACAAGCCTGCGCTGACACCGTGGATGCCGAGAAGACGAACACCGCGAGCAGACTGACAAGACCGATGAGCCTCTTCATAGCTACTCCTTTCGTAGCCTGCACATTTGATCTATTGCAGCCCGACAGCGCCCCCAAGGGTCGTCGTTCCCGTCACCGACGCGGCCGGGACGAAGACCGAGCGCAGATCGAGCGCCACGGCCGCCCAGTTGTTTGTCGAAGCATTGGTCGCCGTACAGGTGACACTCGCGGGGGTCGCCGACGTGTTGTCAATCAACGCACTGGCCACGTCTGGTGCGCCATCCCCAAGAGCGTAATCTGAGGACCGGAATGTCCCCGTCGTGGCCGCTGTGATCTGTCCGGTGCCAAGACCCTCTTCCGAGAAGACGCAGGCCACGATGTTGTTGTTGTTGTACGTGGCGAGGCTGATGGTCGGGTTGGTTGACGAGCCGCTCGCGGTGGCGATCGCGCCCAGCCCCTGTACGCCTGAGTATTCTCCGATGTTGACCACGCCGACCGTGGGCGCAGTCCACGTCACCCGAACGCTCGTGATGCCCGCGGCGACATTCCGAGCCGTCCACAACTCCGCCCGTGCATTGCCGTTCGTCAACGCGCCTTGCAAGAAGAAGGATGCTCCAGTTGCCTCAACCGCAGTGACGGTCTGCACAGCGGCAGGCTCATCTCCATTGCCCACCGCCACGACGAGCGTGTTCCCATCATTCGTCGCAGGGATCGTCGTATCGAGTGGTGAGCTATGCGTGCCCGCAGGCGTCTTGTTGTGCCCACCCTGCACGAAGGCGACTTGCGCCGCCGCAGGCACGGCCAGCAGACAGAACAATAGCGCGAGGAGTAACCGCCTCATTGCAGGCTCGCCGCGCCGCCGAGGGTGGCGGTGCCTTGGAGAGCGGAGGAGGGCGGCAAATCATACGGACCTGCGTTCCACGCCCCGCTAGTTCCACGTATACGCGCCGTTCGTCCTACCCCCGTGACCGTATGACTAGGAGCCAGTGACCCGTAGCTCGTATCCGTACACAACCCCGCAAGATCGCCCGAACAGGTGGTCGTCAGGTTCGTGCCAGCGCCCAATGTCGAGCCGCCTGTAGTCGGAAAGTACACGTAGGGCGTTTGGGAGTCGGTATAGCCCTCTGCCGTCGCGGCGGTCGGTGTCTGCTCGGTATTCGGCGTGATGGTCTTTGCGGTGGCCGTCAGCAATGGATCCCACGGTGGGCTAGCCGTCGTGATGCAGTGATTGTTTCTCAGATCAATCACGTCATAGTTCTGGTTGTCGCGGGCGCGAAGGCAGTACTGCCCGGCTGGCGGCACAATGACATTATTCCAGAAGTAGACCTCTTTTCCTGGCGACACGTTCTGCGTCAGCGCGGGACCATTGCCCCCGATGTTGTACCAGACATTGTTCCAGACGTAATCAACCTCGCCGGGATTCCCCAAAAAACCCGCCTCGCAACCCGCGACAGAGGTATGAAAGACGTTGTTGAAAATATAGAAGGTGCCGTTAGTCCCGGAGCCTTGCAGGGTTTCGAGGAAGTTTTCATGGGAGCCGGAGTCAAAGGAGGCATTGCAGTTGTAGATGAGGTTCCCGCTGATCTCCCCGCTATGGATCGGGAGCAGAAAGTTTGGCAGATCGTGGAGGACGTTGTTCTTTGCCGAGGGGAATGAGTACATGACGACGAGCGAATCGCCGCCACCGGTACTATCGCTCCCGTCAATCACGCTGTTCTGGAGGACACCCCCGGCTGCAAAGGGGCTGTTCGTGTCACCGAGGACGATGTAGCAACTGTCATCCCGAGTTCCCGCCTCGAATGTGCCGTGCGACCACCCATGGACATAAAGATGGTCCAGAGTTAGATTGTTCCCGAAATTCCCCATGATGAAGCCGCACTGGCTGTAGGTGGCCGCGCCGGTCCAGAAGAACCCCGTCATTTCGAGGTTATCGACGGTGACATATGCCACCCCGAAATTCGAGTTCTTCAGGTTGAGGAAGACATTATGCGTGCCACTAATCGCCGTGCCGCCAGCCGTCCAAACCGGACGAGACCAGGCGTCGCCCGTAAACCACGTTTGATCGACCCCGATGGTGATGACGTTCCCGGCGCTTCCACTCCACATCCACGTCACTGGAAAGTTGGCGTTTGTCCAGCTATCGCCGCCCTTGAGGATGAACAAGTCTCCTGCCACTGGAGTCGTGGAGGCGCACGTGTTCGTGCAGGTCACCATGCCAGGCAGGTGCTCCCACGGCGTAGTCTTGGTGGTGCCATTGTTCGTGTCTGCGCCATTCGAGGCTACGTAGTAGGTCGTCGCCCCCGCAGGGGATGCGAGGAGCAGCAGGCATAGAAGAAGCGCCGTGCGAGTCATCAAAACGGGCCCTTCGATCTACGTCGTATGGCTGTCGGTGCTGCCGCGGCCTTGAACGCGGCGATATAGGCGTCCCAGTTGACGGCACCAGCGGTCGTCGTTCCGGCAGTATAGTTTCCAGTCGTAGACGTGACAAGTTGATCTGTCGCCCCGAGATTGGCGCCGCTGGCGAGACTTTCGTTTTGATTCAGGACGAGTGACATCGGTGAGGTCGCGGTAAAGTCGTCCTGATTCGTATTCTGGAAAAAGTAGCCAAGGAGCAATTCATTGAGCCCGGCGGTCGGCGTGATAGCGTCAGACGTTTGTGTTGTCCCACTCGCGCCGCTCGCCTGCGCGCTGTTTGTATCCAGCGCACTGGCAGCAGCGAGGCCGCTATACTCAGCGACGATAATCACTCCCGCCGACGCAGACGGATAGTTCGCCGTGATCGTAGTCACGCTGGCTTTCGCGCTAAGCGTATAGAACAGGGCGACTTGCCAGTTAGTGTTGTTCGCGTAGTTGTCATTGAACACAGCCGCGTAGACCGAACCACCAGTCGCGCCATCGTCGGTGACACTCGTGATCGCCGTCGGCGCGGTGTTGAGCGTGACGACCCAGACAGCCACAAAGTTACCTTCGGTGGGCGCATACGTCCGGCTGACAGATGAGGAAGCTCCAACATTGTTGCCGACTGGAGTGCCAACGCGAGCAATAACCGCCCACGCCGGCGACACCCACAGTAGACACGCGACGAGGAGCCCGAGAACTAGTCCGTGGCGTCGCATTGCAGGATTCCTTGGACGTACTTCGCGGTGGCGACAGCCGTCACGTTCATGGCGAGAATGTCGTTCGCGGCCACGGCCGTGGTCGTGAAGTCTGTCACAGTTGTCGAGTGGATGGCCGTCCCGCTAGAAATCCCCACGCCCGAGGTATTGATGACGTTGCTTACCGTCGGGATGGCCGTTCCTGTCGCCACCTTCCAGAACTTCACCGTGATCGTCCCGGCGTCGATGAGGAGGTTGTAGGCCGAGATCGTACACTTGAAGGGAACGGTCACGTAGTCGGTCGTCGTCGAGGCCACCGTGAGCGCAGAGCCGTCGGGAGCACCGATGGTGAACGGAATGGCGCGAACCTTGAGCACGGTGGCCACGTCCGCAGCAACAACCGCCGAACTTGTGACATCCTGCGTCGAGCCAGCGAAGTGAGCAATCCCTGCTCCTGGTGACGTGGAGGTCACGCAGGTCGCGCAGGTCGCGTTCCCAGTCGCCGTCGTGATGCCAAGCGGACTCGACGCTGTCACCGCAGGCGTACCGCTCGACGTCCCGAGCGTCAGCGTCGGCGTCCCCGCCACGTCCTGCGGCTTGATGATCGCCGTACCACTCGTGACGCCAGAGAGCGAAAGCTGCCCCGTGCTCGCGCCATTCGTGGAGAACGCGGTCGCCGTCACCGTGCCAGACAACGTGGGAGAGCCGGAGTAGGCGGGCACAACACCGACTCCGCCAGACGTAAGCACCTGTCCAGTCGCTACGTCGGCGACACTACCGACAGCGTTCGTTCCTGTTGCCGTTAGAAGATCGCCTGCGGTTGCGGCGTTCGGCAACGTCAACGTAGACCAAATCGGCGCGGATGCCGAGGCCCCCCGAAGATACTGGCCGGTTGTGCCCACCGCGATGGCTGATGTCGCTTGCGAGCCTCCACCGATGACTGGCGCGTTGGCCGTCAACGCGGCCGCATTGGTGGTACAAGTCGTACAGGTCAACGTGCCCGTTGTGGTGATCGTCCCACCACCGAGCGGCGCTGTCGTCGCAATGCTCGTGACGGTGCCCGATCCAGGGGGCACCTGCCACGAGGCATCTTCGCGAAGGAACTTCGTTGTCCCGCTAGAAGCCCCCGGATCAGGCACCGCCCCGCGAGCATGAGACGCACCAGAGGCGACGAAGTCAGAGACCGCAATCGTCCCCGTCGTCGTGATCGTACCGCCTGTGACAGGGGCCGTGGTCGCGATGCTCGTGACTGTGCCGCTGCCGCCCCCAGAGGCCCCGAACCCCCCCGCACCGACCAACTGGCCGAATGACGGGGATGCCGAGAGACCAACGATGAGGCTTATGAGAAGTATCGTGACGGTTCTAATCATGCCGATGCCTCCTCTAGTCATGTGTCCACGGTCCCAGCGTCGATCTTGTCGCTGACGAGCGTCTTGGCTTGGGCCAGCGTGTAGGTTGACAGCCCATGAAGTGTCCGAAGCGTGTTGACTTCATCGACGAGCACGGCGAGCACGCCACGGGTCAGCTTGAATGCAGCCGCGGGATCGGCGAGCGCGGCTTGCGCAGCTTCGCGCAGTTGCAGCGTGTCGAAGGACGCCCCCCCGGTTGCCGACCAGTCGAAGGCGGCGACCACGGCATAGGCGCTGATTTGCTGGCTGAGCGTCGCGGATGGGGCGAAGCTGATGCGCACCGAATTAGGGTCACCCTCGATGCCGATGTTCAGACTCAGAATGGGGCAGACGAGACTGACCTCAGCCGTGAGTCGCGCGGTTGAATCTGTCCCAGGCGAGACGAGGCTTAGGGTGGTCTGAAGTAGGTTGATGGGCGAGGTATAGAGCCAAGGGCGCGCTCGCCGTAGAGGCGGGTTCGGCCAGTCCAGCATCATGAAGGGATCAGCCACGGGATCTCCTAGAAAGGTTCATAGATAAGGTGGGCGCCCATAAGCCCCGGTGTCCCACCAGTGAAGGCGCTCAAACTCACTTCGCCCAAGCTCGCGGTATTGCCCACGAGATCCACTTCTTCCTCGTCTGCCGCGACCCAGCGCACCATGCCGCCGAACGCATTGAACGCGAGGTTCAAGAGGATCAGGGTGGAGGACCGCTGCGGCTTCGTACCGCTGAAGCCGCTGCCAACGACAGGAGGGGCGGCGAGCGCTGCCGTGGCCGAATTGAGCGCCGCGTCCGTGTGCGTGCCGGCAGCGGCGGTGACCGCCACCGTCGAATCCCGCGCGAGCAGCATAAGGGTCGGCGCTGACGCTGCCGCCTGCCCCGTCTCCATGACCTCGGAAATGTTGATCCGTTGCGTCGTCGAACCCCCTTGCAGGACGAACGGATAGGTATTATCCACGAGGTTGGTGGTGTGCGCCGTCGCGGTCGGGGTGATCGTGGTCTGCTGCAATGAGCGCTTCGCCATGGACCCTATCTCCTTTTACGGCGTGATAATGAGTGGTCCATTCTTCGCAGCCTGCTCCTGCACTTCCTCGATGATCTGCACGAAAGGTTTGCAGACGCCCGAGGCCGCCATCGCAGCCCCACACCCGTCGCAGATGTAGTGATCGCACTTCTGGCAGTACGCTCGCTCCCGGCTCCGTAACGGGTTGAGGATGAGCACCGTCTGACAATGCGAGCAGGTGATCGTCGGCGCCTCGAAGAGACCCGTTCCGGCGCCAGGCGGTAGCGCGGGGCTGATGGTGCGGAGCAGCGCATCGGGCACGCCGGGGCTTTCCCGATTGTCGATCAGGAGGTGGCCTTCCTGAGACCTCTTGGAGTGCATCATCGTCGCTCCTTACATCTTCTGTCCGTTGACGTACACGTCTACGCCCTGCGGCTTCGTCACCTGGATGTCCACGCGCGGCACGGGCGGCGGCGGCGGTGGCGGCGGCACTGTACCGGGCTCGGGTGGTGACGTCGGGGTCGGTGGTGGCGTCGGCGGGACGGTCCCCGGCTCCGGGTCAGGTGGGGCAGGGGGCGCAGGTGGCGTCGGCGGGATTCCCCCGAGCCGGAACAACCAGTGCCACCGCGTCAATTCCTTCGTGCTAAGCGCCGGGTCAGGATCGCGCGCCGGCCGCGTGCCCGTGACGCCGGGGTTGTGCCCACCCAGGATATAGAAGGCGTGCGCCCACGGGAGGTACACCAGCCGGTTGCCCCACGGGAGGCGCGTCACGCCTTTGAAATCGTCCACTGTCGGCGCGCGCATAGGAATCCACTCGGTCTCGTAGGGCGGGTCCACCTTGACGAGCAGCATCCCAGGGAAATCCCCGTTGAACGTGTACCAGGGGATCGCCAGGACGACGCGGTTGACGGGATCGTAGGCGCAGGCGTCCTGATACGTGCCATTGGTCGACGTGTCCACCGGCTGGTACGCCTCAGGGGGCATCGTCGCCACGATGCGCTCTGTGCGTTCGGTGAGGTTCAAGTCCCAGCGGACGACCCCCTTCAGACGGCGCGAGTACCACCACAGCGCCTCGCCGGGGACGATGGCCGTCTGGCAGCGGTGCATATCGACATGCCGGAGTTCCCCCGCCGCGCCGAACAGTTGCTTGCGGCGCCACGACTTCGTGGTCAGGTCGAGCACGCGGATGTTGGCCCCCCATCCGCCCTCGTAGAACATGTCGTACACTCGATCACTCGTCGGGTCGTAGGAGCCCCCCCACTCCATGTTGCTGTCGCCACCGTAGGCGCGACCGAGGTTCGTGCCCGCAGCCGAGAGCCAATCGCCAAGCAGATTGTCATACCGTGCGCCAGCAGGCTTCGGCGCATGCAACAACTCAAAGGGCGGCGGCGGCCAGTCGCCTTCTTCCCACAGTTCCGTGCGCGGATTGTAGATGGCCGCACCCCGGATCAGCTTGATGCGGGGATCTGCCCACGTCGTGCAGCCGAGCACCGGCTGGTTGTCGCCGAACCCAATCCACTCGATGTCCCGGTCACGCTTGGAGTCGTAGCAGTACATCGGACGGTCGGGGCGCTTCGGATAGAACGTGTCGGTGGCCGGGTTGGGGCACTCAGGCTTCACCATGCGCCACTGCATCCGCAGCGGGGTGTCAAGCAGTTCTCCCTCGAAGAGCGTGTTCGTGTTGGTGCCGGAAGTGGCGCTGTTCGACTTGACATCGCCGCCGAGCACGCGGATGCGCTGCCGAAGCGTGTCGAGACTCACGCCGCCGGCCTTCATGCCGAAGCCGGCCGGTGAGGCGCCCACGCCGACGGATGGCGCGGCAATCGGCACCCACGTCCGATCTGGCAGAGTCAGCATCGGTCAACCGCCTTTCATGAAGACTGTCGTCTATTGGTCACGTCCGCACCGGGTCAGTCGGCGCGCTCGGTGGACACGGTAGTTGCCACACACCGCCGCAGGGCTGGGCCCAGGCGGGCACGACTGACAAGAGAAAAACCAACACCAAAGAACAGATGATCGTGAGCATCACGCCACCTTTCTTACGTTGTCCTCTGCCATTCGCGGGCTCGGGACTTCCCTCAGGTCAGCCATAAGTCCTCCTATCTAGCGCGCGTGAGTCGCATCATCGGGCTGCCGCCGCTGCCTTGTCGCGGCGCCTCGTATTGACCGTGTCCATCACCTTCGTCGCCGTGTCGAGTTCCAACCGCAGGATGCTGTCGATCTCGCGTCGCTTCGTCTCGCTGTCCTGCTTCGACCGGACCACGTTCTCCATCGACTTCCGGTAGAAGTTGAACATCCTGGCGGCACCCATGAGTTGGCCGGTCATCTCGGGGTCGAAGTCGCGATCGGCCTTGTACCGCTCAATCTCGGCAGTGCTCTTGCCTTCCTTGATTTTCTGACGGAGGAGCGCCATCGTCTCCTGGCTCTCGTGGTAGGCCGAGTAGAAGTCGTTGAGTTGCTGAGTCCGCGCGTTGGGAAACCGCGAGACGAACCGGCGTATCGCCATCTGCTCGTACACCGGCGTTGCCGGCAGTTCGATCCGCTCGGAACCCGACACGGCACGCCCGAGGGCGTCGAGCGCGGCTTCCGTGTACTGGCCGGCGTAGCCGGTGTAGCCCCGTACCAAGTGGTCGATCTCGATGGGCGTGAGATGCATGTTTCTGAGCACCGGGATCTTCTGGAGCACCGCAGACGCCCGCTTGGCGATCTCCGGAGTATAGAACTGCGCCTGCTCTTCCGGCGGGAGCCCCTCGAGCCGTCGGGGGTTCAGCGGGGCCCCACTCAGGGGGTTCTTGTTCCTCGCGATGTCGTAGAGCGGTTTGAGGAGGCCCGGCATGAGCGTCATGTGGTTGCTGAGGAGGAACGATTCCGTGAGCTTTCCCAGCATCGCGTTGAACGCGTCAGGGTCATTGTCGTGGGCGTACTCCGAGACTTGCCGAGGCAGCGTCGCAAAGAGCCAGGACATGAAGAAGCTCTTGGGCGCGCGCACCAGCCCAGGCACGGCTCTCTTCTCTGCGTCCGTCATCGCGTCCCACTGGGTCTGGGTGACGCGGTCCTGCCACGGCCATGTCCAGTGGTAGTAGAGGGACTTCTCCCAGTCCTCCGTCTGCTTCCAGCGGACGTCGTCCGCGAGGTAGAGATACGAGAGCATTTCAAGCAGGAGCATGGCCCCGCCGGTGATGAGGATGCCGCGCATCTTTGGGTTGTTGTACTCACCACGGCGCACCGCATCGAAGGCTTCGCGGAAGTTCCGGTTGGTCCGATAGATGTGCGTCTGCGCAGCCCGCACGAACGGGATCGTGCTCGAGAAGTACCGCCAGAAGACACTATTCCCGGCCTGCTCGTAGTCGCCGCCAGCCTCGCGCGCCCGGAAGGCCGCTTCAATGTTGACGGACAGCTCGCCCTCTTGCACGTCGGTCGCTCGGGGATCCTGAATGAGCGTCTTCGCCACCCCGATGCGGCCAGCTTGGTCGAACCAGCGCGTGACGTCGTCGAATTTGGAGAACAGTTCTCGGGCCGACCGTCGCACGCCTCCCTCATACCAATGCCCATAGCGGAGATCGTCGAGATGCCGCTGAATGGATTGGCTGTCCAGGCTGACGAAATGGAACACCTGACCGCCACCTGCTTTCCAGCGCCGCTTCACCTCTGCGACGTCTTTCCCGATCGTGCCGGCGATGAAACGCGGCATGAAGAAGCCCTGCGCCGCCTCTTCCTGGACCTGGCGGGTCAAGTGGGCGACGACGAAGTCCGGCGCGTGGACGATCCCGCCGTGCAACCACCGCACAGGCTGGGTCGCGATCTTGAACAGCAACGACTGCCCCCACCCCATCGCGTTCACCCACGGATGCACCATGGAGCGGTCCATCTGCTGCAAGGCGAGCAGTAAGACGCCGTCATGGACGGTCCAGACCTCCGGTTCACCCTTGCGCCAGATCACGAGTTGATTCTTCTGGAGATTCGACAGGTCTGGCTGGAAAACCTGTACGAGGGTACTCCAGTCAACATTGCCGAAGACAGCCGGATCGCCTCCGGCCTTGATGAAGGCAGCCTGGATCTCATCTCGAAAGGAAGCGATCTGCGCCGTCGTAACCGAGACCGGCGTGGGAGACTTCTCCATGTAGGTGCCGAGGTTCTGGCCTTTCGCCAAGTCGCTCTCGAGGGCATTCGCCAGCGTCGCTCTCGTGAGGTTCCGTTCTGCGGCCCCCACGATGGCGTAAATCTGCTTGGCTCGCTCGACCAAGGTCGGCATGATGATGCGCTGGCTCTTGCCACGCAAGCGCATCAATGGACGAATCGACGAGTACGATCCGGAGCCTGGTAGTCCCATGCTGTCCATGAGCCGACTGAGGGGCGCGTAGACCCTGCTGGCGTCACGAATCGCGTCAATGGCCTTCTGAGAATACTGCCCCGTGTCGGCGAGATACTGAAGCAGCCCGTCGTCGAAGGCGTTGAGCTCGTCGAGGACACCGGGGAAGTGCGGATACTGCGCCTCTAGTTGCTGCACCACCTGGCTCAACTCCCCCGGCGTGACGTCGAAGAGCTTCGACACATTCTCGGCCGTGCTTTGGTGCTCCGGGATCGGACTCTGGGCGAGGTATTGCAGTCGCCGGGCGACCTCGTAGATCGTGTAGTCTTCCTGATGCTCGGCCACTGGTCCGACGATCTCGTGATAGCCCTTTGAACCTGGCACGACACGGCCGGTCGCTGCATCGACGACACCGTCGCTGATGAAGGTGCCACCCACCGCCGCGATACGCGCCCCGAGCGTCTTGTACCGTTTGTGGGCATCTTTGGCAGCCGGCAAGAGATCGCCAGACGGATCGAGCGCCTCGCTCACTTCCCGGAGTGGGATGGCCCGGTTCCAGTAGCCGGCGATCATGTTCCTGAACCCGCTGCGCATCTGCTCTCTCAGCGTCTCAGGTGGGGCCGCTGCCGTTCGACCACCACGCGGGAAGGCGAAGCCAGCGCGCATCCGCTCGATGGGGCTCTTGGCCCTCAGCCGCAGAACTTCGTCCCGATAGGCGTGAATGGCCGTCTCGAGCGGCGGCTGTGTCGATAGCCTGGCCTCGAACCACGGGTAGAACGTCGGCGCGACCTGGCGCGCGAGGGCCGGATCGGTCATGTAGAGACGAGAGAACTCCGCGAAGCCCTCGGACATCTTCCCCGCCGCGTCGGCGGCACGCGCGACATCCATGACCTCGGTGAGCGCGACCATCTCCTGCTTGAACGGCACCAACTCTTTGAACGTGACCTTGAGCCCGTCTCGCTGGAGCGCGTGTCCAACCTCATGTGCGGCGGTATCAACATCCGTACCCTTTTTCAGATGGATGTTGCCGCTGATGACGTGACGCCATCCTCGCGTGCCTTTCCCTCTGACGCCGCCCTGCACGATGAGCGCGCCCGCGCGCGCCATCTGCACCGCTTTGCCCAGGTCCTGGATGAGTTGATCCTTGCGGAGCCGCTCGCCTTTCGCGAACAACCCCGTTGTGGGTGGTGCTGGCGTCGGCGCTGTCGGCGGCGTGACATCAGCAGCTTGCGGCCCTGTCGCCATGCGCTCGACCAGGGGGCCTTCGGCAAGGGGCGCCCGGAAGATCGCCGTCAGCACTGCGTCCGCTGTGGTGGGCTTCGGTTCGGTGGTCAGTGCCATCTCAATCTTCTGGGCCATCTCGCGCTTTTTGTAGCCGAGATTGGCCAGCGCGGTTTCCACGTCGCGCCGGACTTCGGGCGCTAGTCCCGCTCCTTTGGCGGTCGCTGGGCCTTGGACGCGAACGGCCCGCTCACCACCCCGGACCTGGCCGGCGGGAACAGGCGCTTGAGTTGCGGGTCGAGGTCCGGGCTCAACGGCTGCGGGGAGGGGAGGCTCGGCGCGGGCCGCCGTGGCAACGCCCCGATCTTCGGCCCGACCGCCCTCGAGAGCCTGTCCAGCGTCGCCTGGCTCACGCCGAGAGTCGATCCCTTGCGTAATCTCATCGTCGACCTTCTTTCTCGCCAATTCCCAGAGCGCGGCCGGAGTCCGGTCTTGTGGCTTCGTCATGGCGCGGACGGTCGCGTCGTTCGTGACCAACTCGGCCATCTTGAGATACGTGTCAATCACCTGCTCGCCACGGTCGGGGATCTCGGCGAAGGCACGAAGTGTATCGTGGATACGCGCCGCCATCGGTGTGGTGGGCCGAGACTCAGATGCTCTCGCTTCCTCGACTGCCGCGCCAATCGCCAACTCCGGCGCGCGGTCGATGAACTTCGCTTCCATGTCAGGGATCGCTCCGCGATCCATCGCGTCCGAGAACTCCCAGAGCCCTTGCCGTTCGGAGGCCGGCATCGCCTGCCACTCGGCGGCGCTCAGGCCCATACCCGCCGGCGGTTCCGGCTGATTCCATGGTTTCGTCGTGGCTTCGGCCTTCTTGCCGGCCAGCGCGCGGAGTGAGTCCAGCAGTTCGTTGACGATTTCGTACTGATCGCGGCCCTGTGCCTCGCCAATGTCGCGGGCCAGCGTGTCGATGGTCTGCTCGGCCGAGTTGTTCTTCAGGTAGAGGGGCGCGTCTGCCAACTCGGCACCATACGCCTTTGGATTGAGACCGCCGACGCCACGGATGAACTGATCCACTTCCAGCGGGTCTCGAGTGTTCACGGAGTTGTAGTCCAGCGCGATGCCGCCCGGGAGCATCTTCGGCTTGGCTTCGGGCTTTCCGGCAGTCGGGAGCGCTCGTCCTTCCGAAGTCGACAGCGCCACAAGTCGCTGCATCGTGTCGACCCGTGGCACGTCAGCGTGCGTCACGTCCCACGCATCTTTCGGGTCAATCCCGAGACTTTGCAGCTTCGCCCGGAGCGTCTTGGGCATGAACTGAGCCGACTTCGCGGTGGCTAGCGACATCGCTGGCCCGCTGCCGAGTTGATCGGTCAGCCACTCTTGGACGGCCACGCGCTGGGGATCGAGAACTTCGCCAGCAGGGAACTCGGCCTGCCGTCCGGTCTCTTGGGCCACCGCCACGAGGGGCAAGTCCGTCACAGCACGGTCACCGCGACGGATCGCCGTCGTCGGCATGGCGCGGCCGGGTGTGCCACCGATCACGCCCTGTTCACCAGCTGCAGTCGGCTCGGTACGTGCTACAGTCGTTCCCTGCGGCGCGGGGGCCTCCGGGCCTGTCTCCCCGACAGCGGCAGCGGCACCGGGGGCCTCCGCGGGGATGGCTTCAACCCCTGGCACCCCCATGATCCTGTTGACCTCGGCCTCGATCTCGGCCGGGGTCGCCCCCTCTCCGAGGTTCGCTTCCGCCTGACGCACCGCGTCTCCGGGTTGCGCCGGCATCGGAAGGCCAGGGGTTCGCTCGCTGGGAGCCTCTACTGGCCCCGGAGGGACGACTTCGGCTGCCGGTGGTGGTGCCGTCTCGACAGGAGCCTCAGATGGCGCTGTTGGGCCAGCCGTGACCGGAGGCTGGCTGATTTCGGGGGCACCGGTGGCCGCGGGAGCTTCTCCAGGCCAGTCGAGGCCAGTTTCGGCTGGGACTGTCTCCTCAGGTGCCGTACCTGCTGGCGGAGCAGCCTCAGGAGACGGTACGGTGGCCAGGACGAATCTCGCTGCCCCCACCTCCGCGCCCAGGGTCGCGTCGGCCTCCGAGTAACCCCGGCCCTTGAGGGCCGCCTTCCCCTTCTCCACCAGCCAGGTCCACTCCTCTGGGGCGACCTTCGTCTTGGCGTCCGGCACGAGATGCTTGTACTCCTCTCGGTTGGCGGCCCGCTCCTGCCGTTGCTCTGACACCGTGCGTACCCCACCGATGCCGCCACCGATGATCGCGCCGACTGCGCCAGACTGAAGGTATCGCTGAAGACGTTCCCTGGTGAACACGGGATCCGCGAAGATCGAATCAGGATCCTCCTGCCGACTCTGGATGACCTCCTGGGTGAACTCCTGCGTGCCCTCCATCAGGGCACTCATCAGGGTCCGCTTCGGAATGCCCCGACCTTCGCCGTAGATGCCCAACTTGTTTGTCACGGCCAACAGGGCGATGTTCTGCCAGAACACCCGGTTCGCTCTTCGGGCAGCCTCGGCCTCCGAATAGCCGGCCTGTTTCAGTTCATCGTAGGAACTCCCGGCCTCAACGCCAGCCTCCAACACGGTATGGACGCCCGTGCCGGCCCAGAGAGCCAATGTGGGAGAGGCTTTCCCGATCCCCTGTATGATCTTGGCCGTCGCCATGCCGGGCACGAAAAACGTCGCCATGGATCCGATGCCTGAAGCCAGGGCATCCACGAAATCGGGGTCGTCCGGTGAGAGCTGGTCGATGATCTCGTTGATCCGCGGGAGGACGGTCTCCTTGGCGAGCTTCCCGATCGGCGTCTCAAGTCCCACGAGGCTCTCGAGGAGTGGTTCCACCGCCACCAGGCCCTTGGCTGTGCCCCATACGCCCTGAGCAAATCCCATGGCCGATCGCTCGAGCACCTTGCGCGCGGTTTCTTCGGGTGTGTCAAAGACCGTGTAGCTCAATTCAGGACGTCTGGGATCCCGCTTGCCTTTCTTGGTTGCAGCGACATCTCCAGTGGCCCCCGCTACTTTCCGTGCTCCCTCGAGGATCGCTTCTGGCCCCTGGGCTTCGGGGGGACGCTCGACGACGTCGGTCGACAGCTTGAAACCCCTCACCTTCTCCTTCGGGGCCAGCGCCTTGAAATCAGCTTCCATTGTCACCGGCGGGGAGACAGCCGCCATGGCGCCCTGCACGACGCGCTCACCGAGGGACGGCTTGGTAGCATCCGGCGGCAGGATCACATCCGCAACGGCCTTGCCAGCACCCGCGACGGCGCCCCCGATGTCGCCCGCGGTCATCTTCGCCGCTTCGTAGAGGGTCCATCCGAACGACTCCGGCTTCGGCTCGAGCGGCTCCGTCGGCCAGTCGAGCGTCAACGCGCCGGCAGCCTTTTGATTGGCCGTCAGCCTCTCGGCGGCATCCTGCTCAGGCCAGTCGAGCTCGAAGGCCATCGCTTACTTCTTGGTGCCCCAGCGCTTCGTCTCGGCTGCCAAGAGTTGATCGTACTCAGCTTGCGAGATCTTGCCGTTCTTGAGGCTCAGGTCGAGCGCGGCCTTGGAATTGTCGAGACTCTTGGACTTCTGGCGGAGTTGGGTCGTGAAGGGCCCTATTGCTTCGGCGCGGACCTTCTTCGGGTCGAGGATGCCTGTCTCTTCTCCCATCTCCTTTCCTTCCCTGTCCCTTGCCAAGACCAAGTTCTCTTGATACTCACGTCGCTCCTGGATCGCCGCAGTCCGATCGGCCTCAAGCCCGGCACGCCCCTCGGCAGACAAGAACGGATCTTTCAGGCGTTGTTCGATCTGCCCGAGGCGCCTGGTGGCATCCGCGAGCAGCTTCTCTTGGTCCTTACTGGGGCGTAGAGCTCTCGCCTCGCGACCTTTCTCCTTCTCTTTCTCGAGGGCACGCTGCGCTGCGCCAGTGGCCTCGATTTTCTTGAGCTCGGAGGGCAGCTTCGCCTCGGCACCCGCCTTCTCCTCCGCGCCCTTCGCCATCGCTCCGTACTCGAGTTTGACATCCGGCGGCATGAGGCTGTTGAACTTGGCGTGGAAGGACGGGTCCATCTTCGACTGGACCTGGGACCATGCCTGCGCGGGCGAGAGGGCAGGATTGCCGGCCCGCATCCCCACGTACTCCTTCCAGCCCTCGGCGACGGGACCAGGGAACTCGGCGTCGACGGATTTGTTCATGTGGTCCATCGCCGCCTTGAAGAACGGCGAATTGGCTGCCGCGAGCGGGTTCTCCTTCAACATCTTGTCGACGGTACGGCCCCACACCATCGGATCCTTTGGGCTGCTCGCCTGCTCCTTGACTGCTCCCATGTAGTTTGCGAGAAGCCCACGGTTCTCTTCGGCCGCCTTGCCTGTCTTGAGCAGCCCCTCATGATCGCCTAGCCACTTAGAGACGTGGTTGGGGTCACCACCGGCGATCACCGCATCGCCCACGCGCACATTGAACTCGATCGGGTCCGTGATCTTTCCGGCCTTGACATCGTCCAGGAGCGCCGCTGTCTTAGCTCGCTGCGCTTCTTCCCGCGTCGCCCGGTTGCCGGCAGCGTCGATCGTCTGCCGTTGCGCCCTGTTGGCGAGCTCCTGACTCGTCAATTGCCCAGGCAGTAGTTGCTCCGCCATGCTGAGGCGCTTCTCGGAGCGTTCGCCTTCGCGCGCTCGCAGCGCCATGAGCCCTTCTTCGTGTTGCCTCGAGAACTCGTCGCCATAGGCTTTGAGACCCGTGACGACCGCCCTGTTGAATCCCGCGCCGGCTGCGGCCAATGGAGCCGCCGCAAGTTCTGCATCGCCGAATCCCGCGAGCAATCCCCTAGTCGCCATAGATCTCCTTCCAGAACGAAACGCCACGGGCGCACCTTGCTCCATGTCTTCGCTCGGGCTCGAGGTCGTCATCCCACGCATGGCTACGGTCAGAGCGCCACGTCTTGAGATGGTGGAATCTGGGATGACGAGTGTCCGGGGCTGTAGACGGGCATCTGTCGCTGCTTCGCCAAATACTGCCCCAACAACCCTCCCGCACCGGCCATCAGCCCACCGCCGAATTGCCCCCACCCAGCCGCGCGACCGGCCGCAGTCCGATACCGCGCGGACGCCAATTCGGCCTCGGGGAACTCCATAGCGGCGGCGCCGGCGTACATTCCCTGCGGAATCCCTGCGGCCAACCCGACGTCCAGGCGACGTTGCTGGATCTCATTGCCGATGCGCCCCTGTGCGATGGCTTCCGCGGCCGTCATCTCACCTCGACGGAGTTCCGACTCCATGATGTTCCGGCTCTCCGACTGCCGACTCAGGGCCGTGCCGCCCGCCGTCGAGAGCGCGTAGTCAGGCCCCAAAGTGCGAGCAAGAAACTCCTTCTGCTGGGCATCTGCCTCGTTGAGGGAACGAGCGGCGCCAGGATCAATGTCGAGCTCGCCGCGGAGGCCCTTGAGCACTTTCTCGTTCGCGCGCTCCTTGATCTCGACGTCCTGCTGCTCGCTCTTGGTCAGCGCGCGCTTCCGGATGCCTGTCATGTTGCCGTTTCGGTCAAGAACAGCCTCGAGGCCCATCTGATCGAGAATGTAGGGCTGAAGCATCTGCTGCATCCGGTACGCCTCGTCCTGCCGCCGCTTCTGCTCTTCCATCTCGTGCCGCACACTGGTGGGAATCTTGCCGCTCGGTGCACTCATGATGCCGTAGGTCTGCGCGCCGATGCCCACGAGCGCCACGGCCGCAGCCCAGTAACCGCCTTCATTCGTGAAGGCCCACTTGAGCCGGTCGAGAAACCTCATGGTCGCCATCCTCCTATTCCTTCCACTCAATCCGCCAGCCGACGATGTAGAGGTCGATTGAGCCCGCTTCGACCCCGTAGTAGAACGTCGTCGGGGTGGCGTTCAGCAAGGGCAACCACCCGGATCCATGCGGCACGCCAGAGGTCGTGCTGTTGAACGTTGAAATGCGTCCCAAACTCGCGGCGTTGGCAAACCCGACGGTGCCCGTGAATGAGAAGGGGCTGAGGACTTTCGACCCCGAGACGGCGCTCACGTTCTGCATGTTGATGAGCGCTTCGACGGCGGCGGTCGCCGGCACATAGCCAGAAAGCGACACCGCGGTCGCCGTCGTCGCGGCACCCCCTGTCAACACGATGAGGGGTGTTTCGTACATGAACGTCCGGCCGCGCTGGATGCCATTGGTGAAGGTCGCTGCCCCGCCCGTGCGGAAGGCGCCGAGCATCCGCTTCTTCGTGTAGGCAGACGGCATTGTGGGCGCGGTTTCCGAGGTCGAGAGCAGGGCCGCCGCCGTGGCGGTCGAGGGCTTGTAAATCGCCCAGACGTAGTACAGCGTGGTGTTGGCGAGTGAGCCCGCGTCCAGCGCATCGGCGCCGGTCGTGGTGGCGTCGATCGTCTTACTGTAGGACGTCACGATATAGCCTTCAATGCTGAGGCGATCGGCCGTGACGTCGAGCTTGGTCGTCGGCGTCGCGATATTGCGGATGATCTTCAGGTTGACGGTGATCGCACTGCCATAGGAGGTTGACGCGCCCGTGAGCGTACTCACGTTCCCCGCGGAGTCCTTGTAGGCCAGAACGGTCACGCCGGCGCCATCGTCCTTGGCATAGAGGGCGAGTTCGTTATTCGTCGCCGGGGTCGCTGGGTCGGCGATCTCGGTGTACTTCGTGAAGGTCGCCCCCCAGTGCTTCGAGACGTCCTTCGCGAGCGCGTTGTCGGCCGTCTGGTACCAGTAGGTCTTGCCGACGATCGCCTTGAGTTGATAGCGTAGCCGGGCCAGT
>Ga0209342_10002337_pt1 | contig 20440 bp, 18 predicted proteins | sample RifCSP16_2_FD_184023 | JGI IMG/M metagenome (GOLD analysis project Ga0209342, IMG submission 184023) | Soil microbial communities from Rifle, Colorado - Rifle CSP2_sed 16_2 (SPAdes) (version 2) | ecosystem: Environmental > Terrestrial > Deep subsurface > Rock core/Sediment | place: Rifle... | reverse complement strand
TAGGACAGGGGAAACGGCAGCTTGGCTCACGAGTGTCCCTCCAAGGATGAAGAGAAGTTGTCTTGATTTCCCGCACCACACTTCAGGCCGTGTTGCCGTTTCCCCTGTCCTAGTGCCGGCTTCGCCGGCGCAACCCTCAGGGGGAGGTTCGGAAGGGGGACGGGTCCCCCTCCGAGGAAATGCATTGTCGCAGCTTGACTCACTGGTCTACCTCCCTAACTGTAAAGAGTGAAGTGTGAAAAGTGAAGCGTCCCAGAAAAGTCTTTCCCTGCCTTTCACCCTTCACGCTTCACGTTTTTGTACGAATGGCGATGGATATAAAGCAGCCATCCGCCGATCACGCCGGCAATCGCGAACGGCATGGCCATGATCAGCAGAGTGCTCATGAAAAACCCTGAATCCCAGAGCGGCCGATCCTTCAACCACGCGATGCAAGTAGCGCACGCCAGGGCCTTCTCGGGTGCCAGCATCGCGAGGGGCAGCGCAGAGGTGACAACGCTCATTCGCGTCATATAAGGTACACCAGCAGAAAGAGGATCGGCCACAACGCCACGACGAACTGCCAGTACATCCCGCAGATCGACACCGGCATGTGATTCCCCGGGGTGAAGCGCTTCCGGGCGGAAAACGCCAGGATCACCGAGAGCCAGCAGAGGGCAACGAGTACATGAACTCCGTGCGTTCCAATCAGCGTGTAGAACGCGCTCCCATAGCTCCCTGAAGAGACGGTGAGACCGAACTGGACGAGCCGGGCCCATTCATACCCCTGCACGGCGAGAAAGAGCGCGCCGAAAAACGAGGTGAGACGAAGCCCGAAGAGAAGGCCTGCCTGATCACCGTGCCTGACAGCTCGCAGTGCGCGGGCCATGGTCACCCCACTTGCCAGGAGCACGAGCGTGTTGAGCCCGGTTACGAGGACTGGCAGGCGAGGCTGAAAGGGTGGTGGCCACACGGGGGCACCGACCCTCAGGACCAGAAATGCCCCCACAAGGCCGGCGAAGAACATCGTCTCTGCCCCCAGCACCATCACCATCGCGAGCTTGGCGCTCGAAATCGCCGGCTCTCGTCCTGGCGCACGCGGGGGCTGGTCATCCCCATGGCCGGGAGGAGGCGGTGGGGGAATCTGCCCGAGGTCGAGCCCTGGACTTTTGAAGAGGTCTGGGCGAATCACTGGAGCGTCAAGGGTCCCACTCGGCATGATCTAAAATCCCTTTACGGCAACTTGGCCTCGAAACCAGACCACAACAACCGATACCATGACGAGCAGAAGAATCCACGCCACCAGCCACATCGCGGTGCGACGATTCCGTTGCTTCAGTGCGCCTGTCGCGGTCGCGTTATCCATCACCCACAATCTCATCAGCCTGCTACCCGGCTTTGTCCAACGCCATCAGCATCAGCACCATGGGCAGATAAAGCAAGGACGCGAAGAGGAGTCGTCGCGCCGCGGGCAGTGACCGCGAAAATGCCTGGAAGATCCCACAGACGAGAAGCGCAATCCCGAGACCGAGCGCCCCGAAGAAGTAGATCGGTCCAGTCAGCCCGATCAGCGTCGGCAGCAGTCCGACCGCCAGAAGCGCGAGGCATCCCGCCACGATCTGGCGCTCCGTGCTCATCCCGTCAGGATCAACCACTGGCAGCACTTGAATCCCGGCCCTCGCGTAGTCTTCGCGATAGAGCCTGGCGATCGCGAGCGTGTGGGGGAGCTGCCAGAGAAAGAGAATCGCGAAAAGCACCCAAGCGCCGATCCCGAACTCTCCCCGGGCTGCGACCCATCCGGTCACCGGGGGCAGCGCGCCGGGAATGGCTCCCACCACCATGCAGAGCGAGCTCCGAAGCTTCAGCGGCGTGTAGGCGAAGAGATAGAGGGCGACCGTGGCTCCCGTCACCAACGCGCTGAGGAGCGAGACCCCGGCCAGCAAGACGCCAAGGCCAACCACTGTGATCGCCACTCCGAAGAGGAAGGCTTCCACGGGTTTGAGCCTCCCATCAGGAAGCGGGCGGAGCCGCGTGCGTTCCATCCGGGCGTCCACGTCACGCTCCATGAACTGGTTCAGCGCCATCGTCCCGCCGGCAGCCAGACCAACGCCCATGAGCGTGGAGAGCAATACCAGGACATCGATCGTGCTTTGCGATGCCAGATAGTACCCCACCAGCGTCGTGATCAGGATCATGAGCACCACGCGAGGCTTAGTGAGGGAGAGGAAATCCATCGCGCGGTGTCGCTCTCGATCAACAGCGATCTCAAGCGTCGGGGTCGGCAGGCTCATGCGATCCCCTCTGTCACGCCAAGCCGAGTCCCGGACAACGCGATACTCTTCGCATTCACACTGCCGAGTCTAAAAAGCCTGAGCGTGAGCATCAAGCTTGCGCCAAAGATCAGCGCCCCCACAACCCGATGCGTGACCGGAAGCGCAAGAGAAAGGGCGGAGGAAGCGGGAAGGGCAAGACCGGTGAGGCGGGCCACGTAGGCGCCCACGCCGAGCAAAAGCTGAATCGTGAAGAGCACGTTCATCGCAATGGCCGGGCCGGCGAACTCTGACCGCCCACGGTGCCGCCGCTGCACCAGGTGGGAAAAGGCGGGAATCAGGAACAAGAGGAGAATCGCGCCGCCCAGGTGTGCGTCGAGTCTGCCCCAGTGCGTCAGGAGCGCGCCGAACACGATCTGCACGTAGATCAGGCAGGTCGCGAGCAGCCCAAGCCATTTGAGCGATGACGCCGGAGCGCTCCACCGCCCTTCTTCAAACCAATCCGCTGAGCTCACAATCGCAAGCACGACAGCAAGTCCAAAGAACGCCTGGGCCAGCGCGCCGTGCACGACCGCGAGGGTCTCCGCCTGGAGGAGGACCCGGAGTCCTCCCAACACCCCCTGGATCACGACCATGAGCAGCGCCAAGCTGCCAAGCCACCGAAGCCATCTCTGTCGACTCCTCCACAGCAACAGTGCGAGGACGATCGTGAGGAGGCCAACGAGCGAACCCAGTAGCCGATGGCTGTGCTCGTAGAAGATTCCTCCGACCATCTCCGACCACGGATAGAGGAACATGTTGTATCCGAACGTTGTCGGCCAGTCGGGAACTGCCAGGGCCGATCCCGTGTTCGTCACCAGCCCCCCAACGAAGATGAGAAGCAGCGTGGCAACCGAGAGCAGTATCGCCATTCGATGGGACCAGATCCGGGGTCCGGGGTCCGGGGTCCGGCCCCCTACAGATTTCCGAGAAATCTCAACGCCGGGGGCACCCGTGTCCAGATTTGGATTCCCAAATCTACGGGTGGGTTCGCATTTGAGATCCCCGATCCCGATGCCCGATTCCCGAAGGCCAGTGAGACGACGCATATCGGCGCGTTCTAGTGACGTCCACCAGATGCGCGAGCAGGCGCGAGCTGTCGAGTCTGGGGGAGATAGTCCTCCGACACCTCCGGGGAGCTGTATTCGTACGGGCCTCGATAGACCGTCGGAATGGTCGCGCCCCAGTTGAGGTGTGGCGGGGGTGACGGCGCGGTCCAATCAAGCGTGTTCGCGTGCCAGGGGTTCACCTCCGCTTTCGGCCCCCAGAAGAGGCTCCACAGGAAGTTGATCACAAACGGGATCTGCGCGAGCCCAAGAAGGAGCGCCGAGATCGTGATGAACTCGTTGATCGGCTGCAGCGGTTGGAGGAACTCATACTGCGTCGGGTTGTAGATCCTTCGCATATGTCCGCCCACGCCAAGGATGTGCATGGGAAAGAAGGTGAGATTGTAGAAGACGAACGTCGGCCAGAAATGGAGGTGCCCCAGCCACGCACTCATATTCCTCCCAAACATCTTCGGGAACCAGTAGTAGATCGCGGCAAAGATCCCGAACACGCTTCCGCCGAAGACCACGTAGTGGATGTGCGCCACGATGAAGTAGGTGTCCTGGATGAAGATGTCCACCGGGCTCGAGGCCATGAAGATCCCTGAGAGGCCGCCGATCACGAACATCCCCACGAAGGCGAGCCCGTTCAGCATCGGGACCGTGAAACGGATGTTCCCACCCCAGAGCGTGCCGAGCCAGTTGAACGTTTTGATCGCTGAGGGGACCGCGATGATCATCGTCGTGATCATGAACGAGGTGCCCACATACGGGCTCATCCCGCTGACGAACATGTGATGGCCGTACACGATCCACGAGAGGAAACAGATCCCGAGCATGGAGTACACCATGGCTCGGTAGCCGAAGATCGGCTTCCGGGAGAACGTGGCGAGCACGTCTGAGGCGACGCCCATCGCGGGCAGGATCAGGATGTAGACTTCAGGGTGGCCGAAGAACCAGAAGAGGTGCTGCCAGAGGAGCGGCTCGCCGCCCCCCGCCGGCTGGAACCAGTGGGTCCCAAGCGTTCGGTCGAAGAGGAGGAGCGCGACCGCTGAGGTCAGCACCGGCAGGGCCAGGAGAAGGAGAATCGCGGTAATAAAGAGTGACCAGACCACCAGCGGCATCCGGAAGAAGGTCATCCCAGGGGCCCGCTGGTTGATGATAGTCGTGATGTAGTTGATCGAGCCCATCAACGACGAGATACCGAGGAAGAAGAGGCTGATGCACCAGAGGTTCTGCCCCCAGTTGGTGCCGGTGTATTGCGGCACCGAGGAGAGTGGCGCATAGGAGGTCCAGCCCGCGGCGGCGTGGCCTCCGGGGACGAAGAAGCCGACCAGCATCAACACTCCGGCCAGCGCCCCCACCCAAAAGGAGAGCATGTTCAGCTTGGGGAAGGCCATGTCGCGAGCGCCGATCATGAGCGGGATCAGGAAGTTCCCGAAGCATCCCACCAGGATCGGCATGATCACGAAGAAGATCATGATCGTGGCGTGCATGGTAAAGAGCATGTTGTAAACTTCTGGCGGGATCACACCCTCAGTCTCTTTGAGGATCCCGCCGAGCCCGGGCACCGGTGTCTCAGGCCAGCCGAGCTGCCAGCGCAGCAGCAAGGCCAGAAGCCCTCCGATGATCATCATGAAGAGCCCCAGGAAGAGGAACTGCCGGCCGATCATCTTGTGATCGGTCGAGAAGATGTAGGTCCGAATAAAGCCCAACTCGTGATGGGCGTGAACGTCGTGATGAGTGACAGCCGAAGTACTCATCGTTGGCGATTCTCCTTTGGGGTTCTCACGATGACAGGCCTTGCTCTTTCAGCCATTTCTGGTACTCCTCGGGGGTGTGGACGAAGACCCACCCTTTCATTCCCGAGTGACCGAAGCCGCACAGCTCAGCGCAGGGAAGCTCGTACTTGCCCGGTTTGGTCGCCTCAAACCATTGGCGGATCTCGCGCCCCGGGACCGCATCCTGCTTCATTCGAAACTGGGGGACGAAGAAGCTGTGGATGACGTCCTTGGACCTGAGGAGAACGACCACGGGCTTGTTCACCGGAACGTGCATCTCATTGTCGAAGGTCTTGTCATCCTCGGTCCCGAACTTCCCATCGGGGCCCGCATAGGTGATCTCCCAGTTGAACTGCTTGGCAAGCACCTGAATCGTGAGGTCGCTCTGAGGAGTCGTGTACTTGATCCTTGCCCAGAGCGGTTGGCTCATGGCTGTGAGCGCCACGAGAATTAAGGCAGGAACAATCGTCCAGACGATCTCCAGCGTCGTATTCCCATGGCTGTAGGTCGCCCGTCGGCCCTCGCGATGGCGGTATTTGATGAGAAAGGCGATCATGGTGACGGCAACCAGGATAAAGGTCACCGCCGTGATCCAGTAGATCAACTCGTACATCGAGTCGATCTCTTTCCCGTACGTCGAGGCGTTTTGCGGAAGCCACCCGGTCCAGTAGAACCATTTCATAAAGATCCACCCGTCTTCACAGTCACGTTCCCCTCCCCCACATGTGATTTCGCGCCCCAATCACGATGACACAGGGTTCGATTATCTTCGCAACCGATACGCTGTCAAGCTATTTGTAAAGCAATCAGCCATCAGCGGTCAGCCTTCTTTATAGCCGTCAGCGATCAGCTCTCAGCTATCAGCTCGGCACACCCTACTTCCAAAAAGCTGATGGCTGATGGCTGACCGCTGAAAAGCTGACCGCTCTTCTCACTACTTTTTCAGCTCAAAGGTCACCTTGGTGGGCGCCCCCGCCTTGACTTCAACCTCTTTCGTCATCTTCCCGAGCGTCTCGTGCCAGACCTCGACCTTGTGCTTCCCGGCCGGGACATTGTCGATCTTAAAGGAACCCTCAGCGTCACTCACGGCAATGAACGGGTGGTCATGCACCACGATCCACCCCAACATCCAGCTATGCGCATCGCACTGAACCTTAATGACCTCGGGCTTGTCAAACTTCTCGGTCATCACCTTCTTGAACTTGGGCTGCGCCTTGTTGATAGCCGGATTGGCCGTCGAGAAGGTATGAATGTTGTGGAGGACACCGTCGGGATTCTGGATATCCATTTCGCTCCCAGCGGGTAGCAGGAGCACATGAGGCTGAAACTGGCAGGTCTTCTGGTCGAGCGTGGGCTTCGTCGCCGGCTTGGGCACAGGCGCCTTGACGCCAACCACCGAAACCACGGCATTCTTGAGTCCCTTGTTGGGCCCAACAACCAGATCTTCGGACTTCTTCTCCTCTCCGCACGCTTCTTTGTCTTTGTTGACCTTCGTCACCTTCGGCGCCGGCGCGGCCCCTTCGAACTTCACCTCGCCAACAATCGACCCCGCGCCCTGGGCGACCACGCTCGTGATAGACCCAGACACAAGGGTCATCGTCATCGCCAAAAGGGCGAGTCCCGTCCAAACAGTTCTCATCACTCTCTCCTCCTTAATTGTTATCATCCGCGACGGCGCGCAACACGGACAACGAGCAGCTCCACCAAAACCGTCAAGAGAATCACTAACGGCGGAATCACGTACGGCCGCTTCGATGCTGACTCCTCCAGCCTCAGATAATACCACGATGAGAACGACATCTTGGCCCCGGTCTCGCCGGCGCCGCCGTCCCATGCCATGAACGCGACAGCCAGAAACTCGCCAACCGGGAACGCCAGGTCGTTCGGATCAGTGGCGTTGAGCGGGCGTTTGATCACGAGCCGGTACTGGCCGTCAGCGAAGACGCCATTCCCCTTCGCCTGGACCGCTTCGCCGGTCTGAGGAGTGATCTTCGTGATCCCGCCGGCGTTCGCTTCCCCCACCCCACCGTCGGAGCTCCATCGGAGCAGATAGACCGGGTTCGAGCCATCGCCCATAAGGACATAGGGGCGCTCATTGCCGTCAGCGAGCCTGGCCGGGAACTGTAGCGCGATCTGGTCGGCAAAGAGTTTGGCCTTCGGGTCTGCCTTTGAATTGGTCGGGTCGTCCCAGGTGAGGTGAAAGGCGATTTCGCTCGCGGAGTGGACCGCCCGGACTGTCACCAGATCAATCGACGGGTTGAAGTTTCTGGGGTCCGCGATCACCTGGCCCGCGAGCGGAAAATTGGCCGCGGGCTGCTGATTCCAGAACGGTGCATTGGGGTCGTCTGGAATTGCGCCTTCGACCGCCCTCACCGACAGCAGGGTCGCAAAGTTCGGCTTCTCCGGCGCCAATGACTTCACGTAGTTCGCTACGTGCCAGATGTCCTCCGGCTTCTCCACGCTGTCGATAAAGGTCGGCATCGGCGTGCCCATGAGCCCGGTGCCGAGGCGGGCCGCGATCTCCTTGGCGCTTCCGCCGCCGCGAAAGGTCCAGGGCTTGGTGAGATTCGCGGGCCTGACAGCGTTCCCCCAATCATCCTTTAGCTCGGGTCTGGAAGGTCCATCGGCGCGTCCGGCGTTGCCGTGGCACTTGTTGCACTCGATCGCCTCGAACATCTCCTTGCCACGCTTGATCGACGCCTCCGATGAGGCAACCTCTTTGGGGAGCTCCACCGGCTTAGGCGCTTCCTTGAACGAGTCGGCCGCGAAGCTCTTCACGTACGCCACGACATTCCACCGGTCTTTTTCGGACAGAACCGTCCAGGGCGGCATCGAGGTTCCCGGCATCCCATCACTGATCACTCGAAAGAGGTCCTGGTCAGAAGGCGGCTTGCCCGAGGGGGTCGTGCGAATCTTGTATTTCCCCTGAGTGAAATCCCTGGGCCTCGGGTCGAAACTGGCGGCGCCAGGGCCGTTGCCGTCTCCCTTCTCGCCATGGCAGAGCGCGCACTTCTTCTCATAGACCACCTTCCCGGCGCTCGCGTCGCCGGTTTGAGCCCACGCCTGTGGAGTGAAGAGTACTAGGAACGTGAAGAGTGAAGCGTGAAGCGTGAAGCGTAAGGGCGTGAAGCGTGAAGCGTGAAGCGTAAAGCGTAAAGAAATAAGTGCGAGGGATCGAGGCTGATAGCTGATCGCTGATGGCTGATGGCTATCTTCCATCAGTGCTCCGTTTCCCATCGCCTCGGCTGGAAGCCGGTGGCGTCATAGAGGTAGATGATCACCTTCCAGATCTCGTCCTCGGTGAGCCGATCCTCCCATGCGGGCATCACCGAGTTCCAGGGTGTGGACTCCTTTGGAAGGCCGGGACCCCCTTTGGCAACCCGCCAGAAGAGGAACGATTCGGCGAGCATGGCGATGGTGCCGGGGTCCGTGAAGTTGGCCGGAGGCGGGTTGAAGATGTGAGCGAAGTGACCGGCGCCGTCAAGATTGTCGCCGTGACAGTACATACAGTTCTTGACGTAGATCTCTCCGCCCTCCTTCACATACTTTTGAAAGTTTGCCGCGTCCTTTCTCAGAGGGTTTTCTGTCCCCTGGATCTCGAGGGTCTTGCCGCGAAATGAGATCGAGGCCGGAGGAGCAGGGTGAACCGCCCTCAGCTCGGGAGGGGCCTCGACCCTGGCCGCCGCCTGCGTGTACGCGTAGTAGCCGGCGAGGATCGGAATGATCACTCCGAGAAACAAGCGGAGCCAGCGCTTCGAGTCATCGACCAGCGTCGAGCGAATAGGACCGACAAACTCCCGCCACGAGTCCGAGTTCGACGAGACGTAAACGAGGGTGGCGAGCAACACGATCCCCATGTAGAGAGTCACGACGCTCCAGGGAGCGGGGGGCCTGATCCCGAAACGAAAGATCACAAACGCAATCACCAGGACCAGCACGGCCTGAAAGAATTTTGATCTCAACATTTATTTTTTTATTTCTTTGCCGCCCCACCCTTTAGCGTGAGCAGATAGGCGACCAGGTCGGTATACTCTTTTCCCTCGGAGGGGGGCACGCCCAACCGCCCCTGTCCCCCTCGATCGGTCAAGCCGATCGAGGGAGGCCGAACCTCCCCCAGGCTTGCGCGGGCAGAGCCCGCGCCCGAACGGCATCTCATCGTTGCGTGTTCCCATTTCACTTTTTCGCCCCTGCGGCCCCACCTTTCAGGGTCAAGAGGTACGCCATCAGGTCAACGTACTCTTTGGCAGTCAGCGTCTGACCCAGGGTAGGCGGCATCACGTTGGGTGGGAACCCCGAGACGGTCCCCATCGACGCGGGATTCAGGATCTTCGCCATGATGTACTCGGGAGTCTGGATCTTCGCGATCTCGGTAAGCGGAGGGCCGACCGGACCACCAACGTCGCCAACTTTGTGACACGCGACACAGGCCCCTTTCCCCATGAAGACTGCCTGGCCAGCCTTTGGATCACCCGGCATTTTGAACTCTGTCGTCGTCCCCGCTCCCCCGCCGGCGGTCGCTCCGGCACTCTTGGGAATGTCGTCGAGCTTCACGTCCACACTGCCGCCAAGCGATTGCAGGTAGGCAGTGAGCGCCCAGAGCTCCGATCGGTTCAGGGCGATCGGGGGCCGGTCCACCTTCGGCATGATGGCAGGGTACCCTTCGACCAAGTAGGCGGCCGGATCGAGAAGCGATTCGATCAGATACGCCTTGGCGCCCATCCCGGGCTTCCGCTTTGACGCGGTCGCCCCGGTCCCGGCCAGGTCAGGGGCGCGCGTCCCCTTCTGGCCAATTCGGTGACAGATCTCGCACGTTCCCTTTTCTTTGAAGATCCCCTCCCCGGCCTTCACGAGCTGCTCGGGAGTCACGTTTCCACCCTCGAGTGAGAGCTCTTCAGGAGGCTTGGACTGAATCTGGGGAATAGAGTTCGCGTAGTAGGTGTACGCTCCCATCACGATCAGAGCGAACGCCGAGACCTTAACGGAAACAGGAAGCTTCATTGCGCTACGAGGCGCCCGATCCGCCGGCGATGACCGGCGCCGCGTGGGCGTGAGCCTCCTCTTTGCCGCGATCACCGAGGCTCCCGAGCCAGAAGATGAACATCACGAGGGCAAAGAAGACGATGGTGACGATGGTGATGACATTGGCGGCGTAGCCAAGGGCCGGCGTGACCGCATCCGGTGAGCTATCCCGCACCACGCCGTAAACATGCCAGTGCTGGCGGATCCCCGAGCGCGCGAACCCCATGAGTCCCATGAGCCAGGTGAAGGTGACGGCCAGTAGGATCAGCACGTATTGGGAGCGAGGCGCGATCGTGCCCCAGCGGATCTGGCCGGTCGCTTTGGCGCCCTTGAACATGGGGATGTCGATCGCCATGATCACGACGATCGCGCCGAGCACCGCCAACACCTGGTAGACCGAAAACCCGATCCTGACAATGGACTCCACAAAGTAGCCGTACACGCCATAGAACGTCACGATCGCGGCAGCGAGTGCAAAGACCGCCCATTGCGCGGCGACGCCTGTCGAGGCCCACGGCCTCAGCGAGGCTTTATTCGCGCGGCGGTAGAGAAGGAACGAGAGGAACGTGGTGAGGATCATGAGGTTCACAGCGGTGTTCTTTGCCGACATGACGCCGAGGAAACCCAGGATCGGATGATGGGTGCCGCCCATGGCCCGCGCCTCCTGGAGCGTGACTATGAGGCTCCGCGGGGTCGCCCAGACCATGAAGCCTGCCGCGATCACCATGATGAGGTACGGGATGTACTTCCGATAGCGCTCGGAGCCGGGGATGCGCTCCATCCCGAGCCAGAGATAGTAGTTCGAGCCGATGAAGAGCACGCCGATCAGGATCGCCTGGATGATCCAGAGCCAGGACATGAAGCCACCCATCATCGTGATCCCCATCGTCTGGTTGAAGGCATAAATCTCGCGCCCGAGGTAATAGCCGGCAAAGGGGAGCACGATAAAGGCCGAGAGCGCCACGAAGTTGCCGATGTATCCCATCCAGTCGTAGCGGGCCCGCTCCTCATCGCTCGTCGCGGAGAGGAAGCGAAACGCCGCGTACGCCGCGGCAATGGTCCCGCCAAAGACAATGTTCGCGATCAGCCGATGGATGTTGATCGGCATCCAGGCGTAGTTGTTGATGGCGCCCCAGAGGCTCACGAGGTTTCCTGCATCGTCAATCCCGCCGGGAGAGACCATGAACGTGACCCACGAGTTGGAGACCACCAGGATCGCGGTGCCGAAGAGATTCGAGAGCACGCCCAAGCAGACGTGGACCCACTTCTTGGGTCCGGAGAGCCACTCCCACCCGTAATACCAGAGGTAGACCGTGAACGTCTCCAGGAAGAAGAGCGCGGCGTAGATCCAGAAGGTCGGCGTGAAGATCCCGGCCATGTAGGCCCAGAACTTGGGGTAGAGTCCGACGAAGAGGAAGAGAAGCAGCGCGCCGAGGAGCGCGGTGGTGGAGAACGCCGCAAAGGTCAGCTTCACGAACTCATGGGCGAGCCAGTCGTACTTCGGGTCCCGGGTCCGCCACCCCATGATCTCGATGATGACCGCAAAGATGGGAACGCCGAGGATAAAGGCCGCGAAGTTCAGATGGAGCTGGGCGATGGCCCGGACCGCGAGCCGGGAGCCGATGTACGGGAACGCCCGGTACGCGACCTCCTTTGATTCTTGCGCGAATACGGGGACAGCGCACAGCAGAATGAGAAAGAGGAGTGAGAGACGAAGGCGGGGGGGGGTGAACCAGCGCGCCATGGCCCCTGACAAATGCCCCCCGTGTTTCAAGGTCAGCGCAAAAAAATCCCTGATGGCGATGGGTGACCTCAGGGTGTTGGTGGAGTGAACCGCGTGAAACTGGTCCGCCTCATCTCGATTCGACGCGAGACGGGCTTGTTCTCATAATCACAACGAAGTTTTAGGTCATTGAGTCGCTGCTTGTCAAGAAGAAATTGCCCAACATGCGGCCTCACGAATAGCTCGGCGTCCACGCGCGTCAAACGTGCCGAATCGCGATGATTCTGATCCGCCGTAAGTTTGACAGCCCCTATCCTTTCCAGTAGCATGATTCCATCATGATGCACCTCAGCCTGATGACGTGTGAAGTCTGCGCAAACGCGCCCCGTCTATGCGCGCCGGGAGCACCGCGATGAAGCGGGAGATCAAGCAGAAGGCGCGCTTTTCCCTCGTCTACCTGGCGTTGGCGGTCATCGTCATCTCGATGATTCAGAGCTGGCTGCTCACTCCCCAGGCGGTGGAGATCCCCTATAGCCAGTTCTTGCAGTGGGTCCGTGAGGGGAAGCTGCTCCGCGTTTCTGTTGGGGAAAAAGAAATTCGAGGCGTGCTCAAGCCGGGGAGCATCCCGGCCGAGCCTCAGGGCGCAGGAGGTCGGCTCCGCGAATTCGTCACCGGTCAAGCCAGCCCCGTTGTCATCACCATCACGCGGATCCCCGGGATTGAGGAGTCCTCGCTCCTGAAAGAGCTTGAGACCCACAAGGTGGAGTTCGCGGGGCGCATCGAATCGACCCTCGTGAGGGACCTCATCCTGGGGTGGGTCCTTCCGCTGGCGGTGATGGTCGGGATCTGGGTTTTCTTGATGCGGCGGGTTGGCGGCGGTCCGACCCAGGCGCTCTCGTTCGGGAGGTCGAAGGCGAAGATCTACGATCGAAAAGAGTTGAAGGTGACCTTTCAGGACGTGGCGGGCGTCGACGAGGCCAAGGCCGAGCTGGAGGAGGTCATCGACTTCCTGAAGAACCCCAAGAAGTACCAGCGCCTCGGCGGTCGGATTCCCAAAGGGGCGCTGCTCGTCGGCGCTCCGGGGACCGGCAAGACGCTCCTGGCACGCGCGGTGGCGGGAGAGGCGGATGTGCCCTTCTTCTTCATCTCGGGCTCCGAGTTTGTGGAGATGTTTGTGGGGGTCGGCGCGGCCCGGGTGCGCGACCTCTTCGAACAGGCCAAAGAGAAGGCGCCCTGCATCGTCTTCATCGACGAGCTGGACGCGATCGGAAAGACCCGGGGCGGCGGAGCCGGATTTGTCGGCGGTCATGACGAGCGCGAGCAGACCCTGAACCAGCTCCTGGTCGAGATGGACGGCTTCGATTCATCCAAGGGCGTCATCATTATGGCCGCGACCAACCGTCCGGAGGTGCTCGATGCGGCGCTGCTGAGGGCCGGCCGCTTCGACCGCCAGGTGGTGGTGGATAAGCCCGACGTGAACGGTCGCGAGGCGATCTTGAAAGTCCATGCCCGGAACGTGAAGCTTGCGCCGAGTGTTGACCTCCGGGTGATCGCGGCGCGGACCCCAGGCTTTGCCGGCGCCGAGCTGGCCAACATTATCAATGAAGCCGCGCTGCTCGCGGCCCGCAAAGAGAAAGACGCGGTGGAGATGGCGGATCTCGAGGAGGCGATCGACCGGATGATTGCCGGGCTCGAAAAGAAGAGCCGCGTCCTCTCCGAGAAGGAGCGCGATATTGTCGCGCACCACGAGATGGGGCACGCGCTCGTGGCGCTCTCCGTGGAGCACGCGGACCCGGTCCATAAGGTCACGATTATTCCGCGTGGCGTCGCGGCGCTCGGCATGACCTATCAGCTCCCGACCGAAGACCGCTACCTCCTGACCCGCCTTGAGCTCGAGGACCGGATCGCCGTGCTCCTGGGGGGACGGGGCGCTGAAGAGATCGTCTACGGCGACGTCTCCACCGGCGCGCATAACGATCTGGAGCGCGCCACGGAGTTGGCTCGCCTCATGGTGACGAGATACGGGATGTCAGAGCGTCTGGGCCCGCTCACCTTCGGCGGGAGCGACGGCTCGCCCTTTCTTAAGGGCGGCGGGTTTGGCTGGCCAAAGGAACGGGAATACAGCGAAGAAACAGCTCGCGCGATCGATGAAGAGATCCGGCGTATTATCGACCGGATACACGACCGGGTTCGCGGGATCTTGACGGTGAGAAAAGGCGTGCTGCTCGCTGCGGCAGCGGAACTAAAAGCGAAAGAGACTCTAGAGGGCGAAGTGCTTCGGCGGTTTCTCGCCGAGGCCGCAAACGGCCGGGACGCTCAGCTCTCGGCGCCGTCGCTTCGCCCAGGCACATGAGTGTGCCCGATGAGGAGGGAACGCGAATGATTCAGATGAGGCGACGTTCTTTGATCTTGGCCCTGCTTCTCGCGCTGGGAATCGGCGTTGGCCTCGGCGGCTGGATCGCGGGGGCCGGGGAACAAGGGAAACCGATGTCTTCTGTCGTCCAGGCCCCTATTCTCAAGGCCGCGCTCCCCGTAAACACCAACACCTTTGCGGAGGTAGCCGCCGCGGTGAAGCCGGGTGTGGTCAACATCAACACTGTGAGTGTCGTGCGCGGCTTCGGCGGTGGGCGGAGCCCGTTCGAGGAGTTCTTCGGACCCGAGTTCTTCCGGCGTTTCTTCGGTGAGACGCCTGAGCATATTCAGCGGAGCTTGGGATCCGGGGTCATCGTCGATCCGTCAGGGATCGTCCTGACCAACGCGCATGTGGTGGAGCGCGCCTCAGAGATTGAGATCGTGAGCTCGGACGGAAAGAAACACAAGGCAAAAGTGGTCGGGTTGGACAAACGGACGGACGTCGCGGTGCTTCGGTTGCAAGGCGGTGGCCCTTACTCGGCCCTTCCGCTCGGCGACTCGGATAAGGTGAACATCGGGGATTGGGTGCTTGCGGTCGGGTCACCGTTCGGCCTCGAGCAGACCGTCACCGCCGGGATCATCAGCGCGCGAGGGCGGGTGATCGGGCAAGGTCCCTTCGACGACTTCCTTCAGACCGACGCGGCGATCAACCCCGGCAACTCGGGTGGCCCGCTCGTCAACATGAAGGGTGAGGTCATCGGGATCAACACCGCGATCGTCGCCGGGGGACAGGGAATCGGCTTCGCGATCCCGATCAATATGGCGAAAAAGATCTACACAGAGCTTGTCGCGAAAGGGAAGGTCTCTCGTGGCTGGCTGGGCGTGAGTGTGCAGCCGCTCACGCCTGAGCTCGCGAAGAGCTTCGCCGCCAAGACGGAGAGCGGGGTGTTGATCGCGGATGTCGTCCAGGGGAGCCCCGCGCAGCAGTCTGGTCTTCAGGCCGGTGACATCATTCTGGAGGTGGACGGCAAGAAGATCGAGGGGCCGGCCGAGCTTCAACGAGCAATCGGGCTGACGACCCCTGGAAAAGCCATGAAGGTCAAGGTCTGGCGTGAGAAAAGTGAGCGGCAGGTTGACGTGAAGATCGCTGAGGCTCCGGATGAGCGCGAAGCTCTCCGGTCAGCCGCAAAGGGGAAGTTTCTCCTTGGGTTGGACGTGAGACCGATGACCCCGGAGATCGCTCGGGAGCTGGGACTGCGGAACGCCGAGGGAGTGGTGGTTGCTCAGGTTGAGGAGGGGAGCGCGGCTGACGAGGCCGGCATTCGCCAGGGGGACCTGATTCGAGAAGTGAACCGGCAGCGGATCCGAAGCTTCTCGGACTTTGAATCCGCCACCAAATCAATCAAGGCTGGCGATCGCGTGACCGTACGGCTTCAGCGCGGGCTGATGTCGCTCTATGTCGCCTTCACCGTCGGCCAAGGTTGACCGTGCCGATATGCTTCGCCTCGCTGCGTTCTCGGTCGTCGGAACCCCTCAACGTATACCGGATACGCCTCGGGGTTCCTCCTCTCTCGAGCCTTGCGATGCTGCATCTCGACACGGTCAAAGCGTCGGCATTCAGCGATCAGCAATCAGCTATTCGACTCGGAGCTGAATGCTGAAAGCTGAGGGCTGAAAGCTGTGGAGTATAAGGATTACTACAAGATTCTGGGGATTGACCGGAACGCCGACGGGAAGACGATCAAGCAGGCGTACCGGCGTTTGGCTCGGAAGTACCACCCCGATGTGAACAAGTCCAAATCCGCCACGGAGCGCATCAAAGAGATCAACGAGGCGTACGCGGTCCTCTCGGACCCCGAGAAACGGAAGCGCTACGACACTCTCGGGCAGGATTGGCAGCGTTACGCCCAAAGTGGCTGGCAGACGACCGGCAGCCCTTTTGGGAGCGGGGCGCATGTCGAGTTTGGGGACCTGGGCGGGTTCAGCGACTTCTTCAAGACCTTCTTCGGTGACCTCGGCGTTCAATCCGACTTATTCGGCGAGTCTGGGTTTGGAAGAGGCGGGTTCGGACGGGCTCATCGAGCAACAGCCGGCGCCGACCTGGAAACCGAAGTTGAGATCAGCCTCGAAGAGGCGTTCCATGGCGCGCGCCGCACGCTGATGTCCGAGGATGGCCGACGGCTCGACGTGAGAATTCCGGCAGGGGTCCGTGATGGCTCTCGAGTTCGCGTTGCCGGCCACACTCTCTTAAAGGTCCGCGTGCTCCCCCATGCGTACTTCCAACTTAAGAATGACGACCTGTATCTAGAGCTTCCCATCAGTGTGGCGGAGGCTGCGCTGGGAGCCGAGGTGGAAGTCCCCACCTTCAAAGGAAAAGTCTCGATGAAGATCCCTCCGGAGACTTCAAGCGGGAAGACATTCCGGCTCCCCGGCTACGGGATGCCGCGTCTCAAAGGTGGAGGCACCGGTGATCAGTTCGTTAAAGTGAAGGTCGTGGTCTCTCAGAATTTGACCGATCGCGAGAAGAAGCTCTTTGAAGAACTCAAGCTGCTACGGAAAGAAAACCCGCGTGCGTATCTCATGTAATGCAGCATTCGGGGTCCGGGGCTGGGGGCCTGGGGCTCGCTCGAACGCCGGGAACCGGGGCTTAGGCCCGCTCGATCAGCCTTTGCGGACCCCGGACCCCCGACCCCGAGCCCCGATCCCTCGAACAAGTAACGCAGTAAGGCGACGCATATTGGCGCGGTAGACTCATAGGAGAATTGCATGGCCATACGCTTCGACAAGTTCACCGTCAAGGCGCAGGAGGCGGTGCAGGCGGCCCAGTCACTGGCTGATCAACTGAATCAGCAACAGATCGAGCCCGAGCATCTCCTAATGGCCTTGATCCAACAGCAGGAAGGAGTGGTCCAGCCAATTCTCGCCAAACTGGGCGCTCGCCCCGAGCAGGTCAGGCGGCAGGTTGAGGATGAGCTGAAGAAACTGCCCAAGGTCCAGGGGGTGAGCGGCCAGCAGTACCTCTCGCCCCGCCTCAACAAAGTGTTCGAGGCCGGGTGGAATGAAGCTGAGCGTCTCAGAGATGAATACTGCTCGACCGAGCATCTGCTGATCGCGATCGCGCAAGACAAGGACGCCGCAGCCGGGAAGATTCTCCGCGCTCACGGGGTCACTGCCGAAGCGATCTATAAGGCGCTGCTCGAGGTGCGCGGGACCCAGCGCGTCACCGATCCGAACCCGGAGGAGAAGTATCAGGCGCTCCAGCGCTACGCCCGCGACCTCACCGATCTTGCGCGGAAAGCAAAGCTCGATCCCGTGATCGGCAGAGACGAGGAGATCCGCCGGGTCATCCAGGTGCTTTCTCGCCGGACCAAGAACAACCCTGTGCTGATCGGAGAGCCGGGCGTGGGCAAGACGGCGATTGTCGAAGGGCTGGCCCAGCGCATCGTGGCCGGAGATGTCCCTGAAGGGCTGAAGGGGAAGCGGCTCGTCGCGCTCGACATCGGGGCACTGGTGGCGGGGACCAAGTACCGCGGCGAATTCGAGGACCGCTTAAAGGCCGTGCTGAGGGAGATCACCGAGGCCCAGGGAGAGATCATCTGCTTCATCGATGAGCTGCACACGCTGGTCGGCGCGGGAGCCGCCGAGGGCGCGGTGGACGCGGCCAACATGCTGAAACCCGCGCTCGCGCGCGGCGAGCTGCGCTGCGTCGGCGCCACGACACTCGACGAATACCGGAAGCGCATCGAGAAAGACGCGGCGCTCGAACGCCGATTCCAGCCTGTGCTGGTGAAGGAGCCGACGGTCGAGGACACCATCGCGATCCTCCGTGGGCTCAAGGAGAAGTACGAGGTGCACCACGGCGTGAGAATCAAAGACTCCGCGCTCGTGGCTGCAGCCGTGCTCTCGCACCGGTATATCTCCGACCGCTTTTTGCCCGACAAGGCCATCGACCTGATGGATTAGGCGGCCTCCCGCCTCCGGATCGAAATCGATTCGATGCCGGCCGAGATCGACGAGATCCAGCGCCGGATCATGCAGCTTGAGATCGAGCGAGTCTCCGTCGGGCGGGAGTCAGACGAGCTGTCCCGCGAGCGCCTGAAGAAGATCGACTCGGAGCTGGCCGAGCTGCGGGAGAACGCCTCCAAGCTCAAGGCGCAGTGGCAGGCCGAGAAGGCGGCCATCTCAGGGATCCGAAAGATCAAGGAAGAGATCGAGGCCGCGCGAACCCAGATGGCCGACGCGGAGCGGACCGGGGACCTCAACCGCGCCGCCGAGCTTCGCTACGGGAAGCTCCTGGAACTCCAGAAACAGCTCGATCAGGAGAACGCGCGTCTTGCCGAGATCCAGAAGTCCTCCAAGATGCTCAAAGAAGAGGTTGACGAAGAGGACATTGCCGAGACGGTCGGTAAGTGGACCGGCATCCCCGTGACCCGCCTGATGGAGGGTGAAGTGCAGAAGCTGGTCAAGATGGAGGAGCGGCTGGCCAAGCGCGTGGTAGGCCAGGATGACGCGATCCGAGCAGTCGCCAACGCCGTCCGCCGCGCCCGATCGGGCCTGGCGGACCCGAACCGCCCCATCGGCTCATTCCTCTTCCTTGGCCCCACAGGCGTGGGGAAGACCGAGCTGGCGCGCGCGCTCGCTGAGTTCCTCTTCGACGACGAACGGGCGATGGTGCGCATCGATATGTCCGAGTACATGGAGAAGCACACGGTCTCTCGGCTGATCGGCGCGCCGCCCGGCTACGTCGGCTACGACGAGGGCGGCCAGCTCACAGAAGCCGTCCGCCGTCGCCCGTACTCGGTGATCCTCTTCGACGAGGTCGAAAAGGCGCATGGTGACGTCTTCAACATTCTGCTTCAGGTCCTCGACGACGGGCGCTTGACCGACGGCCACGGCCGCACCGTGGACTTCAGGAACAGTGTGGTCATCATGACCTCGAACCTCGGCAGCCAGATCTTCCGCGAGTACGAGAAACCGGAAAAGGTCCGCCCGTTGATCATGCAGGAGCTGACAAACAGCCTCCGCCCGGAGTTCCTGAACCGGATCGATGAAGTGGTGATCTTCAACGCGCTCGACCGCGCCCAGATCGCCAAGATCGTGGAGATCCAGTCCGAGCACCTGAAGCGCCGGCTCCGAGACAAACGCATCGAGCTCCAGTTGACCGACGCGGCCAAGGCGCTCCTGGCCAAGGAAGGGTTTGATCCGACGTTCGGCGCCCGCCCGCTCAAGCGCACGATCCAACGGCTTGTGCAAGACCCGCTCGCCCTCAAGATTCTCGAAGGAGAGTTCGCCGAGGGCGACACCGTGCTGGTGGACTCGGACGGGAATCAGATCAGCTTCAAAAAATCTGTCGAAGCCCGTCCGGTCTGACCGGATCAAAGCAAGCCCGCCAGTTCTGCTCCCCGTAGTCGTCGTATCCCTCGTGATATACTCAACTTGCTATGAGAAAAGCTGTTTTCGGACAACCAGTCACCGCAATCGACATCGAACACCTCCGGGCTGACACCGGCCCGACAGACTTTGTCCGTCTCTGCGGAGCGCTCATCGGACAAGCGCTGGCAGAGAGGGTTGGGGCCTTCGCGCTTCCCCAAATCTCGGAGCGAATCAACGTGCCCGGCGGGGGCATCGACGCAGAATACATCACACCGGATGCCCTATGCGTGCCTGAAACAGGAGGATTGATCGGCCCCGGAAGAACAGTCTTTCAATTCAAGTACCGCGATGTAAGCGCGAGCATCAGATTAGCGATAATTCAGAACCTCGTTCAGCAGCTCCGCAAGGAATTCCCGCGTGTCGCCTCCAGGTGCGACCGCTACGCGCTCCTCATGAACGTCCACCTGTCGGGCACCCAGCCGCGCCGGCTCCGCGACGCGCTCGTTGAAAGCCGTCCACCCGCCGCAAACAGGCAAATTGTCATCTGGGGGGCTGCTGAAATCGCGCTCTCCTTGAACTTGACACCCCATCTGCGTGACCTTTTCTTCTCCGAAGGTGGCGCCACTCCTCTCGAAGGGTGGCGCTGGCGTCAGGAAGGAGAGGACCGGGAGGAGTGGATCTGGGATTACAGGATCTGCCGAAGCGATTTTGAGACGACGCTCAAGAATCGCGACTCCCCTGAACGCCTCTGGGCGGTCCGCCGCCTGCTGAAGGACGCGCCTCGGGAGCGAGTGCTGGAACTCTTGACCCCCGATGAAATTCTCGAGGCCCTCCCCAACACCGACGAGCCTACCCGGC
>Ga0209342_10002335_pt1 | contig 20446 bp, 22 predicted proteins | sample RifCSP16_2_FD_184023 | JGI IMG/M metagenome (GOLD analysis project Ga0209342, IMG submission 184023) | Soil microbial communities from Rifle, Colorado - Rifle CSP2_sed 16_2 (SPAdes) (version 2) | ecosystem: Environmental > Terrestrial > Deep subsurface > Rock core/Sediment | place: Rifle... | reverse complement strand
GTACCGGGCGACCCGCGGGCCCGGAATGGCCAACCGCCCGACCATCCGCCACGTCCTCACGGCGCGGCTCACCCAGCTCTTCTGGAACCAGACGCTCAGGCTCGGCCTGTTCGTCCTCGGAAGCCCCAACGAGGGGGACTTCTACCTGAATCCCGAGGTGAAGTACAACGTGACCGACGCCCTGTGGGCCGCCCTCGGCGTCAACCTCTTCGGCGGCCCCCGCCGCGCCGAGTTCGGCCAGTTCGAGGGGAACTCGAACCTCTACGCGGTCGTCCGCTATGCCTTCTGAAAGGGGGTGAGGAACGATGGTACTGTACATGGAGCAGTGGCTTCGGCTGCTCGGAGGGGTCGTCGTCTCTGCCAGCGTCCTCCTCGCGGTCTACCACCACCCCGCGTGGCTCTGGCTGACGGGCCTGATGGGGGTCAATCTGATCCAGTCCGCCTTCACGAACTTCTGACCGTCCATGGTCATCCTGCGGGCCGCAGGCGTGAAGGACAGTGGCACAGGAAGGTAAAGGCGGAAAGCTCTGGGGCAAATCTTGGTCGCGGCGGGAAATGGCACTGAGGCATTTGTGCCAGAGTGGGGCGGGAACGCCTCAGTCGCACCTGAGAAGAAATTTAAAAAAGATGCAAAATGCGGAGGGGACCTCTCGGCCACCCGCGGGCTACCGGTCGATGCTCCGGCTCGGAGGATAGAGAACGGACCGTGCGGCACTTGAAGGGCCTGAGCGCTCTGGCGACCCTGTCCCTGGGCGTCTTCCTGCTCGCGGGGTGCTCGGAGCAGGACGAGCCGCCAAGGGTGAGGTTGTGGGCGCTGGCGCCGCCAGAGGTCACCCCGACCGACGCAGATAGCCGGGTCCCGCTCCGGTTCGCCGTAGCCCTGGCGGTTTCCCCGCAGGAAGGATACCAGCTCTATGGAGACCTGGCCGAGGCGCTGGGACAGAAGATCGGCCGCCCTGTCCACCTGATCCTCCGAAGGGCTTTCTCGGAAGTCAATGACCTTGTGCGAAGTCGCGAGGCCGAGATGGCCCAGCTCTGCAGCCGTGGCTTTCTTCAGGGCCACGCAGATTTCGGCCTGACCGCCCTCGCCGTCCCGGTCGTGAATCGGCGGAAGAGCCGCCCCTCCTACGTCATCGTATCGGCCGAGAGCGAGATTGGCACGCCGGCCGAGCTCGCTGGGAAGACGTTTGCATTTGCCGATCCCCTCTGTGCGCCCGAGGCGTTCCCAGCGGGACGCGGAGGCCAGCGGCCTGAAGCCTTCTTTAGGCGGAAGCTCCTGATCACAGGCCACGACCGGGCGATCCGCGCCGTCGCTGAGGGGCTGGTGGATGGGGCGCTGGTGGATGGGCTGGTCTACGCGCGGCTGGCCCTGACTGATCCAGGCCAGGTTGCGAAAACCAAGGTCATCGGGGAGACGGCGCCCTATATGAATCCGCCGGTCGCCGTCCACCCCGGGCTTGATCCCACGGTGAGGGAGAAGCTCAGGCGGGCTCTCCTCACCCTCCACGAGGAGCAAACGGGCCGAGCCGTCTTGACCCGGCTCGCGATCGACCGGTTCGCCGCTCCCGGGGGCGAAGTGGACGGTAGAGGTCGGTGAGCGTGAAGCGGCTCCTCAGGCCGATCATCGTCTGGGCGCTCGGGGTCAGCGTCAGGGTGAAGATCATGGGCATCGCGCTCGGGCTGGTTCTCCTGCTCGGTGTGGGCGCCGTTATTCAAGTCCAGGGGGTTACCCGAGCGACGTTCACCCGGGAGATGGACGAGCGGGCGCTCTCCATCGCCAGGGACATGGCGGCGCGGGCTGCAGATTTCATTCTCCTTGAGGACTTTGTCGCCCTGAGGGACCTCGTTCTTGAGACCCTGGCAAGCAGCAAGGATGTGCGCTACATCCTCGTCCTGGACGGGCGGGGCAACGTCCTGGCCCACACCTTCGGCCACTTTCTCCCTCCCGACCTCCAGCCCGCCAATGCGGGCAACCAGTACACCGGAGGGTTCAGGATCCAGAGGCTGGCGAGCGAGGAGGGGATTCTCCGGGATGTGGCGGTGCCCATCTTCCAGGGACGGGCCGGAGTGGTCAGGGTGGGGATGTCGGAGGAGCGGTTGGAGCAAACCCTGACCCGCACAACGCAGCAGCTCCTCTTGCTGGTCGCCGCCGTTTCCCTCCTGGGGGTGCTCGCCGCCTACCTTCCGACGGTTATCCTCACGCGGCCCCTGTTAGAGCTGAGGGACCTGACCAGGGCCGTGGGACGGAAGGTCTTCAGCTCCCGCGCGCAGGTGAGGTTTGGCGACGAGATCGGCCAGCTCGCGACGGCCTTCAACGCCATGGTGGAGAACCTGGAGCGGGCGGATGCCGAGCGATCTCACCTCCTGGACGAGCTCCGGGTCAAGGAGCAGATGAGGCTCCAGCTCCTCGACAAGGTCATTTCCGCCCAGGAGGATGAGCGGAAACGGGTGGCCAGGGAGCTCCATGATGAGACCAGCCAGTCCCTTACTTCTCTGTTAGTGGGCCTGAAGGTCCTGGGATCGGTGGTTGACCTGCCAGAGGTGAGAGAAAAGGCCGCCGAGCTCCGCGCTCTGGGTGGCAAAATCCTCCGTGATGTGCACGACCTGGCCTTTCAGCTTCGCCCCAGCCTGTTGGACAGCTTAGGTCTGGCCGCGGCCGTTCAGCGGTTGGCCGAGGATTACGCCGAAAAGCTGGGCATCCACATCGACTGCCACGCCGTCGGCTTCGAGGGGAGACGCCTCCCTCCTGGGACGGAGACGGCCCTGTATCGGATTGTCCAGGAGGCCCTTACGAACGTGGCCAAGCATGCCGAGGCGAAAAACGTCAGCGTGATCCTCCGGGAGGGGGAGGCCTCGGTCCTGGCCGTCGTGGAGGACGACGGAAAGGGGTTTCCCGTGGCGGAGGTGATGGGGTCCGCGGCGAAGGATAAAAGGCTGGGGCTTTTCGGCATGGAGGAGCGGGCGGCCCTCGTCGCAGGGAAGCTGACGATCGAATCCACGCCGGGCGAGGGGACGACGGTCTTTGTCGAGGTCCCTTTTGAGCAATGAAGAAGATCAGGGTGTTGATCGTTGACGACCACGCCGTCCTGCGGGCCGGACTGCGCACCCTTTTAAACCTCCAGCCCGACATGGAGGTCGCGGGCGAGGCAGCGGAGGGGCTGGAAGCTCTGGAGAGGGTCAAAAGGCTTGAGCCGGACGTGGTCCTCATGGACATCACCCTGCCGGGCATGGAAGGCCTGGAGGTGACAAAGAAGCTGAAGAAGACGCATCCCAACGTCAAGGTCCTCATCCTGACCATGCATGAGGATCGGCGATACCTCTACTCGGCCCTGAAAGCCGGCGCTTCAGGATACGTGGTGAAGAGGGCGGCTGATACGGAGCTAATCGATGCCATCCGAGCCGCTCACCGGGGCGATGTCTTCCTCCACCCGTCCATGGCCAGGATCGTGGCGGAGGACTACGTGGAGCAAGGGGCAACGGAGCAAGGATTGAGCGATCGTGAGCGAGAGGTCCTCAGGCTCATCGCCGAGGGCTGCACCTACAAAGAGATGGCGAAGCTCCTCACGGTGAGCGTCAAAACCATCGAGACCTACAGGGAGCGCATCAAGGGAAAACTGGGCCTCAATACCAGGGCCGAGCTGGTGCGCTACGCCCTCGAAAAGGGGTTGCTCCGTCCGCGGAGCTGACTCATGAAGAAGGCCATCTCTGCCATAGGTGCCGTGTTCCTCCTCCTGGTTTCAAGCCACGGAGGGGAGGCCGGCCGGATCACCGGAACGGTGAGGGGAAAGTGGGTAGAGAAGTATCAGGTGGTCGTGTTCGTCCAGAACGCCCCGAGCAGGAAGGCGGAACTGCTCGCCGAACGCCCGGTCATGAATCAGAAGGACAAGACCTTCGTCCCCCAACTCCTGCCGGTGGTCGTGGGGACCTCTGTCGAATTCAAGAACAGCGACCCGTTCAAGCACAATATGTTCTCCCCCGATGGCGAGCGGTACAACCTCGGAACCTGGGTGGGAGAGAAGGGACGAAGCTACACCTTCACGAGGCCGGGTGTCTACCGACAGCTCTGCAACATCCATCCCGAGATGCTCGCCTACATCGTGGTCCTCGAGACCCCTTACTTTGCCCTGACGGACAAAGAGGGGAACTTCGAGATTGCCGGCGTCCCGAGCGGGAAATACCTCCTGAGGATATGGGGAGAGAAGCTCACGAAGGAACAGCTCGCCAGGACGTTCAACGTCGTCGTGGAGGAAGGAGCGCCTGTCTCTATCGAGATCGACCTTCTTCGGTGATGTGGCTGCTCGCCTTTGTCGCCCTCTTCTCTCTCCTGCTCGGCGCCCCAGCAGAGCCAGCCTCCAAGAGCAGGACGAAAATCGTCGTTCGCTACACGAGCCAGGAGATCCCTCTGGATCCGGCGGCCAACCTGTGGAGGAAGATCCCCCCCGTCCGGATTTCCCTCAAGCCTCAGGATCTCACCCCACCTTACGGAGGAGGGTCCGTGAAGGCCGTGACCATCAGGGCGATCCACAACGGGAGGGAGGTTGCGTTCCTTCTGGAATGGGTCGATCCCACCAAGGATGCGACCATGGACGGGCTTGATTCATTCAGAGATGCGGCGGCCTTGATGTTTCCCCTCGATCCGAAGAACCCGCCCGAGCCTCTCATGGGCCACCGGTACATGGGCGAGAGAAGCTCCCTCGTCAACATCTGGCAGTTCAAGGCGGATTGGAACGAGCAGGGCCGGAGCTCTCCCGTCGAAGACCTCAACGCTGCGGGGCCGGGGACCCTCACCACCCAGGATCGACAGGACGTCTCGGGGAAGGGCGTCCACCGCAGCGGCCGCTGGAAGGTGATCTTCCTGAGATCCCTGAGGACCGATGACGAGGATGACGCCCAGTTCTGGCCGGGGCTTGAGACATGGGTGAACGTCGCGGTCTGGGACGGAAGCCACAAGGACAGCGCAGGCCAGAAATCTGTATCGGAGGTCTGGCATCGTCTCACGTTCGAGGCAGCTCCTGTCGGGATTTCCCCCCACAAGGCACCGGATTTCCCCCGCTAGACGAGATCCCTTTTCATGGAGAAGAATCAAGTGGTGGCTTGAAGCCTCAGCCGCAGGAGGTCTCGAGATGAGGAAGGGTCAGATCCTCCTGATTGGTGGTGTGGTTTTCTTTTCCTTCGGGATCCTCGGCCAAAGCCCTGCCTTCTCAGAGGGTGCCCTAGATGTGGGCAAAGGGATCTACGAGAAGAGATGCGGAGTCTGCCACGGACATGATGGGAAGGCGGACAACGGGGCACAAGAGTTCCTTTACCCCAAGCCCCGCGATCTGACAGCAGGCAAGTTCAAGATCCGGTCCACGCCGAGCGGCTCTCTGCCCACCAACGAGGATCTTCTGAAAACCATCGCGAACGGTATCGCAGGCACTTCCATGCCTTCGTGGAGATCGATCCCCGAAAAGGAGCGCCGGGCCCTGGTCGAGTACATCAAGTCCTTTGACGAACGGTTCAAGACTCAGCCTCGCAAGCCTATTCCCATTGGCCCGCCTCCGCCCAGGACGCCCGAAATCATGGCCAAAGGAAAACAGCTCTACCAGGACGCAGGCTGCAACGACTGCCATGGCACCACCGGCCAGGGGGATGGACCATCGGCAGGAACGCTGAAGGATGACTGGGGAAATCTCATCACCCCGTACGACTTCACGAAGGGGGGAAGATACAAGGCGGGTTCTTCCGTTCGGGATATCTACCGCACCTTCACGACCGGCATGGCCGGCACGCCGATGCCGTCTTACGCTGACTCCCTTGCCGAGGACCAACGCTGGGCCCTGGCTTACTACGTCCAGTCGCTATCCAAACAGCCCACCGGGCCCGCCCCGAAGGAGGAGGCGACTGTTACCTCAAAGTTCATCAAAGGGGATCTCTCGGCCCCTGATCCGGCCAGCCCCATTTGGAAGAGGGCGCCCGCCGTTGACATCCTCCTGAGGCCCCTCTGGTTCAAAGAGGGGTATGTGGACCAAGTCAGGGTAAGATCCCTTCACAACGGGAAGGAGATCGCCTTCCTCCTCGAATGGGAGGATCCCACGAAGAACACCGATCTCCAAAAGCTCGAGGCCTTCCGGGACGCCGCAGCCCTCCAGTTTCCGACGAAGGCCGATGGGGTCCCTTCATTTCCTATGGGAGAGACCGGGCAGGTGGTGAACATCTGGCAGTGGAAAGCGGACTGGGAGGCAAACGGCCGAGGGCCCGTTGAGAACTTGGCCGCCGCAAGGTTCAGCACCTTGACCACCCAGCTCTCCCAGGACGTGAAAGGGAAGGGGATCTGGAGGGAAGGCAAGTGGAGGGTCGCCTTCTCAAGGCCCATGGCCGGCGGAGAGGAAACGGCCAAGTTTGCCCCAGGAAAGGTCGTGCCTGTTGCCTTCGCCGTGTGGAACGGCGCGATCAGCCAGCAGGACGGCGAGAAGTCTGTCTCCACCTGGTCTTTCCTAAAGATCGAGACACCCGGGCGATAAGGAGTGGGGCCATGGACCAAGAAGCTATGACGGAGATCGGCCGGAGAAGTTTCCTCAAGGGCACAGGGCTCGGACTCCTGGCCCTGCTGGCAGATCCGGGCCGCGCCTTTTCCAAGATTCAAGTCGTAGAGGATCCTTTGCAGGAATACGAATACAGGGGGTGGGAGGACCTTTATCGAAAGGAGTGGACCTGGGACAGGGTCCAGTACGTGACCCATAGCCTGGGGTGTGTCGGCAAGTGCTCGTTGAAGCTCTATTCTAAGAACGGGATCCCGTTGAGGGAGGAGCAGACAGCCACGTATCCCGTCTATGCCATCCGGACGCCCGGCAAGTACACCTACGAGATTATGGGAAAGCCGAGGGGGGAGTATATCCGATACGGCCCCGGCGGCAAGATCCCGTCCTTTTCACCGAGAGGTTGCCAGAAGGGGTGCCTCTATTCTGACTGGATGAAGCAGTCAGACTTCCTGAAATACCCGCTCAAGAGGGTCGGCGAGAGGGGCGAGAGGAAGTGGAAGAGGCTCACCTGGGAACAGGCATTTGACGAGATCGCCGAGAAGATCATTGAGATCGAATTGAAAGATCCGGGGGCCATGGTCACTACCTCCAGGCCCTTCAGCCAGCTCTCCAAAGGTGGCTCGGAGCGGTTCACAGGACTTCTCGGCGGCCAGCTCATCCCGGTCTCCGCCATGGTGGGTGATGCCTATCCTGGCGGCCATACGGCCCTTATCGGAAGGGTCGGCTCTACCCTGGACGACTGGTTTACAGCAGACCTCCTCATCGGATGGACCCAGAACTTCACAGCCATGAGGATGCCTGATGCCCATTTTGCCAAGGAGGCAAAAGACAACGGCGCAAGGATTATCGTGGTTGACCCCAACCACAATGTGACCGCCGCCCAGGCCGCGGACCTCTTTGTCCCCATCAGGATGGGGAGCGACTCCTATCTGGCCGCGGCCATCTGCAACACCATCATCAAGGAGAAAAAGTACGACGCGGAGTTTCTGAAGGAGCAGTCCGACCTGCCGTTCCTCGTGAGGCCTGATACTAAGAAGTTCCTCACCCAGAAGGATATGAAGCCTGGTGGAAAGGAATTCCAATACTATTTCTGGGACACAAAGAGCAACCAGGCTGTCGAGGCGCCGGGCTGTCTCGACAGCCCTGCGGATAAGAAGACTCTGAACATTGCCAGGCTCGGTCTCGATCCGGCCCTGGAAGGGAGATTTACGGTAAGGCTTGCCGACGGCAAGGAGGTCGAGTGCACGACGGTCTTCGAGAAGACCAAGGAGGGTCTGGCAAGATATAACCTGGATAGCGACCTGGTGAGGGAGGCAACAGGGCTCCACCCATCGGTGATCAGGACAATGACAGACTGGATTCTGGAGTCCAAGTCCCTCCACATCACCAACGGCTACAACTGCCAGAAGCACTATGACGGGTATCAGTCCGAGAGGCTGAAGATCCTTATCCTGGTCCTCACAGGCCAGCTCGGGGGCCCCGGGGCCTACCATCAGACCTACGAGGGGATGAAGCTCGAAGGTGGGCGGGCAGCGGGCGGCTTACACTTCCCTGACCAGCCCGCTCGCCCCGAATTCGGAATAGAGAAGCCGATCAAGGGCGGCAAGCAGCCCTACAGTGTGGGCATCGCGTATGAGGTTATCTATGGCGATAGCCTGGAGAGGACGAAGAAATACTTTGCCAACACCCCGCTCAAGGAGCAGATCGGGTTTGATGCGAATGATATGGAGGCGTTTCTGAAGGATGCCATTCAGAAGAAGTATCTCCCCAGCATGAAGCCTCCAAGGATAAGCCTCTGGCACTCCTGTAACAACTATCGGAACAAGACCGGCCAGCAGTCGTGGAGAGAGCACTACCTGCCGAAGGTCGAATTGCTCATCGGGACAGATATCCGGATGACCTCCTCCATGCAGTCCTGCGACTATGTTCTTTCAGCGGCCACCGACTACGAGAGGTGGGATATCCGGGAGACCACCACCAACCCCTTCCTCACCCTCTATGGACAGGGCGTAAAGCCGATGTTCGAGAGAAGGTCCGACTGGCAGATCTACGCAGGGCTCTGCAAGGCGATCCAGGAGAAGGCCAGGGCAAGGGGGATCAAGAGCATCCCCTTCGAATACTGGAATGGAACAAGGCAGGTCAAGCGAACCATAGACCTTTCTACCATCTACGATGAGTATGTACAGAACGGCGAGCTGGACAGCGATGAGAAGGCGGTAGAGTGGCACAATCTGAAATCCAAAGGGATTGGCAAGGAGGGGCATGAGAAACTTGTAAGAGACGGCTATGCAAAGTTCAGGGGACCTGCCAAGTACGGTAACTACGAAGATGATGCTCCCGCCAGATCCATGACATGGCAGGTCGTACAGAAGAAGCCTTCCGGGACCAATACGGGAAGGTTTCAGTTCTACGTGGACCATGAGTATCACATCAAGCTCGACCAGATGACCCCGAAGCCCCAGTATACGGACATGTGGAGAGGGGGACCGCAATCACCCAAGAGGCCCGATGGAAGCCCGTATCCATTTGTCATGAACTTTCCCCATACCAAATGGGGGATCCATTCGGCCTACAGGAATAACCGATGGCTCATGAGGCTCCAGAGGGGAGATGTTTATCTCTACCTCAATCCGAAGGTCATGGCGGAGAGAGGGATAAAGGACATGGACATGGTGAGGGTCTATAACCACATGGGTGAGTGGTTTGCCAGGGCAAAGGAATGGCCTGGGAATCCACCGTATATCGTGTTTACCGAGCATGGTTGGGACCACTTCATGACAAAAAATTGGACCCACTACAACAACTTGAACTGCGAGTTCTTGAACCCCCTGGAGCTGGCCGGCGGCACGAGAGGCCATATCGTCTATACCGGAAACCACACTAGCAATCGGATCTATTACGAGACGGGAGTGGATATAGAGAAGGTTGAGGGTTAAGAAAAGGGGTGAGTAGAAATGTCAGAGTTTAAAGGAAGGCAGCTCGTTGCAGTCTTTGACCTGAATAAATGCCTTGAATGCCACACCTGCACCGTGGCCTGTAAGCTTCTGTGGACCAACCGGAGCGGCAGGGAGTACATGTACTGGAACAATGTGGAATCTATGCCGGGGTACGGATACCCCAAGGGATGGGGCGCGACGAACCAGACAGCGGACGGCTCTGGAGAGGTCCTGGGCGGCGGCTTTAAGGATGTGGTCCTGGAGGAAGGCCGAACCGACGGCAAGGTCAAGAGTCGGGGCGATGTGATCAAGGACGGGAAGATGCCAAGCCTGGAAGACCATTATGGTCTGCCCTGGGAGTATAACTACGAGGCTGTGTTTGAGCCGGGGCCGACCTTTGAGACACCAGGGGCCAAAGGTGTGAGGCCCCACTGGCAGGGGAAGGAGGTCAGACCCACATGGGGGCCGAACTGGGAGGAGGATCAGGGCGCCGGTGAGTACCCCAATCACTGGGTCTTTTCGCTTCCGAGGATATGCAACCACTGCACCGACCCCGCCTGCCTCGCTGCATGCCCCAGAAAGGCCATCTATAAGAGACAGGAAGACGGGATTGTGCTGGTTGACCAGGAGCGGTGCAGGGGATACCGCCACTGTGTCAGGGCCTGCCCATACAAGAAGGTTTACTTTAACCCCACGACAGGGATGTCTGAGAAGTGCCTCTTCTGCTACCCCCGGGTGGAAAAGGGTGTGCCGCCAGCCTGCTTCTGGCAGTGCCCGGGCAGGATGAGGTTCATAGGCTTCAAGGACGATAAGGAGAGCGCGGTCTATAAGTTGATCTACGTCTGGAAGGTCGCCCTACCGTTACACCCTGAGTACGGGACAGAACCCAATGTATTTTATGTACCGCCCATCGGCTCCTTCAAATTCGGGCCAAATGGCGAGCTGACCAACGAGAGGAGAATCCCGATAGAATATCTGGGCCGCCTTTTGGGAGGGGTCGAGAATGTGAAGAGGGCCCAAGATACTGTGCTGGCAGAGAGGGAGAAGGTGAGAAAAGGCGAGAGGTCCGAGCTGTGCGAGATCCTGATCGGGTTCGACAGCGAGGATCGATTCCAGCTCAAGGTAGATGGCGTTCCGTTCAAGAGGCCGGAAGAGGTGCAGCCGGTGAAGGTGCAATTCAGACGTCCCTCAGAGGATGTTTAGATGGAGGGTGCCGGATCGATTCCACCCGTCAGCCAGGTCTACCTCTTCCTGGGCAAGTGCTTCTCCTATCCTCAAGACGAGCTCTATGCGCTCCTGAAGGATGAGCGTATCGGAGAGGAGTTCAGGGCCCTGGTGGAGGAGCTCCCCTTTACGGTGAACTTCAAGGGCATACCCTCGCCCCGCCTCCCGCAAGAGGAGCTTGAGAGCGCATACATCAACTCCTTTGATATCGGGTTCGGCCCCTCCCTCCCGTGCCCGTTGTATGAGTCGGCGTACAGGGAGGATACAAGCTCCAGGGACATCACGGAGGAGCTTCTCCGTTTTTATGAACACTTTGACGTCCGGCTCAGTGACAAGGAGAAGGACTACCCTGACCACCTGGTGGTTGAGCTGGAGTTCATGGCCTATCTGGCAAAGAAGGAGGCCGATGCGGAGCAGCGTGGAAATGACCCTGACCCCTACCGCCGCGCCCAACTAGACTTTCTAGAGAGACACCTGGATAAATGGGCCTTTAAACTCGATGAGAAAGTCCAGAAGAGAATCAAGGAGCCCTTTTACCAGGGGGCCAGCGCTTTCCTTCGAGAAGTTTTATCGAATCATCTTCCCTATCTCCGTAAGAGCGTCGGTCATCAAGTCGATGCCGCAAAAGGCCCCTAAGGCCGCTGGCAGGGTGGCAGGGTAACTTCGTCAACACCGACCTGATCAACCTTCGCTCCTGCCGCGGCCGTTTTCCCGCCCCCCTTCAGCGCCAAGACTTCTTGATCTTCTTTCCTTCAATGGCTACCCTCTATCTCGTGACCCGCCATGCCTTCTGAAAGGGCTTCTGCCTTTGACGCTCTTTCGTCATCCTACGACCAGTGGTACGAAACTCCGGTCGGCCGCCTCGTCGATCGGCTGGAGAAGGACGCGGTGTTCGCCCTCGTCGAACCGCAACGGGGCGATCTGGTCCTCGACCTCTCCTGCGGGACGGGGATCTACGCCCTGGCGCTGGCTCAGCGGGGCCTGAGGGTAGTAGGCGCGGACCTCTCCGAGCCGATGCTTCGACTTGCGCAGGCCAAAGCCCGGCAGGCGGGGGTCGGGGTCGCCTTCGTTCAGGCCGACGGCAGCACGCTCCCCTTTCGCCCCGGGACGTTCGACCTCGTCACCATCATTCTGGGGCTTGAATTTGCGGCGGAACCCGTCAAGACTCTCGAGGAGATCCGTCGAATTCTAAAGCCCGGGGCAACCCTCGTCGTGGCGATCCTCAACCGGAGCGGGCTCTGGACCCTCTGGCGGCGCTTCAAGAGGCTCTTCGTCCCCTCCGTGTGGCGGCACGCCAGGTTCCTCGGTCTCGAGGAGCTGCGGCGACACATGGAGACGCACGGTTTCAGGCAGCTCCGGTGGCGTGGGGCGGTGCATTTTCTTCCGATTTTCACGGGCCGCGCGGCCCGTTGTCTTGAACGGTGCGAGGCGTTCGGGGCCCGGTGGATGCCCGCCCGGGCCACCTTTCTGGCCATGTCCGGGCGACGGGCGTGAGGAGCGGGGTCATGGCGACGGTGGTGATTCTCGGCGGCGGCGTGGGAGGGCTGGTGGCGGCCAACACGCTGAGGCGGCGGCTCGACCGGCGGCACCAGATCGTGCTGGTGGACCGCCTGGCGCAGCACGTCTATACCCCATCCTTTCTCTGGATGATGCTCGGCTGGCGGGAGCCGCGGGAGATCACCCGCGACCTGGCCCGCCTCGAGCGCAAGGGGATCGAGGTAGTGCGGGAGGAGATCAGGGAGATCGATCCGGCGCGGCGGCTGGTCAGAACCGAACGGCGGCAGATCTCCGGTGACTACCTGATCGTCGCCCTCGGCGCCGAGGCGCGTGCGGACGCGGTCCCGGGCCTGGCGGAGGGAGGCCATAACCTCTACGACCTGGACGGCGTGCTCGGGCTCCGTCAGGCCCTCGCGTCGTTCAGGGAAGGGCGGGTGGCCGTGACGGTCGCGAGCCTGCCCTTCAAGTGCCCCGGGGCCCCCTACGAAGCGGCGATGCTGATCGAGGCTTCCCTCCGGAAGCGCGGGCTCCGCGAGCGGGCGCGGCTGGACATCTACACCCCCGAGCCGCTTCCGATGCCCGTTGCCGGCAAGGCGCTGGGAGAAGCCGTCAAGGCCCTGGTGGCGAGCAAGGGCATCGACTTCCACCCTCAGCACAGGCTCCAGGCGGTGGAACCCGCACGGGGGGAGCTGGTCTTCGAGAACGGGGAGCGGGCCGGCTATGACCTCCTCGTGGCGATTCCGCCCCACCGCTGCCCGCCCGTCGTCAAGGAGTCGGGGCTGGTGGGAGAGGCGGGCTGGGTGCCGGTGGACAGGGGAACGCTCCAGACCGCCCACGCCGGCGTCTACGCCCTCGGCGACGTGACGGCGATCAAGCTGCCGGTCGGATTGATGCTCCCCAAGGCTGGAGTCTTCGCCCACCACGAGGCCGAGGTCGTGGCCCACAACATCGCGGCCGAGATCACGGGCCGCGGGGCGCCGAAGGCCTTCGAAGGCCACGGCTACTGAATCCTGGAAATGGGCCACGGTGTGGCCGCCTACGCCGGGGGGAACTTCTACGCGGAACCGGCGCCGGTCTTGAAGTTGCGCGACCCCGGGCGCATCTGGCACTGGGGGAAGATCTGGTTCGAGAAGTGGTGGCTGCGGCGCTGGTTCTGAGGCGTCAGGGAAGCTTGTCCATCCTGACCACGACGAGGCGGTTGGGAGGGATCTGGCGGATGGTGAGGCGGACGCGGTCGCCGGGCTTGAGCCCCGCCTGATCCAAGAGGGTCTTCGACTCCAGGTCGAAGGCCATCAGTTCCATCTCGCCCATGGCCAGCGCCGGTGCTGCCTCGTGGCGGACCAGGATCGCGGTCTCCCCTGCCCGCGCCTGGAAGACCGCGGTCAGCCGGTGCACACCCTTCTCGGGATAGACCGCGCGGTAGGTCCCCCAGATCCCGAGGGCGAAACCCAACAGGAGAACCACGAACAGGGCGACCACCTTCCACATGGGGTCAGGTCTTGCAATCCAACAGTTCCCGGCCAAGGATGATGGCGATGTGTTAGTGCAAGACCTGACCCCGAGTGGCTATGCTTTGAGCTTCTCGCGGAGGACGCGGCGCAGAAGCTTGCCCGTGCCCGGGCCGGCGGGACCCGGCGCGCGCGGCAGGGTCTCGACGAACTCGATCTCGCGCGGAAGTTTGTACACCGCGATCTTGTCCCGGCAGAACTCGACCAGCTCCTGCCTGAGCGCCTCCGAGGCCGTCACGCCGGGTTTGAGGACCACGTAGGCGCGCGTGTTCTGGCCGCGCACGGTGTCGGCGACGCCGATGACGCCCACGTCGGCCACCGCGGCGTGCTTGGCCAGGGCCTCCTCGATCTCCTCGGGACCGATCCGGTAGCCGGAGGACTTGATCAGGTCGTCCTCTCGGGACAGGAACCACACGTAGCCGTCCTCATCCAGGGTGACGAAGTCCCCCGCCCGGCACCAGCCGTCCCGGACCGCGGAGCGCTGCTTATCAGGATCACGCCAGTACACAGTCCCCGTGGGCCCCCGGGCGATCAGGAGCCCGACCTCGCCGGGCTTGCACTCCGTGCCGTCCTCGGTCACGACCTTCAGCTCGTAGCCGGGAACCGCCGGGCCGATGGCGCCGGGCTTCACCTTGCGGGTCACGGCGGAGGAGATGAAGACGAACATCATCTCCGTGGTCCCGAGGCCCTCGAAGATCTCCTGCCCGAACCTGTCCTTCCAGTCGTGGTAGGTCTGGGCGGTGAGCGACTCCCCGCCGCCGGTGCACATCCGGATCGAGGAGAGGTCGTAGGCCTTCTCGGCGTTCGGCACCTGGAGCATCTTCCGGTAGGCCGTGGGGAGGATCGAGACGATCGTCACGCGGTGCTTCTGGATCAGCTCGAACATCCCCTCGGGCGTGAAGCGCGGCAGCAGGGAAACGGCCGCGCCGAAGCGGAACGGGATGACGGCCTGGGTCGAGTAGCCGGCCGCCAGCGAGAGCGGCGCGGGGCCGCCGATCACGTCGGTCTCCGTGACGCGCCAGCCGTGCTTGCCGAAGCCGTCCGGCACGATCAGCGCCTCTTCCATGAAGTGCACGGTGCCCTTCGGCAGGCCGGTGGTGCCCGAGGTGTACAGCAGCACCGAGATCGCCATCCGGTCCCGGCGAACGGGCTGGAGCGCGTCCGAGCCCTTGGCGATCAGCTCGCCGTAGGGGATGTACCCCTTGGCCCTCAGGTCCGCCGGCTCGCCCCCGATGACGACGATGTGCTCGATCGTCTTGAGGTCGGCGCGGGCCTTCTCCACCTCCTCCAGCAGCGGGGCCGCCACGATCAGCGCGACGGCCTCCGTGTTCGCCGCCACGTGGGCGAGCTCGGCACGGGAGAAGAGCGGCGACGTCGGGACGGCGATCGCCCCGAGCTTGATGACGGCGAAGTTGGCGACGAGGGCGGGCGGGATGGACGGGGAGCGCAGGAGGACCCGGTCCTCCTCCTCGATGCCGAGCCCCTTGAGCGCCGAGCCGAGCTTGTTGACGGAGGCCTGGAGGGCCTTGTAGGTGATCTTCTGGTCTTCGAAGAGGATCGCCACCCGGTCGCCGCTGCCGGCCTCGACGTGCCGGTCGATCAACTCCTCCGTCGAGTTCAGCTTCTGCGGATAGCCCTTGTGCTCGGGCAGGCTGTAGATCCGCTGCGGCCAGAGCTCCTTCGCGGGCAGGTATTCGGCCGGAATCTTTCCCATGATCATCTCCCGAATCGGCCTAACGTCGTTCGTATCTCTGAACTCGCGGTACGTCGATCCACATTCCACTCCCCCGAGGAAGACCCCTTATCCTGCATATGCTGCCGCTTCCTCGAGGAGCTTTTTCAGGTCATCTCGCCAATCTCGATCCTCATACTCACCTTCATCTAGGATCTGAAAGCGGAATGTCTGGTCATGGAACTCCTCTCCAAGCTTTTGCCAGGAGACCTTGCGTCCGATCTTCCCAAAATACTCCGCAACTGCCCGCTTATAGTTCGTATCCTCGTTCCCCTTGAGGTGCTTACCCTTGCTCTCCACAACGACCACGGACGCAATCGGTCTCTTGTTCGTACCTTGTTGGAAACTCATGAGGGTCCGCTTGGCGCGGCACAGAGCGTGACTACTTGAGCAGGCGCTCGAGGGCCTCCTCGACGCCGAGGAACCGGTTCACCTCCCGATCCATCCGGGGCAAGACCTCAGTGGGATAGCGGTCGCCCTCGAAGATCATGGGCGTCGGGACCCGTGAAGACGCAGGGCGCGGTGCCGCTGCTTTACGTTGACACCGAGGGGTTTGCCATCGATGTAAATGCTCCCGGTTTCATCGAACCTCAACTCAAACTCGTGGGCAGGAAGCTGACGAGCGAATTCATCATCCAGCACCATGACTCGGTTGAACATCTGAGCAAACTCAAGCATCCGCTCAGCCACAATCCCTGGACGACGAACCTTCTTGCTCATGAATCTTCCCCCGCGAAACGCCTCTTATACGCCCTCCAGTTCGCTTTCAAATCCTCGATGGCGAAGGTCAACGCCTCATCCAAATCCTCGACGGTCATTCGGTACTTAAGCGGGCCAGCCGGTGTTTGAAGATCGAGATGAACAAAACCGTGCGCCGAATCATAGCGAGCGACCGGCTGCCATGCGCCACGCCTCATCGTCTCATACTGAACGACGTGCAGCACTATGACCTGACCGCGCTCCGTCTCAAAATCAACCCGAATTCGATCGGCATCGGTTTCCAGGACCATGAAGTATCGGACACGCCGCATTCACCACTCTCATGCCCAGCCCAAGCACTCGCGCCTTCTCTACTACTTCAGCAGGCGCTCCAGAGCTTCCTCCACGCCGAGGACCCGGTTCAGCTCCCGGTCCATCCGGGGAAAGACCTCAGCCGGATAGCGGTCGCCCTCGAAGATCATGAGCGCCGGCACCCGGCGGCCGAAGTCCTCCTCGAGCGCGCCCTTGGCCCCGAAGACCGGGCGCTTCTGGGCGCTGGGACCAGTCACGGCCTTGTGGTAGTCGGGGAACAGGTCTTTCTGCCTGGCGACGTCCCTGGCCTCGCACGGCACCCCTCTGGCCCGGAGCTGCTCCAGGAGGGACAGCGCCTTCATGGGGTCGCAGGGAAACTGCTCCCCGGGCGTCGCGGCGCTGGAGTAGAAGAAGACCACGCGCGTCTCGGCCGGGACCGCGGCCTTGGCGGCCGGCCCCGCCACCGGCCCGGGGGCGTGCGCCACCTGAGCCGCCCTCGCCGCCTTGAGGTACACCTCGCACTCGACGACGCCCTCCTTCGGCAGGATCAGGAGGAAGGGGGCTTCCTTCTTCTTGCAGGCCCCGAGGAAGGCCCTGGCGATGTTGGGGTCCAGGGCCGGGGCAAAGTGCCGGCAGCTCGGGCACAGGATCTCAGCCATCGCGTCCTCTCGGTCGTGCTTACTTCGTCCGCTGCAAGTCTTCCTTGCTATAGTCCGGCCGGTCCATGAGGAAGTCGCTCTCCTCCGGCTGCGGCTTCAGGTCGGCCGCCGTGACGATCCACTTGCCAGAGCATCCTTCATCCCAGATGCGGGCCGTCGCCCCGTAGCCGCTGCCGAAGGTAAGCAGGAGCACGGCGACCCCCGACACCGCGCCAAGCCCACACAGGATCGCCTTCCCCGGGACGTGCCAGGTGTTGACCACCACCGCCCCGATCTCCCAGGCCCGGTCGTCCTTCTTGGCAGGAGCCATCTGCCCTTCGGTCTTCTCCTGGGCCCACGCCAGGGGCGCCAGGGGCCCGCTCAGTACCAGGCCTAACATCAAAACCACACTCACCAGTTTGAAGCCCATCGCGTCCTCCTTTTGTTCATCTGGGCACGGGCACCCGGGGCTGTCTTGATCTGCTCGTCTCTGACGGCGGGGCCCCAGCCCCGCGACGTCCTGCGACTCGCCCTGCCACTACGCCCGTGCCGCGCCGGAATCTCGGTCTGCCTTCCTCGTCCGCCCGATCCGAGTCCCGGTCCCCGCACGCTAGAGCACGCCCTCCGCCTTCAGGGTCCGGAGCCGCTCCCGGCCCAGGCCCAGGTACTTCAGGTACACCATCTCGTTGTCCGCCCCCACCGGCCGGCACGCCCACTTGATCCGGGGCGGCGTCCGGGACATCTTCCACGGGGGCGCCTGCAGCAGGAGCTCCCCATAGTCTGGGTCTTCTATCTTCTCAAAAACACCCCGTTCCCACCAATGACTTTCGGCGAGGGTATCGGAGGGCCGGTTGAGGCGGGCGGAGGCCACGGTCCCCGGGCCCCGCTTGTTGGCCACGTAGTCCTGGACCCGGTCGAGGACCTCCTGGGAGGTGAGGTTGGCGGCCCAGCCCTCCAGTTCGCGGTGGAGCAGCTTGCTCTCCCCGATCCGGGTCTTGGTCGTCGGGAAGCGCTCCTTGAGGTCGGGGCGCTGGATGATGTTGGTCAGGCCGGCCCAGTTGATGTCCGAGAAACCCGCGATGAAGGAATACGAGTCCTTGGTCTTGATGAGCGTGTAGGGGAAGACGCTGACGTTCAGCGCCCCCAGGCGCTCGCGGGTCCGTCTGGCCGCATGGTACCAGTGCACGTCGTAGTCCGTGAAGCGCATCTCGGCCTCGGCCGGGGAGCAGTCGATGAACTGCCCCTGCCCGGAGGTCGCCCGCCAGATCACGGCGGTCAGGGCGGCGAAGGCGCCCCACCCGCCGCCGATGTACCAGGCGATCCAGTTGCCCTGCCGGGTCGGGACCGAGGACTCCGGCGTGCCCTCCCCCGCGGGCTCCCCGGTCGTGTAGGGCGTGCCGGAGAGGGCCTGATCGGTGATGTCGTAATCCGGGATGGGCGAGGCGGCCCGGGGGCCGAACTGGCCGTAGGTGGAGAACGCCAGGTAGATCAGCCGCGGGTTCGCCGCGCTCAGCTGCCGGTAGCCGACGCCCCAGGCATCCATCTGCCCCGGCTTGGCGCTCTCGATCACGACGTCCACGTGGCGCGCCAGGCGGGCGAAGAGCTCGCGCCCGGCGGGCAGGTCCAGGTTCAGCGTGATGTGCCGCTTGTTCCGCGCCTCGACCAGGTAGGCCAGGCCCGTGCCCCGGTGCTTCACGCCCTGAGGGGAGAACAGCCGGGCCACGTCGCCCCCCGGTGGCTCCAGGCGGATCACTTCGGCCCCGAACTCCGCGAGGATCGACGAGGCGAACAGCGCGGCGAAGTTTCCGCTGCTGGCGTCGAGCACCCGGAGGTCGTCCAGCGCCTCCGGCTTCTCGTGAGCCAGCGCGGGGTCGGTGATCTCCTTCGCGTACCGGGGCCAGGAGTGGGGTTCACTCGTCACGACTGCTCCTTCGGCTCCGTGTGGGCTTTCAGCCACTCGTCGGGCGGCTTCGCCCCCGGGCGGTCGGCCCATCGGCCGACGACCTTCTTTTCCTCCAGCTGCTTGATCCGGCCGGGAGAAAGCCCGAGGAGACGGGTCAGCACTTCTTCGTTGTGCCAGCCCACCGGCTTGGCCGCCCAGCGCATGCGGCCCGGCGTGGCCGACAGCTTGGGAGCGGGTCCCTGCTCCACCATCGGGCCGTACAGGGGATCATCGTACTGCCAGACCGCCCCCCGCTCGCGGAGGTGTTCATCGCGATACCGGTCTTCGGCGTTCGCCACCCGGCAGCACGCGAAGCCGTGCTTTTCCCCCAGCCCCTCGAGCCCCGCGCGCGACTTGTCCGCGGCCCACTTCCTGATGAGGGCGAGCAGCGCCTCGGCGTTGGCGGGAACCTGGCGCACCTCCAGGGTCGCGAAGCGGGGGTCCTTGGCCAGCGCCGGGTTTCCCATCGCCACGCAGAGACCCTGGAACTCCTCGTCCCTGCCCGCGGCCAGGGCCACGAACCCGTCGCGGCAGGCCAGGAAATCGGCCGGCACGATGGCCTCGTCGCGGTTCCCCGCCGGTCCGCGGTCCTGGCCCGTCAGTCCGTGGCGGACCCACGTCCAGTCCAGGGAGCGGATGAGCCCTTCCGACTGAGCGAAATCGATGAACTGGCCCTCGCCGGTCTTGTTGCGATGATGGAGCGCCACCAGCGTCGCGGTGGAAGCCATCAGCCCCCCGAACCAGTCCCCGACGAAGATCCCGCACAGGATCGGCGGCCGGCCGGGGAAGCCCGTGATCCCGATCATGCCGCTCACCGTCTGCGCCACGGCGTCGTAGGAGGCGCGCCCCTGGGAGAACGGCCCCCACTGGCCGAAGCCCGAGTCGGCCACGTAGATCAGGCGCGGGTTCGCCTCGCGGAGCTGCCGGTAGCCGATCTCCCACTTATCGAGGGTGCCCGCCCGGAAATTCTCCACGAAGATGTCGGACTTGGCCGCCAGCCGCTTGAAGAGCTCCTTGCCCTCGGGGGCGTGGAGGTCGATCCCCACGTGGTACTTGGAGTGATTCGTGGGGAAGAACCCGAGCGACGCGTTCTGCCAGTACGTGGCCTCGGGTGTCACGTAGCGCATGGTGTCGCCGCCGGGGGGCAGCTCCACCTTGACGACCTCGGCGCCGAACTCGCCGAGGAAGTCGGCGGTGGTGGGTCCGAGGACGAGGGTGGTCAGCTCGAGGACGCGGATCCCCCGCAGGGCCTCGGGCTTGTCGAAGATCCGCGCCCGATCGAAGAGCTTCCGCGTCCAGTCGAAGTAGGATTCGGTCACTTGGGCTCTTTCCCCTCCGCGACGTAGCGCGCGCGCGAGCCGACCAGCTCTTCCGGTTTGAGCGGGCGACCGGCCACCAATCGGCCGCGAGAATTCCTCACGATGGGCTTCGGCTTGC
>Ga0209342_10002334_pt1 | contig 20446 bp, 23 predicted proteins | sample RifCSP16_2_FD_184023 | JGI IMG/M metagenome (GOLD analysis project Ga0209342, IMG submission 184023) | Soil microbial communities from Rifle, Colorado - Rifle CSP2_sed 16_2 (SPAdes) (version 2) | ecosystem: Environmental > Terrestrial > Deep subsurface > Rock core/Sediment | place: Rifle... | reverse complement strand
AACTCCGAAGTATAAAAACACTCAGCCATTAATTATATAGCGTTTTATTGCTCAATTTTGATAACGAGAAGAACCAAACGGTTGAAATCGCGTTAATTGGTCATCCAAATTTTCATTACAGTAAATATTGAATATTGGTATTTTTCTTAAATTCAGAGAGTGCAATAAATTTGAATGAGATTGAACCAGCTTTTCTTTTTGATCTGCGATATAAATTAATGAAGGCTGCAGATTTCTCCTCAATAATTCCTCTATTGAGACAACCAGAGAGCTTGTTATTTCCGGTGTGATGAGAAAACAAGCACTACCCATTGGCAATAACTTTGAAAACATATCAAGTGAACCATCAAGTGGTAGATTGCCATCTGCTTTAATAAAGGCAAGCATTTCCAGGATTCGGTTTAATTGTCTATCTCCCCGATCAGCTTGGATTACTGTAACCTTGGAAGCCTGGCTAATCATACCGACAGATCTTTTCTGCCTTAAGAAATATTTCACCAAGGAAGCTGTAGTACTGATCCCATATTCAAATGAATCATGCGGAAGCTTTATCTGGGTCCGACGTTGAATAACAAAATCATCTTCAAGTTCTAATTGTGAAGTGCTCGATTCAGAAAATTGGGATGTCTGGTTTGCATCAAGAAAAAACCAGACCTCAGCCTGAGGATCCAATTCATATTCCTTAACAATAAATCTTCCCTGCCTGGCTGTTGAAGGCCAATGGATACGCTTCATTGGATCCCCGGGCATGTATTCCCTGACTCCTGTTGCGTGGGGGGTTATGTCCAATGTTCTCTGAAAAATATCCTTCCCGCCTGGTAATATTCCTTTAGGGAAAGGGAAATATGGAATCTCAACGGTATAAGGTAAGACCAATAAAGTAGATCCTGCAGGTATCACTCGCAATTTTGAGAAAATACCAAATGGATCCCAAGAAATCAAGGAAGTTGGTCCAAGATTGAATGCACCTCTTTTCGTGATCCAGGTCCTTGAAATATATGTCCTTTGATTTTTGGCGCCAATGCTGGCAATAACTCGAGAACCACTTTTGTGGGGGAGAGATGAATTATTTTTAATCTCCAGCCAAGGACTTGGTAACAACGAGCTATTTGTAATTTCGTAGCGCTCATCAAAAATCCTGCCGACGCTGGTTCTCAAGCTTCTTGCACTTCGACGAAATTGAATCCCGCGATCTGATAGAAAATTCCAAATGTAAGACCCAAGAAGTAAAATCGTGGTGATAAAGAAAACCCGCAGGTATATTACGGCACCAGTTGCTGCCCAAGCGAGCAAAAGGAAACCATATAGAGTGATAAGACCAATACGGGACAGATTGGCATTCCGCATATATTACTTAAAACCTTCCTCAGCTCCTCCAGGAGCAGGTACCTGCTCCAAAATCTCCTGGACAATCCTGTTAGAGGAAATTTCCTTCAAACGAGCTTCGGGATTGACTATCAAACGATGGGCAAGTACATAAGGCGCTATTTCTTTAATATCATCCGGGAGAACATAATTCCTTCCATTGATGAATGCAAACACCTGCGATGTTCGATACAACGCAAGACTTCCACGCGGACTTGCCCCCAAGTAAAGATCTTCATTCGTTCTGGTTCGATTCACAATCTCAACAATATATTCCCTAATCAATGGAGACACATATACATCCCTGACAGTTTTAAGTAACAATCTTAATTCTTCTTCTGAAATCACTGGTCCAATTGAATTGATCGGGTGTTCAATTTTTTGATCTTCGAGAATCCGGATCTCTTCTTCCGGGAGGGGATAACCAAGTTTGATCCTGAGAAGGAACCTGTCCAATTGGGCTTCTGGTAAAGGAAAAGTACCCTCGTATTCGATCGGGTTCTGCGTGGCAACAACCAAAAATGGATTGGGTAATTTATGGGTCAGCCCATCGACTGTGACCTGTTTTTCCTCCATCGCTTCCAATAAGGCTGCCTGAGTTTTAGGTGTTGCACGATTAATTTCATCTACGAGAACGACCTGAGCAAAAATCGGACCTGGTTTAAATTCAAAACCATTTGATGACTGGTTGTATATCGAGACTCCAGTAACGTCACTTGGAAGCATATCAGGAGTAAATTGCAGCCTGTTGAATTCAACACCAAGGGATTTTGCAAGGCTCCTGGCGAGCATAGTCTTTCCGACACCTGGTACATCTTCAATTAAAATGTGTCCCTGGCTTAATAAACCGATGATCATCATTTCAATAACACCACGTTTTCCAATGATGACCTTTTCCAGGTTATTCACCAACAAGCCTATTTGAGAATTGTATTTTTTCATTTGGATGAACCCTTTGTATTATCGGGATAGTAAATTATCTTTTGAATTTGAACCAGTTAGTACCAGGATTATTGGATCCTGCAGTGAATCCTTGTATTGTAACAATGCACTCCATACCAAAGCTGAAGTTGGTTCAACATCAAAACCAAGATCAGCAAGGGTTTCTACTGAGTTTGCGATTTCTTCTTCATCCACGGCGGAAAAATACCCTCCAGATACACCAACTGCCTTAAGAACATCGTCTCCGCGAACCGGATGCCAGACTCTAACACCTTCAGCAATGGTCGGATTTTCAGAAGCAAAACGCAATCCATCTATGCCACCGGAAAACAATGACCAGAGAGGTGCACACGCTCTTGCCTGCACGGCAATCAATTGAGGGACTTTTTTTATTAATCCGGCTCTTTGCATCGCTTCAAAACCCCTGGCCATCCCCAGCAAAAAACCACCCTGCCCAACAGGCATTATGATCGTTGCCGGAATAGTACCTCCCATCTGGTCAAAAATCTCGTATGAAGCAGTTGCATATCCGGGAAGATTAAATGGCAGGTAGGCATGGCTTGCATATGTTATCCCATTATCAGCTATATTCTTCGTTTTCAATTGAACCTCTGAACGTGTCCCTTCAACTATTTCCACTTGCGCTCCAAATTGTTGAATCATATTCTTCTTCAGATTTGATGAAGCTTCAGGAATTAATACAGTCAGGTTTATTCCTGCTTTAGCAGAATAAGCAGCTAATGAAGCACCAGCATTACCAGAGGAATCTTCTATGCAATTCGTTACATTCCTGGAAATCAAGAATGAAGAGAGAAGGGTTGATCCACGATCTTTAAATGAACCAGTTGGATTCTCATATTCGCACTTCAATCCAACATTGTGACCAAAAAGCTCCAACCAGCAAATAGGTGTAGATCCTTCCCCCAAAGATACCGGTTGATTAAATTCCAGATCGCCAAATGTATGTTTAAATTGCCAAATCCCAGGCTGCGATCCATCGATCGAGGAATGATCAAATGTCAGTGGAGAATCATAATCAAATAATCCACCACATACCAAACAACGATATGGTGCACCTTCACCTGGATATGCACGACCGCAATTCTTGCAGGATATCTTCGACATGTTCAGATTTTGGAAGGAGGAAAATGCTCTCCTTCAACCCATGTTTCCCCACCTGGACCATATTCCTTCTTCCAGACAGGTACTATTTCTTTAAGACGCTCAATCCCATACCTGGCTGCATCAAAAACACCGGTATCTCGATGAGACGCAGAACAAGCAATGACAACGGCAATGTCTCCTGGATAAAGCGTACCCACTCTTTGAATCATCGTTATTGCTTCGATTTCATTCCAACGGTTCCGAATTTCATCTGCTATTTGATGCATCATTTTCTCTGCCATGGGTGAATATGCTTCATATTCCAGTTTAATTGTCTCATGAGGATCATTTCTTTCGGTTCTTCCTCTTACCAGTCCCGTGAAGGTTGCAACCGCACCAGTAGTGGTTGCAGCCATTCCTGATATTAGCTCATTAAGCATAATCACATCATCACTGATCTTGCAGACGGTATTGGTAGTCATAAAATACCTCCAGACACAGGAGGGAAAAAAGCGACTTCCGCATCTTCTGTAATCTGCAATTGGTTTCCTGCAAATTCATGGTTTAAAGAAACAATAACAGCCGGCATAAAATGCTCCAATTCCGGATAGATATTGATTAATTTTTCTTTTAAACCAGCAATGGTAAGACCGGGTGTTATTTCCAGAACAATTTTACGCTCTCCGGTAACATCCCTCAGGTTTGCGAAAAATAAAACCGTTATAGGGTTCATAGGATATCAAACCAACCTTAATCTTATAAATTATTAATAACATCACCAGATCTTCCACCATGTTTTTCAACCAGGTGGATGTTTTGGATAGACATTGTTTTTTCGGCTGCTTTTGCCATATCATAAATAGTTAATGCGGCGACCGATACTGCAACCAGCGCCTCCATTTCCACTCCTGTTTTACCAATAGTTTCAGCACTTGCCTGAATAATGACTCCCGGCAGCTTCTCATCCAGATTAAAGATCAAATCTACATTTGTTAAAGCCAATGGATGACAAAGGGGGATCAGGTCTGATGTTTTTTTGGCTGCACTGATGCCAGCAATTTTAGCCACAGTTAGCACATCACCTTTTTTCAACGATCCTTCTTTGATCAATTCCAGGGTAGCCTGTTTCATTTTTACTTCCCCTTTTGCCACAGCGATTCTTTTCGTATCGCTTTTCAGGCTAATGTCAACCATTTTTGCATTTCCAGAATCATCTGTATGTGTTAATCGGGTATTTTTCATGAAAGAATTATACCTTGTTGAAGATGAATCCAGAGACCTACCAAGCGGGTTAATCGAGCTACTGAACAATAATTAAAGCAAGGTATGAATGTTATAATCCTGCTGCCATGGAAATCCAGATGCTCCGACAACCAAGCGATTCATACCAGGTTAATATGCCTATATTTGAAGGCCCGTTGGATCTGCTTTTGCAATTGATCGAACATGCTGAACTTGAGATTACATCGATCTCCCTGGCAATGGTAACGGACCAGTATCTGGAATATATTCATCAGATGGAGCAAGTTGCAGCAGACGAGATCTCTGGATTTCTCGTAATTGCAGCAAAATTAATCCAGATAAAGTCGGAAGCTTTGCTGCCGAGACCATCACTGGTTGCGACTGAAAACGAGGACCCGGGTCTTTCACTAATCCAACAACTACAGGTTTACAGAAAATTCAAACAGGTATCGCTATGGCTGCAAGAGAGAGAAACCACAGGTCTGCGATCTTACTTGCGCTATGCGCCTTTGCCCAAGATTGATGATCGGTTAGATACAAGTTCCCTATCCCTGGAAGATCTAAAATCTGCTGCAGAAGCAGCACTCCAATCAATCCAGGACAAGAAAAACCTCAATACTGTTATCAAAGCACCAAAAATCACCATCAGGGAGAAAATCGTCCTAATCAGGAGACTTCTCAAGAGAGGGGAAAAAACATCATTCGGAAGTATGCTCAATCAGTCAACCTCCAAGCTTGAAGTTGTAGTGACCTTCCTGGCATTATTGGAATTAATTAAGAGATTCCATGTATCAGCCACCCAGGAAACGCTCTTCAGCGATATTCAGGTTGAACTAACTTCAGAAATGAGCGAGACAGAAGAATTTGAAATAGAATTTGGCGAATGATCGATCGCCCGCACCAATTACTTGCCCCAAATCAAACCTTCTATACGCATCCAGATCCTTCTCAGGAAGGACCTGATCCTGGCGAATAACCTGAAATATCCTGGTTTAATGGGATGCATTTCTTGCAAGGATTCGGTCCATTGAGCAACTGATGCTGCCCAGGTTAATCCAGCACCAAATCCTACAAACACAAACTTATCCCCACTTTTAATCCTTCCATCATTAACAGCTTCACAAAGTGCTATCGGAATAGATGCTGTTGAAGTATTACCATATTTATCAAGATTTACAACAAATTTTTCCATTGGCAATTTTAATCCCCTGGCTGCAGCGTCAATTATTCTCAGGTTTGCCTGATGAGGAACGATCCAAGATACATCGTTTAATGGAATCCCCGCTTTTTCAAGAACCTCCCTGGTTGCCTGCGCCATCACTCTTGTAGCAAACCGGAATACTTCTCTCCCATCCATGTGAATGAAATGTTGTCCCAGTCTTATGGTTGCTTCGGTAGCCGGATTTTTACTTCCACCAGCCGGCAATGTTAGAAATTCACCTCCAGATCCATCTGAATGCATTACACTTGCCAAAACACCACCGGCCATATCACTTGCTTGTAAAACAAATGCGCCGGCACCATCTCCGAAAAGGATACAGGTGTTGCGATCATTCCAATCAATAAACTTTGAAAGAGTTTCAGCACCAATGATAAGAATATTGGACATGCTCCCACTGATTATTGCCTGGGATGCCATATTCAAGGCATAAATGAACCCTGAACATGCAGCGGATAAATCAAAAGCTCCAGCTTTTGTTGCACCTAACTTATCCTGGACCAAACAAGCGGTTGCAGGAAAAATATATTCAGGAGTTGAAGTTGCGCAAATTATCAAATCCAAATCTACAGGTTTGAGATTAGCGATTGACAGCGCCTTCCAGGCAGCTTCCGTTGCAAGGGTTGCAGTCGATTGACCTTCTTTTACAATACGCCTTTCCTTTATTCCAGTCATACCAACGATCCATTTATCGGTGGTATTGACCATCTTTTCAAGATCAGCATTGGTTAATACGCGTTCGGGAACAGCCATTCCCCAACCCGTAATATGTGCATAAGGCATTATGGCTCCAACAAAACTGTTATATCTATTCAGATCTCATTCTTCAAATTTACTGACTATGATCGTAGCATTATGTCCACCAAAACCAAATGAATTGGACATCGCATGATTGATGTTGACTTTTCTTGCCTGGTTGGGAACATAGTCAAGGTCGCATTCCGGATCAGGTGTATCGTAATTAATCGTTGGTGGTATCACTCCATCTTTAACTGCCTGGACTGATACTGCAGCTTCCAATGCACCAGAGGCACCAAGTAAATGCCCGGTCATGGATTTCGTGGATGAAATCTGAACTTTTTTGGCTTGTTCACCAAAAACTGTTTTTATGGCTGCTGTTTCACTCTTGTCATTTAGATAAGTACTGGTTCCATGCGCATTAATATATTCGATGGATGCGAGATCCAGTTCTGCATTCTGGAGTGCCAATTTCATACATAGTGCTGCTCCGGCACCATTTTCAGCTGGTGATGTAATGTGATAAGCATCGTCAGAAGTCCCATAACCTGTGACCTCAGCCAATATGTTTGCCCCCCGGGAACGTGCATACTCAAGGGATTCGAGAACCAATATACAGGAACCCTCACCCATTACAAAACCATCCCGATCAAGATCAAAAGGACGCGATGCTTTTTCTGGTTCGTCATTTCTCTTTGATAATGCTGTCATGGTACCCATTCCAGCAATGGCAATTGGGATGATCGATGATTCTGATCCCCCTGCAAATATAACATCTGCAGAATCCCGACGAATCATTTCGGTGGCTTCACCAATGGCATTTGAACCAGTAGCACATGCGGTCACAATTGCCATATTCGGACCACGAACACCGAAATTCAATGCCACCATTCCGGGAGCAGTATCAGCCAACATCATCGGTACAAGAAAAGGACTAACCCTATCTGGACCTTTTTCAGTTAACACAACCTGCTGTTCCAAGAGAGTACCCATACCACCTATACCGGTACCTATAACCACCCCTATACGATCTCGATTTGAATCATCGATCTTGAGATTGGAATGGTTTTTTGCTTCCATGGATGCTGCCATTGCGAATTGCGTAAAACGATCCATGCGACGAGCTTCCTTGGCTCCAAAAATGGCGACAGGGTCAAACCCTTTTACTTCGGCTGCGATTCTGGTTTTAAATTCGCTTGCATCAAATTGAGTGATGGTTGTTACTCCTGACCGTCCTTGTATCAAACCCTGCCATGTATCTGCCCAGTTGTTTGCTAATGGACTAATGCTGCCAATTCCCGTAACTACAACCCTTTTTTTCATAATGCTCACGACCTCCAATGGCGAAATCCATGTTTATTCGGATTAAATAACACGAAATATAAAGCCTGGATACGGCTGGAAATAATCTCATGAGGATCAAGATAATGCCTAAATGGCTATACGAAACGAATTTATATCCTGGATCACTACTACTTTTAACATTTCAATGATTTCGAAGTGCTCATCTCGATTTAATCCGCCCATGAAATCTTCTGTACAACCTATCAAATCCAATAATTGCAGCCTACGACACAGAAAATCATTGAGGGGTTGTGTACTTTCGGTTTGGTCTTCAGATGGTAATGGATGCAAATACAAAGGAATATCATTTATTCCGACCCTATTCTGGTCCAGGAGTTCTGCCAGTGTTTTTATATTTTTCAATTCAGCTTCAGCAAGATCGGAAATAATATTGATTACCTTATTGTTATCTGAATCTGGACATGTGAGTCTGAATTTACCTTTGGGGTTTAACCAACCATGAAAAACTGCAGGTGTTGCTGACAATACACTTTTAATAGAGACCAGATCATCGAAGGTGATTAGTAAATTTTCAATTGGCTGGTCTTCAATCCAAGGAAATACATCTCCCAGATGACCAGTGGGGATATCATCATGGATAGAATAACTCCCGGAACCATCAGGAACCCAAAATACTGGAAAACCAGCTTTCCTGGCAGGCTCAATATCCATCGAAAAATCATTTCCAACCATTAATACTGGTCCATCAGGCCATCCCAACCTGCCGAAGATTTCAGGAAAGTAAGCAATATTCTCCTTGGCAAAGTGGAAATCTTCAAATGCTGTGATTAATGAAAATTGGTAATCTTCCGGAGCCAATCCAGCCCAACGCAATCGATGCTCAACAGCCTTTAATGGAAAAAGAGGATTGGTGGCAATCACGACCCTATCGTCCTGTTTAAAAGCTTTCTCAACGAATTCTATTGCATCCGGTTTTATTGATGTCAAGGAACCAAGTTCTGGAAAAACTTCATCATAGAAATACTCAAGACGGGGAGCCAAATCCTTTTCTGGAACCTGGATCAACTCGTAGAATTCAGATGAAAAAACATCACTCAATGAACCTTCTGGTGATGTTTTTTTAAGCATCTTATTGGTGCCTTTCATCAAACCATTGAACATTACACCAGGTTCGATGATATCTTGTAGATTTAATGATAATAACTTGAAATAAGCGGGGATAAACTCATCCATGTTGGAATTTAATAATGTATCATCAAGGTCCAACAAGAGGGTATTATTCATTCTTTTACAACAAAGTTGATCGGATGACATTCGCCACATCCGATATGAGGTTCCTTCACATCACGGTTTGTTTTTTGGCAGAAGGCAGTTATCTCGACCTGAGGTTTAAATAAATTGGTAACAGACCTGGTTATCCTGGGAGATAAAATCATGAACTCGCATGCATTCGCCATAAGAATTGACGGAACTGGACATTTTCTGCAATAATCTGGTTGCCAAGCTATCGACGCTGATTTTAATAAATTGCATTCTTCAACATTTCTTCCACGGAAATAGTCACCATAGAAATATTTGCAATCCACTCCGGTTGGGGTACGCATTTAACCTTTACTCCATTCCAAAAACTAAATGAGCCGATATGGAGATCGGCCCAAAAAATGAACAAACTTAATATCTTATATTATTATACACGAGTTAAATAAGCACCTGTCCGTGTGTCTACACGAATGACATCACCTTCGTTAATAAAATTGGGACATTGGACTTCCAAACCATTGGCAGTACGCACCTTCTTGGTGACACCGGTGGCTGTATCCCCTCTCACTGATGCTTCTGCAAAAACCACTTCGAGATCCACAGATGTAGGAATATCAATATCCAGAGCCTCACCGTCAAAGAAGGTTAATTTAACTTCCATACCTTCAACAAGATATTGTGCTGCATCACCAAGCAACTCGGATTTTATCCCGGGCTGGTCAAACGTCTCATTATCCATAAAATAATAAATATCACCATCAGAATATAAATATTGAACATTATGATAGTCCAACCTGGCTTCCTGGACCTGGCTTCCAGAAATGAAAGTCTTTTCCAGAGTTGCACCAGTTCGCAGGTTTCTAGCTTTCACTCTAATGGTTGCATTTCCTCGACCGGATTTATTATGGCTGTAATCCAAGACCTTGAATAATGCCCCATCCAATTCAAAGGTTACCCCTTTACGAAGATCGTTTACATCAATCATACTTCCTCACTATTTCGAATTTTTAAGCCTACGGATTATACATCCATTTTAATATTCAATCCGGATTACTTAAACCATCAGTGATGGTCTTCAGCATTTTCATCGTTATGGATCAACTCAACCGCATGTTCGAGGATCGGTTGGATGATCTTGAAATTTTCCACTGCTGCTTTAGGACTCCCTGGCAGGTTAATGATCAGGACTTTTCCATGGATACCAGCAACTCCTCTTGACAACATCGCATGAGGAGTAAACTCAAGGGATCTAAGCCGCATTCCTTCTGCCAGACCTGGTGCATTTCTTTCAATGACTGCCAAAGTTGCCTCAGGTGTGTTATCTCTTGGAGTAAATCCAGTTCCACCAGTTGTAAAAATCACATCAAGGTCAGCCAATTGCAGCCAATTCAGGAGTGTTTTCTTTATCACTTCCAAATCATCTGGAATCACAATATGCTTAATAACTATCCAATTTACAGCACTAATCTCATCTGCTACGGCTGAGGTGGTGAGATCTTCTCTATTGCCTGTAAATGATCGATCCGACGTTGTAATAATCCCTATTCTCAATTTCATAGATCTTTACCCATAACTACAAGATCCAGAATATCCCAATTTCGGTTTTTGTAAAAACTCAATGCATCCATATTGTCTGGAACCAAAAGCAAGTAACTTCTAATACAGCCCCTGGCTTTTAACCTTTTTTCAAGTTCCTGCATCAAATTCTCCCCAATACCAATTTTGCGAAATTCTGCAGCAACAGCCAAGTGATAGACAATCCCCCGCCTTCCGTCAAAACCACCAAGTACTGCTCCAACTATCAAATCTTTGATCTCTGCCACGAGAAAAAGGTCCGGATCACGTGCTTGCTTTTTTAGAATCTCTTCCAACGAATCTGACTTACGAAGGTGTATCCCCGTTCCGGCAGTTTTCCAAAGATGGATGATATTCTGATAGTCCGCAGGAATTTCAGCCTCACGGATCAAAACTGGAGATCGTAGTTCTTTATCCATTTGTTAATAACTGAATCTTCTTCATTAATTCATCTGGCATATATGGTTTCATTATAAAACCATCTGCTCCTGCTCTCATGCATTCAACTTCAAGATTCGTTCCAGATGTCATTAGAATCTTTTTATTTTTTAATTGTTCAATGGTTTTCATTTTCTTCAAGACATCCAAGCCGTTAATTCTTCCTAGGAGCACATCCATCAGGATCAAATCCGGATCTTCTTTTAGAAGTGTTCCTATGATATTCGCCCTATTCAATGGTGGATTATTCACCCGATACCCTTCCAACTCTAAAAGAGTCTTGAGCAAAGACACCATCATGGGATCATCTTCGACTAAAAAGATCTTGAGTTTTTTCATTGTGGAAAAATCCCAATAAGACAGACTATCATTTCAGTTTTATCGCATTTGCCAAGACTTCATCAACAGTCTCAACGAAAACAAATTTCAACGATTTCAGGATCTCTTCAGGCAATTCTTTCGTATCCATTTCATTTCGTTTTGGCAAGATTATAGTTTTCAATCCTGCCCTATGAGCAGCCAGCATTTTTTCTTTAATACCACCAACTGGAAGAACTTGTCCCCTTAAGGTAATCTCGCCAGTCATGCCAATTCCTTTTTTGATCGATTTACCGGTCAACAGAGAAACCAGAGCCATAGCCATTGTCACGCCAGCAGAAGGTCCGTCCTTCGGTTGTGCACCGGAAGGTATGTGCATATGGATATCTGTTTTTTCAAAGAAATCATATGGAATTCCGATATCTGCTGCGTGAGCACGAACATACGTCAATGCAGCTTTTGCAGATTCCTGCATGACATTTCCAATTGAACCTGTTAATTGAAACCCCTTTGAACCCGGCATTTTAGTGGCTTCAATAAAGAGGACATCCCCACCAAAAGGAGTCCAAGCCAAACCGGCTGCAACACCAGGAATGGATGTTCTGAGATTTACTTCTTCCGGTTCAACGAAAATTGGATGCCCCAACAATTCAACTGCAACTTCACTGGTAATTTTTTGGGGATGTTCGAGACCTTCGGCTATTTTCATTCCAACTTTTCTGCAAGCGGTTCCGATCTGCCTTTCGAGATTCCTGACACCAGCTTCTTTTGTGTATAGTTCAATAATGGTACGGATTGATGCATTGGAAAATTTTATTTCTGATCTTCTCAAGCCATTTTCTTTGATCTGCCTAGGAATAAGGTATCCATTTGCAATGGCTATCTTCTCACGTATGGTATACCCGGAAATCTGGATGACTTCCATTCGATCAAGAAGAGGTGCTGGTATTGTGCCAAGTTGGTTTGCGGTGGTGATGAACATAACCTGGGATAGATCGTAAGCGACTTCAAGATAATGGTCTCTGAATTCATTATTCTGTTCAGGGTCCAGAACTTCCAACAATGCTGAAGCAGGATCCCCATGGTAATCAAAGGAAAGTTTATCTATTTCATCCAACATGAATACCGGGTTTCTTGACTCAACCCTACGCATCGCCTGCAAGATCCTGCCAGGCAAAGCACCGATGTATGTCCGTCTATGACCCCTGATCTCGGCTTCATCTCTTACGCCACCGAGGGAAATTCTGACAAATTTTCTTCCCATTGCCCTTGCAATTGACTGACCTAGAGATGTTTTCCCAACCCCTGGAGGACCGACAAAACAGAGGATGACTCCCTCCCGTTCATGACGAATGGAATCTTTGTATGCCCTATTTTTGTCATCCTTTCTCTCAAGGCGAAGCTTCCTGATCGCCAGATACTCCAGAATTCTTTCCTTTACATCGCCCAATCCATAATGATCGGTTTCCAATATCTTTCGAGCATTTCCTATTTCCAGATTATCCTCGGTCTCTATAGACCAGGGGAGAGAAACCAACCAATCCAAATATGTTCTTATAACCCCATATTCTGCTGCGGCTGTTGGTAGACGTGATAACCTATCCAATTCCTGGTTTGCCTGTTTCTCGGTTTCAGGCGGCATTTTGGCTTCGTCTATTTTCTTATGGAATTCCTCAATTTCCAGTGCTTGCTCATCCTGATCGCCCAATTCCTTCTGTATGGCTTTCAATTGTTCTCGTAAGAAATAATCCCGTTGAACCTTCTCAATCTCTGACCTGGCTTCGTTCTGGATCTTCTGTCCAAGGTGGAGTACCTCTCCTTCCCGAACCAGAAAACCTATTAATTTATGCAATTTTGCCAGTGTGGAATCGAGTTCCAAAATCCTCTGAGCATCTTCCAGTTCAATTCTTTGAAAATTTGAGATCGTGTAAACGGTTTGAAGAGGATCATCCAAAGCGGTTATCGTTGTAGCAAGTTCACGAGGGATGGATTGATTTATTTCAGCAATATGTTCAAATTGATCGCGGGCATTTCGAGCAAGCGCATCAATCTCCAATCCAGATTCAATGGTCTCCGGCACAAGATCAATCGACGCTTTAAAGTATGGATCATTTTGAACAAATTCCCTGATCTTAAACCTGGCGAGCCCCTGAACAAGGAGACGAATTGTATCGTCTGGAGCTCTGAATAAGCGATGGATTATTGCAATGGTTCCTACAGTGTACAGCTCATCGGATGAAGGATTCTCTGTGTCGGGTTTTCTTGATGCCACCAACCCGATCAAACGATCCCCACCTGCTGCGTCATCCACCAATTTAATGGATCTTGCCTGCCCGATAGTTAAAGGAACTGCTGTTTGCGGGAAAACAACAACCCCTCTCAAAGGAAGAATAGGAATTATCTGAGGAAACTCGATCGATTCACTCTGTGTATCAGAAGCTGTTTTTTCCAGCTGGTTATCTTGATCTTTCTTGGTTAATTTCTTCAAAATATTTGGTAGGAATAATTCTTCCAAAGAAGCTTCAGAATCTCCCAACCAATCAAAGAAGTCAATAATATTCGAGTGCCAACGCGAAGCGGACATAAATATTCTTTATCCCTGGATCTTTATTTTCTTAGGCTGTATAAATGGAATGGAAATCGATAAGAATCCATCTTCGTAATCTGCACTGGTATTTTCCAGGTCCAAACCATCAGGAAGCTCTATTGCAGATCTGAAATCTCCAAAACGAATTTCAATTTGGTGATATGAACGAGATTCGACAATCTCTTTACGGGTACCGCTAATCGATAAAACCTTATTCTCAATATTGATCGTAATATCAGACTGCTTCATTCCTGCAATTTCGATCTTTATAACCAATTTCCCTTGTGTTTCATAGATATCTGTGGGCGGACTCCATGAATAAGCTCGATTGTTTACCTTCCAATTATTTTGTTGCATCCGGCTAAAAGTTAACCCCTTTTTAGGGTCAGAAAAATCTGAAAATGCGGCCATTCATCGCTCCAAGAATAAACAACTATAATGCTGCTTTTGCGGCATTAATAATATCCTCGTACGTCGGTTCCAATCCCATTTCTGCCATGTACTCGGTATAAACAATATTATCCATTCGATCGATGACAAATGCTGCCCTTCGTAATACCCGTGCTTCTTTGATCAAACAACCATATTTTTCTCCAAAATCACCGAACATGTGATCTGAAAGGGTTATAACCCTTTCCATGCCAGCTGCGCCACACCATCGTTTTTGTGTATAAGGTAAATCCATGCTAATAACCATGACAATAATTTCTTCATTCAGGTTGGTTGCTTCCATATTAAACCTGCGAGTCTCACGATCGCAGACTCCCGTTTCCAGAGATGGAATTGAAGCTATGATCCTTACCTTTCCATTTGTCTCTTTCAAACCTTCATACAATTGAAATTCATTATTTTGCACAGTAAATTCTGGAGCTTTATCACCCAGCGCCATGTCATTACCAACAATGGTAATATCCAGTCCTTTAAAATTCATCACACCTTTTCGTTCGTTTTTCATGATACCTCCAGTCAGAAAACATATATAGCGCCTCTGGCGGGATTCGAACCCACAACCAACAGCTTAGAAGGCTGCTGCTCTATCCATTGAGCTACAGAGGCAAAGATACCTAATTATCTACCGGTCTAATACCTTTGTAAACCCTTGGACCACCTAATGTTTTTAAGATTGTTAGCGCTGGTCTGCCTAGAATGAGGCTGAATTCCTGTGGTGTCAAAGGTGAATTCCCATTTACCAAGAACGTACGAAACACTGCATCCACAAGGGTTGTATGGTCAGTAAGAAAATCATCCTGCCGTGCACAATGGGAAGTCAATATATGCTGCAATCCATCCATCTGTTTCACTTCGGCAGTCTCGGGGTCCACCCAATCCATCATTTGATCTTCTGGATAATCGCCCATTGATTCCTGATGTATTTGACAGAGCAAACCTCTTAGGTCCACATGCCAATTGCGATCATTCTCCATCCACCAATCAAAATCAATATGGAAAGGTGTATCCAACCCCGGTTTGATCAAATGTATCCGTTTAAATTCGGTCATCAGTTACTTTTGCCCTGTCTCTTCTATTCTAAAATGTAAATCACCAACATGTGTATAACGGTTATCAGAAATTAACTGTGTGAAAAGAGGAGCAGGAGGGCAGCGCATGACAATATTGAATGCTGAATATAATTCTTGTGCATGCACATGTCCCTGCAAATTTAATTTCGAAAGATCTTTCATGACAGCAAAAACATTATCCTGGAAAGATTTTTTATTCCTGGAAAACTGTTCGCGGGCAATATCAACTCCTGCAACATCCGGGACTGCCACTATCATTCGCTCGTTATATTCTGATGTGACGTTTTGCTTTAAAGTAGCAAAAACAATTCCTCCATCTCTTCCAACAAGAACGGTGCGGATCCATTCTTTTTTAGGTCGATGGGTCATTGCATCGAAAATGATGAATCCTGGTTTTTTACTTTTTCGAAGTCGAACCAGGCTCCCTGGTAGTAATTCATATTGATCATATATTTCTTTTAGACCATAAACATACCTATGTTTCCTCACAACCCAGGCTGGGATCTCTTGCCTGGTCTTGAGGTCGATCAGGGAGAACCTCACCCTTTCAGACTCATAAGCGTATGGTATGAAAGGATCAACCCGGGTTGAAACAGGTAATGTCCCGGCCCTCCAATGAGGATATGTAAGGCAAATCACTATATCATCATCCTGGTTAACTTCAACAGGTTTGATCTCACTTAATTCATCATCCAAATCGTATTCCAAAGTCTTCATCTCATCAGTCAGCTCATCGCTCACTTCGACCGAAAGACCATACTTTAATTCAGCAGGAATCTTCCGAACACTTTCCGGTTCCAAACGCTCAAGACACCATAGAACCTGGCCAGCAGGACCAACCTCATCAAAACGAGCATCCTCCTGGAGTGCAAAATTCATTGAAAATTCAAGCAGATTATTATTGATTCCGGTAGGCATTTCCATGTGCTGCATTATCTCAGGTGTGCTGAGAGGTTCTCCATTTGCCTCATCCAAAACAGCTTCTGCAAGATTCAGGTGACCAACATTAATATCGATAAGGAGTGACCGTGGGAACCAACGTCCAGCTATGCGAACCAAACCCTTATCTTTAAGTAACGCACTCTCCAACCTACTTTCAATCTCTCCCTCGACCTTTGAAAAGACCTGTTGTTTAAGTAATTCTTCACTTTCTACATTCGTTTCAGATCTTATGTTTAATTTATGGTTAGGTAATCCAAATGCAAATTGGCGTTTCTGCTTTCCTGCAAATTCAACTACCATAACTGAGAACGATTCGATATCCGGGTTAATGCCCTGCCTGACACTTATAACTTTCCCTTCTGACCAATCCATATGAGGAAAAACAAGATCCTCACCAACTTTGAATTCTTCCATTGGAAGATATGGTCTCCCCTTGTTCGCATGCAATTCCAGTTCGCGCTGTTTTTCCTGTTGGATCCTGGCATTAAACAGGATCGGGGTTAATTCACGAGCTGTACGAGGAGTTTCTTCCTCGAACAAATAATTGTTAATAAGTTCGATGTCATTTTTATTAATGGAAAATGTATTCCAATAATCACTATCCTGATTTATTGAATCGATCACTTGCAGCATCCTTATAATCTTTTATCTCCCGGAGTTTCGTTCAGCAATTATACCCTACCTTGACATACCCCTCATATTGACTTAGCATAACTTCAGGGAATTCATTTCAGCCAATCAATAATATTTAATCAGATATTTCATTGAACAAATGACAAAACATAACAGGAATCTTGGTATATGGGGAGAGAATGCGGCGGAGAAATTTCTCCATGAATCTGGGTATGAGATCATCAATAAGAATTATCGCACCCCATATGGTGAAATCGATATCATCTGTTCAAAACAAGAAAACCTTGTGTTTGTCGAAGTGAAAACCCGTAAGAGCAGAACCTATGGCAATCCGGAAGAATCGATCAATCAACACAAGATGGAACACATGGAAAATTCTGCAAATTACTATATTCAAGAAAATGAATTTTCGGGGACCTGGCAAATCGATGTGATATCAATCTACAAGAAAGATGCGGACCAAATTGAAATTGTCCACTTTGAAAATGTCATCAGCTGACCTCAAAACCATTATTCTTATCATTGGGCCAACTTGTGTAGGCAAAACTGAGATAAGTATCAGCCTGGCTCAGAAATTTAACGGGGAAATCCTTTCAGCCGACTCAAGAACTTTCTATAAAGGAATGGATATTGGGACTGCAAAGCCATCCAAAGAAGACCAAGAACGAGTCAGGCATTACATGGTGGATATTGCTGAACCTGGTGAAACAATCAGTTTGTCCATATTTCAGAAAAAAAGCAAGGAACTAATAAACGATATTTTAATTCGTGGAAAAATTCCGTTCATCGTCGGTGGTACGGGTCAGTATATCCGCGCTATAACACAACAGTGGGAATCTCCCGCAGTGGAACCTCAGCTGGAATTGCGAAAGATCCTGGAAGAGATCGCTGAAATTAAGGGGAATTTATATCTGCATGGCGGTTTAAGAACACTGGACCCATATGCTGCGGACAACATTGATCCCAGGAACGTGAGGAGAACCATCAGAGCTCTAGAAGTCATTTTTACTACAGGATTACCATTCTCAACCCAAAGGAAAAAGGGGAAACCTGATTATGCTCCCCTTACTATTGGATTAACTCGTCCCAGAGAAGAGCTTTATGAGCGAATTGATCGAAGAATTGATTCGATGTTTGAATCCGGATTGGTTTCTGAGGTCGAGAAACTGGTCAAAGCTGGATTTTCAGAAACAACTTCTTCCATGTCAGCTATCGGTTATAAGGAGTGCATTCAAATAATCAAAGGTGATTTAACAGAATACGAAGCGAAAACTGAAATTAAACGGAAAACACGGGTTTTCGTAAGAAGGCAAGCCAATTGGTTCAAACCCACTGATAAAAATATACGTTGGTTTGATCTTACATCTATATCAATTATTGATATAGAAAATATCATCAAGGAAAAAATGGAAATGTTAAACACATAAATTACACAATAGTTACGCCAATTGATTGACTTTTAATATTTTCTCCTCTATACTATTTAAGAGGTGTAAGCCATTTAATTCGATTTTTTAGTTATTAATATGGAGGAGGAGATTGTTCATGGATAAGAAACCCTGGTTAAAGCATTATGATGAAGGTGTAAAGCAAACTCTCGAATATCCAGCGGAACCACTATTTTATTTTCTTGAAGAATCAGCTCGGAAATATCCAGATAGAGCCTGTACTATATTCAAAGGTGCAGAGATCTCTTATAAGGAAATGAACGATCTGACAGATCGAATTGCTGCAGCAATCACCGATCTCGGCATCAAGAAAGGTGATCGGGTGGGAATTTTCATGCCCAACACGCCACAGTTCGTAATGGTGTATTTTGGGATTTTGAAGGCTGGTGGTGTGGTTGTGGCTACCAATCCTCTCTATACTCCTCCTGAAATTGAACATCAAGCAAGTGACGCTGGCATAGAATTGATGTTCGTAATGAGCAATTTTTACAAGACCATCAAGAAGGCTCAACCGAATACCAAGATCAAAAAGATGGTTGTAACAAATCTTAAGGAAACACTTTCACCTCTTATTAGAGTCCTATTCACTGTTGCAAAAGAGAAAAAAGGCGGCCATCGAGTTGACCTTGAGGATGGAGATATCTGGTTTCAGGATCTGATCGCCAAATATAAACCAGAAGATCGCAAGAAAATCGAAGTTAAACCTGAAGATACTGCCATCTTCCAATACAGTGGTGGAACCACAGGTATTTCAAAAGGCGCCATCGCCATGCATAAGAACCTGGTGGCTAACACCATGCAGATTATGAATTGGATGCCCAACCTGGTTGAAGGTGGAGAAGTATTATTGATGGCAATCCCTCTTTTTCATGTGTATGGAATGGTAGCAGGAATGAGTTTTGCCCTGGGATCCGGCACCACAATGGTCATGGTTCCCAATGCGAGAGATCTTAAAGATGTTCTTGATAACATTAAAAAGTATAAGCCAACCATATTTCCGGGAGTACCTACTCTCTATAATGCACTCAATAACCATCCGGATGTTGTTTCTGGAAAAATTGAACTTTCTTCCATCAAAGCCTGTTTATCCGGTTCTGCACCTTTGATGCGTGAAACCAAAGAACGGTGGGAAGAATTAAGTGGTGGAAAGTTATTTGAAGGTTATGGCTTATCTGAAGCACCGACAGCAACTCACTGTAATCCACTCATTGGAGAAAACCGCACAGGATCCATCGGAATCCCGATGAGCGATGTTGATTGTAAGATTATCAGCCTGGACGATGGAAAGACTTCTTTAGCGATAGGCGAAATTGGCGAATTAATTTTGAGCGGTCCCCAGGTAATGAAAGGCTACCATAACATGCCGACTGAAACAGAAAATACGCTGCGCAATGGATGGTTGTATACAGGTGACATCGCGAGAATGGACGAAGATGGGTATTTCTATATCGTTGACAGGAAAAAAGAATTGATCAAACCTGGTGGTTACCAGGTCTGGCCAAGGGAAGTAGAAGAAGCTCTGTCTGCCAATCCGAAGATCATTGAAGCTGGCGTAGCAGGTATACCTGATCCGTATCGGGGTGAGACCGTAAAGGCTTGGATCGTTCTAAAACCAGGGGAAACCATGACACTGGATGAAGTGAAAGCCTGGTGCAAGGAACGATTGGCAGCTTTTAAAGTCCCAACCCATGTTGAATTTCGAAATGAACTTCCCAAAACAACAGTCGGGAAAATCCTGCGCAGGGAATTAGTAAGGCAGCATAACGAGGAAGCAAATTGAAACCCGGTTAAGAAAAATAGAAGTTGTTAT
>Ga0209342_10002333_pt1 | contig 20452 bp, 22 predicted proteins | sample RifCSP16_2_FD_184023 | JGI IMG/M metagenome (GOLD analysis project Ga0209342, IMG submission 184023) | Soil microbial communities from Rifle, Colorado - Rifle CSP2_sed 16_2 (SPAdes) (version 2) | ecosystem: Environmental > Terrestrial > Deep subsurface > Rock core/Sediment | place: Rifle... | reverse complement strand
CTCTGACGAAGTACACCGACAAGCAGATCCGTGCCCGCTCGAGGGCGATCGCCAGGACTGAGATCATGGACGCGCTGAACGCCGGCGTCTTGGAAGCTGGGCGGCAGGCGCAGGAGGAGGGCCTGCTGGGCGCCGACGCCGAGAAGGAGTGGCACACGCGCGACGACTCGGCGGAGGTCAACAAGGACCCGCAGGAGGCGTGCGTCCTGATAGACGGCGTGCGCGTGCCGCTCGACGAAGACTTCGAGACGGACGAGGGACCGATCGACGCGCCTCCGCTTCACCCTCACTGTCGGTGCAGCATCCGGATCATCCCGGGCAAGGTGAAACCCGCTGAGATCCCCGCCGAGGGGCGCCTACCGACTCCTAGCGAGCCAGTGCCACCTCCTACAGAGATACCGGAGGACGTCCAGGCGCTCGCCGGGGAGGACGCGGAGGAGATCTACGGACTGATCGAGCAGATCGGCGGGTACGGGGTGACGGTGGAGGTGCCAGACGTCGACCTGCTGGTCGCCAACCTGAAGACGTCTGGGGTCGAGGCGTTCCGGGGCGGTAAGATGTCTGATGATCGGATGAAAACGTGGGTGGAGAACGCGTTCAAGACGGGGGTCAGAGACGCGGCCGAGGCGTTCGAGGTGGCAGACGTCATGGTCCCGAACGGGGCCCTCAAGTTCTACGTCGACAAGACCAAGAATCTTTACCTCACGGCGTTCAACGGGATCAGGGTCAACGTCGCGTCGATCGCGTGGCAGAATGAGAAGAGACTCGCAGAATTTACTAGGCTCGACGTCGCGTCGCGGCACCATCCGCCTGGCGGTGCAGGTAAGAACATCGTCCACGAGATCGCGCACGAGCTTCAGCTCCAAACTGAGCTAGGCCGAAGGATACGCGGCGGGCGCACGTTCAACCTCGGGCCCAAGGGATACGAGACCTGGACATACCACACGTTCCAGCCTGAACTCGAGCGGTTCTTGTCGAGTTCGGTTGCAGATACGGCTCGTAAGATGGAGACGATCGCCCAACAGGTGAGCAACTACGCGGCCAGCGGGCCCACGGAGTTCGTAGCCGAGGTCTTCCAGGGCTACAAGTATGGCGCCCGCTACTCAGCCGAAGTGATGGACCTGTATAGGGCGTTAGGTGGGCCGGTCCTGTAGATACCGCTGGACATCCGCCAACAGGCCGTGTTATAATAAAGGCATACACATAGATTTAACACCAGTTCCGCTCCCGGAGGGAGCGAAAGGATTTTGATGAAGACCATTGTCTCCGCGCTGTCCGAAATTCCTGAGCCGCTGCGCAACGAATACGAAGTGTTACCCGACGGCCGCTACCGGCTGCGGACCGAGGGTGACCCACTCCCCGAGGTCGCCGAGGCACACAGCAAGCTGACCGAGTTCCGCGACAACAACATCAACCTTCTCAAGCTCAAGGCGGAGTTGGAGGGGCGGCTCAAGGCCTTCGAGGGCGTCGACCCGAAGGAGTACGGCACGATGAAGTCACGTCTTCAGGACCTCGAGAAGAAGGGCGGGGTCACGAAGGCCGAAGACCTCGACGCGAAGCTCAAGCAGGCCATCGCCGAGGCCAACGCTCCGCTAGTCGAGCAGCTCGCTCAGGTCGAGGCGAAGCGCCTAGAGGCGGAGAATCGCCTCGCGTTCCGCGACCTTGAGCAGCAGCTCACGAGCGTCGGCATGAAGCTGGGCGTCGACGAGAAGGCGATGCCGGACTTTCTGAACCGCGGCCTGGAGGTCTTTGACTACGATGGCACGGCGAAGAACGGCGAGACGCCGCTCTTCAGCAAGGTCAAGCCGGCGGAGCCGCTCGGGTTCGAGGAGTGGGCGCAAGGCTTGGCGGCCGACGCGCCGCATCTGTTCAAGCGCTCCGCAGGCAGCGGGGCGACCGGCGGCCAGGGCGCAGCCGGGAAGCGTGTCGTCAGCAGGGACCCGCTCGAGATCGGGCGGAACCTGGAGGCGCTGGCGAAGGGAGAGGCCGTAGTCAACTAGTTGTAAGCGGGCGCGAAACACCTCGGGCACGCGTGAAAGGCCCGAGCGCCCCGGCGGGGCGGTGAGGCAACCCGGTGGGACCTCGAGAGTTGTCGTGTCGTCAAGCGGCCGTTCTTAGAGGATTCCACAAATGGCCAACACCGTCACCGAGGTCCTGCCGAAGCTGCTCGCGCAGGGTCTCCTGGCTCTCCGGCAACAGTCGATCATGCCCCGGTTCGTCAACCGGGCGTACGAGACGCTGGCCGGCGAGAAGGGCAGCACGATCGACGTCCCCATCCCCTCCGCGATCGCCATCGCGGCCGTCTCCCCCGCCGCCACACCTCCCTCGACCGCCGACGTCGCGCCCACCAAGGTCGCGATCGCGCTGTCCGAGTGGTGGGAGGCGCCGTTCTACCTGACGGACAAGGACGTGCTCGAGGTCATGGACGGCACGATCCCGATGCAGGCGTCCGAGGCCGTCAAGGCCGTCGCCAACAAGGTCGACCAGGACATCCTGAACCTCTACAAGTCGGTCTATGGGTTCGCGGGCGCCGCGGGCTCCACGCCGTTCGCCAACGACCTGTCCGAGTTCCTGACCGCTGACCAGGTGCTCAACGATCAGCTCGCGGCCGTCGATCCCCGCGCCGTGATCCTCAACGCCCGCGCGACCGGCAACGCCAAGGGGCTCCGCGCGATCCAGGACGCGTCCTGGCGCAACGACCCCGAGGCCATGCGGCGCTCGGAGATCGGGTTCGTGCTCGGCTACAGCTGGGCGATGGACCAGAACGTCCCTCGCCACACCGCCGGGACCAACTCCGGCGCCACGACCGACAGCGCCGGCTATGCTCTCGGCGTGAAGACGGTCACCCTGGCCTCCGCGGGCACCGGGACGATCCTCGTGGGTGACATCATCACCTTCGCGGGCGACGACCAGACCTACGCCGTGACCGAGGGTGACACCGACGTCAGCGACGGCGGTGCGATCAGCTTCGTCCCGGGTCTGAAGGTCGTCATCCCCACTTCGCCCGTCGCGATCACCACGAAGGCGAGCCACCGTGTCAACCTCGCGTTCCACCGCGACGCCTTCGCCCTGGCCACGCGGCCATTCGCGGGCGCCGACCCGATGAACCTCGGCCAGTACCTCGCGGCCGTCGACCCCGTGTCGGGGCTCACGCTCCGGCTCGAAGTCACCCGCGAGCACAAGCGGACCCGGTTCAGCTACGACATCCTGTACGGCGTCCAGCTCGTGCGCCCCGAGTACGGTTGCCGGCTCGCAGGCGAGTAACCGTCTCCACCGCTGTCACCACCGACCGGGTTCCGTCGGGCCCGGTCGGTGGGCAACTGACGACCGACGGTTACGCGAGGTACTCAGATGGCTCTTCTCGCCCCCGAAACCAAGTCCGGCAACGTCAAGGTCGTGGCCGGTGAGGCCGCTCTCGACGGCGGAAACCCCACAGTAATCAGCACCGGGCTCAAGGAGATCTACGGCGTCGTTCTAACGTTGAAGACGACTGTTGCGCCGGGTGACAGTACGCAGGTCTTGACGTACACCACGAGCGTCGGAGAGCTCAGCGTCTACGCCTGGAAGAACATCAGCGGCAGCGACCCGACCCTGGCTGCGTCGACCGGGACGGACACGTTCGGCTACGTCGTAGTCGGCCGGTAAGGGAGGTGCGACATGGCGCTCCTCTCTCCTGAAACCCGCTCGGGCAACGTGAAGATCGTATCCGGAGAGGCAGTCCTCGACGGCACGAACCCCACGTCGGTCGAGACGGGCCTTCACACCATCCTCGCCGTGGCGCTGTCGCTCAGCGGCAGCGTTGCCCCTGCTGATGACACGAAGGTCCTAAGCTACGATACCAGCGGCGGTCGGGTCAACGTCTACGCCTGGTCGACCGCCGACGGCGCTGACCCGACACTCATTGAGTCAATCTCCAACGACGAGACGTTCAGCTACGTAGCCGTGGGTTACTGATCACCATGCGGCTACCGACAAAGCAGGTCAGGGTGCGGGCGAGCGGGCACGTCTGCACCATCAACGTCAGCGACTTCAACCCGGCGGTACACGCGGAGCTCGACGAGGGCTCCGCGCCGTCACCGCGAAAGCAGCGCCGCAAGCAGGTGCTTCCGACGCCCGAGCTACAGCCCGAACCCGAGGCCGTAACCGAAGCGGAGGTGCCCGATGGGCTCGTTGACCCCTGATCGTCAAAAGGTCTTCGTAGAGAAGCATCAGCTCGGGCCCGTCGGCACGTGGGTCGGAGACGAGTTCGCCATTACGCCGGGCGGGTCGCAGTACGTCGCTGTCGAGGCGCGGTTCATCTACGATACTATCTCGTCGTCGCCGTCGACGTCTGAGTCGCTCAGCAAGTCAGCATCAATCAGCTCCACGCCGTCTGCCAGCCCGTCGCGTACTCCAAGTGAGACGCCGTCTTCATCTGCCAGCGCGACCCCGTCGGCATCGGCCAGCCCGTCGGCATCGGCCAGCGCGTCGGCATCTGCGTCGGCTAGCCCCTCAGCCTCAGAGTCTCCTTCGGCATCAGCAAGCGCGTCGGCGTCGGCCTCGGAATCCCCGTCGGCATCGGCATCTGCGTCAGCTAGTCCTTCAGCGTCGGTTAGCGCGTCGGCATCGGTCAGCCCTTCAGAGTCGGTCAGCCCGTCGATTGGCGACGCAGCTCTAGACGTCTACATCCAGACCAGCCTCGATGGAGGCGCAAACTGGATCGACATCATGAACTTCGAGTTCGCTCAGACGAGCGCCGTGAAGGTCTCGGCTGTCAACCGGGCGATCGCGCCAGCAAGCCAGGCATTCGCGCCGACTGATGGCTCGCTCTCGGCGAACACCATCATCAACGGGATCATTGGCGACCGGCTTCGCGTTAAGGTGGTCACCAGCGGCTTCCCGTATCCCGCTCATAGCTCGGTCGCGCTCACGGGGGTCTTCGCGTAATAGATGGCTACCCCAACCCTCGTAGCAACGCCCGGCGCCGGCAATGCCAATAGCTACTGCACGCTGGCAGAGGCAAACTCCTACTTCGACTCGCGGCTGCACAGCGAAGCATGGACGGGCAGCGACGACGCGACGAAGACGATCGCGCTCATCGAGGCGACGCGACTACTCGACCGGCTCTACACCTGGGCATCGTGGACGACGCAGCGCGTGCCGCGGAGCCAGGGCGGGCAGATCCTCCAGTGGCCCCGCACCGGCGTCCTCGACGAGCGGTATCGGGACTTCATCGGGAACGACGAGATCCCGCTCGGCCTCAAGAACGCGACCGCCGAGTTTGCGATGCAGCTCATCACCGAGGACCGGACGCTCGACCTGGACATTGAGACGAAAGGCATCCAGTCCCTCACGGCAGGTCCTGTATCGATCAGCTTCGGCCAGGTCGGCTCCATCCGGGCGAAGGTTGTGCCCGACGCGGTCGTGAACATGATCCCCGACTGGTGGGGTTGGGTGCACGGCCGAGTGCGTGGCACCCGTGACTTGGTGAGAGCATGATGAGAAAAATCGGGATCAAGTCTCCTGCACACTACTACAAAAAGCTGGCTCAGTTGGCTACAAGGTTCAAGTCAGCACTTGGTGGTGGCCAAGTTGGCGACAAGCCGGGGCATCCGTTCAGGGGAAACCAGTATTCATGAACGACCTCTCTGTCGTGACGCCGCTGCACATCGTGACTGTGAAGCCGGGGCGCTACGAGAAGACGATCAAGCTCAAGAAGCTGAAGAGGAAGCGTGGGGCTCGATAGCTTGGTCCGTTCCGGCATCGCGACGATCGACGGGATCACCAAGTCGTTGCAGGTAAGCGTGCAGCACGAAGCCTGGATCGGTAACAAGGCGGGCTACAGCGATCCGCTCTATGACACCGTGGTCACGCGGAAGTGCCTGATCGAGCCGAAGAACACGTTGAAGGTCGCGAAGGATGGAAAGGAGATCGTGCAGCGCTTTCAGCTCACGCTCATCGCGCCGGTCAGCCCGAACGGCGCAGCGTACCGGGCCGAGCCGATTGACCCGCGCGACCGCCTGACGTTGCCCGACGGGTCGTGGGGCCTGATCATGGATGTGCGCGGCCTGACCGACCCGACCACGAACCGACCCTACATGTACGAGGTGGCCGTTGGCTGAGATCACAGGGCTCAAGGAGGTCCTCGACAACCTCAAGTCGATCGGCGAGAACGCCAAGAAGGTGCTCAGCCAGGCCGTCTACGAGTCGGCGCTCGAGGTCGAGAGATTTTCGCGCGACATGACTCCGTATGATACCGGCGTGCTCGAGGGTAGCCACATCACCGGCAAGCCGGAATTCACGGCGGATGACGTGCTCTGCGCGATCACCGTCGGCGGGCCCGCAGCGCCGTACGCCGTCTATGTCCACGAGAACCTCGACGCCTTCCACAAGTACGGCCAGGCGAAGTTTCTCGAACTTGCGGTGCTCACGTCGAGGGAGGAGTACTTCAACCACGTCGCGCAGCGGTTCACCGAGTACCTGAAGGAGCACGGAGCGTGAAGAAACTCGTTCTGATCGCGGCGATCATCAGCTTTGTCGGCTGCTCGACGCTGAGTAAGCCGTGCGCGGAGCCGTGCGGGCCGGGTGAAATCTGCGTGGCCGGCGTGTGTGTACCGGTGGTCATCCCGCCTACACCGAATCCTACGCCGACTCCTAGCCCGACGCCGACGCCGACGCCGACGCCGACGCCTACACCCATGCCTACACCCACGCCTACGCCCGCGCCCGCGACGTGTGCCCTCCCTGCGCAGACGACCTTCGACGCCGTCCTGGGCGGGGCGCCTACCCTGGCTCCCGACGTGAAGGCCGCGATCCTCGAGGTCGTCGCCGCGAACCCTGCCCGGTTCGAGGTGAACCCCGACGGCACGTACCTCCTGTCCGCTGGCGGGCAGCGCGCCAAGAACGAGGAGCCTGGAGCGCCAGAAGCGCGGCAGTGGTTCTACGACCAGGTCGTCGCTGCCTTAGCGTCGAGAGGCTTCTGCGTCGCGGCGTTCGGGACGGACCAGGTTGTCATCGCCGCGCCGCCCTTCACGGGCCGCGTCCAGGCGTATCACCTGATCAACCACGGCGGCGGAAACGTGATCTTCTCGCCGCCCAAGTACGAGGGCGACCTCGTGTCGACACCTCCGGTGCCGTTCGGCTTCGTCCCGTGCCCTAAAGCTGTGGCGAAGTTTCGGATCCATGACAAGGGGCCGCGCCCGAAGGGCCGGATCCTCGACGCGACGCCGGTCGCCGGGCCGAACGAAGACTGGTGCGTGAGCCAGGGCTTCCTCGACCCGGATGGCTCAGGACAGTCATTCTGTCCGCTCGGTCCGGAGGAGCCAGCTGCCCAGCGCCTCTACTGCGAGAAGGAGCTGGGTCCCTACGCGTGGCAGATCCAGCCAGAGGGCGCGGCTCACCCGCAGATCTGTGGCAGCGACGGCTCACCGTGCGACTACAACGGCGGTAATCAGCTCCAGATGGTCATTCAAGGCCAGCCGAACTTCAAGGGCCTCGTGCGGATCTGCGCCGCGAAGACCGGTGAGTGCTCGGAGATCAGCATCTGATGAAGCGCGAGCAGATTAAGGCGATGCGTCAGGAGCAGTTCTCCTTCGTGTCTTCTGAAAAGCGGAAGCCGACGGGCGCTGAGTCGATCGCGGCGAGGCCTTTTGAAGAGCCGTATGAGATCTTCGTGAACGGACAGAAGGTAGGAGACGTGAAGGGAATCACCAACGCGATGAGCCGCGGTCGAACTGAGTCAGACCGTGATGTGAAAGCGACTGTCGAGGTCCGACGGTCGAACGGAGAGTCGTGGATCTATGACCGCAGCCGCGGGTTCATGCCTGCGGGCAGCGGCCACGTCGGCGACTTCTCTGGCCACCCGTTCCGCGGTAACCAATATGTCGGAGGCCAGTAAGTGGCATTGCTCGACGAGATCGCCGACCGCCTCGCGCTGCTCGACCTGGGCCTGATCGTGAAGGGCCAGATGCCGGCGACGCCTGACCGAGCGGTCGCCTTGAACGAGTACGCGGGAGGCGGCGCGGAGACAGGCTTCGGCTTCCCGGGACTGCAAGACGAGCTGCCCGGATTGCAGGTCAAGGTCCGCGGTGTCCGGGACGACTACCCGGGTCCGCGCGACGTGATCGAGACGATCTACCGCGAACTGCCAAAGGTGCAGGGTCAGCTCCTGTCCGGAACGATGTACCGAATGATCAAGCCGCAGCAGGTGCCATTCATCCTCGAGCGCGACTCCAGCGAGCGCTGCGTATTCGCAGTCAACTTCCTGTGCGAGAAGGAGTTTCAGTGATGCAAGATCCAGCAGCCTACGGCGCGCGGTCCCTCTCTGAGGCGCGCCGGCTGCAGATTCAGCGCGGCAAGCAGCTCGTGTCGGTAACGGGTCAGCCGCTGGTGGACGAGCGCAAGTGCGCAGCTTGCGGTGCCGGTATCCAGGCGCGGCAGGTGGTGACGAGCTTCGGTGGGAACTGGCGGGTGCTCTGCTCCTGCGGGTTGGAGTTTGACCGCGGAGTCGGCGATCCACCTGTTGGGGGAGAGATTTAAATGGCATCAGTGCACGGACCTTCGGAAGTTTTCCTGCTCCTCGGCGGAAAGAACTTGTCGGGCGACCACTTTACCCTGGATGAAGCGATCCAGCAGACGACTGAGGAGACCCACTCGTTCGGTGACTTGTGGGAGGAGAACGTCGCGATCGGCCTCGGCAGCGTGACGCTCGAAGCGAGCGGCGGGATCTACAACGAGGAACAGCTCCATCTGATGGACGCGGTCCAGGAGCAGGGCACGGTTCGTCAGCTCGTGTCGTACGGTTTCGCAGGTGACGAGATTGGCGAGAAGGCCGTGATGATGGACGGCGCCCTTGCAGCGATTTGGACGAGGATCGCGGATCGCGGCGCGCTCACCAAGGCGAACGCGAAGTACGTGATGACGCGCGACGTCGGCGATACCGACCCTCTCCGCATTGAGGGGCGGTTGCTCCACGGCCTGGACGTCGAGACGGCTGACCCGGGAAATACCGAGAGCACGCCGGTCGATCGCGGCGGGAAGGTCGGAGGGATCTTTGACCTGCACGTCCCTGGCCTAGACCTTGGATCGTTCCAGGAGGTCACGGTGACGGTGGAAGACAGCGCTGACGGCGCGATCTGGACAGACTTGGTGTCCTTCTCGCCAGTCTCCGTGGCCGGAGTGGCTGAGCGGAAGAAGGTGGCGGGGTTCGTCAAGAAGTTCCTTGCGATCAGGTGGGACTTTACCAGTGCATCAGCATCGCCGTCGGCCTCTGAATCTTCCTCGAAGTCGCCCTCTGCCTCGGCGTCACCGTCGGCGTCGGCTTCGCCGAGCGCCAGCGAGAGCCCAACACCCTCTGTTTCCGCCTCGCCGAGCGCGAGCGGAAGCCCCACGCCGAGCGCGTCAATCAGCGGCTCGGATTCGCCGTCTAAGTCGCCGAGCGGATCGGCGTCGCCGAGCGCGTCGGCTTCGTATACGCCGTCAGCCTCAGCTTCGCCATCTTCGTCAGCTTCGCCGTCGCCGGGCGCGTTCTGGTTCATCCCGTATGTCATCGCAGCTCCGTGATGTCGAGTACGTTCGGTCGGCCATCCGCGACGTCGAGAAGTTCGCGTATCGCATTGTGTCAGACTCGGATCAGCACAGCGAGTATGAGGCGCGTACGATCCTCCGGCTCGCGATTGGGCTGCGACGTAAACTAGACCGTTGGAGCATTAAGGAGGAGTAAACATGGCTACCGGCTACTCTACACCGAGCCAGATAAAGATCGAGTATGACAACGCGGGGGGAACCCCCGTTGACATCTCGCAGTTCGTCATGACCATCAACGACATCGTGGTCGAGCAGATCACCGAGGAGACGCACTCCTTCGGCGACCTGTGGGAAGAGAACATCGCCATCGGGATCGGCAAGCTCGGTGAGATCACCATCGGTGGTTTGTACGATGACCAAGCTGGAGGCCCTGATTCGCTGTTCGCCGGCCGCGTCCCGGAGGACCCGAACACGCCGACCCGGACGATCACAATCACGTGGCGGACGAGCGGCAAGACTACGTCGTTCGAGACGTTCTTGGCGTCGTACACCCGCAAGGCCGACCGCGGCGCGCTGACGAAGTACGAGGCAAAGCTGTTGCCGACCGGACCGGTGGTCGAGGCGTAAAGGATTCGTAGAGCTTCAGCCCCGACGGTTCGCCGGGCAATCCCGCCCGACCTCCCGAGGTGGCTCTTCCAAGGAGACGTAGCATGTTCGCATCACGCGTGACTTCAACCGTCCAGGTCGAAGACCCGGACGGTTTCGTGTCGGTGGTTGTCCGAAAGCTGTCTGCCCTGGCTCTTGAGAAGGCAGCGGAGACCCGTCAGCTCACGGTCATCGGATTCTCGTCCAAGATGGGATCCGAGATGATCAAGTCATTCCGCGACGCAGCCGACGAGAAGAAGACGGAGGAGAAGCCCGCAGAGCTGACCGCTAATGAGAAGCGGAAGGCTCGCTACACGTCGTATGACCGCCAGACGGTCCTCAACAAGGGCATCGTATCCTGGACCGCAGCGGAGAAGCTTTGCCCGGAGAGCATCGAGGATCTCGACGAGCAGGCCGCGCAACAGCTCTGCGAAGCGATCCTCGACCTGTCGCTGCCCGCGATTGATCCTGCCGCTGAGGAGACGAAGTCAAAAAACGTCTGAGGTCCCTCCATCAGCTCCTTGACCAGGAGGAGCCGGACGACCCGGACGTTGGGAGGCTGTGGACCTTGGCGGTGCTGGCGAACACCTACCACGTTCTACCGTCCCAGGTGGCACGGGACCTGGATCGCGATCCTGAGCGCTCGGCGATCGAGTGCGCAGCTATGCTGCGTTACGCCGACGCACATCGCGCGTTCCGAGATACGAAGAGTCCCGATGACCTCAAGCCGTGGCGCGGCTCGCCGATGATGGAGCAGGTCGAGCGTAATACTTTCGACCTACATCAGAAGCGAATCGCGCAAGTCGAGGCGGAGCACAAGGAGAAGATCAGCCGTGGCTGACATCGACGTTGGGACGATCAGCGCAGCCCTGAAGCTCCGCGACGAGATATCCCCTGTACTGGACCAAGTTGCTGCGGCCGTCAGCAGCGCAGCAGAAGAGATAGGAAAGTCTACTAATGCCGCCCAAGAAGCGGCTGCAGGCTTCAAGTTTCTTGAAGCTTCTCTGCAAGAGATTATTGAAAAGCAGGCTGGTCTAGAAGAGGTAGTAAGTGAAGGGACAGAAACGTTACGGGAGTCCATCGAAGCTCAGCTCAAGTCTATAGGACTCAACGAAGAGCAAACTGCCTCGCTGATACAGCTGACAGATCAGATAACGGAGTTTGTAATAGCTCAGGATCAAGAAGCCGCGGTCGCTGAAGATGCCGCCCGGGCGCACAAGCTTGAGGAAGAAGCTGTTAAGGCCGTAGCAGATGCGCACGAGGCCATGGGCCAAACGCTCGTCGTCGTTTCTGGCTTGATAATCGCGGCTGTTACACACGTTCTCCGTGTGTCAGGTGAGCTGGACGAGCTGTCGAACCAAACTGGGATCGCGACAGATGCGCTACAACAGTTTGCCTTCGCGGGGGAAGCTGTAGGTCTGTCAGGTCATCAGATCGCTTTCGCGCTGATGCGACTCCAGCGCGCGATGTCGGTCAACAGTGACGGGGTGAGCGCGGCTCTTCAAAAACTTGGGACGTCAACCGCAGAAATGAGGAGCTTGGCCCCCGAGAAGCAGCTCCAGGAGATCGTGATACGCCTCGCGGCCATGGAGGATCCGGCTAAGAGGACTACTCTCGCGATGCAGCTTCTCGGCCGAGGCGGCGCACAGCTCATCCCGCTCGGCAATCACCTCAAAGAGGTAATGCAGCGCGCTAAAGACCTCGGCGCTGTGATGGATCCGGCAACCGTGAAGGCCGCCGACGACCTTGGGGATGCCATCGGCGAGCTCAAGTTGACCCTTGAGGGCCTCGTCAATAATATGGCGACGTCAGTGACGGGCTCGGCGACTGTCAAAGAGTCAGTTATCGGGTTGACCGACGCTTTCGGCGCGCTGTCAAAGAAAATAGCGGATATGCCCGCTCCAGTTCGTGCAGTGCTTGGAGTGCTGGCGTCGGTTGGCGCGGTCGCTGCTGGCGCTGCAGCTGCTACGATCGGGCCGTTATCTGGAATCGCTACGATCCTCGCCAATATGGGCATCAATATCAAGGACGTGGCGGGGAACTTGTTGAAGACCGCGGGAGTCTGGACGCTGTGGGGCGCGGCTGCCCTCGCTGCTTTATACGCGGGGTACAAGTTCGGTGAGTGGGTCCGTTCGATGATAGACCAATATCTTCCAGGTCTGTCGCGGGCGCTCGACACAGGCGCACAGTACCTCGTCAACTATGCCGATTCGATGCTCGGTATGACCGGGAACCTTTTGAGCGGTAACTTTAAGGGGGCGTGGAAGAATCTCGGGGAGTCGATCGAGTCGACTGAGGAGCGCACCAAGCGCTTGACGAAAGCTACTGAGATGGGTACGGCCGCGTGGAAAGCGAGTATAGCTGCCAAAGCAGCAGAATCTCAAGCACTTGAGGCGGCCAGAAAAGAGGCAGTCCAAGGCGGGGCTATACCTGGCATCGAGCTAAGCACCGCAGCGGAGGCGGGCGCGTTCCGCGCGCTCGCGTCGGAGAAGGCAGCCAGTGAAGCTAAGCTGATCGGGATGAAACTTCAGCTCGTGGCTGCGACTGCGAAGGAGGGAGGTGCCATCGCTGAGTCTGCAGCGAAATATAACGTAGCGAAGGCCGCAGCAGAAGAAGCCTACGGTTCTGTGATCCGGGGGCTCAATGAGAAAGTAGTCCTTGCACAGGAGGCAGCTAAGCAAGATGAAGCTAATGTAGGACTACTCAACTTAGCCAAAGACGCGCAGATGCAAGGGACCCAGGCGGCTAAGGAGCAGCTAGAGGTACAGTTACAGCAGGCTGCTACGCAGCAAACTATAGAAAATACTCAGGAGCGGCTCCGCATCACTACGCAGGATATCACTAACCGAACGATGAACCAAGCGGCGCAGGCTGCCATCCTGTCCGTCACGCTGAATGCGACTGCGACCGAGGTCGAGAAGATCGGCATTGCTTACGATGCTTCTAGCAAAGCTGCGAGAGACACCTACACCGCGACCATCGACACCCTCAAGGTGCAACTGCAGAATGCGGTTGTGACGGGTATGACCGCAGAGGAGTACTCGCGGCAAGCTACGCAAGCAGCTACCGTCCGAGACAACGCACTGAAGTTGGCTGACGCGACGAAGGACGCGGCCCTCGCCGCGAGAGACTACTCCTTTGCTCTTGAGCATGGCTTACTTCCCCTCGCGAAGGCCAAGGAAAGCGCTGAGTTCCTCGCCAACATCCAGAAGGTTCTCGCTGCGGGAGCTGGACACGGAATCATTACATCTGCCGACATCTCAAACCTTGAAAAGATGCGAGATGAGGCTATCCTCACTGGTCAAAACTGGACGGACATCGGGCAGAAGATCAACGACGCAAATAAACAGGTAGCTCAGCAGAACGCTCTTCTAGAGAAAGACCTCACCCGCCAGAAGGAGATCCGGGATGTCATCCTTTCGCAGGCTGCCGCTGCAAGAGAAAAGTTGCTCGCTAGCTCTAAGGACCCGGCGCTCGCGGCGTCACGTGCGGAAGATATAGCCGCGCAGGCTCTGGCTGCCGAACAGGAGCGCATCGCGAATAACAGGGCCATCAATGACCTGCTTAGCTCTGGCGTGGAGTTTACAAAGGAACAGGTGGAAGCGCTGAAGAAAGCTGCACTCGGGACGTCCGACTTTGCTAAGGGAATGGAAAAAGCCGCGGGCATCGCTGGCAACATCGCGAGCGGCATCGACGCGATCGGCGACATCTTCGCCTCGCTCGGCGGAAAAGCTGAGTCCGGAATCGGTAAGTCGATCAAGCTCATGTCTGGCTTGGCACACACGGCGCAGGGCGTCTTCAGCGCGCTGTCAAAGGGCGACATGTTCGGCGCGATCCTCGCTGGTGCGACCGGGCTGGCGAAGACGCTCATCAGCGTGTTCAAGAAGCCTCAGTGGCAGAAGGATGCCAAGGTGATCGGAAAAGTCTTCGGCCACGACGTAGGCGAAGAGATGGCTAAGCAGGTCGCAGAGTATGCCAAGAAGATGGGGATTACGCTCAAGAAGGCTGCCGAACACTTCAAGCTCTCCGAGGTCCTCGAGGCTGAGAACAAGAAAATCCAAGAGCAGGCTAACGCCGTCTCAACGATCCTCTCGGGCGTCCAGGCGTCAGCTGGCAAGCTGGCAGGGGCCGGAGAGGCTGCGGGGCGGATCTTCGCCACCTCGTTCGCAGCCATCGCGGCGACGCAGGGCATCGGTGCCGCGGTCGACGCGTTCAAGGACATAGCACCTGAGAAAATCCCCGATGCGCTTAAGTCGGTCATCACCGCTTTCAGCTCCGGCCCCGCGCGCGACGCGGCCGACGCGGCGTTCGGGTTCGCCCAGCAGCTCGCCGGGATCGCGGCTGCGGGCTACCTCGACGTCCAGATGTTCCAGGACTTCGGCACCGTCGCTCAATCAGCCTACGCGCAGGCGATCGCTGGCGGGGCGAGTCAGCGTGACGCGCTCCTGGCAGTCGCGCCGCTCCTCGCGAACATCCAGCGCGTCCACGAGCAGACCGGCGCCGCCATCGACCAGAATACTCAGAGCCTCATTGACGAAGCGAAGGCTGCCGGCATCTCCTTTCCGGTCGACCCGCTCCTGCGCGTCGTGGAGGTCCTCGAAGCCATCGCCAAGGTGCTCGGGGCTACTATCCCTGCCGCTGCGAATACCGCCGCAAATGCGATTGCAGGCATCGGCGGGGCTGTTGGAGGGGTGACTCCAGCAGAATACGGCGACATCGTCCGAGGAGAAGGAGAGCCGCCCAAGAGTTACGCGGGTGGCACCGGCGGCTTCACGGACTTTGGCCGCGGCACGCTCGCCATGCTCCACGGCGAGGAGGCCGTCGTCCCGAAGGGCGGGCCGATGCCGAAGGATGCTGGGTGGTCACGTCCGAACGTCACCGTGAACCTCGCGATCCAGGAGAATCCGCTCGTCGCCGCCGAGACGGCCGCGCAGGTCCGTGAGATGACCGTCACCATGATCGCCAACGCGATTGAGGACCGGATCTCCCGTCTTGCAGACGCGGAGGCATAACCCGTGAATCCGGCTCTCCGAGAGGTTCTTCAGCTTGGTGGCTCCGTATTCCCGGTGTTCGACGTCGCCTGGAAAGCCCGCGGCTTAGACCTAACGCCCGGGCGTTACGGCACTTCGGGGCGAGTGCTCTCCGACGGTCGGCCGGTAGAAGGGCTCGTACCAGCAGGAGGTTTCAAGGAGATCACCTACGGACCTGGCGTGCGCGGGTCAACGCTCTCGCCTACCCGGACGTCGGTGCTGATCATCGACGAGAAGAGGATTTTAGCCCGGATGGTCGAGACCTACGACCCGCGGGGAAGCGCGGCCACGATCCGGTGCGGCGCTCAAGATCTCGTGGAGTCAGACTGGGAGACGTGGTTCTCTGGGGTAGTCGAGGACTGGACGGCGAAGCCTGGGTTACTTGAGGTGCTGGTGAAGATCGACGACGCTTTCATGCAGTCATCGGTGCCGAAGCGCCTCATTAGCAAATCTGACTGGGCGACTGCCGACGACCAGACAGTCTGGGGCAAGGCGATGCCCGCCTGCTTCGGTCATCTATCAGGGTTCGAGATCACCAGGCGCGGGTTCGTACCGGCCGTCAACATCCGCTACGATGATGCCCTCGGATTCTGGTGGGTTGCCTCGATCACTAACGGCATCGTGACGCACGTATACTATGACGGAGACGAGAAACCGATCGCGAACTTCACCGTCAAGCGGGCGGTACTCGGCGGGACGCTCATGACTGTAATACAGGTCGCTAAAGCGAACGCGCCTGACCACGGGCAGGTCGTGTCGTTTGACTTCGATGGCCCATCTCAAGACGGACAGGTTGGCGCCACGATGGTCAACCCGGTTCGTCAGCTCCGGACGATCATGGAGGAGTACGGGCTGCGTGACAACCGCGACGGGGTCTGGGTGGGGCCTCACTCGCGCATCGACGCCGACACGTGGGACGAGGTCGAGACTTTCTTTAACCTCCACGGGTACGACTGCGGGAAGCGCATCGGGGGAGAGCGCAATAATCCGACGCTGCTCGACGTGGTCGAGTCGTTCCTCGACTCCTACCCGTACGTCAGGATGTTCTGGACGCCGAGCGGGACCGTCGCTATCACCATCATCGACTACGCCGATGACGACCCTCCTGCCGACCGCGTGCGAGCCGACGTGTACTGCGAGGCGGGGAAGTTCGAGTTCAGGCCGGGCGACCGCAGGGAGTTAGTCGACAAGGTGAAGGTCGACTACCTTTACTCGCCGGCTGAGCAGAAGTTTCTCGCCTCATATGAGGCGCACGACTTAACGCTTCGTCTCGACCCGCACGTACTGATAGACGTGCCGAACGTGTGGTCTCACGGTCGATATAAGATCGGCGCCGTCGGAACGTCGCCGTCGCATTCTGCTTCGCCGTCAGCCTCGCCGAGCCCGTCATGACAATTCAGCACGACCCGAAGGAGCGCGTCTTCGAGGATACGGGCGAGCCACGCGAGCTGTTCTTACCGACGTGGCGACGCGACCCTGAGCCGCGGCCGCCGGTTGATACCACCTTCAAGGATCCCCGGTGACGACCCGCGCTGTCAACCTCTTTCCGCGCGCTGACTCCGTCAACACGGGTACGCGCCACGACGGTTCTAACTCCGGGTCGAGCGGCTTCATCTTCTGGAACCCGCCCGTCAGCTCTGCTTTCGAGGCTTGGCGCGACGGAGGCAGCGCCACCTTTGCAGAAGTCGGCTGCGGCCTCGGTAATAACTGCTCCTACACCGAGACGTGGATGCTGCGAAACTTTGGCTGTCAGGCGTGGATGACGTGTCTGTTCGACGCGCCGCCGACGCTCGCCCGCTACAACAAGGTGACATTCCACGCTTACTGGGACTACGGCGCGCTCGGGTCGAACCCATGGATATTCCCGGTTGACCTGGGATCGGGGCTGACGAACGAGCACGGCCCGCAGGTCAAGATCGCGATCCGCAATCGCGCGAAAGATGGCTACATTTACTCGCCGATGACGGAAGGCGGCTACGACGAGTTCACGGGGAACCCGGTTGGCAACCGCTACTGCAACTCGACTCAGCCGAACTGCGGCACCGGTTACGACGGCGTAATACACATCACCTACGAGACGACCGGCCACCCGGAGGGTGGGCCCTGGGAGCTGGCTGATCTAGCCACGCTCGATGCCGGCGTGCAGGTCGACGTCGCCCAGCCAGCCTACTCACCCTCGGCGTCGAACCCCAGGCTTCGGGTCTTTCACTTCCACGTAGAGCTCGAGGTCGAGGACCTCGGCGGTTACGTTGACGATGTGCGCGAGGATGCGTCGCACACGTTGCGCCTCTACCGGAAGGCCCGCAACATTATCAGCCTGAATATGCCGGCGCACCAGGCACCTATCGGGATGGGTGAGCGTGCGTATATTCAGCACTCCCAGGGTCCGACGTCCGACGAGCGCGGGTGGGGGGCGGAAAAGTTGGCGCGCCGACCAGCGCAGGTCTTGCAGCGCACGATCTGGCCTGAGAGCTTCAAGTATGTGGACGAGCTCTTCGACCTGCAGGACGTGGTGACGAACCTGTGGGGCGCGTTCATGATCGACGCGGCATGGACGCCAGAGATGAGTGGCCTGGCCTACCTCGATAAGGGCGGCGGGTTCCTCCACAGTCGGAATCAGAACGCGTGGTCGCGCCGGCCTGGAGACGGTCAGCTCGTGCGCGTATTGCCGGACTCGCCGAACTTATCGAGCGATGGGCTAGCGGTGTGTGACGGCAACGACACCGAGATCGTGCTTAGGAACTCGAATCTCGGGAATGCAGCCTGGACTGTTGTCGATTCGGGTGGGACGGTCACCGTAACGAACACCACCGGGAACGGGATGGTCGACGAGCTCGGCTACCTTGAGGCTTTGGAGGTTGATTACAGCGCCGGTAAGCGCGCGTGGCAGCAGGGCATCGGAGCCATCAACCATAACACCGGGAAGTTCATCAGCGTGACCGCGCGTGTGCGGAACTCGAGCGTCAGCGACCCGGCCGCGAACCACCTGGAGTTCCAGCTCAAGCGAATCGGTACGTTCGGCGGTGCGTTCACCGAGTATTGGGACGAAGCGGCCCGGATTTGGACCCCGACCGTTACCTACAACGACATATCATCCGCGGAGCCGTTCGGCGAACTCGTGATGGACGCGATCCCGTGTGACCGCGACGCTGATTCGCCGCCCACATACACGGTCAAGATCGGGCGGTCTACCTCCGTGATCAACGGCACGTTCATCCTGGGCCTCGTGAGCGTTCAGCTCGGGGCGTACGGCGCCAAGCCTGTCCTCGTGACCCTCGGGGCGCAGATCACCCGCGTCGCGGACGAGCTCACGGTCGACAACCCGGAGGGTAAACGAGTATGGTGGCGCGACCGCGGGGTGGCGATCTGCGAGTTCCAGCCCCTCTTCCGAACGCTGTCGATGCCGGCGGCGACATCACCGAGTGCCTCAGTATCAGCATCGAAGTCACCTAGCGCTTCAACGTCGCCAAGCGCGTCGACGTCTCTGTCGATCTCTCCGTCGGCCTCGCAGTCACCAAGCGCGTCTGAGTCCGCCTCCGTGTCGGCTTCGAAGTCACCGAGCACGTCCGAGTCGGCGTCACCCAGTCCGTCAGTCCCGCCTGAAGCCTGGGAGGGCGGGTCGCGAGTCACGATCTCATGAGCACCATAACCAAGAACGGAACGTCCGGGACATTTCGCGAAGGGAGCGCGTGGTTTCCGGGATATACCACCGGCAACGACGCGGTGATCGAGGTCACGCAGTTTGACGATCACTTCTATAACTTCGGCTTCATCGGGGCGCCGAAGCTGTCCAGCCAGGGATCATATCGCGCGGGCGCGTACATCTCCTCATTGACTCTGTACGCGCTGTACGACACTACTACAGCGTTCATCACGAGCATCTCGGCTGGAGACGTGATCAAGGTGTCGCTCGAGGGCGGGAAGTTTTACATACGGAGGAACGGGCCGGTCGTCTACTCTTTCCCGTCGACGCAGGACATGGGCGGCGGCGTCCGGGTGTTTCCCGCTATCAACATCATCACTCCTGGGGCGGCGATCACCCCGGTGCTCACCGGGGACCTCACCGCCTTAGCCGACGACGGACAGCCGACAGCCGGAGACGTCCTGGTAGAGTTCGACAAGTATGGCGGCCGTCAAGGCGCTCGGATGTACCAGTGGACGGACGGGACGTGGTATTTCAGCAGCGCCTACTCTGGAAGTTCTTCTGACGTCGAGTCGGGCCTGCTCGACATGCGCCAGGCGGCACTCACCGACAACGCGTGGGTTGAGTATGTCATGGACCACGGTTTAACCGATAGTCAGTTCCTCCTCGGGCTCTCGACCGCGTCGTCAGTAAACCAATTATCTCAGTTTCAGTTTTGCTTCTACATCCTTTCCGGCTCCGTATTTATTTACGAGAGCGGGTCCCAGAAGTTTGGACCAGCGTCTTATTACGACGGAGACGTCCTGCGCATCAACATCTCAGCCGCGGGGGCCGTGACATACTTGGTGAACGGCTCCGTCATCTACACGAGCGCGGCAACGTACGCCACGGGCCGCATCGCGTTCCTCACGTACTATGCCGGTGAACCGAGCGCCGACGTCAAGATCTGGCGCGGCGGCGACTGGAAGAAGTGGGTCGGCGGCTCCTCCGTTGCCACGACGAACACTACGATCACGAAGATTGATGCTCTGTCCACTTCTGAGGGAAGCGCTTGGTACGATGGCTACCTGAGCGGCGACGGTTCGATCGCAGACATCGCTGACGGCACGGCTGATTTTTTCCTTGGATTCAGCGGTGAACCGCGGCTAGCCGGCTACAAGGGCTTCAGAGCCGGCGTCTTCAACAACAGCGGGACGGCTAATATTCACCCGGTATACAACGGGGCAATCATCGCGAGTGTCGGAACATTTAACGGCGGCGAGGAGATCAAGATCAAGGTCGCGTCGAACGTCTTCACCATCGAGAAGAATGGGACCACGATCTACACGTTTCCTTCCGACCAAAACGCTGTGCCCGGCGTGCGACTGGTCCCGCGCGTCGCGATCATCGACACCGGGAAAACGCTCACGCCGACCTTGACTGGTACGTACCTTGTGGTGCCGGTGATCCCGTATGCCTTTACTCCTGGCACGCCGGCATTCGGGTCGGGAATACCGACGATGATCGCGAAGTGGCTCCACTACCGCGGCACCAACCTGTCACAGTTCAGCGACGGCTCCTGGATCAGCACGCCTGGCGGAGGAGACAGCTCTATCAACGCGCTCGGCGACCGCGCCCGACCGGGCCTGAC
>Ga0209342_10002332_pt1 | contig 20457 bp, 20 predicted proteins | sample RifCSP16_2_FD_184023 | JGI IMG/M metagenome (GOLD analysis project Ga0209342, IMG submission 184023) | Soil microbial communities from Rifle, Colorado - Rifle CSP2_sed 16_2 (SPAdes) (version 2) | ecosystem: Environmental > Terrestrial > Deep subsurface > Rock core/Sediment | place: Rifle... | reverse complement strand
CCGGCTTGCTTTTCAGCCAATGCTTCCGATAGCCCGGCAGCCAGGTCGTCCGGTGCCCGCAGCAGGTGAAAAGCAAGCCGGGAGGCGGTCTTGGGACCGATCCCGGGCAGCCGTTCCAGTGAGAAGATCAGGTTTTGGAGGGATTCAGGCAGCATGGCTGTTCAGAAAGGCAGTCCGCCTGCCAGCGGTCCCAGGCTCTGGGAAGCCAGGTCACGGGATTGATCGAGGGCGCTGTTCAACGCCGAAAGGACCAGGTCCTGCAGCATTTCAGCATCTGCATCCTTGAGCAGCTCGGGGTCGATCTCCACGCTCCTGCAGACCTGGTCGCCGGTCATGGTGACCTTTATGGCTCCCCCACCCACGCTGGCAGTGACGGTTTGTTCAGCCAGGCGTTCCTGGGCAGCCTGCAGCTGCTCCTGCAGTCTTTGGAATTGTCCCATTTTCCCGGCTTTTCCACCCCCGCCCGGCGGGCGGTTATATCCTTTTGCCATGTTCACTCCTCGGGCGAAGATTAACTGCCCATCAATGAATAAATGATTTCATTCCAGGATCAATCCTGGATATCCGAGATCTTGGCGCCGTATTTCAATGCCTCGGCAACCATGCCATCCTGCTTGATATCAGCCGGTGGTCCGTGTCGGGCTTTTGTGACCACGCATTTTACCTGCAGGTCCAGGTTTAATACGCTGGCAATGGTCTCCTGGATGGTCTTGATCTGTTCAGGTGTATCCGCTTTTTCCCGCAGAAGATCCGAGGAAAAACCGAGCGTCAATACGCCTTTCTTTAAAGACATCAAACGGCAGGAATTTAACAGTGCATTCAGCGAACCATTGGAACGCAGCGCCTGGCTGACTTGTTTCCAATCCCTGTTCAGGCGGCTGAAATCATCATTGGCAGGTGCCTTTTCATTTCCTTCCGGCTTTCCCTGAACAGGTTCGCTGGTCTGACTGCCTTTCGTTTCCAGGTCTGCCCGGGAAGGTTCCTTAATGGAAACTTCTGCTTTTCGGGAAGGTTCGACGGGTTTCTCCTCTTCGTTCTCCATCACCTGTGCCAGTGCCAGTTCAAGCCGCAGAGACGGATACCATCCGCCGCGCAGATCCGTGCCGGCTTCCTGGAAGGCATCCAGCATTTTCAGGATCATCGACCGGGAAAATCCTTTTGCCTGCAGGGTGGCTTCTTTTAACATCTCTTTGGTCGTATCGGTCAAGCCCGGGTTGCCCAGTTTGATCAAGAGCAGGGTGCGCAGGTAATTCACGACCTGGTACGCCAGCTGACGCGGGTCGGTGCCTGCATCCAGTGCCTGGTGGATCAAGTCCAGGGCTTTGGCAGGCTGTTCCTCCTGGATGGCGCCTACCAGTTCCATCACGTTATGGCTGGCGGTGGTACCCAGGACGGAATGGACATGGCTCAATGTGATCTTGTCTCCAGATGAAGCCATCTGGTCGAGCAGGGAGATGGCGTCCCGAAAACTGCCGGTTGCCTGTCGCCCGATATAGACCAGGGCATCTTCATCCACCTTGATGTGTTCTTTCCTGGCGATCTCTGTCAATTGTTTGCTGATCTCTTCCAGAGAAGCCCGTTTGAATTCGTGACGCTGGCAGCGGGAGAGGACAGTAGCCGGGATCTTGTTGATCTCGGTGGTTGCCAGGATGAAAATGACATGGGATGGCGGTTCTTCCAGGGTCTTCAACAGGGCATTAAAGGCAGACTTGGAAAGCATATGGACTTCGTCGATGATATAGACCTTGAAGCGTCCCTGGTTGGGGGAAAAATTGATCTTATCGCGCAGATCACGGATATCCTCCACGCCGGTGTTGGAAGCAGCATCGATCTCGATCAGGTCCAGGAACATGCCATCATTGACCGCCTGGCAGTGCTGGCACTTGTTGCAGGGACGCGACTTCAGATCTTCATCAAGGCAGTTGGCTGCCTTGGCCAGGATGCGGGCAACCGATGTCTTGCCGGTGCCGCGCTGTCCCGAGAAAAGGTAGGCATGACCGATGCGCCCGCCAGCGACGGCATTGCGCAGGGTCTGCGTGACATGCTTCTGTCCGGAAACCTGCTCCCAAGTGCCCGGGCGATGTTTACGGTAAAGCGCTTTGGGTGCTTCTTCGCTCAATTCAACAACCTTTCAAGGATCATTTGGTCAAGGGATCACGTAGGTGGCAACCAGGTTGCCCTGCGTGTCCACGATCGAAGCCACATCACCGGAGATCCAGGCAGGTTCGGTTCGACCGAGGAAGAGGTCAACAGCCGTATTGGCACCCGCCACGGAATGGACCTGCAGGGTGCCATCCTTGAACATCTTGACCTGCGGAAATGTGAATATCGTTTTGCTGCCGTTCATCAGGGTCCAGTTGGTCAATGTGACGGCATCAGCGCCGTTGTTGCGGATCACGATCACCTCGGTTGCCACCACGCCTGGACCGATGACACTGACGATCCCGATATCGACCTGTCCCAGGTCCAGCGGTTCGGATGAGGATACCTGGGGCAGGGTGGCAATGACCGGTGAATTAGCCTGAGATCCCTTGTATTGGTCGTAGAGATACAACACCGTCAGGGTTACCACGGCGGAAACAATGATATTCAAGAGGATGTACCAGAACCAGCGGGTGTTTGATTTCATCTTTCAGTATGATAGCACAAACTGAACGAAACGGGAAAAATTTTAATGCTTTTAGTCTTTTCTGATCACCAGCGCCACCCAATCACCGGTTTGTTTTTTCTCCAGCAGGGAGAAACTATGATCATGGGCAGCTTCCAGGACAGAATCCTCCTGTTCCTGCAGGATGCCGGAAAGCACCAGGCAGCCATTATCGGAAACCAGCTTTCCCATGCCATCTTTGAACAGGGCAACCAGGATGTGAGCGAGAATATTGGCAAGCACCAGGGGCGCCTGCTGGATGACGAAATTACCTGCCAGAAGTTCACTGACCGAACCCTTGCCGGTGATCAAACCATGTTGGATGCCATTTGCCCGGGCATTCTCATTGGTTGCATCGACAGCCAGCTGGTCAATATCCATTGCCAGCACCTGCCCGGCGCCCAGCTTGAGTGCGCCGATCGAAAGGATGCCGGATCCACAGCCCAGGTCGATGATATTTTCACCTGGTTGAACATACTTCTCCAGCATTTCCAGGCACAGCTGGGTGGTGGGGTGGGTGCCGGTTCCAAAAGCCATGCCGGGATCGATGCGGATCGGGATACGGGTTTCATCCGTGGATTCCATCCAGGCTGGCACGATGATGATCTTTTCTCCGACCGGGATCGGGCGGTAATTCTTCTTCCAGGCTTGCATCCAATCCTGGTCTGGAATGGATCGATAAACCGCTTCCGGCAGAGGCTGGATGCTGGACAGATACCAGAGAGCTTCTTCAAGGCGCTGGCGGGTATCTTCCAGCTTGTCATCCACCGGCAGGTAGGCACGTACACTCACATCCGGCAGGGATGTTCCCGGGTCGGCTGCATCACGGAAGAAGACACCATTCTCGACCACAACTCCATTGGGAGCAAAACGAGCCAGCACATCAGCCACAGCTTCTGCCAGCTCGCCATTCACATTCAGTGAGACCTCAAGCCAATTCAATTGATCATCCCCCCAGGGCTTCATTCAACCAATCCAGGAATCCTTTCTCCCGCGGATTTGTTTCCGTACCGAGCGTTTCCGCCAGTTTCTTGAACAGTTCTTCCTGTTCCTTGCTTAATTTTTTGGGGATGTCGACATTGATGATCACGAGCTGGGAACCTCTGCCTCCCCTGCGCAGGTAGGGAACTCCCTTGCTCTTCAAGGTGAACACCTTGCCGGGCTGGGTTCCAGCCGGAATCTTGAGGGTTTGATCTCCATCCACGGTGGGAACTTCGACGGATGCTCCCAGGGTGGCCTGGGCAATGTTGATATCCAGGTTCAGAAGGATGTCGTTTTCCCGGCGTTTGAAATACTCGTGCGGGCTGACATTGATGACTATGTAAAGGTTGCCGATCGGGCCGCCGTTGGCTCCCGGCTCCCCTTCACCCGCCAGGCGGATCTGCGTGCCGTTATCCACCCCGGCAGGAATGGGAACGATCTTCTTGACCTTCTTATGTTCCTGACCGGTACCCCGGCATGTTTTACAGGGGTCGCTGATGACCTCGCCGCGGCCTCCGCAGGTCGGGCACTGCGAGCTTTGCATCATGGAACCGAGGATCGTCTGACGCACCTGGCGTACTTCACCGCGCCCGCCGCAGGTTGAACAACGCTGCGGGCTGCTGCCAGGTTCGGCACCGGTACCACGGCAGGAACTGCAGATCTCGTTGCGGCTGATCTCGATCTCTTTTTCCACACCAAAAATGGCTTCCTCGAAGGTCAGGGTCACCTGGTATTGAAGGTCACGCCCACGCCTTGGACGCCGGGAACGTGAACCGCCTCCACCGAATCCAAAACTGCTGAAGAGTTCTTCAAAAATGTCCCCGAAATCCATGGTGGCGAAATCGGGCATGCCGCCCATGTCGCCCAGCCCGGCACGACCATACTGGTCATATCGGGCGCGTTTCTGCTCATCGGAGAGAACCCCGTAGGCTTCGTTGATCTCCTTGAATTTCTCTTCTGCGTCTTCTTCCTTGCTTACATCCGGGTGATACTGGCGCGCCAATTTACGGAAAGCGACCTTGATCTCTTCAACAGATGCGCTTCTTGGTAATCCCAGGATCTCGTAATAATCTCGTTGGGTCATTATTAATTAAACCAATCCCATTAATTCTATATCAGGCATCCTTCACTTCACCATCGATCACTTCTTCATCAGTCCCGGCAGTATCTGTGGAGGTATCTTCTGCTCCTTCTGGAGCTTCTGCTGCTGGTTCCTGGGTGTAGGCAATACTGCCCACTTTCTGGAGAACTTCACCCAACGCTTCAGATGCCTTGCGGATGACTTCCACATCTTCACTGCCGGTCTTTGAGCGCACATCTGCAACAGCTGCTTCCACCTCAGCCTTGAGGTCCGCGGGAACCTTGTCACCAAGGTCCTTGAGGGTTTTTTCAGCCGCGTAGGCTGTGTTGTCTGCCTGGTTGCGGGCTTCGATTAATTCCTTGCGCCTGGTATCCTCGGCGGCATGGGCTTCGGCTTCCTGGCGCATCTTTTCCACCTCTTCCTTGGACAAGCCGGAGGAGGCGGTAATGGTGATGTTCTGGGAGCGTCCGGTCGCCTTGTCCGAGGCTGTCACCTTGAGAATGCCATTGGCATCGATATCAAAGGTCACCTCGACCTGGGGGATGCCGCGCGGCGCGGGGGGAATACCATCCAGAATGAATTTTCCGAGGGACTTGTTATCAACCGCCATGGGACGCTCGCCCTGGAGCACGTGTATTTCCACCTGGGTCTGGCTGTCGCTGGCAGTGGAGAATACCTGGCTCTTGCGGGTCGGGATGGTGGTATTTCGGTCGATCAGGGGTGTTGCCACGCTGCCGAGGGTCTCGATCGAGAGGGTCAGGGGGGTAACATCCAGGAGAAGGATATCCTTGACCTCTCCACCCAGCACACCTGCCTGGATGGCTGCGCCGATGGCTACAACCTCATCAGGATTGACCCCTTTGTGGGGCTCCTTGCCAAACATGCGGCGCACCGCTTCCATGACAGCCGGCATGCGGGTCATCCCGCCGACCATGACCACTTCGTTGACCTCAGCCGGGTTTAGCCCGGCGTCTTTCAACGCCTGGCGAACAGGACCCAGGGTGCGTTCCACCAGGTCGCTGGTCAACTGCTCCAGCTTTGCGCGGGTGACGGTCATTACCAGGTGTTTCGGACCGGTGGCATCTGCGGTGATGTACGGCAGGTTGATCTCGGTTTGCATCATGGTGGAAAGTTCGATCTTGCATTTCTCGGCTGCTTCCTTAAGACGCTGCAGGGATTGATTATCCTGGCGCAGGTCGATATTGTTGTCTTTTTTGAATTCGTCGGCCAGGTAGTCCATGATGCGCTGATCAAAGTCGTCACCGCCCAGGTAAGTGTCACCACTGGTTGAACGCACCTGGAAGACGCCTTCGCCCACATCCAGGATGGAAATATCAAAGGTGCCACCACCCAGGTCATAAACAGCGATGATCTCGTTCTTTTTCTTATCCAGGCCATAGGCAAGCGATGATGCTGTCGGTTCGTTGATGATGCGCAGAACCTCCAGACCGGCGATCTTGCCGGCATCCTTGGTGGCATTGCGTTGGGCATCGTTGAAATATGCCGGAACCGTGATAACCGCCTGGTTGACAGCTTCGCCCAGGTATGCTTCAGCATCCGTCTTGATCTTGGCAAGGATCATGGCGGAAACTTCCGGGGGAGAGAAATCACGTTCACCCATCTTAACGCGCACATCACCGTTCTCGGCTGCACTGACCTCGTAGGGAATGCGCGATAAGGTGCGCTGGACTTCAGCATCCTCGTATTTCCGCCCCATGAATCGTTTGATGGAAAATACCGTGTTGCGTGAATTGATGATGCCCTGGTTGCGGGCTACCCGCCCCACCAGGCGTTCGTTGTTTTTGTTGAATGCCACCACGGAGGGAACCAGTCGTTCCCCTTCAGCGGATGGGATCACCACCGGTTCGCTGCCAACCATGACGGCGCCTACAGAGTTGGTGGTACCCAGGTCGATTCCAATGATCTTTGCCATGTAGTCTCCTATTGCAATGTGTAATATCTCATTTCAGTGGGTTCCATCCAACTCATCTGCTGACTGTTTTCCACCGGTATTTAATCGTAAGAAAACCTATTATTCAGCCACACGGACAAGAGCAGGCCGCAGGACCTTATCTCCCAGCATGTAGCCATTCTGTACAATTTCGGTGATGCAGCCGCTGGGGACATCCTGCGAGGATGCATACCCGATGGCTTCATGGAAATTCGGGTCGAATGCCTCGCCAACGGCTTCTATACGCTTGATGCCCTCGGAGTCAAGAATGGACTGAAGCTTGCGGTAGATCAGTTCGATGCCATCCACCCAGGCGATCCCTTCCGGGCGTGCCTGCAAAGCACGTTCAAGGTCATCCATGATGGGCAGGTAGCGCTTAACCACGTTTCCCATAGCATTCTGGTAAACATGGGAATTCTCCCGCTCCATGCGCTTGCGGTAATTGTCGAATTCGGCGCGGGCGCGCTGCCAGCCATCCTTGAACTCGGCTGCCTGTGCAAGCGCTTCTTCAAGCTGCTGCTGCAGTGCAATCATTTCATCTCCAGGTCCCCCAGAAACGTCCCCAGCCAGGGTCTCCCCTTCGGCATTCTGCCACTCAGGTTCTTCTTCATATCTGCTTTTCTTTTCCTTCTTGTCTGTCATTTTGTTTCATCTCCAAGCATGGTTTCCGATACCAATCCGCTCAATAGATCTGCCATGAAACGGACGGTGGGTATATTTTTTGAATATGACATTCGCATGGGTCCAAAAACGCCCAACGCACCGGTGGCAATGCCCGGTATGCCGTAACGAGCCAGGACAACGGAACACTGCTTCAGTTCCTGGAATTCTCCTTCACCGCCAATAAGCACCTGCACGTTGCCAACTTCACCGTTCGTGGTCGTACGCGAAAGCAGATCCTGGAGGAGCGAGCGCTCCTCGAACATCCGCAGGGTGTGATGGGCTTCACTGGACTCAATGAACTCTGGTTCGGAAAGAACATTGGTGAGCCCATCCAGGTACATTTCTCCGGAAGTGCGCTTATCGCCCTGGTTCATGTCATCCAGTAAAAGAACCAGGATGTCTTGTTCGAGATTGTTCAACTGTACATTAAGATTGGATATCTCTTCAGTAGAAAGACCCATGCATACCTTGTTCAGCCTGTCAGCAGCGGAACTGAGCTGCTCCTGAGAGGCAGGTTCTGCCAGGGTCAGGATCTGCTGCAGGATCTCTCCTCCCACCAGCACCAGAACCATCAAGACCTGGCGTCCCTGGGTGGAGATCAATTCAAGGTGCTTGAAATTCGATTTCTCAGAGTGGGGCGCTGTAATGAGCGAAGCTGCCCGGGATTGGTTTGCCAGGATGGAGACCGCCAGGTGCATCCATTGGTCGACATCCTGCCTGGCCTGGTAAAACTGGTGCGTGATGGTGTGGCGGGTTGGCTCGGGCAGGTCGGTCTGGTAAACATAATGGGTAACAAAATAGCGGTAACCATCTTCCGAAGGGATCCTGCCTGCCGAGGCATGCGGTTGACGCAGGTAACCGGCTTCGGTCAGGGCAGCCATCTCGTTGCGTACGGTTGCTGAACTGACGTCCAACTTAAAACGTTCAAGCAGGTGGTTGGAACCGACCGGCTGGGCGGTTTCTATATAATCTCGGACCACAAGAGCCAGGATCGTTTTCTGGCGTTCGGTTATTTGTTCCATGATTCCTCAACATTTAGCACTCTCGAGCTGAGAGTGCTAAAACTTTCAGATACGATGATACCATGCCTGAAAAAGAAGGTCAATAAAAGTTATGTTAGAAATTTATGGAATTATCGCCAGAAAAGGAACTGGCTGTAGCCGATGGAAGCCAGGTCCATCGGAATACCGACCAGGTTGGCTACGGACCCGATCAACCCCCAGAACATATCGCTGACTGCCGGGACGTACCAGAGCACAAGGAAGATGATAAATACCATGTAGCCGCGTGTGCGGTCAAACATTTCCCGGGTCGAAGCACCCAGGAACGGTTCGATCACTCCATAACCGTCGAAGGGTGGCAGGGGGATCAGGTTGAGAACCAGGGCCATCACCTGCAGAAGCGCTAAAAACGCCAGCCCGGGCCAGATGCCGCTGGCAGTATTGGGCGTGAATGCCAGAACCAGCGCCAGGACAACTGCAAGAAGAAGATTGGACATCGGGCCAGCCAGCGCAACCGCACTGACCCAGTTGCGGGTCCGCAGGCGCCATTTTTCGATATAAACCGCTCCACCCGGCAAACCGATCCCACCCATCAACAGGAAAATGACAGGAATCAGGATGGAATAGACCGGGTGGGTGTATTTAAGGGGATTGAATGTCAGGTAACCCTTTTCCCGCACGGTATGGTCGCCACCCAGGTAAGCCACCATGGCATGCGAAAACTCATGCAGGCAAAGAGAGAAGATCCAGCCTACGATCACCACCAGGAAGGTCATGAAATGCTCCGCAGGTCTTCTGATAAATGGATTGGTAGGGTTGTCATCAAATGAAATCCTTTAGAAATTATTCGTAACCGTGCGGATGGCTCGAATGCCATTCCCAGGCGCTGCGGATGATGTCTTCCAGGTCTGGATACTGCGGATCCCAACCCAACTCAGAGCGAATCTTCGTGGAAGAAGCCACCAGGCGGGGCGCATCACCGGGTCTGCGTGTGGTCTCCACTGCCGGGATGGAGTGACCGGTCACCTTTCGGGCAGTTCCGATCACTTCCCGCACTGAATAGCCGTTGCCATTGCCGATGTTATACACAAGGTGATCCTTTTCCTCGAGGGCGTTCAATGCCAGCAGGTGGGCAGAGACTATATCAGCAATGTGGATGTAATCACGGATGTTGGTGCCATCCGGGGTCGGATAATCCGTGCCGTAGATGGATATGGACTTACTTTGACCTGCGGCTACACGCAAAACCAGTGGGATCAGGTGGGTTTCCGGGTGGTGCGCCTCCCCCTTTCCCGGGATGGCGCCAGCGGCATTGAAATAGCGCAGGGCGGCATAATGTATGCCGTACACCCGGCGGTACCATTCCAGCATCTGTTCGATGGCCAGCTTGGTGAACCCGTAGGTATTGGCCGGATCCAGCGGCGAGTCTTCTGACAATGGCTCATCGCTGGAGGCATACACGGCAGCAGTAGATGAAAGCACGAATTTTCGCACACCTGCCCTGTGAGATGCTTCGATCAGGTGGGCAGAATTTACCAGGTTGTTATGGATGAACTTGCCTGGTTTCTTCATACTTTCCCCGGCTTCAATGAATGCAGCAAAGTGCATGACCGCATCGAAATGCTGACTATCAAGTGCAACAATCAGGCGCTCGTCATCTGCCAGGTCGGCATGGACAAAGTTCACCCCATCCGGGATGGCCTGGCGATGCCCGGTATAAAGGGCGTCAAATACTGTGACCGAATGCCCTTCCCTGAGAAGGGCTTCCGTCATGGCTGAGCCAATATAACCCGCACCACCGCTGACAAATATGTTCATAAATTCACTCCACGGTTAACTGCCTTCATTTTACCATCCAGCTGCAAACCAGCGCAGGTAACTTTCCACCCGGGACCGCCAAAAATCATCGGAGTGAAGACCGGGAAATTCACTGGCATCAAAGGGGACTCCTTTTCCGGTGAGTACCTTTGTCAGCGTATCGTACCCCTCCCGGTTGGGATCCCGATCGCCAATGTCGATGCTGATCCTGGGTACACTGCCTGTTGGAACGGCATCCAACCATTTTCCCAGTTCGGGGCTATCTTCCCAGAAGATGATCGGGGAGTAGACTCCAATGGCTCCGAAAAGGTCCGGGTGCTGGAATCCAAAATGGATCGCCCAACCAGCCCCGCGTGATACGCCACCAAGTGCGCGTAAACCAGCCTCACCTGACAGCCTGTAGTTCGTGTTTAGATATGGAAGCAGCTCCTGCATGAAGATCTCATCAAAGGGGGTGCCCTCCGGACCGCGTGGATTGGGATCGTAAGGCATGACGATAATGAAAGGTTCCACTTCACCAGAGATGATCAGGCGGTTGGCAGCTTCCACTGCGCCGATACGCACCCACTGCTCCTGGTCATCATAGATGCCGTGAAACAGGATCAGGAGTGGGTATTCCCTGCCGGTCTCCTGCTGGTAGCATGGCGGCAGGTAGACCAGGAATTTAAATTGGGCATACATAAAAGAGGTATCAAATGCCGCCTCGTTCAGGGAACCGGCTTGTGACGCACAGGCAGGTTTTTGCGTGGCAGTGGAAGTTGGGTTAGCTGTCTTGGTTGGTGAGGGACTGGCAGCCTGTTGAGCCGCTTGTGTGCTTGTGGTTTCCGGGTTGCTGGTCCCCTGGGTTGTTGTGGGGCTGAAGGGGGAAGGGCTGCAGCTAGCCATGATGAGGATAATGAGCAGGGCTTCGCTGATCAAGAGGGAAAGCGGCTGCCGGAACCTGCCGGCTTCTTGACGATAAGGCATGCACGCATTATACTCACAACCTGATTCGGGGTGTAGCGCAGTTGGCAGCGCACCGCGTTTGGGACGCGGGGGTCGGCGGTTCAAGTCCGCCCACCCCGACTTTATTTACCTCACCGCCTCGGCGGTTTCCCCTTTAATGGGGACTGCGTTGTCCGCCCATACCCGGAACACACCAGCCGGGACTATGCCCGACTTGAGACTGAACCGTCACCGCAAGGTTCAGCCTTTTTTTTAAGGGACCTGCTATTATCATATGCCTGGAAGCATTTTCTTCCTTAGTCGCTCAAGATCAGGAATTCAGTCCATCCAGTTTTCAATTGACCGTATAATCAACTCTGGAGATCCTTTTAATTGCTCCTGCCTTCAGTAAATTCAACAAAAGGGAGTCAGGAAACCTTCCTGAATTCAATCGAGTCAGAATGAAAAATATTCTTCTTTACCTTTTTATTTTTCTCCTTGTTTTTCTCGTCAGGATCCCGGGGTTGACCTCATTTTCCACCGTTGATGAACCTGATTACATCAAGTATGGCGGAAATTTTTACTATTCCCTTGGACAGAGGGATTTTGAAAGAACGAACCAGACCTACCAGCCGGCTGTTACGACCCTTTATGCAAGCGCATTGGCATTTCATTACGTCTTTCCCGAATACAGGGGTTTCAGCCCGGCTTATTTCGATCACACCGATCAGCAGACCAATTTCCTGGAAGAAAAAGGTGTCGAACCTTTAACCCTGCTGTTAACTGCCAGGTTGATCATGATCCTGATGGTATCCATCATGCTGACCATCACATTTGCATTCCTCGATATGCTGCTTGGCAGTCTCCCCGCCTTCGTTGTCATCTCATTAATTTCATTTGAACCTTATTTTCTGGGTCATTCCAGATTATTAACCCAGGAAGGATTGATGGCAATTGCTGGTATCACTTCCATTCTCGGAATAATCGTTTACTGCATCAGGAAGGATAAGTGGATCTTCCTGGTCATTTCCTCATTGGCAGCTGCCATCGCTGTCCTTACGAAGATCACTGCCATCGTTCTCTTGCCGGTTGTTTTCTTCTTTTTAATTTTTATTTCCAGTGATTCTTCATCCAGGAGAAAGCGAACATGGCAAAGATTATTCGAGGTGATGGTCTGGTCGATCATTTTTATCGTTTTTGCCCTTGCTGTCTGGCCTGCTCTTTGGAATCATCCACTGGAGACAATCATTGCATTGTTTGAAAAATCCTTCGGTTTCCTGGGAAGCAAGGCAGGTGTTCCGATCGAAAACCTGTCGTTCCAGGGGATCGTTGGTGGAATGACCATATTCAATTATATAAAATACCTCTGGTGGCAGGTACCCCCGCTCACCTGGGCTGGCTTTCTGCTGATCCTGGTCCTCGTAATTTTCAGATACAAAATGCTCGATAGGTCAACCCGCGTGATTTTCTTCTCTTTTCTGGCGCTTGGATTACTGATGATCCTGATGATGTCCTTTGGCAAGAAGGTTGCATCGCATTACATCATGATCTCGCATACATCCTTGAACCTTCTAGCCGGGCTGGGTTTATCCGGATTGTATGAAATTCTCCTGAAACAGCATTTCAAGTTCCCGGCAGCCCTCATAACCTATCCTGCTGTTCTCCTTATGGCTGGCAGCCTGGTAGCCCCATTAATTGGTTTTTACCCTTATTATTTTGATTATCTGAATCCCATTGCACGGGCGGTGAATGGGAATGCCGCCATCCCGGATAATGGTTACGGGCAGGGGCTGGACATTGCCGCCCGGTACCTGGCTGAAAAAGCGGATTCTGCCAACCTGACAGTGATGAGCTGGTGGTCGACATCGCTGGATTATTTTTTCCCAGGTGAGACAAAACAGATAGCGATCACCAGGAATTGGACACCCTCGGAAGCCGGCAATCTAAAGGAATGCGATTACCTGGTGATCTACCAGCGAACCCAGGCGGAACGCAGGATCCCGGAAGCGCTGATGACCATCCTGAAAAACGTGGTTCCTGAAAAGAGCATATTCCTTCATGGGTTGGAAATGGTCAGGATATACAAGGTCTCCGATCTTCCACTGGAAGTTTTTTCCCCGGTCATGGTGGAACCATGAACTGGTCACGGGATCTGCCTTGGAGCAGCTGGCAATCTTGTAGAAATTCCTGACCAAAGCTTGTTATCAGGACTGTTGGGAATCAAGGTTCATGATGATCATTACACACGACATTCAACTTGACGAAACTGAGCTGCACTTTGACTATTTGCGCGCATCAGGACCCGGTGGGCAGAATGTCAACAAGGTCTCCACGGCTGTCCAGCTGCGCTTTGACATCCGCAATTCTCCATCGCTTGATGCCGAGGTTAAAGATCAGTTAATACGACTGGCTGGAAGAAGGGTAACAAATGAAGGCATCCTTGTGATCGAGGCACACCGCTACCGCACGCAGGAGCAGAACCGGGCGGATGCCCTGCGGCGTTTGGTGACATGGATCCAGAAGGCATTGAACCCGCCAAAAAAGAGGAAGGCAACCCGCCCGAGCGCTGGAGCAAGAGCCAGGCGCCTGGTGGAAAAGAAAAAACGCAGCGATACAAAGAGAACCCGGCGTTACAATCCGGAGGATTGGGATTGAAAATTAAAATTTCCTTCTAATCAACCAGATTACTTCATTACGTTCGCTATGCCTTTAACCAAACCTTGCAAAGGTTATAAAGCTTCGCAAGGTATCTTCTTCACTTGGAAAGACGAGATCCTTCGGTCGTTAAAATCTCCTCCCTCAGGATGACAGATTTTTTTTTGAATAATTCAGCCGACTGACGGCAGGAGGATGCTGATACGCAAGCCGCCACCGTCCGGGAGGCTGGACTGGATCTGACCGCCATGCATTTCAACGATCGAGCGGGCAATAGCCAATCCCAACCCGGAACCCATGCCATTGTGATCATTCTGGCGGGAAGCGTCCGCCCGGTAAAGACGATCGAAGATGCGCCCCAACTCATCCGCTGAAACACCCCGTCCGTTATCCTGCACAGCCAGCTCGACCTGGTCATCCTTTCTGCCAGCGGATAGAATGATCCTCCCACCCTGCGGTGTGAAGCGGATCGCATTATCAACAATATTACCAAGCACCTGGGTCATGCGGCCTGGATCAATCGATATCAGTGGCAGGTCTTCGTCCAGCTGCATATCCAGTGTGATCTGTTTATCCTTTACCAGGGAACGGAACATGGATACAACTTCGCGGACCAGCTTGCCGGGATCAATCGGAAGCGGTGCCATAGCCAGTTCCCCGGCATCTGCCAGGGAAAGGATACGCAGGTCATCCACCAGGCGCTCCAGCCTTCCAGCGCCTTCCCGGATGATCTCAAAATTCTCCAGGGTGGGCGGCATGACACCATCATGGACTGCTTCCGCCTGACCGATGATCAGGCTGAGCGGGGTACGCAGCTCGTGGGCGATATCAGCGGTCATCTGTTTCCTGACCTGGTTGGACCGCGCCAGGTCCGCACTCATCTTGTTAAATGATTCCGACAACCTGCCGATCTCATCCCTGCTGCGCACGTCCACCTGCCCGCCCAGCGTCCCCTGGGAAATTTCACGCGTAACCTGGGTCAGCTGGTGGATGGGTCGGGTGATGTTGTAAGCCAGCAAAATGCCGAGGATCAGCGCCAGCCCTGCCACGCTGAAACCAACGGTCAGCAGGAAACTTCCAATCCTGTGGATGAAGGAAGTTTCCATGGCATTAACCTGGAATGCCTCCCTGCCAAGCAGAAGGGTACCGACCACCCTGCCATCCACTTTGATGGGGATACCCAATTCAAGGTACTCGGGCGGAACGATCTCACCCAGCGAATATCCCGGTCCCTCCACCACCACCATCCCATGCTGATCTGCGAGGGTATATATGGGCGGCTTTCGAAAACCCGGGTTATCGGCTGGATATCCAGGTTGCATGATAATGGTCGGTTCAACCCCCTGCCAGCTGCCCTGCATGTGGTAGTAATTCATAAGCAGGGTCACCATCTCTGAACTATTGCGCTGAAAAACAAAGTCGTCGAATTCCTGGCGTGTATTCCAGCGTACCAGTACGGCAACCATGATGATACTGATCAGGCTAACCCCCAAAAAGGCGATGATCAATTTCGTGGTTATCGAACGCATCATCTACTCCCGCTTGAAGCGGTAACCAATTCCATAGATCGTCTCGATGTAGTCTTTCCTGCCAGAAACTGCCTCCATTTTTGCGCGCAGGTTCTTGATGTGCGAGTCAACCGTGCGCTCATAGCCTTCATAACGGACTCCCTGGAGGATATCCAGCAGATCCAGGCGGGTATATACCTTGCCGGGATTGCCCATCAATGCTGCCAGGAGGTCAAATTCTGACGGAGTCAGGCTGATCTCCTTTCCGGTGATGGAAACAAAGCGGGAATTCTGGTCGAGGGTGACATCCAGCGCTTCGAGGACAGATTGGGTATGTTCGAATCCGCTGGACCTGCGTAAAACAGAGCGGACTCGGGCAACCAGTTCACGTGGACGGAACGGCTTGGTGATGTAGTCATCAGCTCCCAGTTCCAAACCGACCACCTTCTCGTCATCCTCCACCCTGGCTGTCAGTAGGATGATGGGCGTGTCAAATTCCTTGCGATGCTCCTGCATAAATTCGTAGCCGTCCATTTCAGGCATCATCAGGTCCAGGATGATCAGGTCCGGTTTCTCCTGGCGTGCCAACTTCAGGGCTTCCCTGCCATCATAAGCACTGATGACCCGGAAACCTGATTGGAGCAGGTATTCACCCACCAGGGATACCAGTCGTTTCTCATCATCCACAACCAGAATTTTTTTCATTTATCTCCAAACATTATATGGCTGAATTAATCAAAGGGAATTATTATTCTTTTTGTCCTCTGCCTTTTCAATCCATCGAAAAATCATGATCAAAATGAAATATGCAAGCAATATGAGAAGAAGACTCAGACCGATGCCCAGCAGAATCGTGTTCGTGATCGCTTCCATAATTATTTGTTATCCAACTCTTTCTATTCCAATCCTTCCAACAGGTCCAGGTCTTTTGGTGGCGCATAAGCTTTCAGGGCTGCAGGCAACAGAAGTAATATGATAACAGCCAACGCCATAAGTATCTTAAGCAGATTGAACCCGAACAAAATAGGCGAGAAAATTCGCAGCAAGCCCGGGATGGATACGACCAAAATGACAGCCGAAAGAATGATCGCCATGATGGCAGCCCATTTCTTCTGTTTCCATAATCCTACAGCGCTTAAGATTCCCAGGACCAGCACAGCAATGTACAAAGCAGTGGAAACCCAGCGAATGATACCGAAGAGACCCGATACTGCACCAGTCCGTCCCTGTATGGTTTGAAAATTCGGTGTTGTCTGACCATCTGAGTTGCCGGAATTCTGACCGCCCGGGTTAAAGAACCCGGCACCAGGGCGTGTACCAGCCGGTGGCTGACCATCAAAACCATCCTGGGGTATTGTTCCATCCGCACTGCGAAACTGCATGACCCTTCCAGAGATTCCTGGGAATTCCGCACCAATTCGTACAAGTCCAAGGTTACCTGCCAGTGCCCAACCAGCGCTGACCAGCACCAATACGACCAGGCTTATGACAGCAATGGTGATAACGACGGGTCTTTTCTTATCCATATCCAAATCTTCCTTTCAAACAATACTTCAAATGATTCTCAACCTTATAGATTGCTTCGCTGCGCTCGCAATGACCTATCGATGACAATTTCATTGAAATTACTCATACCGGAGGGCTTCGATCGGGCGCAAGCCGGCTGCCTGGTAAGCCGGGTAAATACCGAAGAATAATCCCACCAGGGCGGCTGAACCAAAGGCAAGCAGGACATTATTAGGCGTCAGCACGGCTGTGATCACGCCGGAAGCAGACACCAAGGCAGCGATCGCCCACCCCAAAAGGATGCCAAACAAGCCGCCGAAAATGCTCAATGTCAATGTCTCCACCAGGAACTGCACCAGGATGACGTTCCTGCGCGCACCAACCGCCTTGCGCAAGCCGATCTCACGCGTTCGCTCCCGGACCGACACGAGGGTGATGTTCATGATGCCGATCCCGCCTACCAGCAGCGAGATGGCAGCAATGGCACCCAGCATGGCTGTCAGCGTGCCGGTCACCCCGCTCAGTGCGCTGAGCATCTGGCTCTGGCTGGAAACATTAAAACCCAGCTCGTCATTCAGGGTCAATTGATGCTGCCGCCGCAGGGTGTATTCCACCTGTGAAATAACAGCATCGATCTGTTCCGGGTCCTGGGCTGATAGAGCCAGTCCGGACAAAGTACGTTTCCCATCACTGATGGCACGTCCGCTGAACAGGCGTGAATACCCGGTTTGCAGGGGTATAAGCAGCAAGTCATCTTCACTAAAGAAGCCCGAACTGCCTTTTGATGCCAGCACTCCAACCACTTTAAAGGTGATGCCATTGATCTGGATCTGCCTGCCGATCGGGTTCAAACCACTGAAGAGGTCTATGGCGGTCTGGTAACCAAGCACCGCCACCCGGGCTTCGGAAGCATTATCGTTATCCGTGATGAAGCGTCCCTGGGCAATGTCAAATGAGCGTACCTGTGCAAAGTTCGAGGTTACCCCGGTAACGCTGAAGCTAGAAGTGAGACCACCACTGATCACGTTACCAGCATCCTGGAAATACGGTGTCACTTCTGCAGCAGCACCGACATCACTCACAATCGCCTGGTAATCAGCATAATAAAGCGGGTCCAGCTGCTGAGAATCTGAAGTTCTTCCTCCCATACCTGAAAAGGAAAAGGCACGACCGGATGTCACTGTGATCATGTTGGTACCCAATCCCTCTATGGAGCTGGTAATGCCGGAGGTGGCACCTGCACCAACCGCCATCAGGGCAACAACTGCTGCCACACCGATGATGATACCAAGCATGGTCAAGCCGGAACGAAGTTTGTTGGCAGCCAATGCCCTCAAAGCAATGCGGATATTTTCGAGCAGGTTCATTTCTCACCTTCCAGTTCAGTGGAGTGTGTCATATATTCCAGAATATCATCCGGGCGGGGGGTTCCAGCTTCCAGCGGTTCCTTGATCTGCACATCAGCCACGATCTTGCCGTCCTCCAACTGGATGACCCGGTTGGTATGGCGGGCAATGAATGGATCATGGGTGACATACAGGATCGTCAATCCCTGCTCGCGGTTGAGACGCTGGAACAATCCAACGATCTCGCCACCGGTATGAGAATCCAGGTTGCCGGTCGGTTCATCTGCCAGCAGCAGGCTGGGGTTGTTGACCAGGGCACGGGCTATTGCCACGCGCTGCTGTTCGCCGCCTGATAGCTGGTTGGGTTTATGAGTAATGCGGTCACCTAATCCAACTGTCTCCAGGGCTGCAACCGCCCTTTCCTTGCGAGCCTTCCCTTTCACCCCATCGTACAGGAGGGGCAGGAGCACATTCTCCAGCGCAGTTGTGCGCGGCAGCAGGTTGAACTGCTGAAAGACAAACCCGATCTTGCGGCTGCGGATATGTGCCAGCTGGTTATCATTCAAACCTTCGATGGACTCCCCATCCATGCGATAGATGCCCTTGGTGGGAACATCAAGGCAGCCCAGGATGGCCATCAACGTGCTTTTCCCTGAACCGGATGGCCCCACGATGGCAGTCATTTCTCCATCACGGATGGTCAGGCTAACATCGTCGAGGGCACGCACCTTGGTGGCACCCATGCGGTATACCTTGAAAACGTGTTCAACTTCGATCATGTGAGATTCCTGTTTCCATGTTACGGTCTGAATATTCCACCGGGACCACTTTGTGCATCAGTTGAGGAGGATTGCACCAGGACAACCTGGTCTCCAACCTGCAGGTCACCGCTGACTACCACCGTGTCATCGGGCTGGATCTGTCCGCTGACCACATCCACCCGACGGGTGGTACTGCCATCGCCGTTATAGACCAGCACATATTCCCCATCGCTGTCGTTCTGAACTGCTGCGACAGGCACAGCCAGCATCTGGAAGGCATCTCCAGCCTGTATGGTGACATTGGCGGAGGCATCCAGGATGATCCTGGGATCTGTCTGTTCCAATTCGACCATGACATTGTAATAGACCACTCCCTGGCTGGCGGTACCAACCGGGTCAATGGAGACGACCTTGCCAGTCAGCCCGGTTAAGTCGGGAAGCGCATCCAGCGTGATGGTGGCTTTATCTCCGATGGAAAGCTGGACAACCTTTACCTCTTCAACGGGAACGGTCACGTATAGATTGGAGCGGTTGAGAACCAGCACACTGGCGGTATTGGCGGAGACGACATCAAAAGCCTGGTTGTAAATGGCGCCAACAATCCCATCAAAGGGTGCCTTCAGGTTCAATTGATCCACGGTCCGCTGGGCCTGGTAAAGTTGCTGCAGGGAACTGCCCGTGGCGCCAACTGGTACTTCACCGCCGGTCAGGGCAGCCAGGTAGTTCCGGGCTTCATCCAGCTGGGCTTGTGCCAAAGCCAGGTTGGCATCTGCCAGGGCAATATCATTTGCACTGGCGGAATAACTGCTGTAGGTATCATAAACCCGCTTCTTGGTATTGTAGGCGCTCTGTGCATCAAAAAGCCTGGTATAAGCACTCGCTCGCAGCGAATCACCTTCTGGTCGGTCTTTTACCTGGTCGTAATTTTCCTGGGCTTTGTCCAGGTTGCCTTTCGCCAACACCATCTCGGCATAGGCGTTGTCGATGACGGACTGGCTGTACCCTCCATTCAGGTAGCTGCGTTCCTGCTCCATATCGCTGAGATTCTCAGCCGCATCAACCACTGCCTTTTGGGCTGTTGCGATCGCCCGGGCAGAGGTCATTTCCGCCAGGTTCTGTATGGAAGCAACCAGGCTGTCGGGTACGCTTTCAGGGTCCAGGCTCATCAGGATATCCCCAGCCTTAACGTTCTGCCCGACTTTGACGTTGATCTCCTGGATGGTGCCGCTGGTTTTCCAGGTCACAGATGCCAGCCGCAATGCAGTGATGGATCCGGTGGCTTCCACCGTGGTTACTATCTCCACATTTGTTACTTCACCAACACCGGTCTCCGTGGTAGCCGCGTCCGGAGCGGCTGCACCGCAGGCAGCCAGGAACAACATAACCACCAGCGAAAGGCTTACGAATGGAAATATCCTCTTCTTGGTCATTGATTCTCCTCTTACAATTTCAAATTAAATTCTCTGCAGATGCTGCAGGGTTTGGTAAGGTCATTTTTTGGTTTGCTTGAAATTTTATTCTACTCCAGCAGTCCCTTTCCTGCATAAATTTTTTGTTAGATCATTGCTTGCGGTATCCGGGGGACCGTCTCGTTACTTTGGGACGATCCCCGAGG
>Ga0209342_10002328_pt1 | contig 20479 bp, 21 predicted proteins | sample RifCSP16_2_FD_184023 | JGI IMG/M metagenome (GOLD analysis project Ga0209342, IMG submission 184023) | Soil microbial communities from Rifle, Colorado - Rifle CSP2_sed 16_2 (SPAdes) (version 2) | ecosystem: Environmental > Terrestrial > Deep subsurface > Rock core/Sediment | place: Rifle... | reverse complement strand
TCGTCGCTCCCTATAGGGTTGTTGAGGAGGAGTGCGTCAGTTCTGCCGGTGGACGCCCCCGCCTGGTGTCCCGGGGCGTCTTGCTGCTGGAGGGGTACTGGTCCTTTTGGTGTAGGCGTCCTCGCCTATTCAAGCTACACCCCAGTACCCCTTAGTAGGTACCCGAGGTCCCCATGCCGCCTGTTCGCGACGCTGCTTCCCGATTGCCGGGGGTTAACCCCAACGGAATCTCGGGCTCACGGTAGACCAGGAGCGGGATTTGGTGGAGTTCCTGAAGACCCTGTCGCGCCTGTGGCTTCTAGTCCGACGCGCCCTTCCGCCCGCCCACGAACCACGTCGTGACGTCGCCCTGCCCCTCGACCTCGAGAGCGCCACGCTCCTCGAACAGGAACGGCTCGCCCAGCCGCCGCCGGGTGCTGTCGGCCACCTGGACGCGTCCGGCCACGCCGTGCGATTCCATCCGGCTGGCGGTGTTCACGGCATCACCCCACACATCGTAGAGGTACCTGTGCCTGCCGATGACGCCGGCCACCACCGCCCCGGTGGCGATGCCGATGCGCACCTGCAGAGCGTGGTCCCTGCGTTCATTGAAGCGGTCCAGCGCGTCGACCATATCGAGCGCCAGGTGCGCCGCCCGCGCCGCATGATCGCCCGATGGCACGGGCACGCCGGCGGCGGCCATGTACGAATTCCCCAGCGTCTTGATCTTCTTGAGACCACGCGCCTTCGCGAGGCCGTCGAACCCCGTGAAGACCTCATCGAGGAGGAGCGCCAGTCGCTCGGGGCTCACGGCCGGAGTCAATTCGGCGAACCCCACGACGTCCGCGATCACCACGGTCACGTCGGCAAATGTGTCCGCGGTGACGTCCGGGCGCGCCTGCAACCGCGCGGCGATCGAATCCGGCGGCACGTGAAGGGCCAGCCGCTCCGACACCTTCCGCTCCACCACGACTTGATCGAACAGCGTCTTCAGCTCGGCATTCTTGCGGCGGATCTCGACGTGCAACAAGCGGACCTCGAGCAGGTTATGGACGCGCGTCAACACCTCGGCGACATCGAAGGGCTTGCTGATGAAATCCCTCGCCCCGGCCCGGAGCGCCCGCAGCTTGTGATCCGGCTGGGCGGTGATCACCAGGACCGGCAGGTAACCCTCCTTTTCAATGTGCTTCAGCCCTTCCATCACCTGGAATCCGTCCATGCCGGGCATCTGGAGATCCAGCACGATCAGGTCGTAGCAGTGCTTCCCGTGCAGATCACAGACCGCGAGCGGATCGAACGTGGACGTGACGGACGCATACCCGGCGCCGCCCAGCATGCGCTCGAGCAGAAGGACGTTGGCCGGCTGATCGTCCACGACCAGGATTTTGGCCTGGAGGATATCGGCGGCCTCAGGCATGGGCTTGCCCGGACTCCAGCGCGGCGTCCAGCGCCTCCATGAACGCGCTGACCTTGATCGGCTTCGTGAGATACGAGAAGAATCCCGCCTCGAGACCCCTCGCGATATCGCGTGGCATCGCATTGGCGCTGAGGGCGACGATGGGAATGTGTGCGGTCGCCGGGTCGTCGCGCAGGATTTTCAAGGCTTCGATACCGCTGATGCCGGGCAGATTGATGTCCATCAGAATCATCTCTGGCTGATGGGCGCGCGCCAGCTGGATACCTTGATTGCCGTCCACCGCGGTCAGCAGGCGCAGGCTGGGGCGGCGCGCGATCAGCTGCTCGACCAGCTTCAAGTTCGCCGGGTTGTCCTCGACATAGAGCAGCGTGCGTAGCGGCGCGCCGGGTTGGGCCTGCGCGCGCGCGGCGGCCGCGAGCTTGGCTGGTTTCACTTCGAGCGCCGGCGCGGCAGCCGCGCCCAGCTCCCACCAGAATACGCTACCCCCGCCCACGCTGCTCTCCACGCCGAGGACCCCACCCATCAGCTCCACCAGCCGCTTGCTCATCACCAGGCCGATGCCGGTGCCCTGCTCGGCCCCGTGCTCCTGGCCCAGGCGATTGAACGGCTGGAACAACTGCGCCAGCTTCTCCGGAGGCAATCCCGCGCCGCTGTCCCTCACGTTGAGGCGAACCCGCTCCGCGGTGCTTCCGGCGCAGTCCACCACGACCATTCCCCCGGACTGGTTGTATTTGATGGCGTTCGAAAGCAAGTTGATGAGCACCTGCTTCAACCGCGTGCGATCGGCCTGGACGAAGCGAGGAACGTCGAACTGCGGAAAGGTCATGCGGATCCCGCGCTGCTGCGCCTGCGGCTCGATCATGGCCCGGCATTCGAGGATGACTTCGGCCAGCGACGTCGGCTCCGGCGACAGCGACAGCTTTCCGGACTCGATCTGCGCCAGGTCGAGAATCTCGTTGATCAGCTCCAAGAGATACCATCCGGCGCGAAGAATCTCGTCGATGCTCGCCCTCTGGGAGGAGGTCGCCGGCGTGGCGTCGGACTCCATCAACTGGGCGAAACCGAGGATCGCATTGAGCGGTGAGCGCAGCTCATGGCTCATGCTGGATAGGAACTCGGATTTCGCGAGGTTGGCCTTTTCCGCGGCGCCCTTGGCCCTGGTCAGTGCTTCCTCCACCTGCCGGCGCTCGGTCAGATCGCGGGTCAATTTGGCGAACCCGCGGGCATTGCCCCGTGCATCGCGAATGGCCGTGAAGACCACGTTGGCCCAGAACGTGGACCCATCTTTGCGCACCCGCCAACCCTCGACCTCGCATCGTCCCTGGGCCGCTGCCGAGTCGAGGTCGCGCTGCGGCGCGCCGCGCGCGATGTCTTCAGGGGGATAAAACCGCGCGAAATGCTGGCCCACGATCTGGTCCGCGGAGTAGCCCTTGATCCGCTGCGCTCCGGTATTCCAGCTCACCACTCGACCTTCCGCATCCAGCATGACGATGGCGCAGTCGGTCACGCTCTCCACCATCAACCGGAACCCTTCCTCGGTCCACCGCAGTTGCTCTTCGACCTGCTTGCGGGCGGAATTATCGGTCCCGATCAGCAGATAGCCGATGATGCCGCCTGCCGCATTGCGCAGCGCCGTGACCGACACGATCGCGGGAAAGCGGCTCCCGTCCTTGCGGATGTAGGTCAACTCGTACTGGTCCTCGATCCCACGCGAGGCCTTGAAGGCCAAGGCCTCGAAGCCGGGCGCAATCGTGGTCGCCAGCTCCCGGCTCAAGGCTTGGGCGCGCTCGATCACTTCCTGCGGATCGTGAATGTCGGCCGGCGTGATCCGGTTCACCACGTCGGCGGCCGCGTACCCCAACATGGTCTCCGCCCCGATATTGAAGAGTTGAATGACGCCCTTTTCGTCGGTGGCGATGATGGAGAAGTTGGCGCTGGTGAGAATCGCGTCCTGCAGGGCTCCGGTTTTCAGCTTGGTGACGGCCTCCACCGTGGGGCCGGTTTCGGCACCCGTGGCGAGTGGCGTGGTGATCATGGCGCGACGCCCTCCGATGCCTTCGCGGCATCCACAGCGTCCGCATCACGGCGGTCGTGCGCGAGCTTCCGCGCGATCTGTCCCGCGTCCGGGGCCGTCGCGCCGGCACTCATGCGTTCGTAGGTGGCCTCGGTTTTTGCGTCGCGGGCGAGGGCCGATCGATCGTCCTGGTCGTCACCCGGCATCTCCACCCGCAGCTCCGCCAGCATCATCTGCAGACCCGCCGCGATCGGGAGAGCCAGCACCGCCCCGATCACGCCCAGCAAAAGGCCGCCCGCGAGCAGCGCGAGGATGACGGTAGTCGGGGCGAGCCGCAGCGTATGCTCGTAGACCCTCGGGATCAGAACCCGATTCTCAAACTCCTGATACACAAACAAGGCCACCGCCACCAGCACGGCCACGGGCAGTCCTTGGGAAAGCGCGGCGAGAACGGCGGGGGTGGCGGCCAGCAACCCTCCGATGAACGGAATGACGTCCGCCACCGCCGCAAACAACGCGAGGGACAGCGCATTGGGGACCTCGCAAATGACCAGCAGGAGAAAGGTGAACGCCCCGATCGCGGCGGACGTGACGAGCTGGCCGCGCATATAGCCCCCGACGATGACCTCCAGGTTCTGGAGGATGCGCGCCAGCCGCATGTGGTAGTCGCGCGGTACGATGGCGTAGAGCATGCCCTGCATGCGCTTGCCGTCGGCGAGGAGATAAAACGACAGGAACAATGTGGTCACGGCCCATCCGAGCGCCGTCACGGCCCGGGGCGCATAGCCCACCAGAGCGCTCTCGATGCGGGCGAACGTCTGTTCCAGGCCCGCGTTCTGCACGGCTCGGGCGAGCGGGGCCGTGAGATCGCGCTGCTGGAGCAGGACGATCAATTGCTCGCGAAGGCTTGGGGCGTCGCGCACGATCTGAGCGAGTTGCTCAATGAGCGGCGGGACGGTCAGGAAGATCAGCAGTAACGTGACGAGGAGCAATGCGACAAAGAGTAGCGTCAGCGCGTGGATGCGCTTGAGGCCGCGGTGCTCCATCCATTCGACCAACGGATTGAAGGTGCCCGCGAAGACGAGGGCCACCACCAGCAGCAGCGCGATCGCCCAGAGCTGGAGAAACAACCACACGCCCACGATCGTCCCCAGGATCCACGCGATCGAGCGCGGCGCGATCTCGAAGCGGACGACGGTGTTATCCTGCGCGGGCACCTTCATGCTACTCGTGGCTGGGGGGAGGCGCCCGCAACGCCCTCCAGAGGGGTGTGTCCTGATCGTGGATATCCCGGCGGAACTGGATCGTCCCGTCCCGGTCGGCCCACGCCGTCCAGTACAGCAGGTGGATCGGTATCGGCTCCGGGAGCGCCACCGTGCGGTCCACGGCCTGGTCCAGCGTACGCAGGAGCGCCTCGGGATTCCATCCCGGATCCTGGCGGAGGAGCAGCGCGGCGAGCTCGACCGCCCGCTCGACCCGAATGCACCCGGAGCTGAAATCCCGCTCGGTTTCTTCGAACAGCGGGCGAGCCGGCGTATCGTGGAGATAGACGTTGAACCGGTTGAGGAACATGAACTTGATGCGCCCGAGGGCGTTGAGCGGTCCGGGATCCTGCGCCAGCCGGAACGGGAACCGGGCGGGGGTGATCGCCGACCAATCGACCGTTGTGGGATCGACCTCCCGAGCCTCGGGGCCCCAGCCCTGGAACACCCGCACCTTCTGTTGGGCGAGATAGGAGACGTTGCGCTTGATGCGCGGGAGCAAATCCTGCACCGCGAGGGTGCGGGGCACCTGCCAATAGGGATTGAGGACCAGGTACCGCATGGTGTCGCTGAACACCGGTGTGCGGCGATAGGGCCGTCCGACCACGACCCGCATGCTCATCACCACCGCCTCCTGCTCCACCACGTCCAAGTTGAACGCCGCGATGTTGACGAGGATATGGCGTCGCCCCAGATCCTTGGGCAGCCAGCGCCAGCGCTCGAGATTCACCTCCAGCTGGTCCACGCGGTGTTCCACGCGCACGTTGAGCTCGGCTCGGGTCGCGGCGTTCACCACCCCGTCCGTCGCCAGGCCGTGGCGCCGCTGGAACGTCCTGACGGCTTGCTCGAGCGCCTCGTCGAACAGCTCGGTGTCCTGATCGATCCTGAGGTCGTCCTCAAGGCGGAGCCGTTCCCGCAGCGCCGCCACCGCGGGGCCACGGTCGCCGCGCCGCAACGGCGGCCCGTTGGGGATCGCGGGCCAGCCGCCGCGGGCCGCCACCTCGCGATAGCGCGCCAGGGCCTCGCGCAGCCGCCGGAACCCCCGCTGAGGCGGTGCCAGCGTCGCCAACGTGGCGGCGACATCACCCGACCCCAGCGCGGTTTCCAACACGGCGGCGAAATCGGCGCCGCGCCGGTTCGCCACCCATTCCGGCTTGAGGGTTTCGTGATTCACCCGCCCGGCCAGCAGATGGGACCCGTAGACCAGGAAGGCGTCCGTGAGCAAGAGGTCGAGCTCCGCCCATCGGTCGGGATCGATCACGCCGCCCGCGTCGGCGCGCACCGCCGCGAGCAGCGTGTCGATGGCGGCGAGGTGGTAGTCCTCGGACCGCAGCCCCTCCAGCCCCGACCGGCGGAGCGCGCCCACCAGGTCGTCGGCCAGCGAGGTGGGGCCGCGCTCGTCGTTCCACGCCGCGCGGTAGAGCCGCCGCTCGTAGAACGTGGGGAGCACCGCGCTTTCGTAGATCGGCTCGCCGCCCGCCTGGAGCTCCGTTACAACGCCGGCGGCCTCGATGCGGGCGCGGATGCGCTCCGCGACGAGCCCGTCGGGGGAGCGGGCGTCGGCCTGCCAGTCAACCGTCCTGGCCGACGACCCGCATCCCGCGAGGGCGGCGCCGATGAGCAGCACCCGATGGATCCCGTTCACGGCCACACGTGCCAGGCGGGGACCTCGTCTCGACAAGCTACTGCTCGACGTCCGGCGCCTGGATTCTCCGCCTAGTTCACCACGAGGATCGTGATGATGATGACGATCAGCACCAGCGCCAGCGTCGAAATCACGATGGTATTCTGGGCCGGCGGCACGGGCCGCGCGGCGGCACCGCGCTCGGCGATGGCCGGCTCGACACGCGGGAACTCCGGGCTGAGGCGCGGTCCGGGCAGCGGCGCGCTGGGGGCGCCGACCTGGGTCGCGCTCGCCTGCTCCGCCGTAACCCCGGAGCCGGGCGCCTGCTGGCCCGTCTGCTGGGCCGCCTGCTGGACCGCCTCCTGAGCTGCCGCGGGCGTAGCCGCGACGCCCAGTACGGCGATGAGGATGAGGGCCACGAGACCCGCGGTACTCGACCTGTGCGTCATGCGTCCTCCCGAAGTGGAGTGTGCACGGGCGTCCGGGAACCCCGATGGCCGGAGCTCCCGCGCCCGGCCGTGTCCTTTACTTGCCGTTCCCGCCCTTGCGGCCGGGATTCCCCGGGGTTCCGCCGCGCTCGTCATTCGACCGGGCCTCGTCGCCCTGGTTCGAGTTGCCCGGATCACAATTCTCGGGCCCGTTGCCCACGCCCTGGTTGCAGCGCCCGTGCCCGCTGCCGGCGATCCCTGGCTCGCAAGCGGTGAGCGTGGTGCCGGTCAGCGTCACTGCGGCCTTGGCGTAGGCATTACCCTCAAACGTCCCACGGGTGGTGGTGATGGCCGCACCCGCGTAAATCGTTCCCACGAAGTCCGAATCCGTCAGGGTCGCGGCGGCGTCGACCCACCAGGTCACGTCGCACGGCTCCCCGCCGCCTGTCATAACCACCGTGAAGTTGGTGCCCGTGAGGGCGCCGGGCTCGTTGGTCCCGATCTTGAACAGCCAGGTCCCGCCCGCGGGCCCGTCGAGCGTCAGCGTGCCGGTCAGCGCGGCCGCCGCCTCGAAGCAGTAGACGCCGGGCGCAAGCGTCACGCCGGCGAGCGTGCCCGTCAGGACCGAGTCGCACGCCACGGCCGCGAGCGCGTCGTACGCGGCGTTGAACTCAGCGACGACCTGATCGGAGACCGGTGCGATGATCGCCCCGGTAATCGTGCAATTGGTCTGAACGACCGAGGCCTGGGCGCCGGAGGAGCCCACGTCTCCGTTCACCGTGGCGTCGGTACAGGTCACCGCCCCCCCATGATGGGGCGCCGCACTCAGGATCGCGAACCCCGACGACCACGCGGACGATGCGCCGTTGCCGGAGTGGGAGAACCGTGGGGCCGACGTGATCCGCGCGGCGGGATCGCACGCTGCGGTCAACAGCGCCGCGAACGACGCAGCGACGGCAAGTCGTAGTGGTCGGTGGTTCACTAGGGCTTTCATTGGACGCTCCTGAAACAGGGTTCCATATGAACCGAGCTTACGGCGCTTCATCGTCGGCCAGCGCCATCGGCACGGTAAGCGAGAATTGCGCCTTCAACTGCTTCAACCGGCCTTCCATCCGGCGGTTGACCTCGCGATCCTGGTCCGGACTGTCGCTCACGACCAGGATGTGGGTGACCTGCTGCTCACACACCAGTTTGCCCGTCCAGGTGCGCGCCATTCGCTGCGCTTCCGCGTGCTCCTTCTCCAGGAGGGCACGGAACGCGTTCAGCTCATCCTCCCCTGGTGGCGGCTCGATCTCATAGGCGTATGCCCAGAGGGTCTTTGGGAGGCTCCTTCGCGTTTTCTGCACCGCACGCTCCTCCGAGCTGGCGCCGCAATCCTCTATGCTTCGCCTTTCCTGCGAACCAGCAGCAGGACGGCACCCGCCACGATCGCTCCCACGCCCGCCCAGACCGGCACGTTGACGGTCCGCTGTTCACTGACCGAGATCTGGATCGGGCCCATCGACGCGTGCTGGGTGTTCCTGTTGTAGCTGAACGTGCCGTAGACCAGGCCGAGGGTGCCTGCCACGATCAGCAGAATTGCTCCAATCTTCACTGCGCTCATGTGCCGTCCTCCTGCGAGACCGCTCTGACCGGGGGCGATCGCCGGTCGCCGAGCGCGGGCTCGGCGACCGGTCCTCGGGTTCCGCTCCGCTTCACCTTGGTGCACTCCTTGCTGGCCGGCACGCTCTTTCAGCTCACGTCGACGTACGACGCCCGGCGCTGCCTCAACGACTACGGTGACAGGGTACGCTCGACGGCGTGTCGTGGGTATCGGTCGAAGGGGTGAAAAGAGATGTAGTGCTTCGGAGGTACAGTCTGGCCGGGGGCGGGCGGGAGCCGGATTGACGTCCGGCTCCCGCGGACTGGTGGGACGCGATGGGCTTCACGAGATGGCGCTGCCGCGCCGGCTCGGCGGCCGGCTACCGTATGCGCCGCAGCTCGACGCGCCGGTTCTGCCAGGCATCTCCTTCCGTGCCTTCCCGGAAGATGGGCTGCGTCTGGCCATAGCCCCGCGCCACCATCCGACCGTCCTGGACGCCTCGAGAGACGAGGTAGGCCCGCACGGCCTCGGCCCGGCGCTCCGACAGCGCCATGTTGTACGCGGCCGTGCCAACCGCACTGGTGTGTCCCGCGACCTCGAAGCGCACGTTCGCCCACTGCGCCTCCAGGAGCGCCCGGGCCACGCGATCGAGCACGTCATGGGACTCCGGCGTCAGCGTGGACTCATCGAACGGGAAGTTGACGCCCTCGAGCACCAGCGTATCCCGCAGCACGATGACCGCGGGCGGCCTCACCGGGAACGGCACATACACCCGTACCGTATCCACTCGTCGCGCCAGCGCGGGCGGACACGCCGGACACGGCGCCGCCGCCATCGCCGCCGCGGGAGGCTGCCGGCCCCCGACGAAGTACGAGATGCCCAGGGTGACCACGGGGCTGTACGTCGTGCGCTTGGTCATCGGGATCTCGTCGAACCCCTCGAACCGCATCCGGCCCTCGAGCCGAAGGGCGAGCCGCTCGCCGATCATGCTCCGGATCCCCACGCCGCCGTGGGCGCCCCAGGTTGAATGCGTGACGCGGCTGTTCTCGCCGCTGATCCGCGTGAACTCCGTCCCGATGAGAACGAAGGGGCTCAGCTTCGCGTTCAGGTTGACCGTGTACGTCACCGCTGCCGTCGGCGTCAGGTAGGTCACACCCGAGCCGATGGCACCACCACCACTCACGCTGAATCCGAGGCTCCGGGTGAAGTTGTAGCCCACCCGAGCGGCGGCGAGGGGCATGCCCCGACTCGGAGTGGCGGTGTTGGCGAACCGGACATCCGCGGCCTCGCTGCCCAGGAAATCCCGGAGCGAGCCGTCCAGGAACAGGAAGCCTCCACCCAGGCTGAATTCCCAGCTGCCCTCGCGGTGGGCCGCCGGCGCCTGCTGAGCCATCGCCAGCGTCGGCAAGCACGCGGCCAGCATCCACACACTCTTCAAGAGTCGGTTACGCATTGTTGGTTCTCCCTGATCTCTAAGAGTCACAGCTTCCGCCGGGTGCGGGAGCCGGCGACCGGATTGGTCTCCGGTTCCCGCGGCAGCCCGGCGAGCCGTACCGCCTACGGGAACGTGCACGTTGCGGCTGCGGCGGGCGGCAACTTGATGGTGTCACCGGTCCCCATGTCCACGGCGCCGTTTCGCGCCAACGCCCTGCCGCACAGGGTGACGTTGTCCACCAGCGTGATGGACGTGAGCGCCAGAATATTGCCCTGCCACGCGCTGTTGGTCCCAAGGGTGGCGGAGCTCCCGACCCACCAGTACACGTTCTTCGCCTGAGCGCCACCGGCCATGACGACATTCCCGGCGGTGGTGAGCGTGGAGGGGGCCCGAATCACGAACAGCGAGTTGGCGTTGCCGGTGAGTGTGACGGTTCCCGTCACCCCGACCGACGACAGGGAGCAGTAGACGCCTTCCGCCAGCGTCGTTCCACCCAGATCAGCGGTAATGGTGGTACCGCACGGCATGGCGGCCAGCGCATCGAACGCGCTGGTGAGATCCCCTTGCGCCGTCTGCGCGACCCCATCAGCGGCGTGCGTCGCGCCGGTGATTACGCACGGCGGGAAGCCGGTGAATGCGCTACCCGGCCAGACGCTCGCATCGGCGTCGATGGTGCCCGGGGCGCCGGCACAGGTGAAGGCCGAGCCGGCCAGGAGCCCGTGCGTCTCCGCCGTCCCCAGTGGTGGACCGGGCGGCGGTGAAGCAGTCACTGTCGCAGTGGCAAAGCCTGAAACGTCGCCACTCGTGGCTCGGACGGTATTGACGAACGTTCCTGGCGTCGTGCCCGCGGTGAACAAGCCCGTGCTCCCGTCGATGGTTCCGCCGCCCGCCACCACGGACCACGTGGGCGCTGGCGAGATCGCAACGATAGCGCCGGTCGCGTCCTGGCCCTCGGCGGTGTACTGGATCGTGCCACCGACGACCGCGCCCCCAGGGTTGGGTGTGACGGACATGGCCGCCAATTCACCTGGAGCGGTCACTGTGACCGTGGCGAAGCCCTCAATGCCGCCACTCGTTGCCCGGACCGTGTTCTGGAATGTCCCGGTCCCGGTGCCCGCGGTGAACAAACCCGTGCTGCCGTCAATGGCGCCGCCGCCCGCCACCACGGACCAAGTCGGCGTTATTGCAACAAGATTGCTATCGGCATCCCTGCCCGTGGCAGCGAATGGTTGTTTCGCGCTAATGGCCAGGGATTGTGGGTTGGGTGTGACGGTGATCGTCGTCAAGACGCTTGGCGACGTCGGGGCGTTATGCTCGCACGCCAAGGCGAGCAGTGCCGCGAAGGGGATGACGACAAAGCGTCGCGCCGCAAGTCGGCGGGGGCTTGACATGTGGTTCCTCCTGGAGGTTTTCGCCAGAGGCGCGTTCCGGCATCCATGTGGATGTCGACACTTCCTCGCCTGCGACCAAACTTGCCGAGGCGCGCAACCGACGAACATCGCTCGGGGGGTTGAAAAACGACTTAGCACTTGGGAGCAGGCTGGGGATGCCCGCTACCGCTCGAAAGGACTAGACTCTTGGGGTGAGGCGACCCCGAGCACGAGCCCCCATCTCCATCTCGCCCACGATCCGGGCGGAGAGCTTCCGCAGGAACCCGAGCTGCGGGGCGCTCCACCGGCGAGGCTTCCGGTCCATGACGGACAGCGTGCCCACCGCCCGGCCGTCTGAGGCGACGAGCGGTAACCCCACATAGGCCGTCACCGTCCCGTCGCGCACGACCGGGTGTCGCGCCACCAGAGGGTGTCTCCGCCCGTCGGTTACCACCAACGGGCGGCCGGAGGCGACTACCTGTTTCATCAAGGACCAGGATACCAGCAGGGCGGTCGGCGCGGGCAAGCCGTAGCTGCTCATCAACAGCCGGCGGTCCGCATCGACCAGCGACACACACACGACCGGGACGTCGAGTAACCTGCCGGCCAGCTGGGTGAAGCGGTCCAGCACGGAGGGCGGCACTACAGGATCTTGCGCCCCTGGAGGAGACGAACCAGCACCACCACGACCGCGATGACCAGCAGAACGTGAATGAGCCCGCCCATGGTGTAGGAGCTGACAAACCCCAGCGCCCACAGGACGATCAAGATCACCACGATGGTCCACAGCATGCTTTTCTCCTCCCGGGTGCCCAACCGCTCGCGGGCCATTATTGGGTCGCGTTGGTGTACGCCAGGGCCAGCGCCGAATCCGCGGCGACCTGGTACATGAGGTCGTTGAACCCGGCGCGGGTGAGCCCGTGCGCCGCGAGGATCGAGTCGGTCGCCGTGGGGGTTGCCCGGATCGCGTGGGTCACCGCCACGGCGTGGTCGAGGACCGTTACGGTCGAAGCCCCACCGGCCGCTTCTCTCTCTGCGCGACCGCAGGCCGGCGCCAGGATCAGCGCCGTGCCGAAAGCCCACCGTCGGATGCGCGCGGTCATGGTCTCCTCCCTCCGGACCGGGTGGTGTCACGCCCCGGCGCCCGGCGGCCTGCCGGGGACCCGATGCCGCGCGCGCGGTGCTCGGCCCGGATCGCTTGGGCCAAGGCCTGGCCTCGGAGCCCCGCGTCGAGCTGCCGGCGCACGAACCCGCCGAAGTTGTCCTTGGGCGCGCCGGCCTGGACCGCGTCGACTTCCTCGCGGACCACCAGTACGGCCTCGTCGGCTGGCAGGCCGCGCCGCCGGAGCTCGTCGAGCACTCCCTGGACGGCTGCCTCGGGGACGCCGGCTCGCCGGGCTTCGGTCGCCAGCGCCGGGAGCTGGAGCGCCCGGAGGATCGCGGGCGAGGCATCACCCAACTGCGCCAGCGGCGCCACGGCGAACACGGTGAACAGCGCCGCGAGGGTTAGGAATCGCTGCATGTTGTTATCCTCTCGATCTCACTTGGCCATGACCGTCAGCCGCTGTTTCAGGGTCAACATCAGGTGCGACCCCGCCGGCAGCACGATATCCATGTCCTTCATGATCACGGAGACGGCCGCCCCGGTGGCGCCCCCGATCACGCCGCCGATGACGGTGCCCTTCGAGTTCCCGCCGATCACCCGGCCAAGGACCGCTCCGGCCGCCGCACCCCCGGCTACCCGGGCGGCGTCCACCACCTCGATCCCCCGCCCCTCATGGACCGTCTCGAGGGAGTCAATCGAGGCATTGAGGTCATACGACGTTCCCCGCACCGACACGCTCGAGACCGCGAGCGTGAGCGTGCCCGTGGACCTGGTGTTGGGAGCCGAGGTCACCTCCGTGATGGTCCCCTGGACCGTGGACCCGGCAGGGATCGCCACCCAGCCGCCGAGGTTCCTGACATCCTCTACCACGCTGGCGGTAAAGGCGTCGCCCGCTTTCCATTCCCGCGAGCTGATGGTCTGGTTGAGCGCCGCGTCCACCAGTGTGCCCGCGGCGAGGGTATAGCTCGTCGGGGCGGCGGCCTTGGCGGCAGGAAGGGCCGCCGACTCGCCTTTGGAGCAGCCGGCCAGAAGAACCAGCGACATGGCCAGCAGCGCGCCGTGAGAGGTCGTGTACGTCATAGGTGCCACCTTCCGTCTTGTGTGCATAGGGATTATCGCTGAGTCTTTGATGTCTGGTGCATGCTTGAGTCGGTGTAAGGCAGCGGTTGTCCCACCACCCATTTCATGAGCCGGCCCGCCTCGAGGGGCGTCTGGAGCTCGACTTGGTTGATCAGGGCGAGCATCGCGGCGGACGCCGGCGAGGGCCGCAGCCGCGCGAGCGCATCGATCGTCGTGCGCCGGTCGAGCGTCACGATGTCCAGCCGCTGCGGCTGCACGTTGAGTGCGACGGGGTCGGTCAGGGCCTGGAAGCTTCGCAGCGCGCGCTCGGCCGACGCCTGATGGGTGGGCCAACGCGCCTCTGGGGCGTAGCCGATCAGTCCGAACACCGCGCCGCCGTGCTCGACGAACAGCACCGCTCCCCTGAGCGCGCCATTCTCGGTGGCCGCGCCGAAGGGCGCGCTGACCGTGACGAGCCCGTTCAGACTGGCGCGGGAGCGAGCGCCGCCCGTGATCCCCTCCTGCGCGAGGAACGCGCGTGCCGCCGCGTCGGCGCTCGTCCCGGTCGCGGACGACAGCTCAGCCACCGCATCTTTCCCGGGGCTCACCGCGACGACGGCCTGCTTCCCGTTGTAGGTGGTCCATCCTTCAGGGAAGGTGAGGTGGAAGCGCAAGTCGGGATGGAAGAACTGACTGCCCTTGAAGAACCCCTCGCGCGGGTTATTCCCGAACACCTGGCCGTCGAGCCGCCGCACGTACGGGTCGCGATTGACGACGGTGCCGGAGAAATCCTGCGGCAGGGCCGCGATCTGCGCGGTCATGCGCTCGAGGCGGTCCTCCGGGCTGGGGTGCGTCGCGAGCCACTCGGGGAGGCGGCCGCCGCCCTCCGCCGCGCTCAGTCGTTCGAGCATCCGGAACACCCCGGGCATTTCCCGGGGGTCCCAGGTGGTCCGCTGCAGGTAGCGCAGGCTGAGGTCGTCCGCCTGGCGCTCGTCGTCGCGGGAGTACTTGAGAAACAGGACCCCCAGCGCCGAGTTCGCCACGCCCGCGTAGCGCCCAAAATCCGAGCTCACGATGGTGCCGATCGCCAGGCCGAGGCCCGCGAGCTGCTGGTTGCTCATCTGGCTCACGGTGTGCCGGGCAGTGACGTGGCCGATCTCGTGGCCCACGACCGAGGCCAGCTGGGCCTCCGAGGCGAGATGGGCGAGGAGCCCGCGGGTCACATAGATGAATCCGCCGGGCAGCGCGAAGGCGTTCACCGCCGGGTCGTCCACCACCCGGAACGTCCAGGGGAGGCCCGGGCGTTCCCCCGTGGCGGCTAGCCGCACGCCGAGCTGCTGGATGTAGGTCTGCAAGGCGGCATCCGGATCGAGACCGATGGACGCCACGACCTCCTGGTCGTACTGCCGCCCCATCGCGATCTCCTGGGACTCGCTGATCAACATGATCTGATTCCGGCCGGTGGCCGGGTTCATGGCACAGCCGCTCAGCGCGAAGCCAGCGACCAGCGCGAGCGCGCCGCGGGTCCGGGAACGAGTCAGGAATGGCATGTTCTGTTTCACCTCGGTCGGCGCCATGGCAAGTGGGCCACGGAGAATGCCGCCGTCACGAGCAGGAGCACATGAACCAGACCGGTCCCGACCTGGAACACCCACCCGAGCAACAGGGCTGCCACGAGGGCGGCGATGAGTATCAGCAATGTGTCGTGTCTCCATGCGGCGATGTCCGATGGCCACGCTGGATGGTCGCCGTTTGTCCCGCCGGCGAACATCCCTCGGCGGGATGAAAAACGACGTAGGCTCCGTGGGCGAGCGCGCGGATGGCCGACCTAGTCGAACGGACTAGGCCGTTTGGGTGAGGGGGCCCTCGTCAGCGGGAGGGGGTACGGAGATCGTTTCCGTGGCCGCCCGGTGCGCGTACGCGGCCAGCTGGAGGCGGCTGTGGAGAGCCAGCTTCTCCAGAATGTTGTGGACGTGGCTCTTCACGGTGTGGGTGGCAAGATGGACTCGCTGCGCAATCTCCTTGTTGCTCAGGCCGTCGGCGATCAGGTCGATGATCTCCCGCTCCCGTTTCGTCATCCGGACGGCGCCGATCCGGCTCGCCGTGGGACGACCGGCCGCGTGTTGCGCGATATGGGAAAAAAGCGTGCCGGTCAGGGCGGGCGGGAGCACCTCCCTCCCCTCGGCGACCGATCGAATGGTACGGACGAAATCGTCCACCGTCGCATCCTTTACCACGAACCCCGACGCCCCCCGCTTGACGAATTCGACGACCTCTTCCGGCACCGGCAGCAAGTCCATCACGATCACCCGGGCCTGGGGAGCCGTCTGCCGGATGTGCTCCACCAAGCGGTGGCTGTCGTGATCGCCCAAGCCCGCGTCCACCAGCACCACCCGGGGCCTGGTCTCGGGCACGCGGCGCAGCGCCTCGCCGGCATCTTCGGCAACAGCCACCACCGCGAGATCGGGCTGCCGGTCCAGGATAGCCACGATCCCCTCGCGCAGCAGCCGGTTATCCTCGACCACCAACACCGGAATGAACTTACGAGGCTCCATCTCGGTGGGCATAAGCGGCGATCTGCAACCGGGTGTGCAGTGTCAGCTTTTCCATGATGTTGCGCACGTGGCTCTTGACGGTGTGCGTCGCGATATGCAGGCGTGCGGCGATTTCCTTGTTGCCCAACCCTTCCGCGATGAGGTTGATCACCTCTCGTTCGCGCGCCGTCATACGCACGGAATCGAGCGCTTCCGGCCGGCCCCGGGCGATGGCGTCCCTGGCGATCTGGGAGAAGAGCGTCCCGGTCATCTGGGGCGGCAGGACGTGCGCCCCCTGGGCCACCGATCGGATGGTGTGCACCAGGTCTTCGACGGTGGCGTCCTTCATGATGAAGCCGGACACGCCCGCGTGCACGAATTCCATGATGTCCTCGTGCACCGGGAGAAGGTCCATCACGATGACCTTGGACTCCGGAAACTCGGTCTTGACCTTCTCCGCGATCCGCAGGCTGTCGCCGTTCCGCAAGCCCAGATCCAGCAGGACCACTTGCGGGTTCACGTTCCGGAGCAGCACCGTGTCGCCGCTGGATGCGCCGGCGACGACCTTGAGGTCGGGCAGCTGATTCAGCAGCGCGGTGATGCCTTCGCGCACCAGCCGGTTGTCCTCGATGAGCGCTACGGATATCGTGCCCCGATTGGCCACGCGCTCATCCAGGCTCGCCACCGGCTCGGCACCGACTCCAGGGATTCCCACGTCACCAGAATAAGGATGGCCCGCGCCGTGAGGTAGCGGGGAAAGCACCGGAAAGAGGCGCTATGTCGGGGAAAGGCCGTACAGGGTGAGGCTAGGAACGTCCGTTGGAAGGCTCGTCCGCGTGGGTGTCGAGGATGCCGGACTCGGCGGCGAAGCGGTACAGCTCCGCCCGGTCCTTCAAGCCGAGCTTCTCACGCAGCCGGGTTCGGTACGTCTCTACGGTTTTCACGCTCAGGTTCAGATGGTCCGCAACCTGCTGGTTGGAGTGTCCCCGCGCCAGCAGCCGGAGCACCTCGCGCTCTCGTGAGCTCAAGTCCTTCGGCGGCTGGTTCTCCCCCGTCCCGGGAACCGGGGGCCGGGCCGGATCGGCGCTTTGCGTGACGTCCACAAAGGTCCGCCCGCTGTGGACGGCGCGGATGGCCGACAGCAATTCGGAGGCGGCTGCTTTCTTGACCACGTACCCCGCGGCCCCGGCGGCCATGGCCGAGGCGAGATACGCCGGATCATCATGCATCGTGAGGATCAACACCCGGGTCGTCGGACACCCGCTCAGAATCTGGCGGATGAGCTCGCCGCTGGGTGGTCCGGGCATCGAGAGGTCCACGAGGACCACGTCGGGCCGCAGCTCTCGCGCCTTTCGGGAGACGTCCAGACCGTCCCCCGCTTCGCCCACGACGTCGAATTCGCTCTGCGCGTCGAGCAACATGCGAACCCCGGCTCGCAGGACGGCATGATCGTCGGCGATCAGTATTCTAATTGGGCGCACGATGGCGAATCCTACCGGGTCCGGTTACGCCGGAGCCGGCTCTGGGTTTGTCCGGGGGGGGGCGATCCCGACGGGAATGCGGGCGCGGACGATGGTCCCATGTCCCGGCCGTGAGTCGATCTCGAGCGACCCGCCCAGCAGGGCGACCCGCTCGCGCATGCCGTGCAGACCAAGTCCCGCCGTCTCACTGAGCCCCGCAACGCCGGCGAAACCAACGCCGTCGTCCCGGACCAGCAGTTCGAGCGTGGACCCGTCGCCTGTCAGCCCCACGACTACCTTTCTGGCGCGGGCGTGCCGCGCCACGTTGGTCAGCGCTTCTTGCAGGATGCGATACATGGTGGTCGCCACCAGGGGCGGTATCCCGGACCCCTCGGGGCCCTCGGAAGCAAAATCCACGGAGATCCCGAACGACCGGGCATAGTCGCCTACGTATCGCTTCGCGGCCGGCCCGAGCCCCACATCGTCCAGGACGCTGGGATGCAGCCCGCGGGCCAGCCGCCCGATGTCGCCCACCGTCTGCTCCGCGACGCGCTGCAGCCGCTGTGCGGCGGATCGTACGTCCACGGTGATCGCCTGCTCCTCGATGGCGCGAAGCCCAACGGCCAGCGCGGCGAGGGACTGGCCGGTCTCGTCGTGCAGCTCCCGCGCGATCCGCCGGCGTTCCTCGTCCTGCGCGAACATCAGCCGTTTAGTCAGGCCGAGGCGCGTCGCCTCAGCCTCCTTCCGGTCCGTGAGGTCCGTGACGATGGCCACCAGCACGGTGGTACCGTTGGGCGCATGCGCGCCGGTTCCTCCCGGGTCCTCGAGATTGACCGGCGAGAGCGCGATCCGGACGGGCGTTGCCGGCTCGTCTCCGCCCGCCAGGGCGAATTCCAAGGCATCGCACCGGCCGGCGTCTCGCAGGAACCTCGCGAAGATCGCTCGCTCGGCTGGCGCCACCAGCTGCTGGAAGTGGAAGCCACGCAGGCTCTCGAGCGGAACTCGCCCCAGCTCCGCCAGGCGTCGGTTGCCGAACAGGATCGCTCCATGGCGCTCCAGGAGCGCGGCGCCGTCGCTCATGGCGTTCAGCAGGACGTAGTAAGGATGAGTCGCGCCCTCGATGGCGCGGGTCCGCTCGCCCGCGGGACTCGACACCACGATCGCGTCTACCTGGCCGGTGCGGATGGCGTCCAGGGTCGCTTCAGCCTCGGCCAGCTGAGCCCGGAGCGCCGGAACCGGACTCGCGCGCTTCCTCGAGCCGCGCCTTCGCCTCACCGGCGTCCCCGGTCAGTCGTCACGACTTGCCCGGAGATCTCGGTCGCAGGTCCAGCCCGACCAGGGCCCGCTCGGTGTCGGAGAGGTCGCCGACCAGCCTGCGGATCGGTTCGGGAAGCTTGCGTACCAGGGTGGGGAGAGCCAGGATCTGATCGCCCCGAGCCAATTGCGGGTTCTCCAGGAGATCGATCACCTCGATCCGGTACCGTCCATCCAGATGCTCGTTGCATATTTTCTGGAGGTTCGCCAGGGCCGCGAGTGACCTCGCGGTCTGACCCGCGACGTAGAGCCGGAGATCGAAGAACGCCCCGGTCGCTCGAGCCTTGCGAGGCTGGCGCGACCGCCGCGCAGGTTTCGCGCTCATCGACGCAGTGAGCGCCTCCGCGTATGCCCCGCCACGACCGCGCTCCCGCCGACGTGGGCCGCCCGGTCCGACCCGACCAGCACCCGGCCCTGATCCCGCACCACGTCGAGCAGTTTCAGGCCATGGCTCGTCAAGACGAACTCTCGCACCTGATTGGAGTGCGGCATGCCCCGCGATTTCAGCACATTGAGCGAGCGGATCCGCTCCCCGTTCCTTTCGATGTTCCGGAGCACCAACCACGTGTCCATGAAGGAGGAAATGCCGACGTCGGTTCCCTCGGGATGGTCTTCGTCGGTGGTCAGCGAGGTGAACAGCGCGGTCATCTGCCTCACCTTCATGAAATCGATCAAGCGCGCGAGCATGGCCTTGACTTCGACCGACGTGCCCACCGAGATCAGGTTGCTGATCGGATCGACCACGACCACCCTCGGTTTCTTTTCCTCGATGATCCGGTGCATCGCGCTGAGGTGCCCTTCCAGGCCGCTGGTGGTGGGGCGTGCCGCGTGGATCTGGAGCAGTCCCTTGCGTAGCCGGGGCTCGAGATCGAGGCCGATCGACCGCAGGTTACGCATGATCTGGGCCGCCGACTCTTCGAACGCGAAGTACAGGGCGGACTCGCCCCGGCGGTCGGCGGCGTCCACGAAGTAGCCCGCCAGGCTGGTCTTCCCCGTGCCCGCGCCGCCGGACACCAGAATGCTGCTGCCCCGGAAGTAGCCTTTGCCCCCCAACATAGCGTCGAGATCCGGCACGCCGGTGGAGAGGCGGCCGGGGGAGACCCGGTGTTGCAATCCCAGCGAGGCGATCGGCAGCACCGAGATGCCCGACTCGTCAATGAAGAACGGCGACTCGTTGGCCCCGTGCGTCGAGCCCCGGTACTTCACCACCCGCAGCCGCCGGGTCGCGTTCTGGTCGTTCACCCGGTGATCCAGCAGGATGACGCAATCGGTGATGTACTCCTCCAGCCCGTGGCGCGTCATCCCACCGTTGCCGCGTTCCCCGGTCACAATGGCGGTGACGCCTTTGGTCCTGAGCCAGTTGAAGAGCCGGCGCAGCTCCGCGCGCAGCAGGCGGGTCTGGGACAATCCGGAAAACAGCGTCTCGATGGTGTCGAGGACCACCCGCTTGGCGCCGATGGCGTCGATGGCGTGCCCCAGGCGGATGAACAGGCCGTCCAGGTCGTACGCGCCGGTCTCCAGGATCTCACTGGGCTCCACCCGGACGTAGTCCAACGAGAGTTTCTTGCGGGCCGAGAGCGGGCGCGGGTCCAGCCCGAGCGAGGCGAAATTCAGAGCCAGATCTTCGACGGTTTCCTCGAACGAGAGGAACACACCCGGTTCGCCGAACCGGCGCGCCCCGTTTATCAAGAACTCCATCGAGAGAATGGTCTTGCCGCACCCGGGGCCGCCGCAGATGAGCGTCGGCCGGCCCCGCGGCAACCCGCCGATCCCGAGGGCGAGGTCGAGCGACAGCGCGCCGGTCGGGATGACGGCGATCTCCTCGAGCGGGCCGCGGGCGCCGAGCTTCATGACCGAGCCCTTGCCGAACTGCCGCTCGATCTGGGCGATCGCCAG
>Ga0209342_10002327_pt1 | contig 20484 bp, 23 predicted proteins | sample RifCSP16_2_FD_184023 | JGI IMG/M metagenome (GOLD analysis project Ga0209342, IMG submission 184023) | Soil microbial communities from Rifle, Colorado - Rifle CSP2_sed 16_2 (SPAdes) (version 2) | ecosystem: Environmental > Terrestrial > Deep subsurface > Rock core/Sediment | place: Rifle... | reverse complement strand
GCCCGTTGCATCGATCCTCCTGGGGTCCGCAGCGGCGCGAGCCGCCAATGTGAAGTGAAGGCCCGCGCCGAAGCAACGGGCCCGATGCTACAGCCGCACCCAGCCGCGACGCAGTGCGACGTGCACGGCGAAGCCGAACACGAAAGCGGCACCGACGTGCCACACGGCGAACGCCGCCGTCGTCAGGGCGACGAACCGCTCGGCCTTGTCGTTCCCGAGCGCGCAGAAGCCGAGCGCGAGCTGCGCCCCGGCGAGGAACAGGATGACGCCGAGCACGGGCAGCGGGAAGGCCTTGAAGAAGACCGACACCGAGTCGGCGAACAGCACGCCGCCCGCGAGGAGCAGGATCCCGATCAGGATCGGCGCCGCGCCGGTCCGCGCGCCGAACTGCACGTGACCGGCCATGCCGCCGGCGCCGTGGCACATCGGGACGCCGCCGATCAGCCCCGACCCGAGATTCATGAGCCCGGTCGAGAAGGCGACCCGCCGTTCGGTGACGGGGCGGTCGGGGAAGAGCCGGTTCGCCTGCTCGACGGTCGCGATCAGCGCGTTGCCGAGCGTGAGCGGCACCTGGGGCAGGGCGAGCAGCACGGCGCCGACCCAGAGCTCGTTCCAGCCGATGCCGCCGAGGTCGATGGTCGGGAGCCGCGGGTTCGCCTCCACCGCCGCTAGCCGGCCGAGCAATCCGGGATCGCTCCAGACCGCAACGCACCCGCCGACGACGAGAACGAGGAACATCGCCGGAAACCGTCGGCGCTCGATCAGCAGCAGGGTCCCCGCGAGCAGCCCCGCTGCGAGCACCCAGCCGTCGGCCATCATGCGGATGCCGTCGAGCATCAGGCTCAGGCCCAGGCCGAGCACGATGCCCAGCGTGAGGCTGCGAGGCATCCAGTCCGCGAGACGCTTCGCGAGCCCGGTCGCCGCAAGCACCATCCAGACGACGGCGGTGACCAGGCCGGCGGCCTGGATGGCCGCCGGCGTGAGCACCGCCGCATGCACCGACTGCGTCGTCGCGACCGCGCCGATCGCCTTCATCGGCTGCACGGGGAAGGGCGTGCGATAGATCGCGCCGACCGCGATGTAGGCGACGCCGAACGCGAGCAGGACCGCGCCCGGGTCGAGCTTCACGACCGCCAGATAGGCGACGAGGAACGGGATCAGCGTCCCGAGGTCGCCGAAGGCGCCCGCGATCTCGCCGCGATCGATGCGGAAGCCACCCCGCGCCGGAAGCGCGGTCGCGCTCACCGGGGCGGAGGTCTCGTGACGGGTCCCCTCCATCGACGCTCCTTCAGGCAAACGCCGCCGCAACCGGGGCGACCGTGCCGGCGTCGCCGATCGCGTAGCCCGGCAATCCCCGGGCCGCTCGGCGCAGCGGCTCGCCGGCTAGGCCCTCGCGCAGCCGACGGCCCCATTCGGTGTCCAGCCGGCTCGACCGCGACGCGAGCCAGTAGGTCTCCCGCCGCAGCGGCACGAAGCCCAGCTTAAATCGCCAGGCGGCAGCCCGCAACCCGAACGCGGAATCGGCGCGACCCGCAGCCACCGTCGCCGCGACGGCGAGGTGCGTGAATTCCTCGGTGCCGTAACCGCGGATTGCCGACGGATCGACACCGGCCTGCTGGAGCAGTTGATCGATGAGGAGGCGCGTGCCCGACCCCCGTTGCCGGTTGACGAAGCGGGCGTGCCTCGCAGCGATGTCGGCGAGCGAGCGCAGGCGCTTGGGGTTGCCCCTCGGCACGATCAGCCCCTGCTCCCGCTCGGCGAAGCGGAGGAGGGCGTCGCGGCGGGGGTCGAGCAGTCTGCGCAGAGCGCCCGTTGCCGCCTCCTCCATGCGCGTCGCGACGTGGAAGCCGGCGACCTGTACCTCGCCGCGCGCAAGCGCGCCGAGCGACTCGAGGCTGCCCTTGAACGCGAGCTCGCCAACGAGGCCCTGAGGCCTCGCCCAGCCGTCGCAGAACGCGGCCAGCAGCAGATCATGGCTCGCGGCCACCGCCGGCCGCGCTTGCCCGCTCGCGCGCGGTCCGAGGTCCACCTCGAACCCGGCCTCGTGCAGCCGTTGAGTGGCCCGGGCGTCAGCGGCGACCAGCTGCTCACCGACTGGCGTGAGCCGCGTCCCGCGTCCGCGCTGCAGCTCCGCGACGGGTACACCGAGCAGGCGACCGGTCTCGCCGATCAGGCTCCAGGCGGTGCGATAGGACAGTCCGATCTCGGCTGCGGCGGCGCGGAGCGTGGCATGGGTCCGGATCGCCCCGAGCAGCCGCGGCAGCCGGGGGTCGAGCGGTGCGTGGTGTCGCGACGCCACCCGCCAACCAATCTCCGGCACGAGTCGCATATATGCAAGTCCTGGAATATTTGCCTTGCGTCCACGAGCGGCTAACATCCACCGCATGCCAACGACAGAATATGCAATACAAAGCATATTAGCCTGGACCGGCGCTGACCGCCAGCCCGGGCTCTCCTCGTGGACGTGATCCTCGGCGCGATCCGCGGCGCGTTCGGGCTGATGATCGGGCTCGACGCGACGCTGCTCGAGATTGTCGCCTTGAGTCTGCAGGTGAGCCTCAGCGCGGTAGCGATCGCGACCGCGCTCGCGCTGCCGCTCGGCGCCGCGATCGCGGTGTCGAAGTTCCGCGGCCGCCAGACGGTCATCGTGATCCTGAACGCCCTGATGGGCCTGCCGCCGGTCGTCGTCGGACTGGTCGTCTACCTCATGCTGTCGCGCGCGGGTCCGCTGGGGGAGCTGGGACTCCTGTTCACGCCGACCGCGATGGTGGTCGCGCAGGCGATCCTCATCCTGCCGATCATCGCCGCGCTCGCCCGGCAGGCCGTGGAGGACGCCTGGCGCGAGTACCAGGATCAGCTCCGCTCGCTCGGCGCGGGGGGGTGGAGCGCCGCGCTCACGCTCGTCTGGGACATCCGGTTCTCGCTGCTGACGGCGGTGCTCGCGGGCCTGGGGCGTGCCGCGGCCGAGGTCGGGGCGGTGATGATCGTCGGCGGCAACATCGACGGGGTCACACGCGTCATGACCACGGCGATCGCGCTCGAGACGAGCAAGGGCGATCTGCCTTTGGCCCTCGGCCTCGGCGTGATCCTGGTCACGCTGGTGCTCCTGCTCAACGCGGGTGCCTACACCCTCAAAGAAGCGGCGCAGCGGCGCTATGGGTGAAGAGCCGATGCGTGCGCCGACGTCGCTCCTGCCGCTGCGCCTCGAGGAGGTCTCGTTCGTTGCGGCCGGCAAGACGATCATCGACCGGGTGTCGCTCGCGTTTGAGGCGGGGCCGCGCACGATCATTCTCGGGCCCAACGGCGCGGGGAAGAGCGTGCTCATGCGCCTCTGTCACGGGTTGCTCGCGCCCACGTCGGGCCGCATCGCATGGGCCGTGCCCGAGCGTCCCGGCGACCGGCGCCGACAGGCCATGGTGTTCCAGCGGCCGGTGATGCTGCGGCGCTCGGCGCTCGCAAACGTCGAGTACGGGCTCAAGCTCGCCGGGGTTGCGCGTGCGGAGCGCGGCGCACAGGCGCGTGCCGCCCTCCAAAGTGTCGGGCTCGCCGAGCTCGGCGACCGGGCCGCGCGAGTGCTCTCGGGCGGGGAGCAGCAGCGCCTCGCGCTCGCGCGCGCCTGGGCGCTCCGGCCCGAGGTGCTGTTTCTCGACGAGCCGACCGCGAACCTCGACCCGGGTGCGAGCGCCGAGGTCGAGCGGATCATCCAGGCAATCCATGCCGCCGGCACGAAGATCGTGATGAGCACGCACAACCTCGGCCAGGCGCGCCGCCTCGGCGACGAGATCCTGTTCCTCCACCAGGGGCGGCTCGTCGAGCACGCGCCGGTCGACCGCTTCTTCAACCGACCCGCCTCCGCTGAAGCCGGGGCGTTCATCAAAGGAGAACTGCCATGGACCTGAAACGACGGCTCTTCCTTGGGGCGGCGGCGCTCGCCGTGGCGCTGCCGCTTGCCGCGCAGGAGAAGTTCATCACCGTCGCCTCGACGACCTCGACCGAGCAGTCGGGGCTCTTCAAGCACATGCTGCCGATCTTCGAGCAGAAGACCGGCACCAAGGTCCGCGTGGTCGCACAAGGCACCGGGCAGGCGCTCGACATGGGCCGCAGGGGCGACGCCGACGTCGTCTTCGTCCACGACCCCGCGGCGGAGAAGAAGTTCGTCGACGACGGCTTCGGCGTGAACTACAAGCAGGTGATGTACAACGACTTCGTGCTGATCGGGCCGAAGTCCGATCCGGCGAAGATCGTCGGCGGGAAGGACATCCTCGCCGCCTTGAAGAGGGTCGAAGGCGCCAAGGCGCCGTTCGTGTCGCGCGCCGACAAGAGCGGCACGCACGCCGCCGAGCTTCGCTACTGGAAGTCGGCCGGCATCGACATCGCGACGCAGAAGGGTCCCTGGTACAAGGAGACCGGGTCCGGGATGGGGCCGGCGCTGAACACCGCGTCGTCGATGGGCGGCTACATCCTCGCCGACCGCGGCACCTGGCTCTCGTTCAAGAATCGCGGCGACCTCGCGGTCCTCGTCGAGGGCGACCAGAAGCTCTTCAACCAGTACGGGATCATGCTGGTCAACCCGGCGAAGCACGCGCACGTCAAGCAGGACCTCGGCAACGCGTTCATCAGTTGGGTCGTCTCGCCCGCGGGGCAAAAGGCGATCGCGGAGTACAAGGTCGGCGGCGAGCAGCTCTTCTTCCCGAACTACAAGGGCCGCTGATGCGGCCGCCTCGGCGTTCGTGCTTTCGCGGCTCGCCCTGAGCGTTGCGGCCTCGCGTGCCGCTGGCTTACACTGCTCAAGCATCTCCCGGAGCCCCAGCCATGCCCGCCGTGATCAAGAAGGCCGACTTCATCCAGTCGATCGCCGACGCGTTCCAGTTCATCTCGTACTACCACCCGGCCGACTATCTCCGGAACCTCCATGCCGCCTACGAGCGCGAGCAATCGCCCGCGGCGAAGGACGCGATGGCGCAGCTCCTGATCAACTCGCGCATGAGCGCCGAGGGGCATCGTCCGATCTGCCAGGACACCGGCATCTGCATCGCCTTTCTCAAGGTCGGGATGGACGTGCGCTGGGACACGGACCTGACGGTCGAGGAGATGGTCGACGAGGGCGTGCGTCGCGCCTACACCGACAAGACGAACCCGCTGCGCGGGTCGATCCTCGCCGACCCGGACGGGAAGCGCGTCAACACCAAGGACAACACCCCGGCGGTCACGCACGTTCAGCTCGTGCCGGGCGACAAGGTCGAGGTCGTCGTCGCGGCGAAGGGCGGCGGCTCGGAGAACAAGTCGCGGTTCGCGATGCTGCTGCCGAACGACAGCGTCGTCGACTGGGTCCTCGCGCAGGTTCCGACGATGGGCGCGGACTGGTGTCCCCCGGGGATCCTCTCGGTGGGGATCGGCGGCTCGCCGGAGAAGGCGATGCTGATGGCGAAGTGGGCGATGATGGAGCCGATCGACCTGCACGAGCTGCGCGAGCGCGGCCCGAAGGACCGCTACGAGGAGCTGCGGCTCGAGCTCCACGAGAAGGTGAACGCGCTCGGCATCGGCGCGCAGGGCCTGGGTGGCCTGACCACCGTTCTCGACGTGAAGGTCACGGCGTACCCGACGCACGCCGCATCGAAGCCGGTAGCGCTGCTCCCCAACTGCGCGGCGACGCGGCACATCCACTTCGAGCTCGACGGCAGCGGGGCGGCGCGGTTCGAGCCGCCGAGCCTCGACGACTGGCCGAAGCTCACGCTCGATCTCTCGACCAGCAAGCGCGTCAACCTCGACACGATCACGCGCGACGAGGCGGCGACCTGGAAGGCGGGCGATCGGCTGCTGCTCTCCGGAAAGATGCTCACCGGCCGCGACGCCGCGCACAAGCGCCTCGCCGACCTGCTGGCGAAGGGTGAGCGACTGCCGGTGGACTTCAGGAACCGGTTCATCTACTACGTCGGCCCCGTCGACGCGGTCCGCGACGAGGCGGTCGGTCCGGCAGGCCCCACCACCTCCTCCCGGATGGACAGGTTCGTCGAGCCGATGCTCGCGCAGAGCGGGTTGCTCGGGATGATCGGGAAATCCGAACGCGGGGCGGCGGCGACCGAGTCCATCAAGAAGCACAAGGCGGTCTACTGCATCGCGGTCGGCGGCGCGGCCTATCTCATCTCCAAGGCGATCCGGTCGTCCAAGGTGGTCGCGTTTCCCGACCTCGGCATGGAGGCGATCTACGAGTTCGAAGTGAAGGACATGCCGGTGACGGTGGCGGTGGACAGCGCCGGGAGCGCCGTGCACAAGTCCGGCCCGGCGGAGTGGCGAGGGAAGATCGGGAAGATCCCGGTGGTGACCGCCTGAGGCGGCCGCGAGGAGGGGGTTGACAACGCAGCCTATATTTCCATATTATTGCAAATATGGAAACGACGCAGGCCGTCCAAGCGCTTGGGGCGCTGGCCCAGGAGACGCGGCTCGCGGTCTTCCGGCTGCTCGTCGAGGCAGGTCCGGAAGGCATGGCGGCGGGGGAGATCGCGACAGAGCTGAGCGTCCCGCCGGCCACGCTCTCGTTCCACCTCGCGCAGCTCGCGAGTTCGGGACTGGTCCGCGGGCGGCAGGAGGGGCGGTTCATCTACTACGCCCCGGACTTCGACGCCATGAACGGACTCGTCGGCTTCCTGACCGAGAACTGCTGCGCGCGCGGCCGCTGCGCGCCTGTCGCCACGATTCAGATCCACCGGAAAGGAGTTAGGAAATGAAGCGCTTTCACATGCACGTCGCCGTCAAGGACCTCGACCAGAGCGTCCGGTTCTACTCGATGCTCTTCGGCACCGATCCCACGATCCGCAAGCCGGACTACGCGAAGTGGATGCTGGAGGACCCGCGCGTGAACTTCGCGATCTCCACGCGCGCGGACCAGGTCGGAATCGACCACGTCGGCATCCAGGCCGAGAACGAGGCGGAGCTCGAGGACGTCCGCGCGCGTCTCGCCCGCGCGGACCAGGCGTACGTGGCCCAGAAAGACGCCGCGTGCTGCTACGCACGGTCGAACAAGTACTGGGTCGAGGATCCCCAGGGCATCGCCTGGGAGGCCTGGCACACGCTCGAGTCGATCCCGGTCTACGGGACCGGCACCCGTCCGGCCGGGGACGGCAAGCAAGTCGCCTGCTGCGCGCCTGCCTAATCCGCGTTCGGCGCGAAGAGCCAGCGGACCACGCCTCGCGCTGCCTGGTCGGTCGAGTCGTCGCCGGAGACGTTCCCGATCTCGTCGAGGCGCTTCTGCAGCGCCAGCCGCTCGAGATTCTCGAGCCGCAGCACGGTGAACAGGCCGATGCGCCGGAACAGCACGTCGTAGGCGACGAAGAACGCCCGGCGGATCGCCTCGGGATTGCTCTGGACTGCTGCCGGATCGGGCACGCCCCAGTGGGCGGTCATCGGCTGGCCAGGCCAGACGGGGCAGACCTCGCCGGCGGCCTGATCGCAAACCGTGAACACGAAGTCGAGGCGAGGCGCGGCAGCTTTCGCGAATTCATCCCAACTCTTGCTGGACAGCCCGTCGGTCGGCAGGCGCGCGCGGCGCAGCTGCTCCAGGGCGTGCGGGCTCACCTCGCCCTTCGGATGGCTACCGGCGCTGAACGCCTTGAAGCGGCCCTTGCCGACCTCGTTCAGGATCGCCTCGGCCATGATCGACCGCGCGGAGTTTCCGGTGCAGAGGAAGAGCACGTTGTAGACACGTCCGGTGGGGTCGCTCATTCGGGTCTCCCTGTGACCTGTGGGGCTTCGAGCAGGCAAGCTCGAAGATTATCGCTTGATGACATTGCAAATCCGTTTCAGCCCCTCACGAGAGGGGCGTCAGCCCCGCCGGCCCTGTTAAGATTCGACCTTTGCAATCAAGAGGTTTGGCGGGCCGACCCATGGGTGCGGGCTGGCGCCAGCGACCCTTCGCAGGCACGCATGAAAGTGTTCGGCTTCGCCGGCTGGTCCGGCAGCGGCAAGACCACGCTCATCGAACAGCTCATCCCGCGGTTCGCCCGGGCCGGCCTCACGGTCTCGCTGGTCAAGCACGCTCACCACTCGTTCGACGTGGACCAGCCCGGCAAGGACTCGTACCGTCACCGGGACGCCGGGTGCAAGGAGGTCCTGGTCAGCTCGGACAAGCGCTGGGTCGTCATGCACGAGCTGCGAGGCGAGCCCGAACCAAGCCTCGACGAGCAGATCAAACGCGTGTCGCCTTGCGATCTGCTGCTGGTCGAGGGGTACAAGCACTATCCGATGCCGAAGCTCGAGATCCACCGCGAAGCGAACGGCAAGCCGCTCCTGCATCCGGAGGATCCGCACATCGTCGCGATCGCGGCCGACGTGCGGGTCGAGACCAAGCTGCCGCGATTCGACCTGGATGATCACGATCGGATCGCCGCCTTCATCCTCGCCTATAACGGATTCAAATGACGAACGGCATGCTCTCCGTCGATGAAGCGCTGGCGAGGCTCCTCGCCGGCGCGCGGACCGTGAGCGAGGTCGAGACGATCCCGACGCTGGCCGCGACCGGGCGCGTCGTCGCGGGCGCTCAGGCCTCGACGCTGAACGTCCCGCCGCTCGACAACTCCTCGATGGACGGCTACGCGGTCCGCGCCGCGGACTGCACATCGGGGAGTGCGCGGCTGCGCATCGCCCAGCGAATTCCCGCGGGCGCGGTCGGCAAGCCGCTCGAGTCGGGATCGGCCGCCCGGATCTTCACCGGCGCACCGATCCCGCCGGGCGCCGACGCCGTGGTGATGCAGGAGGTATGCGCCGTCGAGGTCGACCACGTCGTCGTCAAGCACCAGCCGCAGCCCGGCGAATGGGTCCGACGCGCCGGCGAGGACATCCGCGCGGGAAGCACGATCCTCGAGGCCGGGACCCGGCTGCGGGCGCAGGAGGTCGGGCTCGCCGCGTCGGTGGGCCTCGCGTCGCTTCCCGTTTACCGCAAGGTGAAAGCCGCGTTGTTTTCCACGGGGAACGAGCTCGTCATGCCGGGCGAGCCGCTGCCCGCCGGCTCGATCTACAACTCCAACCGCTTCACGCTCACTGGCCTGCTGCGGACGATCGGCTGCGAGGTCGACGATCTCGGAATCGTCCCCGACACGCTCGCCGCGACGCGCGACGCGCTGCGCCGGGCCGCGGCGGCGAGCGACCTCATCGTCACTTCGGGCGGCGTCTCGGTCGGCGAAGAGGACTACGTGAAGCCCGCGGTTGACGCCGAGGGCCGGCTCGACCTCTGGCGGATCGCGATGAAGCCCGGCCGGCCGCTTGCGTTCGGCGGGGTCCGACGGGCGGACGGCACCGAGGCGAGCTTCATCGGCCTGCCGGGGAACCCGGTCTCCAGCTTCGTGACCTTCGTGCTGTTCGTCCGCCCGTTCGTGCTGCGCTGCCAGGGCGTGACCCGGCTCGAGCCGCACGCGTACTCGATCCGGGCGGATTTCGACTGGCCGAAGCCCGACCCGCGGCGCGAGTTCCTGCGCGTAAGATTGAACGCATCCGGCGGACTCGATCTGTTTCCGAACCAGAGCTCCGGCGTCCTCACCTCGACGGTCTGGGGCGACGGGCTGGTGGATAATCCATCGAAGCAGGCGATCAACCGCGGAGACGTGGTCCGGTTCCTGCCGTTCTCGGAGCTGCTCGTTTGAGCGCGAAACTCAAGCTGCTGTTCTTCGCCAGGCTTCGCGAGGACCTCGGCACCTCGGGCGAGGAGCTGGCGTTGCCCGCCGACGTCGGCACGGTCGCGGCGCTGCGCGCGCATCTCCTGGCGCGAGGCGGCGCGTGGGCAACCACGCTTGCGCAAGGCCGGGCGCTCCGCGTGGCGGTCAATCACGAGATGGCCGAGCCCGCGACACCGGTCCGGCCCGGCGACGAAATCGCGTTCTTCCCTCCCGTGACCGGGGGTTGACGATGGCGGTGCGCATCCAGACCGAGGACTTCGACGCCGGCGCCGAGATCGCCGCCCTGCGCGCGGGGAACCCGGCCGTCGGCGCGGTCGCGAGCTTCGTCGGCGTCGTGCGCGATCGCAACGACGGCGACGCGGTAGCCACGCTCACGCTCGAGCACTATCCCGGCATGACCGAGGGGGCGATCGAGGCGATCGTGGAAGAGGCGAGATCGCGCTGGGCGATCATTGACGTCACGGTCGTCCACCGCGTCGGCGAGCTGAAGCCCCTCGACCAGATCGTGCTGGTCGTGGTTGCCGGCGGGCACCGCGGCGACGCGTTCGCCGCGTGCGAGTTCATCATGGACTACCTCAAGACCCGCGCGCCGTTCTGGAAAAAGGAGCAGACGCCGGAAGGCGCCCGCTGGGTCGATGCGCGAGCCTCCGACGACGATGCAGCGGAACGCTGGGCGGGGCGCAAGAAGGACGTGGCCTGAGGGGGGGGCGCGCGGCGCGCCACCCTTTACGCGCAAGTCGGCTCCCGTTACTATCGCCGCTGCTTCAGGGAGATGGCATTCCTCCCCTAACCGCCGCAAGGCTGATGATGCCTACATGACGCGCCCGACGACGGTGGCGGTGTAGGCCCTTCCGAAACCTCCACGTTGCTGCCGCCCGCGCGCGGGAATGGAGCGACTTCGAACGGAGGTGCCAGGTGTCTCTAGAACCGCCGCCGTCAGCGGAGCTTGTTGTCGAGGCGCGGCTCGAAGCCGCGACACCTTGCCGAGGGACGGGCGGGTTCGGCGGCGCGCGATGCAGGAGCGGCGCCGCTTCGAGCCCGAATGCTGGTAGCCGCCAGATCGCGGAGACGTCTATGGCCGACGCGGGGATTCGACGTGGGTGAGGTCTGGGGACTGGCAGCGCTCTGGGTCGGGCTCGCTCTTCTCGCAACGCTTGTGTCGATCTGGTTGCGCATCGCCACTGCGCTCTCCGAGATCGCTGTCGGGACGATCGCTCAGCTGCTGATCGGCGTTCTGGTCGGCACCGCCGCGCTCGGCGCGGACCAACCGTGGGTGACGTTTCTGGCGGGCACCGGCGCGATCCTCCTCACCTTCCTCGCCGGGGCGGAGCTCGACCCCGAGGTCTTCCGCCGGAAGTGGAAGGAGGCGACCGCAGTCGGGTTGATCAGCTTCTTCGTGCCGTTCCTCGGCTGCGCGGCGGCGGCCCGCTACCTGCTCGGATGGGATCCGATGGCGAGCTGGCTGGCCGGCATCGCGATGTCGACCACTTCGGTGGCGGTGGTCTACGCGGTCATGCTGGAATTCGGCTTCAACGTCACCGACTACGGCAAGACCGTGCTGGCGGCGTGCTTCATCACCGATCTCGGCACGGTCGTCGCGCTCGGCTTGATCTTCGCCCCGTTCACCTACAAGACGCTCGTGTTCGCCGCGGCAAACGCGGTGATGTTCATCGCATTGCCACGGGTGACGCCGCGGTTCTTCCGCCGTTTCGGCGGCAGACCCTCGGAGCCCGAAGCGAAGTTCCTGCTGCTCGGCCTGTTCGGCATGGGGGCGCTCGCGGTGTGGGCCGACAGCGAGCCGGTGCTGCCGGCGTACCTGATGGGCATGGTCTTGGCGGGAACGGTCGGCAAAGACCACGTGCTCATCCGGCGGTTGCGGACGCTCACCTTCGGGCTGCTGACGCCGTTCTACTTCATCCGCGCCGGATCGTTCGTCTCGGTCCCGGTGCTGATCGCGGCACCGGGTGCGTTCCTGCTGATGCTCGTCGTCAAAGTGACGGCCAAGATCGCCGGTGTCTACCCGGTTACGAAAGCCTTCAAGGCGCCGAACAAGGAGGCGATGTACACGACGCTGCTGATGTCCACGGGCCTCACGTTCGGCACGATCTCGGCGCTGTTCGGACTTTCGCACGAGGTGATCGATCAGGCGCAATACTCGGCGCTGGTGGCAGCGGTGATCGCGAGCGCGGTATTGCCGACCCTGATCGCCAACGCGTTCTTCATGCCGCGCCACTTGCTGCGCAAGGCGCACGGTGCCGAGGCGAGCACGCCGGCGCCGGCGGAGGAGATGAAGTGAGGAGATGACGATGTTCCAGCGGATCCTGCTCGCTTACGACGGTTCCGAGCCGGCGCAGAAGGCCTACGGGGTAGCGGCTGACCTCGCGCGCAAGTACGGCGCCGAGCTGTTCGTCCTGACGGTCGCTCGACCGCCGGAGTTCGCCGAGGACGTCGAGACCGAGGCGATCATCGAGAACTCGCGCGACTACCACGAACGACTGCTCGTGCCGCTGCGCGAGCGGGCAGCGAAAGACGGCTTGCGGGCGCGCTTCGAGGTCGCGATCGGACATCCCGCGGAGCAGATCATCTACGGCGCCGACAGCGCGCAAGCCGACCTCATCGTGGTGGGGCATCGGGGGAAGACGTTGTTCCAGCGCTTGCTGCTCGGCTCGATCTCAAAGCAAGTCATCCAGTACGCGAACTGCCCGGTGCTCGTGGTTCGGTAAGTGGCCCGGCAGCAGGGGCGCGGGTGATCAAGATCGACGTCCCCGGGTTCGGACCGCTCCAGCTCGAGCACCTCGTGCTCGACTTCAACGGCACGCTCGCCGTCGATGGCGCGCTGCTGCCCGGGGTCGCGGAGCGGCTCGGGGCGCTCGGGTCAAGGCTCTCGATCCACGTCCTGACGGCGGATACGCACGGCACGGCCGCGCGGGCGCTCGCGGGCGTGGCGTGTTCGCTCGTCGTCGCGCCGGCCTCCGGTCAGGCCGAGGCGAAGCGGCGGTTCGTGGAGGCGCTGGGTGCCGAGCGCGTCGTCGCGATCGGCAACGGCCGCAACGACCGGCTGATGCTCGAGGCCGCGCGGGTCGGGATCGCGGTCGTCCAGGCCGAAGGGGCCTCGGCTCAGGCGCTCGCCGCGGCGGACCTCGTGGTCCCGACCATCGCGGATGCGCTGGATCTGCTCGCGCATCCGCTGCGGCTGGTCGCGACGCTGCGCGACTGACGCGTTACGCCTCAGGTCCTCAGCCTCACCCAGAGCGCCTCATCCCGCTCCAGCTCCTCGAGCCGCGCCTCGACTTCGTTCAGCGTCGCATCGATCTCGGGCAGCAGCACGTCCTGCAGCGCTCGCACCCGCCGCACCGTGCGACGGTACTCGCGGTAGAGCCGCTGGAGATTGCCGGCGAGCGCCGCCATCTCGACGAGCTTCGGCAGGAGGCGGGCAAATGCGGCGCGGCACGCCTCGGCTTCGGGGGACGGGTTGACCGCCGGCTCGGCGCGGCTCGCCCCGCGGTCGAGCCGCGCCTCGAGCATTGCCACGCCAAGCAGCGACTTTCGGGTCGTGCGGACCGTCTGCAGCGACGCGTCGGCCGCGGGGTAACACTGCAGGCCGTGCAGCCCGTGGCGCGAGGCGGCAGCCTGGAGCGCTTGCATGGCCAAACCTTGAAGCTCTCGCAACTCCGCGCGCATGGCCTCGAACCGCCGTACCTCGCGGAGCATCGCCCCCGCGAGCAGCAGGCACTTCTCATCCAGGAACGCGTAGCCTTCGCGCATCGTCCGGCGCTCGTCCCTGAGCGCGATGACCGCGCTTCGCGTCGGCGCGATTTCGCTCATGCGGCCCGGTCGAGATAGCGCGCGATCTGCGCGTCCGACAGCCGCGAGAGCTCGGTTCGCGGGAGCGAACGCAGGCAGCTCCAGCCGGCCTCCATGCTCGCCTCGAGCGTGCGCGCCTCGGCCTGACCGACCAGGTCCTGCTCGAAGCGCGCGCCGAACGCGAGGTGCCTGCGGTCGGTCTCCGAGAGCCCTTCCTCGCCGACCACGCTCGCGAGCACGCGCGCCTGCGTTGCACGCGCGTAGGCCGCGTAGAGCTGGCTCGCGAGCGCGGGATGGTCGGGGTGCGTGCAGCCTTCCCCCGTGCCGTCCTTCATGAGCCGCGACAGGCTCGGCAACACGTTGACCGGCGGATAGACGGCGGCGCGATCCAGCTCGCGCGAGAGCACGATCTGCCCCTCAGTGATGTACCCGGACAGATCGGGAACCGGATGCCCGATGTCGTCCGAGGGCATGGTCAGAATCGGCAGCTGGGTGAGCGTGCCCTTGGCCCCGTGGAGGCAGCCCGCGCGCTCGTAGAGCGTGGCAAGGTCGGAGTACATGTAACCGGGGTAGCCCTTGCGCCCCGGCACTTCGCCCTTCGCGCCCGCCACCTCGCGCAGCGCCTCGCAGTAGTTCGTCAGGTCGGTCAGGATCACCAGCACGTGCTTTTCGAGCTCGAACGCAAGGTGCTCGGCGGCGGTGAGCGCGAATCGCGGCGTGAGCAGGCGCTGCGTGGACGAGTCGCTCGCGAGGTTGAGGAAGAGCGCGGCGCGCTCGAGCGCGCCGGAGCGCTCGAGCGAACGGCGGAAATAATCGGCGCTGTCGAACGGGACGCCGATCGCTGCGAAGACGATCGCGAACTCCCCCGGCGCCGCGCCGCGCAGCCGTGCGTTGCACGCGATCTCGACCGCCATGCGGTCGTGGGGCAGGCCGCCGCCGGAGAAGAGCGGCAGCTTCTGGCCGCGCACCAGGCTGTTCATCAGATCGATCGCAGTGAGGCCGGTCTCGATGAAGTCGCGTGGCGTCGCGCGCGCGACCGGGTTGAGCGGCAGCCCCTCGATGCCGACCGTCCGGGTGACCGGGATCGGCGGCCCGCCGTCGATCGGCTCGCCGATGCCGTTGAAGATCCGCCCGAGGATGCCGGGCCCGAGCCCGAAGGTGATCGGCTCGCCGAGGAAGCGCACCGACGTCTCGGCGAGCGCAAGACCGGCGCTCGACTCGAGGAGCTCGACGGTCAGATGGGTCTCGTCGATGGCCGCGACCCGCCCGAGCCGCGGCCGTCCGTCGGCCCCGCGCACCTCGACGGCCTCGTTCAGCCCGACCTCCAGCGTCCGGCGCAGGAAGAGCAGCGGCCCTTCGAGGCGCGTGGCGGCATCGCTGACGCTGACTCTAGGATGCATGCGCTTCCCCGGCCGCGAGCGCGAGGAACTCGGCCTCCAGCTGCGCCTCGATCTCGTCGAACGCCTCGAGGCGACCCTCCGGGATCTCCTCGCCCATGCGGCGGAGAGGGCGGAGAATCTGCATCGCCGCGATCTGATCCGGTGTAACGCCACGCGCGAGCCCGCCCTCGGCCTGGTCGAGGAAGTGAGCGAGGAGCCGCATCATCGCCGCCTGGCGCTCGGGGCCGGCGTAGCGGTCGACCGCGGAGAACGCGGACTGGCGGAGGAACGCGTCGTTCACGAGCTCGGCGCAGAACAGCGTGAGCTGCTGGCGGGGCGGCAGCGCGTCCTTGCCGATGATCCGGGCCATGCGATCGAGATGGGCCTGCTCGTCGAGGAGCGTGAGGAAGCGGCGCCGCAGGTCGAGCCACTCGTTCGCGCCGCTCGCGCTGTGGCTGCCGCCGGCGGGGAGCGACGAATACACGCGCTGCCACCAGTCCGCCATGTTCAGCGCATCCTCGGAGTAAGACTGCAGCGGGTCGATGGCGGGGTAGAAGCGCGCCTGCGCCCGCTTCGCGTCGAGTGCCCAGAACGAGCGGACGTAGCGCTTGGTGTGGCTCGTGACCGGCTCGGAGAAGTCGCCCGAAGGCGGGCTCACCGCGCCGAGCAGGGTCACCGATCCGATCTCGCCGGCGAGCGTCCGCGCCTTCCCCGCGCGCTCGTAGAACTCGGCGATCCGGCTCGACAGGTAGGCCGGATAGCCGCCTTCGCCCGGCACCTCGCCGAACCGGCCCGAGACCTCGCGCAGCGCCTCCGCCCACCGGCTCGTCGAGTCCGCCATGAGCGCGACGTGCAGGCCCTGGTCGCGGAAATACTCGGCGACGGTGACGGCGGTGTAGACGCTCGCCTCGCGTGCGGCGACCGGCATGTTCGAGGTGTTCGCGATGATGACGGTCCGCTCCATCAGCGGTCGGCCGCTGCGCGGATCCTCGAGCTTCGGGAGCTCGTCGAGCACGCCCGCCAACTCGTTGCCGCGCTCACCGCAGCCGAGATAGACGATCACATCGGCGCTGCACGCCTTGGCGAGCGCTTCCAGGAGGATGGTCTTGCCGGTGCCGAAGCCGCCCGGGATCGCCCCCTTGCCGCCGAGCGCGATCGGGAAGAGCGAATCGAGGACCCGCTGACCGGTGATCAAGGGCTCGTCGCCCGGAAGCCGGTCGCGCACCGGCCGCGGATCGCGTACCGCCCAAAAGTGGCGCATCGCGACGGCGTGCGCCTTTCCGTCCTCGGCGCGGAGCCTCAGCACTGGCGCGTCGTCGGCGTGCTCGCCCGCTGCCGCGATGCTTACTGCCTCGCCCGACAAGCCCGGCGGCACGAGCACGCGCTGCTTCCTCCCCGTGGGCGGCAGGACTTCGCCGAACGGTTGTCCGGGTGCCACCCGATCGCCGGATGTCACGAGCGGCCGGAAGGGAAACACGAGCGAGCGCGGCGGGGTCATCCCGGGCTGGACGTGCCGGGTCGAGGGCCCGGGGAGCGGCCGCAGCAGACCATCGAAGATGTTGCCGAGCAGTCCCGGGCCGAGCTGCGCGCCAAGCAGCTCGCCCGCCCCGACGACCTCGACTCCGGGGCGCAGGCCCGTGGTGTCCTCGTAGACCTGCGCGACGATTTCGTCCTCGTTGATCCGGATGACCTCGCCGAGCAGGGCGTGCGGCCCGACCCGGATCGCCTCGCGCAGCTTGAACGGGCCTTCGGCGCGCGCCCGCAGCACTGGTCCGCTGATCCACCTGATCCGCGCGACGCTCACGCCTTTACGCCCTGCTCCAGATGGTGCAGCAGCCGGCCCTCGATCGCTTTCCGCTCCGCGAGGAGCCCGTCGAGCGTCGTATCGAACGTGTTGTGGCCCGTCCGGACGCGAAATCCCGCCTGAACCGACGGGTCGGCGACGAATGCCACGGCCGTCTCCGCGCGCTCGGCGAGCCAGGCCGCGAGCTCGCGGCGCTGCACCTCCGGCCAGTCCGGCGCGTGGCGCACCTCCCACTCCCCGCGGGGCAACACGGCGAGGGCGCGCGCGAGATGGGTCTCGGCCCAGCCGCGCCGTGCGCCGGGGTCAGCCCAGCGTGCGGCGAGGGCGCCCCGCAGCCGTTGCCATCCGGCTGCGACCATCGCGGCCTGTCGGCTCTGATGCGCGAGCCGCTTGCGGGTGTGGAGCTGCGCCTCCGCCGCCGACACCGCCGCCTGGTAGCGCTTGCGTTCCGCGCCGATCGCCTCATGCACGCGGCTGCGCGCGAGTTGGGATGCTTCGACCGCGAGCGCACGGGCCTCGGCACGCGCCTTTCCGACCAACTCGGCGCGTTTCGATTCGCGGTACTCGTCCACGAGCGCGAGCAGGGCGCGCGCCCGCTCCTCGGTGTTCATGGTGCGAGCCCCAACTGCCGCCATACGTCGGCGGCCGGATCGACTGGCCCGCGCCGGCCGTCGGGCTCGGGCACGATCAGCACGAGCGGCGACTGCGCCGCTATGGCGGCCTCGAGGCGTGCAAGCGGCAGTCTGAGCGCGGTCTCCATGCTGACGAACACGACGTGCGCCTCGCCGCGCGCGCGCTCGAATGACGCGAGCTCCTCGCCGTCGGCGGGAACGTGCACGGCGACCCCGGCGAGCCGGTATCCGCTCGCCATCACGGCATCGCCCACGAATGCGATCGGACCGGGCATCCGAGTCTGCCCGCTCACCCGAGTCGGTTCAGGATGAGGATCGAAATGATCACGCCGTAGATCGCGATCCCCTCGGCGAGACCGACGAAGATGAGGAGCCGACCGAACAGCTCCGGCTTCTCGGCGAGCGCGCCGACGGCCGCGGTGCCGAGCCGGCCCACGGCGATGCCCGCGCCGAGCGACGACAGCCCGGTCGCTGCGGCCGCAGCCGCGAGGCCCCACCCGGCCGCCTCGCCCGAGAGCAGCGGCGCCGCATCGGGCGCCTGCGCGACGGCGGGCACGACCCAGATGAGCAGTGCAGTGGCGATCGCGCTCAACGCCGCAGCCACCGCCGTCAACGCCAGCGCGAACTTTGTCCTTTGCATCTTCATCTCTCCTCTGCAGGCACCGGCGGCGGAAGGAGCGGGCGGAACTCGCGCCCCTCCGCGCGGAAGAACCGGGCGAAAAACTCGAACAGGATGAGGCGCGTTGTCTGGATCGACACCACGAGCCCTTCGAGCACGATGACGACGACGTTGCCGATCACGAGCACCGCGAGGGATCCCGCCGTGCCACCGGCCGCTTCCGCGAGGGCAACGACGGCCGACGAGAGCCCGGCATGGGCGAGCGCGAATGCGCCGACGCGCGCGAACGACAGCGTGTTGATCAGGATCTGCATCGTCCGTTCGAGGAGCTCGCCGAGCGCTTCGAGCGCTGCGCGCGGTTCTCCGCCGAGGCGGGTGCGGCCGGCGACGAAGAGCACCGCACCCGCGAGCGCCGCGAGGAGCCCGGCCGGGTGCAGGAACGCGCCGAGGATGCCGAAATAGACGAGCACGAAGCCCGAATCGGTCGCGAGCCACTCGCGGAGCCTGCCTGTCCAATGCGCCTCCAGCGCCGCGAGCGCAAGACCGAGTGCGAGGAGAACTGCGCCCCCCGCGATCGGCACGACGAGCACGGGGAGCGGCTCCGCGAGCGGATGGAGCCAGACCGGCTGGACGATCCCCTCGACGCTGAAGACGCTGCCGAACACGAAGCCGAACGCTGCGGCCGAAACGCCCGCGGGAACGAGCAGGCGCGCGAGAGGTACTCGGCGCTGCAGAGCGAGCCCGAGCGCGACGAGCAGCATCCCCTGCCCGACGTCGCCGAACATGTAACCGAAGAGTAGCGGCACGGCGATCGCGAGCAGCGCGCTCGGATCGGTGCCGTGCTCGCCCGGCATGCCGAACAGCCGGCTGAACGCCTCGAACGGCCGCGCCCACCAGGGATTGCGCAAGAGGAGCGGGGGCCGCACCCCGCGCGGGGTCTGCGGAAAGCTCGCGAGTGCGCGAGCGTTCGCAACGTCGATTGCGCCGGCGAGACGCGCGGCGTCGCTCGTCCACCCGGTGATGCGGGATAACATCTCGCCGCTCTCGATCGCGCCGGCGTTCTCGAAGCACCACGTGGCGCGAACGATCTCCCCGAGCGCGAATGCGAGCGCGTGATGCTCGTGGATCACCTGGAGCGCCGCGCGCGAGCTTTCGGCCTCTTGCGCACGCACGGCGCGCCGGTCGGCGATGAGCGCGAGGTTCGCCTCCACGCTCGGCTGCAGCCACTCGGGCACGCGCGCGCGCCGACCGTTCACGGCGGCGACCTCCTGCGCGAGCGACTCGACGGCCTCGGGCGTGCCGACCGCGAGGAGATACGCGTCCTCGCCTACGTCGACGGGGTGCAGCAGGACGCTCGACGGCAGCGGGAGCCTCGCACCCTTCGGGTAGACGAACACCCCGGCACGGACGCCGGCGCCGGACGTTCCGAGCTTCGAGAAATCGATCGGCGTGTCGCGCAGTCGCTCCATCAGGTGCGCGATCGTGTCGAACTCGGTGAGCGCCGTCGCGGCGTCCTGGAGGTTCACGATCACGGGGTCGGCCGCCACGGCCCATCGGTGGATCCGCTCGATCGCGCCGGCCAGCGCGTCGGCTGGAGCGATGCGGGTCGTCCCGCGGAGGCGCGGCGTGGGCCAATACGCGCGGTAGCGCCGCGAAAGCGCACCGTACTCCTTCAGGAGCTGGTTGATGCGGACGCTCGTGTCGGGTCCGGGCGCGAGCCGACGCCACTCGATTTCCACCGCCCCGGTCATGGCGAGCGCCTCGAGCGCGGTGAATGCATCGTCCCGCGCGACCAGCACCTCGAACCAGCGGGCGGGTTCGGGTCGGATCACCGGACGGCACCGAAAGCAGCGCGGCTCACGAGCTGTGCCCGCAGGCGCTCCAGGTCGAGTGCGACGATCGCGAGGTACGCGAACGCGACCGGCGGGCGAAGCGCCTGGCGCCGGAAGCGGGTTCCGAGCTGCTCGGCCAGAGCACGCCGCAAGGCCCATGCGTCGTCGGCGGACCGCTCGAGCAGGCCGACGAGGTGGGTCTCGATGAGACGCGTCATCGCTTCGAGCGCGGCGTCGTCGTCGCCCGTCCGCTGCGGCCAGCGCTGCCGCCACGCCTCGACCCACATCCGGCGGGCGAGGGCGCCGCCCGTAGGCGGGCGCTTTCCTGCGCCGTCGGCCGACTCGCGTTCGAGCGCACGCACGATCGCCCCCAGCGGGCCGGCACGCAGCGCTGCGCGCCGGGCCTCCGCGTCCGGGTCGGCATAGGCCTGCAGCGATGGATCGCTGCGCATCCACGGGGACGGCGCCTCGCCGCGAGCGAGGAGCACGATCGCCGGCAGGTCGACGAGGTGTGCCGTCCAAAGCACCGCCGGCTGCCAGGCTTCGGGCATCCAGCGCGCGACCTCCGCTACGCGCCCACGAAACGACGCGCGTAGGCTCTGCTCGACTTCGTCGGCGCTCGCGTCCGCTGCGATCGCGGCAACCCAGTGCCGGAGCGTCGAGCCGCGCGCGATCTCCAGCAGTGCGGCGAGGCTGTGCGCACTCCGGATCCGGTTCCAGAGCGGCTCGTCGGCGCGCTCGCCGTATCT
>Ga0209342_10002325_pt1 | contig 20505 bp, 17 predicted proteins | sample RifCSP16_2_FD_184023 | JGI IMG/M metagenome (GOLD analysis project Ga0209342, IMG submission 184023) | Soil microbial communities from Rifle, Colorado - Rifle CSP2_sed 16_2 (SPAdes) (version 2) | ecosystem: Environmental > Terrestrial > Deep subsurface > Rock core/Sediment | place: Rifle... | reverse complement strand
GACGGACTCGCCGATGACCCTCCGGCCGTAATCGGCGCGCAGCCCCACCACCAGCATTGCCACCGAGGCCGGCGCGTCGGCGATGAGGGCCGCCGCCGGGACCCCGGTCGACATCTCCGCCGCCATCGCTTGAGCGGCAAAGTAGGTCGACCGGAAGGGATTTCGTGTCCGCCACCCACCGGGCAGACGGACCGCGCAGGCGGCCTCGTCGAGCCGTACGACCCGCAGTCCGGCGAAGGCGGCGAGGGGGAGCGACCTCCACAGCCACAGCGCGAACGGCAGCCGCCCGAGCACGCGCCCCCGCAGTCGTTGGCCTCTTGGCCCGAAGCTCACTTCGCCCCGCGGCGGCTCTCGCTGGGGGTGAAGACGTTGCTCCACCCGCGTCGGAGCTCGACGTAGGTGTAGACCACGCGCTGCACGGCGGTCACGTTCGACAGGACGGCGATGATCCACAGCGCCGCCACCATCCGGTTGAGCAGCGCCCCCGCGATGAGGAGCACGACGCGCTCGGGCCGCTCCATGAGCCCCACCGGGCAGCGCGGGACGAGGCTCTCCGCCCGCGCTCGGGCGTAGGAGGTCATGAAGCTGCCGAAGGCGGCCACCCAGACCAGCACCATCAGCCCCGTGCGGTTGAGCCGCGCGTAGAGGATCAGGAGGCCCATGTAGAGCAGCATGTCCGAGTAGCGGTCCATGGTCGAGTCGAGGTAGGCCCCGAACTTGGTCTGCCGTCCGCGCAGACGGGCGACCCGCCCGTCGAGCATGTCGAAGGTCGCCGCGGCGAGGGCGACGAGGCCTCCGACCCCCAGCGTCCCGGGGCTGACGTAGCCGGCGCCGCCGGCGAGCGCGAAGAACGCGCAGGCGACGCCGTTGAGGGCGAGACCGGTGATCGTCAGCACGTCGGGGCTGATGTGCGCGAGCGCCCGCACGAGGGCGTCGAGGGGGCGGGAGAGGGCGGCTCCGATCCGATCCGTGAGCATCCGGGCACCGCGGGGCGGAGGCCCCGGGGCGGGGAGTGTATGCACCGGGCCCGGGAGGAGTCAAACGCGCCTTGCGCGCCTCAACGATCCCGAAACAAACTGTGTGCCGTCGGCACGCGAGCGCCTTCCTCTCGGGGGGCGCGGGGAGGCACCTTGCTTCGCAAGCCCGTCGTGCTCATCACCGGAGCCAGCGGCGAGATCGGCCATGGGCTCATCGAGCGGCTCGCGCAGCAGGGCGAGCGTCCCATCATCACGCTCGACCTCCGCCCGCTCGAGGCCGAGCTCACCTCTCGAGTGCAGCACCAGTACGTCGGGTCCGTCCTCGACGTGAACCTCCTCGAGCGCATCCTGGCCGAGTACGAGGTGGATCTGGTGTTCCACCTGGCGGCGCTGCTGTCGACGCGGGGCGAGTTCACCCCCACCACCGCCCACCAGGTCAACGTGGAGGGGACGATCCGGATGCTCGAGTTCGCCCAGAAGGAGGGGGAGTCTCACGGGCGGCCCGTCGTCTTCCTCTACCCGAGCTCGATCGCCGCCTACGGGCTGCCCGACCTCGGAGCCAAGGCGCGCGCGGGAAGGGTCGGAGAGAACGAGTGGACGGTCCCCTCCACCATGTACGGCTGCAACAAGCTCTACTGCGAGCACCTCGGCCGCTACTACGCCCGGCACTACAAGCAGCTCGCGGCGGAGCACCTCGCCGGCCGCGTCGACTTTCGCTCCGTCCGCTTCCCCGGCCTCATCTCCGCGGTGACCGTGCCCTCGGGCGGCACCTCCGACTTTGCGCCCGAGATGCTTCACGCCGCCGCGGAGGGGCAGCCCTACGCCTGCTTCGTCCGCCCCGACACGCGGATCCCCTTCATGACCATGCCGGACGGCGTGGAGGCGCTCCTCCGGCTCGCGGCGGCCCCGAAGGGGGCGCTCACGCGAACGGTCTACAACGTGACCGCCTTCAACCCCTCGGCGGAGGAGATCCGCCGGCGCGTGCTCGAGGCCTTCCCAAAGGCGGAGATCACGTTCGCGCCGCACGAGCAGCGCCAGCGGATCGTCGACTCCTGGCCCGCGGACGTGGACGACTCCGCGGCGCGGCGGGATTGGGGCTTCGCGCCCCGATACGACGAGGCCCGCGCCTTTTCCGAGTACCTCGTGCCGACGATCCGCGAGCGGTACCGCGTCTCTCGGGTCTAGCGGCACTGGCAACCGCTTCCCGCTAGGCTGGGGCTCGGCGGGGGGGGCCCCGGCGAGGACGCCGCTGCGCTTCGAAGCTGCGCGCCCGCAGACGGGGTGCCCGCCGAGCCCCGACCGAGCCCTGCGGTGGGAGGCGGACGCACACTAGGCCGCGCGGGCGGGGAGAAGCTCCTCGAGCGCGCGGGCGAAGGCCCGCATCTCGTCGAGGGTGCCGATCGACACCCGGAGCCAGTCGGCCATGGTGGGGAAGCGCCTCCCGACGAGGAGTCCCTTCTTCTCGAACCCCTCGATCAGGGGCGTGACGTCGGTGCCGACGTGGATCATCACGAAGTTCGTCTGGGAGGGAATGTGGCGCCGCCCCTGTCGTCCCAGCTCGCGCACGAGCCACTCCCGCGCCTCGCGGTTCCTCCTCTGTTGCTCGGCCACGTGCCCCTCGTCCCCGAGGCTCGCCGTCGCCGCCTCGAGAACGGCGGCGTTGGCGTTCGAGAAGAGAGCGTGCGACGCCATGGCCTGGATGTTCTCGGGGCTGCCCAGGGCGTAGCCCAGACGCATCCCGGCCATCCCGTAGATCTTCGAGAAGGTCCGCGTCACCACGACGTTGTCGGCCCGACCGACCCCGGACGCGGCGCTCGCATACTCCGGGTCATCCACGTAGTGGTGGTAGGCCTCGTCGACGAGGACGATCGCCGACTTCGGCACCGCCGCCACGAAACCGTCGAGCTCGCGTCGGGAAACGATCGTGCCCGTCGGGTTGTTCGGGTTGCAGACGTAGACGAGCCCGGTCCGCGAGGTGCATGCGCGGGCCATCGCCCCGAGGTCGTGGCGGAAGGCGGGGTCGAGCGGGACCCTCACCGGCTCGCCCTGGGCCACCTTCGCAAAGGCGAGCACGGCCTCGAAAGTCGTCTCCGCCACCACCAGCGTGCGCCCTGCCCCGAGGAAGGCCATGTCCGCCATGCGGAGGATCTCGGTCGAGCCGCAGCCGAGGCAGACGTTCTCGGGCCGCAGGCCGTGCGCGCGGGCGATCGCCTCCCGGACCGCCACGTCGGCGCGGTCGGGATAGCGCCCGGCCACGGCCTGGGCGCGGGTCATCGCCTCCCGCGCTCGCGGAGAAGGTCCGTGGGGGTTCTCGTTCGAGTTGAGCTCGATCGGGCTACCGGTCGCTCCCGGGGGCAGGCTCGCCTCCGCCCGGTCGGGGAGCCGCAGCCGGGCGAACGCGGCACCCGCCGTCGTGCCGAGGGCCAACGTGAAGCGACGGCGCGTGAGGCTCATGGTCGACCTCCGTCTTAGGGGACGTCGCGGATTCTACGCCGGGCGCGGGGCGAGGGCCAGATCGCCCGCGGCGCGGCCGAGGGCGAAGCCGAAGTAATCCCGGGCGTTGAAGAAGCACACGTTGGCCACCAGGTGCCCCAAGGCCTCGCGATCGTCGGGCAGCCGACCCCGGCGGACCTCCTCCCCGAGGACCCCGCAGAGCAAACGCCGGAAATACTCGTGCCGCGAGAAGGAGAGGAAGCTGCGCGAGTCGGTGATCATGCCGACGAAGCGGGAGAGAAGCCCCATGTTGCCGAGCGTCCGCAGCTGGGCCTCCATCCCGTCGAGCTGGTCCAGGAACCACCACGCCGAGCCCCACTGGAGCTTGCCGGGCACGGTGCCGTCCTGGAAGTTCCCGATCATCGTCGCGAAGAGCGCGTTGTCGGCGGGGTTGAGGTTGTACAGGATCGTCTTCGCGAGCTGGTCGGTCTCGTCGAGGCGGTCGAGGAAGCGGGCGAGGGAAGGGCCCTGCTCGAAGTCGCCGATGGAGTCGAAGCCGGTGTCGGGCCCGAGAAGCCGGCGCATTCGTGTGTTGTTGTTGCGCATGGCCCCGAGGTGGAACTGCTGCACCCAGCCCCGGGCATGGTCGAGGAGGGCGAGGCGGTGGAGGAGGGCGGAGCGGAGAAGACGCGCCTCGCCCACGGGGGCGGCGTGGCCGGAGCGCAGGCGGGAGAAGATCGGCGCCGCCTCGGCGTCGGTGAACGGCTGGGCGTCGATCCGCTCGAGGCCGTGGTCGGAGGACCGTCCGCCCGTCTCGTGGAAGAAGGCGTGACGCGCCTCGAGCGCCTGGAGAAAGGCCTCCCAGGTCCCGATGCTCATGAACGATGCCCGCTCCAGGCGGTCGACCCACGCGTTCCAGGCTCCCACGTCCTCGACGGCGAGGGCGTGGTCCGGCCGCCAGGTGGGGTAGACCCGGGTGTGCGCTTCCGGTTGCGCCGCCAGCGCGGCGTGCGCCTCGAGCGAGTCGGTCGGGTCGTCGGTCGAGCACACGACGGCCACGCGGAAGCCTCGCAACAGGCCCCGGGCCGTGAAGCCGTCCTCCCTCAAGCGCTCGTTCGCGCGGTCGTAGATCTCGCGCGCGGTGGCGGGGGAGAGCGGGGTGTCGATGCCGAACGGCCGCTTGAGCTCCATCGCCGTCCAGTGGTAGAGCGGGTTGCCGAGCGTCTCCGGCACCGTGCGCGCCCAGGCTTCGAACTTCTCCCAGTCCGGGGCCTCCCCCGAGCAGAATCGCTCCTGGACGCCACTCGCCCGCATGGCCCGCCACTTGTAGTGATCGCCGTCGAGCCAGATCTCGGTGATCGACCGAAAACGGTGGTCGGCAGCGATCAGCTCCGGGGAGAGGTGGCAGTGGTAGTCGATGATGGGCAGGTCCTTCGCCACCCGGTGATAGAGGTCCGTCGCGACCTCGGTCTCGAGCAGGAAGTCGTCGTGGACGAAGGGTCTCATGCCGTGGCTCCCGTCTCGCCGAGCGGCGCCGGCTCGAGGTGTGGCACGAGGAGCTGGATGATCGCGAGGGCGACGAGGTACGTACCGCCGGCGATCACGAAGAGGACGTAGTAGCTCCCCGTCAGCTGGAGGATCCAGCCGGTGGCGGTCGCGATCAGCATGCCGCCGATGGCCCCCGCCATCCCGCCGATGCCGACGATCGATCCCGTCGCCCGCCGCGGGAACATGTCGGAGGCGATCGTGAACATGTTGGCCGACCAACCCTGGTGGGCGGCGGCAGCCAGGCCGACGAGCAGCACCGCCGCCCACATGCCCGTGACCTTCGCCGCGAAGACGATCGGGACCACGCACAGCGCCATGCTGAGCATGGCCGTCTTGCGGGCGGCGTTGATGGTCCAGCCGCGCTTGATGAGAGCGGAGGACAGCCAGCCGCCGCCGATCGAGCCCACGTCGGCGATCAGGTAGATCGCGATGAGCGGCGGGCCCATCCGGGAGAGGGTGAGCCCGTGCCGCTCGTGCAGGAACGTCGGGATCCAGTAGAGGTAGAACCACCAGATGGGATCGGTCATGAACTTGCCGATCGCGAAGGCCCAGGTCTGGCGGTAGCCGGCGAGGCGCAGCCAAGGCACGTGGACGGGAGGCTCGACGGGGTCGCTCCGGATGTAGTCGAACTCCGTCCTCGAGAGGCGGCGGCTCGTCTCCGGCGCGTCGTAGAGCCAGAACCAGAGGGCGAGCCAGGTGAAACCGAACGCGCCGGTCAGGACGAAGGCCCACTGCCAGGAGAAGGTGAGCGCGATCCAGGGCACGACGGCGGGCGCGACGGTCGCCCCGACGTTCGTGCCCGCGTTGAAGAGGCCGGTCGCGAAGGCGCGCTCCTTCTTCGGGAACCACTCCGCCACCGACTTGATGGCGGCGGGGAAGTTCGCGGCCTCGCCGAGGCCGAGGGCGAAGCGGGCGGCGCCGAAGCCGAGAGGTGTCCGGGCGAGCGAGTGGGCCATCGCGGCGACGCTCCAGAAGACGAGCGCGGTCGCGTAGCCGAGCTTCGTCCCGATGCGGTCGAGGAAACGGCCGGAGAGCAGGAGGCCGAGGGCGTAGGCGGCCGAGAACGCGGTCACGATGTAGCCGTACTGGACGTCGTTCCAGCCGATGATCCGCCGCAGGTCGGGGGCGAGGATGCCGAGGACCTGCCGGTCGATGTAGTTGACGGTGGTGGCGAAGAACAGCAGCGCACACACGACCCAGCGGTAGTAGCCCGCCCGACTGGTCCTCGTAACCGTCACCCCCACCGTCGCGTCCACCATCTCACGGCGTCCTTGCCGGCGGCGGCTCGAGGGCCTGCGCCCCCTGGGCCCGCCGCAGGTGCTCGGCCATGGCCTCCCGCGCCGCGTGCGGATCACGGGATCGGACGGCGCGGAAGATGCGGCGGTGCTCCTCCGCCGACTGCCGGAGGCCGACCGCCGACTCCACCGTGCGCCGGCGCTGCTCGTAGAACTGGGCCGCCACCATCTCCATCAGCGCGGCGAGGACGCGGTTCCCGCACCCCGCCGCCACCGCCCGGTGGAAGCGCACGTCGTGGAGGAGGAAGGCGAGCGGCTCGTCGAGGGAGGCGAACATCTCCGTGACCTCCTCCGCCATCGCCGCGAGCTCCTCCGCCGTCGCATGCTCGGCGGCGAGAGAGGCGACGCCGACCTCGAGGACCAGGCGGGCCCCGAACATCTCGTCCGTCGTGAGGCCGTGGAGCGCCGCGTGCAGGCTCAGGGGCTCGCGTCCGAGGTCGGGAGGCCCGTCGGCGATGAAGGTGCCCGCGCCGCGCCGCGAGCGCACGACGCCCATCGCGACGAGGGCGCGAAGGCCCGAGCGAACCGTGGGCCGGCTCATGCCCAGCTCGCGCGCGAGGTCGCGCTCGCCGGGAAGCCGGTCGCCGGGCCGCAGACGCCCGTGCTCGATCAGCTGGTGCACGTGCTGGACGACGCGGTCCCGCGTCGGCGGTGGGGGCGCGGGAGAGATGGAACGACTTGGGTTCGTCATCGGGGTCCTCGTGTCTGGACCAGCTCCGCCCGCCCGGATCGGGCGGCGGCGTAGATCGCCTCGACGATCGCGAGGCTCCGCCTGCCCTCTCCTCCGTCGCAGGCGGGCGGCCCTCCGGTCTCGACGGCGCGGGCGAAGTCCTCGAGGGCTCTCTGGTGGGGCAGCGCGTCGGCCACGACCGGGGTCGTCTCGTCCGTCGCGCTCGAATCCCCTAGCGAGGGCATGGCCTCACGAGGCGCCTTCAGGTCGGCGGCCGCGATCCGGTTGCCCTCGAGCACCACCGTCCCCGCCGTGCCCGTGATCTCGACGCGTCGGGGATAGCCGGGCCAGGCGCAGGTCGTGGCCTCGAGCGTTCCGACGACGCCGGACTCGAACTCCAGGAGGGCGAGCGTCGTGTCCTCCGCCTCGATCGCGTGCAGGCACCGGGCGGTGCGGCCCTGCACCCGCGTGACGGGTCCGAGAAGCCACTGGAGCAGGTCGACGGTGTGAATCCCCTGATTGATGAGGGCCCCGCCGCCATCCAGGGCGAGGGTTCCCCGCCAGCGCGACTCCGCGTAGTACTCCCGCGGGCGGTACCACTTCACGCGGGCGGAGACGAGCAGCACGCGGCCGAGGGCGCCGTCCTGGAGGAGCCCCCGCAACCGCACCACCTCGGGCTGGAGGCGATCCTGGAAGATCACCGCGAGATGCACCCCCGCCCGCTCCGCCGCCTCCACCAGCGCGTCCGCGCGAGCGGTCGTGACGTCGATCGGCTTCTCGACGAGGACGTGGAGGCCGCGCCCGGCGGCGGCGATGCCCTGCTCGGCATGGCAGCCGGAAGGGCTGCCGATGACGACGAGGTCCATCGGGCGGTGGGCGAGAAAGTCATCGAGATGCGCGTAGGCGCGGCCGCCATAACGCGCGGCCAGCCGCTCCGTCTTCTCCCGGTTTTGCCCGTGGAAGGCGGCGATCTCCAGGCTCCTGCAGGCCACGGCCGCGCGGGCGTGCGTGTCGGTGATGTTGCCGCCGCCGAGGAACCCGGCCCTGAGCGCCACGTGACCCGCCGCGCTACTCCTTCACGAACTTCGTCCAGGCCGCCTCCGCGTCCTCGGCCGGGAGCGGCCCCTGAAGAATGAGGAGCCGATGCCGGAAGATCGCGCTCGCGCCGGCCTCCAGTCTGAAGTTCAGCTCCTCCTTGCCGTTGCTGAAGACCTTCTGGCCGAGCGGGTTCGCGGCGAACAGGCCGTAGCCCCGCGCGTGCCAGTAGGTGGGGTGGCCGGGGTTGCTCGGGTGGTCGAGGAAGAGCAGCACGACGTCCTCCTTGGCGACACGGCCCGAGAGCGAGACCCAGCGGGCCCGCGTTCCCCAGACGGCACCGGCCCGGCGGCCCTCGCTGCTCGCGTAGACGCCGTTGACCCCCGTGTTGTCGAGCACGGGGACGGCCGTCGCCCTCCCGCTCGCGTCGGTGAAGACCTCCGGCTCCTTCGACGGCTCCTCGAGCGCGCGCGTGACCCGGAGGCCGAGCAGGCCCTCCTTGCTGTCGGCGAAGACGACCCTCTTTCCCCTCGCGGTGAGGGTCGTGGTGCGATCGACGCCACGGCGGCGGGCGTCGGCCTGGAAGACGAAGCGCGTCTCTTCTCGGATGACGGTGCTCCCGTCGGGCATCGCCCAGTCCAGCGCGACCTCCAGCTCGCCGCGCCCGGCTCCGCTGCGGGACGTCACGATCGCACGATGGTGGATCGTCCCCATCCGAGCCGCTTCCTCGGCCGTCAGCGCTTCGGAGTTGTTCCAGAAATCCACGCCGTTCACGTCCCCGTAGTTGAACCAGAGCCCGACCTGATGGGGGTGATCGACGCGCTCGCCCGGTCTTGGCTCGAGCGGAAACCCCCGGGTGACGATCGTGCCCTTGGCGGTGCGCAGTGGGTAGAGGACGGGTTTGCGGAGCCGCTCCGGCCAGATGTAGTCCGTGAACGGCTGACCATCGACGCGGACGACCACGCGGCGCTCCTTGGGCCTCGGCTGGACCTCGACACGGGCTGCCGCCGTCGCGCCGGCGGCACACGAGAGCAGTGCCGCCCAGAAGGCGGCGGCCGTCGCGCTGAGTGTGACGCTTGTCCAGCCTTCCCGTGTGGTCAAGCCAATCTCTCCTCTAATGGGCTAATCTTCTCATATCACCGCCGGGCTGTGGCTGGAAAAGCCAATTGGAATGACCAAGGGCGGTCAGCCATAGACCACGGCTAGTCCAATCATTGACCACAGGCCGCCCGTTCCCCTAAGCTAAGGGCGGAATGCCTGTCGGAATCGCCGGCCTGGACCTGGACAGCCTCCCGCGATCCCGGGCCTCGACGCCGGGGGCCGAATGGGCACTCACGCGGCAGGCGGGCGTGCTCCGGCTCGTCGTCCTCGCCCGCGCGGAAGGCCGACACCTCCTCGACGGCCTCGAGGGCGAGACGACCTCGGAGACCGGAGGGACGCTCCTCGTGGGACCGGCCTCGCCGCGCAATGCCGCGGCGCTGCGACGCCATCTCGACTGGCTTCGACCGCGGCCGCTCGGGACGCGTACCTCGGCGGGGATGGGCGACCGGCTCGGCCTCGCCACCCCCGGCCACGTGCGCGCGGTTCGCGCGGTGGGGGGCGGGATCGCCCCCGTCTTCGCGCAGCAATCGATCCGCGAGATGGCACGCACGGGCCGGACCCCCATCGAGGTGATGGACGACGCCACCTGGGGAATCTTCGAAGAGGGGTGGAAGGAGGGCGTGGGCGCCGACGCGGACCACCTCAAGAGTCCCGTCGACGTCGATGGCTGCCTTGCTGCCGGCTTCTCGCTCTTCACCATCGACCCCGGCGAGCAGGTCGACTCCTCCGCCGACACCGCCGATACGTCTTCGCTGAGGGCCAAGACCGCCGCGCTGCCCTGGGCGGACCTCGAGGACACCGAAACCGCACTCCGCAAGCGCTTTCTCGGGCGAACGTTTACCGTCGAGCATCTCCGCATCCGGTTCGACGAGGCGACCCTGTTGCGGGCGGCGGCGAAGTACGGACGGGCGGTCGCCCACGTGGCGAAGATGGGGCGACACCTCTGCCGCTCGGCGGGGGGCCGTGCGGTGGAGCTGGAGGTGTCGGTCGACGAGACGGAGACGGCGACGGCGCCCGCCGAGCACTACTGGGTCGCAAGCGAGCTCGTGCGCCTTGGCGTCAGCTGGGTGAGCCTCGCCCCCCGCTTCGTGGGACGGTTCGAGAAGGGCGTCGACTATATCGGCGACCTCGCCGCGCTCGAGACCGACATGGCGGCCCATGCCGCCATCGCCCGTGAGATGGGTCCCTACAAGCTGAGCCTGCACTCCGGCTCCGACAAATTCAGCGTCTACCCGATCGCGGCCCGGCAAGCACGGGGGCTCGTCCACCTCAAGACCGCGGGGACGAGCTACCTCGAGGCACTCCGCACCGTGGCCGGAGTGGATCCCGCGCTCTTCCGTGAGATCTACGCCTTTGCCCGCGAGCGCTACGAGACCGACCGGGCGAGCTACCATGTCTCGGCCGGTGTCGATCGCGCGCCGCTCCCGGCCGCGGTCGGAGACGCCGCTCTGGCGGGTGTCCTCGACCAGTTCGACGCGCGGGAGATCCTGCACGTGACCTTCGGGTCGGTGCTGAAGGAGACGGGGCCGGACGGCCCCCGCTTCAAGGGGGAGCTCTACCGCCTCCTGCGCGCGCATCCCGAGGCCTACGCCCGAAACCTCGAGGCGCACTTCGAGCGCCACCTCCGGCCTTTCGTGGGGTGATGCGCCGGGAGGAGGCCTCGCTCGGGATGACGACGGAAGGACGAACGTGAGCATCGTCGGGCGAGGCCTGGCCGACCGCGAGCTCAGCGGGGAGGAGATCGGCGCCCTCGCGCGCGAAGGGCTGCGCCGGCTCCCGCTCGACGGCCGGCGCGTCCTCGTCCTCATCCCGGACGGGACGCGCACGATGCCGATGCCGCTCCTGTTCGACATCCTCGAGCGTGAGCTCGGGCCCCGGGTGGCCGCACTCGACTACCTCGTCGCCCTCGGGACGCACCCGCCCATGAGCGACGGCCAGCTCTCGCACCATGTCGGACGCGAGGTCGTGGCGGGGCGGGCGGGGCGCAGCCGGATCTTCAACCACCGCTGGGACGATCCCGACACCTTCGTGATCCTGGGGACGATTCCCGCCCGCGAGGTCGCCGAGCTCACGGGGGGACGGCTGAGCCAGGACGTGCCCGTCGCCCTGAACCGCCGGATCCTCGAGTGCGATCACGTCCTCATCTGCGGGCCGGTGTTCCCCCACGAGGTCGTGGGCTTCTCCGGCGGCACGAAGTACCTGTTCCCGGGGATCGCCGGGGCCGACATCATCCACTTCACCCACTGGCTCGGCGCGCTGATCACGAACTACGAGGTGATCGGGCAGCGCGACACCCCGGTGCGCGCGGTCATCGATCGCGCCGCCCGCTTCGTGGACCGGCCGCTCTCCCTCCTCGCCCTCGTCGTGACCCACGGCGGCGTTGCCGGTCTTTTCTGCGGGGCCGTCCGCGAGGCCTGGACGGCGGCGGCCGCGCTCTCGGCCCGCCGCCACGTGGTCTGGGTGGAGAAGCCCTTCCGCCGCGCGGTGTCGGTGATGCCGGCGATGTACGCCGACCTGTGGACGGCCGGCAAGGGCATGTACAAGGTGGAGCCGGCGGTCGCGGACGGGGGGGAGATCGTGATCCACGCCCCGCACGTCACCGCGGTAAGCTACACCCACGGACACCTGCTCGAGGAGGTGGGCTACCACTGCCGGGACTACTTCCTCAAGCAGTGGGACCGCTTCAAGGGCTATCCGGGAGGGATCCTCGCCCACTCCACCCACGTCAAGGGCCTCGGAGACTACGACGCGACGACCGGGGTCGAGACGCCCCGCATCCGCGTGACCCTCGCCACCGGGATCGCGAGGGAGCGCTGCGCGCGCATCAACCTCGACTACCTCGATCCCGCGACCGTCGATCCCGTCGCGCTTCAGGCGCAGGCCGACGACGACGTCCTCGTCGTCCCGCGCGCGGGCGAGCAGCTCTACCGGGTCGGCCGCCCGCCCGAAGACGACCCCCTCCCGGAGGCGACCGCATGAGCCCGCGTCTCGACATGCCACGGAAGGGCGCGCTGGACTTCCTGTCCCTCGGCGCCCTCGTCCACCGCCTGGACCCCGGGATCGTCCCCTTCCGCAAGGCGGGCGAGTGCCAGATCCACGTGAGCGGCGGCGAGTTCAATGTCGCCGCCAACCTGTCGGACTGCTTCCGGCTGCAGACGGGCATCGCCACCGCCATGGTGGACTACCCGATCGGCGAGCTGATCGCGGAGCGGGTTCGGGCGATGGGGGTGAAGCCCTTCTACCGGCGCTTCCAGCACGACGGGGTGCGGGGGCCGAACATGGCCACCGTGTACTGCGACCGCGGGCAGGGGGTGCGAGCGCCCGTCGTCTTCTACAATCGCGCCAATGAGGCCGCTGCGCTCCTCAAGCCCGGGGACTTCGACTGGGGCGCGATCTTCGGCGCGGGGGTGCGCTGGTTCCACAGCGGCGGCATCTTCGCGGCGCTCTCCGAGACCACGGCGGAGCTGGTGATCGAAGCCATGCGGGCGGCGAAGGCGGCGCGCGCGATCGTCTCCTTCGACCTCAACTACCGAGAGAAGCTCTGGAAGGCCTCCGGGGGCGCGCCGTGGGCGGTCGAGGTCCTGAGGCGCATCGTGAGGAGCGTGGACGTCCTGGTCGGGAACGAGGAAGACCTGCAGAAGGGCCTCGGAATCCCCGGTCCCGAGGTCGGCGCCACCTCGAGCCTCGACCCCACGAGTTTCGTCGGCATGATCGACCGGGCCGTCGCCCAGCACCCCCAGCTCCGGGTCGTGGCCACCACACTGCGCGAGGTGCACTCGACGAACCGGCACCGCTGGGGCGCCGTGGTGTGGGTCGATGGGCAGACGATCGTCGCCCCGACCTGCGAGCTGGATGTCCTCGATCGTGTGGGCGGCGGGGACGGGTTCGCATCCGGCCTCTTCTACGGGCTCCTCGCCGGCGAGACGCCGGAGGAGGCGGTGAAGCTCGGCTGGGCCCATGGCGCGCTCCTCATGACCTTCCCCGGCGACACGACCATGGCCACCGTCGAGCAGGTCCGAGCCTTCGCGAGCGGCGGCTCCCCGCGTATCCAGCGCTGAGGCGGGTCAACGATCCTCAAGGAGACGGAGATGTCGAACGGCAAAGCGGACATCGGCCTCATCGGCCTCGCCGTGATGGGCCAGAACCTCGTCCTGAACATGAACGACCACGGCTACACCGTGGCCGTCTTCAACCGCACGGTCTCCAAGGTCGACGACTTCCTCGCCAACGAGGCGAAGGGGACGAAGGTGATAGGGACGCACTCTCTCGCGGAGCTCGTCGCCGCCCTGAAGAAGCCGCGGCGGGTGTTCCTCCTCGTCAAGGCGGGGGCGCCCGTGGACGAATTCATCGAGGCGCTGCTGCCGCTCCTCGAAAAAGGCGACATCATCATCGATGGCGGCAACTCTCACTTCCCGGACACCATCCGGCGCGCCGCCCACGTCGAGTCGAAGGGACTTCTCTACATCGGCACCGGCGTCTCCGGCGGCGAGGAGGGCGCGCGGCGAGGGCCCTCGCTGATGCCCGGGGGCTCGCCCGCGGCCTGGCCCCACGTCAAGCCCATCTTCCAGTCGATCTGCGCGAGAACCCCGGAAGGCGAGCCGTGCTGCGACTGGGTGGGCGAGAACGGCGCCGGCCACTACGTCAAGATGGTGCACAACGGCATCGAGTACGGCGACATGCAGCTCATCGCCGAGTCCTACCACCTCATGAAGGAAGGCCTCGGCCTGTCGAACGAGGCCATGCATCGGATCTTCGCCGGCTGGAACGAGGGCGAGCTCGACTCCTACCTGATCGAGATCACACGCGACATCCTGGATACGAAGGACGCGGAGGGCCGTTACGTCCTCGACCTCATCCTCGACACCGCCGGCCAGAAGGGGACGGGGAAGTGGGCGGTCGTCTCCGCGTCCGACCTCGGCGTGCCGGTCACCCTGGTGGCGGAGGCCGTCTTCGGCCGCGCCCTCTCCGCCCGCAAGGACGAGCGCGTGGCGGCCTCGACGCTGCTCCCGGGGCCGAGGCCGGCGTTCGAGGGCGACAAGGGGGCCTTCGTCGAGGACATCCGCCGCGCGATGTACGCCTCGAAGATCGCGTCCTACGCCCAGGGCTACATGCTCATGGCGGAGGCGGCGAAGGAGCACGGCTGGAACCTCAATTACGGAGGCATCGCGCTCATGTGGCGGGGTGGCTGCATCATCCGCAGCCGCTTCCTCGGCAAGATCCGCGACGCCTTCGCCGCGGATCCGAGGCTCCGCAACCTGCTGCTCGACGGCTTCTTCCGCAAGGTCATCGAGGAGTGCCAGCCGGGCTGGCGGCGGGTCGTCTCCCGCGCGGCGGAGATGGGCATCCCGCTGCCGGCGATGTCGTCCGCCCTGGCCTTCTACGACGGTTACCGCCGCGCCTGGCTGCCCGCCAACCTCCTCCAGGCCCAGCGGGACTACTTCGGTGCCCACACCTACGAGCGCGTCGACGAGCCGCGCGGCCGGTTCTTCCATTTCAACTGGACGGGTCGGGGGGGCCGCGTGTCGTCGTCCACCTACAACGTCTGATGGGGCCCCCGCCCACCGGCCCCTTCGCCCCAGGCCCCGCCGAGGTCCGCCCCCGGGTCGGCCACGGAACAATGCGCCCCCCGGAAGCGCCCCGCCTCGTCCAGGAAGAGTTCGCTCATGGCCCGTATGAAACCACAGATGAACTCGGATGAACACAGACAAGAGGGAAAAGCGAGCAGCCAATCCCGGATCCCGAAGTTTCGGGATCGGCACGAAAAGCGGGAGAGGCCGGCGACGCCTCCCAGCGGGCAGGATTCGCCGCCGCTAAAGGATCCCGGCGGAGTCCCGCGACTCTCCGGCTTCGGCGGCGGGGAATGGCGACAGAGGCCGCGAGTTGCTCGTGAGCCTGTAAGGGAAAGAAAGACGGGACACGGGTCGCGAGCGAGCCGCGAGCCGCGGTCCTATTCGTACCGGAGCGCCACCACCGGGTCCAACCGCGCGGCCTTGACCGCGGGGTACATCCCGAAGAAAAGCCCGATGCTGGCGGCTACAGTCACGGCGAGAAGCACTGCCCACAAGGGCACAAAGGTTTGGAGGCTCGGGGAGAAGGTGCGGATGAGGACGCTGATGAGGCCGCCGAGGAGAACGCCGATGACGCCGCCAGCGCCGGTCAGAGTCGTGGCCTCGGTCAAGAACTGCCAGATGATGTCGCGCCGCCGCGCGCCGATGGCCTTGCGGACTCCGATCTCGCGCGTGCGCTCCGTCACGCTCACCAGCATGATGTTCATCACGCCCACCCCGCCGATCATCAGCCCCACCGAAGCCAGCACGGCGGTGACCAGCGCGATCATGCCCACCACCGCGTGCCAGTTCTGAATGATGGAATCGGCGGTCTGATAGCCGAAGTTGTCCGGGCTCCCCAGCGGGACTTTGCGGCTAATGCGCAGCGCCACGCTTGCCTGGTCAATCGCTTCGGGCAGCTTGCCCGCGTGGGCTTCGATGCGGATGCCGTGGTCGAGCTCCTGCGGGTAGGCCTTGCGGAAGGTCCAGTAAGGGACGACCAGCCGGCGGTCTTCGTCTCCGCCCGGGCCGAGCCCCCCCTTGGGCTTTTCCAGCACGCCGATGACGCGGAAAGCGTGGCCGTTGGCGATGACTTCTTTTTCGAGCGGCTCGATCTCGCCGAACAACCCCTTGGCCACGTCTTCGCCGATCACGGCCACGTCGGCGCGATGGAGGTCTTCCGCCGCAGTGAACGGCCGGCCGCGCTTCACCACCGCGTTGGCGTACACGGAAAAGAAATCGTCCGTGACGCCGCGGAAGTCCAGCCCGACGATTTCCTCGCCCTTGTAGCGCACTCGCGGCACGCCTTCGTTCAAATAGACGGAAATCGTCGCGCTCACGCAGGACGTGCAAGCTTCCTGAATGGCCACCAGGTCGTTGAAGTCGAGCCGCTTGCGCGTCCGCTCTTCCTTCGACGGCCGGCTGAAGCGAATCCCCTGGTTCTGATGGAAAAAGAAAGCCGTGTTAGTCCCGTAGCTCTGGATGGCGAGCTGGAAGTTGCGGTCGAAGCCCATCAGCAGCGCCACCACCACGATCACGATCACCACCGCCACGATGATTCCGAAAACCGTCAGCCCGGAGCGCACCTTGTGCGCCCGCAGGGTGTCGAGCGCCATCCCCACGTTCTCACTGAACTCCCGCCGCCAGTGCCAGCGGATCGCATGGACCAGGGCCAGGGCCGTCATCGCCTTACTCCGAGCGCAGCGCGACCACCGGGTCGAGCCGCGCCGCCTTCATCGCCGGATAGATCCCAAAGAAGAGCCCGACTGCCGTGGACACCGTCACCGCCAGGACCACCGCGCTCAGCGGCGTGTGCACCGGCACCGGCGTGGCTGCCTTCACCAGTTGCGTGATCCCGAGCGCGGCGAGCACGCCGATGACGCCTCCCGACGCCGCCATCACCGACGCTTCCACCACGAATTGCAAGAGAATGTCCCGTCGCCGCGCGCCCAGGGACTTGCGGATGCCGATCTCCCGCGTGCGCTCCGTCACCGACGCTAGCATGATGTTCATAATCACGATCCCGCCGACGAGGAGGAAGACCGAAGTGATTCCAACCGCCATCGCCGCCAGGCCGCCGAAAATCTGATTCCAGAGGCCGGTGATCGATTCGCTCTGGACGATGCCAAAACGGTCCTTCTCCTCGAACTTAAGCTGCCGGCGGATGCGCATCATCGCCCGCGCCTGGTCCATCGCCTGGTTCATCACCGCCGGCGACGATGACTTGATTCCCACCCATGGGCCCATGTCGTTCGCCGGACCTTCGCCCCAGTGTTTGTGCAGGGTGGTGAGAGGAATGTAGACGAAGTTGTCCTGGCTCTGGCCGAAGACGGAGCCGACTTTCTCGGCGACGCCTATCACTGTGACGGGGAGGCCGTCCACGATCACTGTCTTCCCGAGCGGGTCCACGCTGGAGAAAAAACGCTCGACGAGATCCGTGCCGATGATGCCCACCTGCCCGCCCCGCCGGTAGTCAATCTCGGTGAAGTAGCGTCCGGTGGCCACCTTGGTCGTATCAATTTCCCCCATATTGGACGTAACCCCGCGGATGTCGGCATCTTCGATGCTCTCGTTGCCGGCGCGCACGTCCATCTCCCGCCGTTCCTGCACGCCCACGGCCGAGGCCAGGGTTAGGTGCTCCGAGAGGAACTCGTAGTCCTCCAGGGTCATTTTCTTGTTGTGGCGGAGGTTATTGAGGAATTCCTCAAAGTTGCTGGTGAACGGCCACCGGGTGACATAGAAGGTGTTCGTCCCGAAGTTCCCCAAACGGTCGGCCACGTAGAAATTCAGTCCCTCGACGATGGAAATCACCCCGATGAGCGTCGTCACCGAAATGATGACGCCCAGCAGGGTCAGGAAGGAACGCATCTTATGCGACCGAAGCGTCTCCAGCGCGATCAGCACCGGCTCCTTGATGATAAACCGCCGCTTACCCATGGCCCCGGCCGAAGCCCTCCTCGAAGGTTGTACGGATAAAAGGACTTCCGCGTTCCAACTCTCCCCTGGCTGCCTTCTATTTTGGACGAGAAACTCCCTGGAAGGTTGCACTGGGCAGACCCGCTGCCGGTCGCGGAACACGGGCCGCGAGCCTTGGGCTCCTCAGCGTGTGCGCTCGTCGGATTCGACGCGGCCGTCGCGGATGTGGATGATGCGCTGGGCGTGGGCGGCGATGTCTTTTTCGTGCGTAACGAGCAGGACGCAATTGCCTTCGCGCACCAGGCGGTCGAAGAGCGCCATGATTTCGGCCGAGGTCTGCGAGTCGAGGTTCCCGGTGGGCTCGTCGGCCAGCAAGAGCGAGGGTTTGTTCACCAGCGCCCGGGCGATGGCCACGCGCTGGCGCTCCCCCCCGGAAAGCTCGTTCGGGCGGTGGTGCATCCGGTCGGCCATGTCCACGGAGGCCAGGGTTTCCGCGGCGCGCTCCCGGCGCTCCTCGGACGGTGTGCCCTTGTAAATCAGCGGCAGCTCGACGTTGTGGAGCGCCGTCGCCCGCGGCAGCAGGTTGAAGGTCTGGAAGACGAAGCCGATTTCCTTGTTGCGGATGAAGGCCAGCTGGTCGTCGTCCAGCTCGCTCACCAGCTGCCCGTTCAGCCAGTAGTTCCCGCTCGAGGGCGTGTCGAGGCAGCCGATCAGGTTCATCAGCGTGGACTTGCCGGAGCCCGACGGCCCCATGACGGCGGCGTATTCCCCGTGAGGAATTTCAAGCGACACCCCGCGCAGGGCCTGCACGCTCACCGCCTCGCCCATGTCGTAGGTCTTGGTGAGCTCTTCGGTCTTGATGACGAAATGGTTGTTGTCCGACATGACGGGACTCGAACCGCGCGCTAGCGGCGCTCCTCGGCCTTCGCCTCTTCGGGCGACTCGATGCGAACTTTCGCCAGGTGGCGCAGCTCGCGGAGGACTTTGTAGGTTCCGGTGATGATCTCCTGGCCTTCGTCGAGCCCGCTCAGGATTTCGATTTCGGTGACGCCGGTGATTCCGGTCTCGACCGTCTGGAAGTGCGCCTTGCCGTCCTTGATCAGGAAGACGCCCTGGAGCTCTTTCTTCTCTTCCGCCGTCGGCGGCGCGGCGGCCAGGGAAGCCGCCGCGGCGGTTTTCTCCCCGCGGGCTTTCTTTTCCGCGGCTTCGATGTCGCCCTGACGGCGGATGGTCAGCGCCTGGAGGGGAACGCTCACCACGTTTTCGCGCGTCGCGGTGGTGACCTTGGCGGTGGTGGAAAGCCCCGGGCGGACCGTCGCCGGGGGCTCACCCAGCGTGATGATCACCTTGAAGTCTTTCGCTTCCTGCGTGCCGGTCTGGAGCTCGGCGGTGGACCGCCCGGTCGAGCGCACCAGGGCCGTGGTCCCGATCTGGGTCACCGTCCCCTTGTAGGTCTTGTTGGGGAAAGCGTCGATGGTCACTTCGGCGGACTGGCCCAGCTGGACGTTCACAATGTCGGTCTCGTCCACCTTGACCTCGGCGGTTACTTCCGACATGTCCGCCACGGTCATCAGGAAGCTCCCCGGAGAGTTCTGGATGCCCGGGACGGTCTGCTCCCCCTCGTGCACGGGAAGGTTGGTCACCATGCCATCAATGGGCGAGGTATAAGTGGTTTTCTGCAAGACGTCCGAGGCGCGGGTCAGCAGGGCGCGGCCCTGCGCGAGGCCGGATTGGGCGCGGTCGAGTTCGGCCTGGTTCTGGCCTACGCGCTCGGTCGCCAGGTCCGCCGTCGCCTTGGCGCTGCGGAATTCCGCCGCGCGCGCATCGTATTCCTGCTGCGAGATCAATCCCTCTTTGTGGAGATTCTGCGCCCGGTCCCAGTTGGCCGAGATGCGATCGAATTCGGCCAGGCTGCGCTGGTAGTCGGCTTGCGCGGCGCGCAGGCTCGCTTGCGCCCCGGTGAGGCCGGCTTCGGAGGACTTCACGCCCGCGCGCGACGCATCCACATCGGCCGAGGGCTGCACCGCTTCCAGCCGCAGGAGCACGTCGCCCCGCCGGACGCGCTGCCCTTCCGCCACGCGGATTTCAACGATCTTCCCGAACGATTGCGAGTTGATGTTGACGTAATTCCGCGGGCGGACTTCCCCGGACGCCGTCACCACTTGCGCCAGCGTCTGCCGCGTCACCTTCCCCGCCTGCACGGGCACGATGCCGGCCTTTCGCTTCTGCACCACGACCAGGACGCCGATCCCGACCACCAGCAGCAGACCCGCCCCCAGGACGATCTTCTGCCACCGCTTCAAGCGCACAAACCACCCTTTGACGTTTCTCATCTTGTTCATGGTGTCCATACGAGCTACCGCCTGGAAAAGTTTTATCTAAGTGAAATCCTGAACCTCGAAGCTCCCCCTTTGCGCGGCCTTACGGTTTATGATAACCGGGCCTGCGAGTCGACACGCGGCCGGGCATCGTCGTCTCCGTTGCCAGCGCCTGTGATCTCTTACAGTGGCATCCGCACGGTCACATTCTCGTGACCGACGGCGCCTTCTCGGACGACGGCACTTTTCACCCGCTAGAGACATGGGACGCTGACGCGATCATGAAGCTCTTCCGGGAGCGCCTGCTGGCCCGTCTCATCGAGCGCCACGAAACCGACCGGCTCGCCCGTCTGCGCGAGATCCCCGGCGAGTTTGAGAGACTGTTGCCCTACGCCGTCGCCTTCGGGTTTGAAAAGCACTGGGGAGGCGAGTCTGCCGAGGCGAATGCGATAGGGGAGCCGTCGGAGCGGCACACCGCACTGGCGAGCGCTGCCGGCGCCAGCGTCGATACGCGGAGCTCCGTCGGCTTGCTGATGCCGATCGTGGTGATGAGCCTTGCCGTGACCCCCGTCCGCGGGCGCCGAGCGTTTCGGCCGTAGTCGCAGGACGCGGCGGTCGGCGCGTCGCGCTCGCCGTCCCTCACTCGATCCGCCCCTCGGGCGTCAG